>WNGA01025480.1_pt1 | contig 10233 bp, 7 predicted proteins | sample 5400061 | NCBI WGS metagenome assembly WNGA01 (sample SAMN13153366, study PRJNA577476) | soil metagenome | isolation source: 100 cm soil or saprolite under grassland replicate 2 | place: USA:California | collected 2016-06-15
CAGTCCGGGACGGCCTGGTCGGCAGCCTCAACCGGCCCGGCGGCAACGTGACCGGGATCAGTGTATTTACGACGTCCCTCGGCCCGAAGCGCCTGGAGATGCTACGCGAACTGGTTCCGAAGGGAGGTGTGATCGCGTTTCTCGTGAATCCGAGCAGCCAGATGGCCGAAGTGCAAGTGAAGGAGGTCCGAGAAGCGGCTCGCGCCGTCGGCCAGCAGATCTACGTACTGAACGCTAGCACCGAAAGCGAAATTGACCGAGCCTTCACAGCCCTTGTGCAGCAGAAAGCCAGCGGGCTTCTCATGAGTGCCGATCTGTTCTTCCAGGTACAGCGCCAGCAGCTGATAGCGCTTGCTGCGCGCCACGCCGTTCCGACGATGTACGAGTGGCGCGAGTTCGTTGCGGCTGGCGGTCTGGTCAGCTACTCAACCGTGCGCAGCGACGCATGGTATCAATCCGGTGTTTATGTTGGCCGCGTACTGAATGGGGCTAAGCCCGGTGACCTGCCGATCATCCGATCGACCAAGTTCGAGTTGGTGCTCAATCTGAAGACGGCCAGGAAGCTCGGGCTTAACATCTCTCGTGACTTTCTTGCGCGTGTCGACGAGGTGATCGAATAAACCGGCGCCGCGAAGCGCGCGCCGACCAGGTCATAGAGTAAATAGCTCGAATTCGCGCCGCTAAGCGCGCGCGGCTTGCGGCAGCTCGCCTGTCTCCGCCGCTGGGGCCCGGCTTATCGTCGAGAACAGGCAGTACGCGTTCTTGCCGGCTTTCTTGGCGGAGTACATCGCCTTGTCGGCGTGGTCCATCAGCGCGGCGCTGTCCGCGGCGTCGTCGGGGAACAGGCTCACTCCGATGCTCGCAAAGATGCGCGCTTTCGCGCCGCCGGGCAGGTCGAAGGGCCGCAGCAGCTCGGCCACCAGCTTGTTGATGACCCGTTCGACTGCCGCGAGGTCCTGCACCTGCTCGAGCACCACGAAGAATTCGTCGCCGCCCAGGCGCGCGATGAGGTCGCTCGCGCGCAGGCTGTGGCGCAGGCGCCGCGCGACTTCGACCAGGAACGCATCGCCTGCGGCGTGCCCGTGCAGGTCATTGATCTCCTTAAAGCCGTCGAGGTCCATGAACAGTCCCGAGAGCTTCGAGCCCTGGCGCCGCGCCCGCTCGATCGCCTGCTCCATCGCCGGGCCGAGGCTGGTGCGGTTCGCGAGCCCGGTCAGCGTGTCGCTGTAGGCGAGCGAGGCGATGCGCTCGCGCGCCCGCGCGATTTCGGTGACGTCGCGCCCGACGCCGCGATAGCCGAGGAAAGCGCCGTCGGTGGCGAAGCGCGGCTGCCCGCTGACGACGAAATGCCGCGTGCTGCCTTCCGCGGTGATGCGCGCGAACTCGAAATCGCGGAACGGCAGCTTGCCGTTCAACATCGCCTTGTGGGCTTCCCAGCCCGCCGCGTCCGGGCTGACCGACGCGATGTCCCAGGGCGTCTTGCCGGCGACGCCGCGCCCGATGCGTGCCGCAGCGTAGCTCGGCCCGTGGACGATGCTGGTGAAGCGGTGCTGCGGGTCGGTTTCAAAGAAGAAATCCGACGACAGGTGGGTGAGGCTGCGGAAGCGCGCCTCGCTTTCGCGCAACGAGTCCTCGGCCTCCTTGCGCTGCAGGAACTGGCCGAACAGGCTGCCGATCGCGCGCGCGGTGTCGAGCAGCCGCTGATCCGGCTCGCGCGCGCAATGGCCGGAGAAGGCGAGCATGCCGACCGTCCTGCCGTTCGCCACGGCGGCGAAGGCGAAGGTCGCGAAGGCGGCGCTCGCGCCGGCTGGCGGCCTTCGCGGCGCGCCCGGCACCTGCGGCAGGTCGGTCGACCAGACCGCCTTGCCCGACTGCCAGACCATGCGCGTTTTCTCGAGCAGCTGCTCGACCGCCGGCGCGCCCGCGAACCACGCGTCCTCGAAGCGCAGCGCCCCGCTCGCCGCGTCGAGCCTGAAATAGCGGCCGTAGTCCCAGCCTTCGATCTCGCACATGACGCGCAACGCGGCCTGCAGGCCCTCCGAGACGCTCCCCGCGTGTGACAGGCAGCGCCCCACCGCGTGCTCGAGCGCGAGCAGCTCCTCGGTGCGCTTTTGCGCGGTGATGTCGCGCCCGACGCCGCGGTAGCCCTTGAAGCGGCCGGCGCCGTCGAACACGGGCTCGCCGCTCACCGACAGCCACACGCTCCGGCCGTCGTCGGCGACGCGCTGCAGCTCGAAATCGCGGAACGGCTCGCGGCGCTCGAGCTGCGCGCGGTGCCGCTCCCAGTCTGCCGGGGTGAGATTCAGCGCCGGCTGCTCCCAGCGCTTGCGCCCGATAGAGAGGCCTGCATCGATGCCGGTTTTCTCATGCAGGCCGCCGGATACGTGCGTGAGCCGCAGCTCTTCGTCCTGCTCCCAGTACCAGTCCGATAGCAGCCCGGCGAGCCCTAGGCTGCGCGCCCCGCTTTCACTCACGGCTGCTGCTCACTGAGGCTCACGAAAAATCAAGGCCGAGTAATGTACTACCAATCGCGAGCCGGAAGCGAGAGCTAACCCCGGCCGGCGCGGCTAGGAAATTGCAGTGAACAGCTCCATTTCGTTGCCCACGCCGCGCAGGGCATGCCTGCCGAGCGATTTCCACTCGCCGCGGGACAGATGCTTCACCACCTTCTCGGATGCAATCAGCGGTACTTTCAGAACCTTGCACAGCGACTCGATGCGCGCCGCCTCGTTGGCGGCGGCGCCGATGACGGTGAACTCGATGCGCGAAGGGGTGCCGATGTTGCCGTACATCACGTCGCCCAGGTGCAGCCCGATGCCGAAGCGCAGCGCAACCGCGCGACCCTGGTTCAGCTTCTGCATCCGGGAAATGGCTTCCTTTGCCGCCGCGACCGCCTGGGCACAGGCTTCGCCGACGGGCTGGGTTCCGATGGGAAAGATGGCGAGCGCGGCATCGCCGATGAAGCGCAGCACCTCGCCGCCGCGCTCCATGACGGGCCCGAGCACGCACTCGAAGTAGTCGTTGAGCAGGCGCAGGAAGTCCTGGCGGCTCATCGAGTCGGCGAGCGGCGTCGAGTCGCGCAGGTCGCAGAACCAGATCACGGCATGGATGTCCTGCCCGTCGCCGCGCCGGATCTGGCCCGCGAGCACCTTCTCGCCCGCCTGCCGGCCGAGATAGGCGTCGAGCACGTTGTGCGCCTTGCGCATGTGGGCATAGATCTCCGCGATGCGCGCGAGCGCGGTGCCCACCCGCCGCAGCGCCGCGATCTCGGCCTCGTGGAAGCCGCCGGCGCGGCGCGTCGCGAAGCTCGCCGCGTGCACTTCGCCGTTGATGAAGGCAAGCGGCAGGGCGAGGAAATCGCTCACGCCTTCCTTGCGAAAGTCCTCGAGCACCGGGAAGTCGATCGGGCAGGCGGGGTCGGCGATGCGCCGGCGGATCTCGGCGTGCTCGGCAAACACGATGCGCAGCGGGCTCCTCAGGAATTGCTCCGATTCCAGGAAGTCGTACTGCGCTTCGACGACCTCGACCGCGTCGCGATCCTCGTTCCAGATGAAGGCGCGCCCGAGGACGTTCGGGTGCAGCGTTCAGAGCTGCAGCAGCACGTCCTGCGGCAGCCGGGCGGGCGGCGCGCCCTCGATCAGCCACTCGATCACCGGCTGGATATTCAGATTTTTGTCAGCCAAAAGCTGGACTCGAGGGCGCCGGAAGCGAGCGGCAGGCGGCCGAGGGCGCCGCGCGCGGCCAGATCGGGCCGGCGCGACGCGATCCAGTGGCTCGAGAAATCGCAGCCGTAGTCCTGCCGCAGCAGCGCGGCGACCGCCGCCTGCTCGCTGTAGCGCCGCCAGGCCCAGTGCGCCGGATAGTCGTCGGGCAGGAAGATGTCGTGGAAATGCACGCGGATCCCGGCCGGCAGCTTCGGCAGCACTTTCCTCATCAGGAACTCGACGTCGCTGCCCGGCTTGAGCTGGTGGCTCGAATCGACGAACAGGATGTCCCCGGGCCCCAGGTCATCGAATCGCTGCTGCTCGACCTGCTGAATGGGCCGCTGCAGAAACTCAACCGCCAGACCATCGATGCTCGCGCGCGGCTCGGGATCGATCGCGGTGATGCGGGTCCCGAGAGCGCCGTCGGCGACGGCGCGGGCCAGAAAACGCGTCGAGTGACCCGAGCCGACCTCGACGATGCGCCGCGGGGGGCGGCTGCGCACCATGGCGTAGGCGGCGGCGGCGTCGAGCCGCGGGAACCAGTCCTGGTCCCAGCGCGGCGCGGGCGGCGGGGCAGCCCCGATGCGATTCAGTTCTGTTGCGTAGGTCTCTATTGAGTCAAGAACCCGAAAAAACGGCTCCGGGTTCACGGCTCGAGAACCAGGCCCTCGCGCGCGACCACCGACCCGGGCAGCGCCCGCTCGAGCTCGCGGCCGATGGCATCGAGCATGTCGTCGTCGTGCTCGGGGTCGTGGTGGAAAATGACCAGCCGCTTCACCCCGGCCGCGCGGGCGAGGCGCACGCCTTCCTGCCAGGTCGAATGCCCCCAGCCGGTGTAGCGCGGGTACTCGTCGTCGGTGTACATCGAGTCGTAAACCACCAGATCCGCGCCTTTCATGAAAGCGAGGAGATTGCGGTCGGGCGCCCCCGGCACGTGCTCGGTGTCGGTGAGGTAGAGGAACGAGCGGCCGTCGAACTCGACGCGGTAGCCGGTGGCGCCGTCGGGATGATTGAGCGCGGTGGTGCGGATGCGCACTTCGGGCCCCGCCGAGAGCGTCTCACCGGCCGAGAAATCGTGGTACTCCATTGCCGCGCGGAACACCTGCGGCGGCACCGGAAAGAAGGGCGCGACCATGAACTCATGCAGCGCGCGGCGCAGCATCATGCCCTCGCCGAGGTGCCCGGCCCAGAGGCGGAAGCGGTTCTTCGGCTGGAACAGCGGCCGGAAGAAGGGCAGGCCGCAGACGTGATCGAAATGCGTGTGCGTGAGGAAGATGTCGCTGTCGAGCGGCCCCGAGGAGTCGAGCGAATTGCCCAGGTACCTGATTCCGGTGCCGGCGTCGAACAGCAGCATGCGCCCGCCGCAGCGCACTTCGAGCGACGACGTGTTGCCGCCGTAGCGCGCGGTTTTCGGTCCGGAGCAGGCGATGCTGCCGCGCACCCCCCAGAAGCGCACGGTGAAAGGGGCCGGTTTGGCGTGGTTCATTCCATATAATGCTACAGGGGAATCCGTGGACCGCAGCCTGTTCGGCTTCATCATTCGCTACAGCAAGCGCGACCAGCTGCTGATCGTGCCGCTGGTGCTCGCGACCATGGTGGTCTACTACCTGTCGCTCGACCTGCCCAAGACCATCATCAACAAGGCGATCCAGGGCGGGTCGTTCCCGCAGCCCGGCGCCACCACCGGCTTCCTCGGCCTCGAGCTCGCGCGCATCCCCTACCTGCTGGCGCTCAGCGTGGTGTTCCTCGGCCTGATCGTGCTGAACGGCTGGCTCAAGTTCCAGATCAACACCATGAAGGGCTGGATGGGCGAGCGCATGCTGCGGCGCCTGCGCTATGCGCTGTTCGACTACATCCTGCGCTTCCCGCTGACGCGCTTCAGGCGCGTCAAGGCCGCCGAGATGGCGACCATGATCAAGGACGAGGTCGAGCCGCTCGGCGGCTTCATCGGCGAGGCGCTGATCACGCCGCTGTTCCTCGGCGGCCAGGCGGTCACCGCGATGTGCTTCATCCTCTACCAGCACTGGGTGCTCGGCCTGGTCGCGCTGGCGGTGGTCGCGGTGCAGGCCTTCATCGTCCCCAAGATGCGCCGGCGGCTGCTGGTGCTCGGCCGCGAGCGGCAGCTCACCGCGCGCGCCCTCGCCGGGCGCATCGCCGAGTGCGTCGACGGCGCGGCCGAGATCCACGCCCACGACACCTCCAATTACGAACGGGCGGAAATTTCTGCCCGCCTGGGCAGAATCTTCCGCATCCGCTTCGAGCTCTACCAGCGCAAGTTCATGGTCAAGTTCCTCAACAATTTCCTGTCGCAGGTGACGCCGTTCCTGTTCTACACGCTGGGCGGCTACCTGGTGATCGTCGGCAGGCTCGATATCGGCGCGCTGGTCGCGGTAATCGCCGCCTACAAAGACCTCCCGGGACCGGTCAAGGAACTGATCGACTGGGACCAGCAGCGCCTCGACGTCGAGATCAAGTACACCCAGGTGGTCGAGCAGTTCACCGCCGAGGACGTGGCGCCGCCGGAGCAGCAGGCGCTCATCGCCGCGCCCGGGCTGCCGCGCGAAGGCAAGCTGCGCGCCGCCGGCATCACGCTCATCGACGAAGCCGGGACGCGCGTCCTCGAGGACATCAGCTTCGAGGTCGGGCTCGACGAGCACGTCGCGGTGGTCGGCCGCCAGGGCGCGAGCGAGCTCGCGCAGGTCGTGTCGCGCCTCGTGTCGCCTACGCGCGGCTCGCTCGAGCTCGGCGGCGTCGACGTCACGCGCGCGCCAGAGGCGGTCACCGGGCGCGCGTTCTCCTATGTCGGCTCGCCCGCGTACCTCTTTCCGGTGAGCGTGCGCGACAACCTGCTCTACGGCCTCAAGCACGCGCCGCTGCGCGAGGCGAGCTACGAGGGCGAGGCGCTGAAGGAGCGCGAGTTCCATCTGCGCGAGGCCGAGCGCACCGGCAACACGCCGCTCGACATCAACGCCGACTGGATCGACTACGCCGCCGCAGGCTGCGGGGGTGCCGAGGAGCTCGAGGCACGCATGGTCGAGCTGATGCGCGTGGTCGAGCTGGAAGAGACCATCTTCGAGCTCGGGCTGCGCAGCTCGCCCGACGCGGCGCGCGCCGGCCAGATCATCGAGCGCGTGCTCGACGCGCGTACGCGCATGCGCGAGCGCCTGAGCTCCCTCGGCATCCAGGAGTGGGTCGAGCGCTTCGACCCGGTGCGCTACAACAGGAACGCGACGCTCGCCGAGAACCTGCTCTTCGGTACGCCGGTCGGCAGGACGTTCGACATCGAGAACCTCGCCGGCAACGAGTACGTGCGCCGCGTGCTGCACGACACCGGGATGCACGATCTGCTGCTGCGCGCCGGCCACAAGGTCGCCGAGACCATGGTCGAGCTGTTCAGCGGGCTGCCGCCGGGCCATGAATTCTTCGCGCAGTACAGCTTCATCCGGCAGGAGGACCTGCCGCAGTTCGAGGCGATCCTGAAGCGCATCATCGACGTCGGCCTGCGCGGCCTCGACGAGACGGAAAGTCGGCTGCTGCTCTCGCTGCCCTTCAAGCTGGTCGCCGCGAAGCACCGCCTGGGATTGATCGACGAGAGCTTCGAGGCGCGAGTCATCGAAGGGCGGAGGCACTTCGCCGCCAAGCTGCCGCGGGAGCTGCGGCGCGCGGTCGAGTTCTTCGACCCGGCGCGCTACAACAGCGCGGCATCGCTGCAGGACAACATCCTCTTCGGCAAGATCGTCACCGGCCAGGCCGAGGCCGCGACGCGCATCACCGCGCTGGTGCGCGAGCTGCTCGACGAGCTCGGCCTGCGCCCGCTGGTGGTGAAGATCGGGCTCGATTACCAGGTCGGCGTGGGCGGCGCCCGGCTGCCGCTGGCCGACCGGCAGAAGACTGCCCTGGTGCGCGCACTGCTCAAGCGCCCCGTGGTGCTGGTCCTCGACCAGGCGACCGCGGTGCTCGACCCGGCCTCGCAGGGCCGGGTGTTCAGGGGCATTCTTGCCGAGCGCAAGGGCCGCGGCGTGCTCTGGGTGCTGCAGCGCCCGGAGGCCGCCGAGCGCTTCAGCTCGGTGCTGGTGATGGAGCGCGGCAGGCTGGTGGAGCAGGGCCGCTTCGAGAAGCTGAAGTGCAGCGGCGGTACGCTCCACAAGATGCTCGCGCCGAGCTGACGACAGGAAGGCCAAGAATCCGGCCTGAGATGCAGGAGAAACGATGAGCCTGGAACAGGAAGTCGAGCTGATCCGCCAGTTTCCGATCTTCAGCAAGATCCAGCCGGCGATGCAGAAGCTGCTGTGCTTTTCGAGCGAGCGCCTGACCTACGAGACTGGCCAGGTGATGTTCAACGCCGGCGACCCGGGCGATGCCGCTTACATCGTGATCGAGGGCAGCGTAGAGATCTCGGTGCCGACCCCGGCCGGCCCGATCATCGTCAACACGCTCGGGCGCAACGAATTGATCGGTGAGATTGCCATCTTTGGCGAAGTGCCGCGCACCGCCACCGCCAGGGCGCTCTCGCGCCTGGAGACGCTGAAGATCTCCAAGGAGCTGTTCATCAAGGTGATCCGCGAGAATCCGGACGCAGCGATCGAGCTGATCAAGATCCTCGCCGGGCGCCTCGCCAATACCACCAGCCAGCTCACGCTGACGCGCAGCGGCGGTCGGTAGGTTTTCTCAGGGGGCATGAGAATTTTCGTGACAAAAGCAGCGCTCGATTTGATCGCCGTCTGCGTGATCGGCGCCGCGTCGCAAGGGTTCGCGCAAGACTATCCGACGAAGCCAATCCGCTTCATCGTGCCGTACCCCCCCGGCGGCGGCACCGATGTCATCGCTCGAATCGTGCAACCGAAGCTGTCGGAAAATCTCGGGCAGCCGATCGTCATCGAAAACCGCGGCGGGGCCGGCGGCGCCGTCGGCACTGACGCCGCGGCAAAGAGCGCGCCGGACGGCTATACGTTCCTGTTCACGCTGTCTTCGCACACCATCAATCCGCTGCTCTACAAGCTTAGTTACGATGTCGAGCGGGATTTCGTGCCGGTAACGATGATCGTGAGCGTGCCCCAGCTCATCGCGGCCAACCCTCAGGTTCCGGTCAGCACGCTTCGGGAAATGGTCAGCGCGGCGAAACAACGTCCTGGAGCCTATTCGTTCGCCTCCGTAGGAAACGGAACACCTTCCCACATCGCCGGCGAGCTGTTAAAGCTTAGAGCCGGTATCGACATGGTGCACATTCCGTATAAGGGTGGCGCGCCTGCGGTTGCCGATACGATGTCGGGCCATGTCCCGTTCCTGATTGTCACCGCCCCGGCGGCCCTGTCCCAGGTACGCGCCGGAAGACTGCGTGCGCTTGCGGTTACTACGCTCAAGCGCACTTCGGCCGCGCCGGAGATTCCCACCGTCGCTGAAGCACTCGAGATGCCGGATTACGAGGTGGATTCCTGGTACGCGCTGTTCGCGCCGGCGAAGACGCTGCCGGCCATCGTCTCGCGGATGCAAAAAGAGGTGGCCCGCGTCGTATTGCTTCCCGACGTCAGGCATAAACTGCTGGAGCAAGGGGCCGATGCCGTTGGCAGCACGCCAGAAGAGCTCGACCAGGCGGTGAAAACGGAGCTCAAGCGATGGGCCCAGGTCATCCGCGACGCCGGGATCAAACTGGAATAGCCCGCTCCACGTCAGGCGGCTGCACGCCTGGGCGCGCCCGACCCCTTGATCTGCGTGCGATGCATCACGCGGCGCGCCCCCGGATCGAAGGCGTCGCGGCGATGCATCGTGGTGCGGTTGTCCCATAGCACCACATCACGCAGCGCCCACTCGTGCTTGTAGACCGCGGCATCGACGTAGGACCAGATTTTGTCCAGCAGCAGCTCCGATTCCGCGAGCTCCAGGCCCATGATGTAGGCATTGCGCCTGCGGCCGAGATAAAGCGCCTTCTCGCCGGACACCGGGTGCTGAATGATAATGGGATGCGGCGTGCCTGCCGACGTGCGCGGGTCCTCCGAAGCCGTCAATCCCTTGCGCAGGTAGCCGCCCGAGTCGTAGGTGCCGTCGTGCTTGATATCCAGGTGCTTGATCCGCTCGACGAGCCGCCGCGGCATTTTCGCCAACGCGGCTTTCATGCTGCAAAACCAGGTGTCGCCTCCTTTGGCCGGGATTTCGAGCGCATACAGCATGGAAGCATCCGGCGGTTTCGGCGCATAGCTCATATCCGTATGCCAGGCGGCTTCGCCGTCGCCGAGCGCCCCGATGGGCTCGCCGTCTTCGTCGAGCACGTTCGACACCACATAGACATCGGGATATCCGGGAGGCGACTTGCGGCCGGCGCCCTGATTCGGCGGCGGATCGAGCGTGCCGAAATACCTCGAGAACGACAGAAGATCATCGTCGGTCATTTCCTGGTGCCGAAATATCAGGACATCGTGCCGGTACCAGGCTTGCTTGATGGCGTCGACCTGGGCCTCGGTAACGGCAGCGAGACCCACACCTCTCCCCTCGGCGCCGAAGGTTCCGGTGGGAACGACTTCGACTTCCAATGCAA
>WNGA01033012.1_pt1 | contig 10233 bp, 11 predicted proteins | sample 5400061 | NCBI WGS metagenome assembly WNGA01 (sample SAMN13153366, study PRJNA577476) | soil metagenome | isolation source: 100 cm soil or saprolite under grassland replicate 2 | place: USA:California | collected 2016-06-15
TCAGCGTGAAGACGCCGCTCACGCCGAACAGGCGTCCGAGCATGCCGGCGGCGTAGGCGCCGATGCAGTAATAGAGCGCCTGGCCGAAGGACACCAGGCCGCAGCGCAGCAGGATCATCAGGCCGAGCACCACCAGCCCCTTGGCGAGCGCCACGGTCACCAGGAACAGCATCCATTGAGGCAGGAATTGGCCGAAAACCAGCAGCGCGAGCACGATCAGCCCGAGCGTGCGCGGCGTGCGGTCGCGGCTCATATCTTCCTCGCCTCGGCGATGCTGAACAGCCCGCGCGGCCTGAACGCGAGCACCATCGCCATCACCAGGTAGATCACGAACAGCTCGGCCTGCGGCAGGTAATGGATGGCGGCCGAGCGCACCAGGCCGACCATCACCGCGCCGAGCGCCGCACCGGGGAGGCTTCCCAGGCCGCCGATCACCACCACCGCGAACGACAGCACGATTACCTCGACGCCCAGGCCCGGCACTACCGACACCGTCGGCGCGGTAAAGGCCCCGCCGATCGCCGCCAGCAGCGAGCCGAAGGTGAAGGTGTAGAGATACATCCGGTCGACATCGATGCCCATCGCGCGGCTCACCTCGGTGTCGTGAATCACCGCGACCAGCAGCTTGCCCGTGCGCGTGCTGCCCAGCATCCAGGCGAGCCCCGCGCCGCACGCGATCGCCACGCCGACCAGGATCAGGTTGTAGTACGGGTAGGTGAGGTCGAGCACGTCGAAGCTGCCGAGCAGGCCGTAGGGCTCGGCGATGAAATACGGATTGACGCCCCAGATCAGCTTGATGACGTCTTCAAGGATCAGGAACAGGGCATAGGTGATGAGCAGGATCACCACTTCGTCCTTGGCGTACATGAAGCGCAGGATGCCGCGCTCGATCAGCGGCGCGACGATCACCGACACCAGCAGCGCCGAGCCGAGCAGGACCGCGTACGACAGCGACGGCGGCATGCCCTTGGCCAGCAGCGCCCCGGTGATCGAAGCCGCGGCGTAGGCGCCGAGGGCATAGAAGCTGCCGTGCGTCACGTTGACGATCTTCATGACGCCGTAGATCAGCGTCAGTCCGACCGCCGCGATGAACAGCCAGGCCGAATAGATGATGCCGTCGATAAGGACGGCTAGGAACTGTTCCAGTCGGAACGCTTACTTCTTGAACCCGTTGGCGATCCAGTCGGCGGCTTTTACGCCGTCCGGCGGGTTGACCATGGTAGCCGGGTAGCGCTTGACGTTCGCGACCGTCATCTTGCCCTTGACCCGCTTGCTCACGCCGTAGGCGGTCTCGGTGATCGCCTGGTGGCCGGCGCCGATTGCCATTTCGACCTTGCCGGCCGGGCTGTCGAAAGTCAGGCGCTCGAAGGCCGCGATCACCTGGTCGGTGCTCGGGCGTTTGCCGCCGTTCGCGGCCTGGGCCTTCTCCCACGCCGCCTTGGTGCCGAGGATCGCCTGCGCCATCTGGTAAGCAGCATAGTTGGGCAGCACGCCGTAGCGGTCCGCGAAGGTCTTCGAGAACCACTTGTTCAGCCCATTGTCCGGGGCGTAGGGGCCGTAGGGTCCGCGCGCGCCGATCACCACGCCGTCCGGGATGTGCTCGGCGAGCTTGTACATCGCGGTTTCGCCGGTGGTGAGAACCACGGTGCTGCGCTTGAACAGGCCGCGCGGGCCCGCCTGCAGGATGAACGCCTCGAGGTCGCCGTCCCAGAAGCTCGAGTGCACGACGTCCGCCTTGGCGCCGAGCACCGTCGAGATCTCCGCGTTGTATTGCCCGGCAAAGAGCTTCGGCATTTGCGAGGTCGCGACCTGGACGCCCGGAGCGAGCTGCTTCATCGATGCCTCGAAGTCGACCCAGGAGTCCTGGCCCCAGGCATAGTTCTGGTTCACGCCCGCGATGCTCTTGATCTTGCCCGCCTTGAGCTCTTTGACATAGAGCGCCGCGCCGACGCTGTCCATGGTCGCGGTCGACGCAGTGCGGAACACGTACTTGTAGCTCTTTTCCTCGAAGATGCGCGGCGTGCCGCAATCGAAGAACACGGTGAGCTTCTTCAGTTCCTCGGCCACCGGCGCGACGGCAAGGCAGTTGCCGCTCGAGACGTAGCCGATCACCATGTCGACGTTGTCGCGCTGCGCCAGGTTGCGGAACTCGGTCACCTGAGTGGTGGCGGGGCCCGATTCGTCGACCAGCTGCATTTGCAGCGCAGCGCCGCCGAATCCTTTCGCCTCGTAAGGCGCAGGCAGCTTGGCGCCATTCAGCATCTCGACCATGATCTCCGCGGCATTGCGCGCCGGGACGCCGAACGGACTTGCTGCCGGGCCGGAGAGGAATGTGACGACGCCGATCTTGAGCGGCGCTTCCTGGGCGAGCGATGCGGCCGGCGCGAATGCGGCGGCGGCCATGGCAATAACCAGCTGGTTAACGAAGCGCACGGTCTCTCTCCTCTGTGATACTCCTTATCTTAAAGCGGCAAGCCTTGGGGCAGCGCCCGCTTTCAGCAGCCCAGCCGCGATCAGGGCGGTGCGGATGCGCTCGATCTCGGTCTGCGGCAGCTTGACGAGCGGCGGCCGCACCACGGCGCGCGGCAGCTTTCCGAGAAGCACCAGCGCCTCTTTCATGCGGTTGTGCATGTCGACCGAAGGCTCGCTGTAGAAGGCCTCGGCGGTCGGCCAGATGCGGTCGTTCACGCGCCGCGCCGCGGCGAGGTCATTCGCCTGCACCGCGCGCCAGAGCTGCACGTGCAAATCGGCGATAACCGAGCCGCTGCCCGAGAGCAAGCCGTTGCAGCCGAGCGCGAGCGAGCCCATCAGCCAGGCGCTGTGCGTGGTGAGCACGTTGACAGGCGGGGTGCGCGACTGCAGCACGCGGATGTGACGCTCGTGCAGTTGCGCGTTCGAGCACCAGTCTTTGATCGCGCGCACCGTCGGCACCGCGTCGAGGATCCTCGAGAGCGTCGCGAGGGGATAGCCCTGACCGCCGGCGAGCGGATACTGGAAGACGATCAACGGCAGATCCGTGGCGTCGGCGATGCGCTTGAAGTGGTCGAGCGCCATCTCGGGGCGCTGGCCGAAGGTATAGACCCCCGAGGGAAACACCAGCAACGCGGAGGCGCCGCCTTCGTGCGCCATTTTTGCGATGCGAGCCGCCTCCAGCCCGTTCTCGGCGTACACGCCGTTCACGATCGGCACGCGCGCGCCGATCTCGTCGACGGTGATCCCTAGCACGCGCCGCTGCTCCTCGAAGCTGCACGACGCGACCTCGGAGGCGTGCGCGTTGGTGGTGATCGCGGCGACGCCCTTCACCGAGCTCACGTCGCGCAGGTGCGCGCGGTACGAGGCCTCGTCGATCGAGAGGTCCTCGTCGAACGGCAGCAGCACGGCGGGGATCACCCCGTGCGGAACGTAATCTGGGTGCCTTGGCATGGACGGCCTCCGGAAACGCGGGCGAATCGGCTCGATGCGGGGACATCTTAACCCGCCGGCTTCGCCAACGACCGCTACGCCGGCTTCGCCAACGACCGCTATCGACCCGGGCGGAGGTTTAAACTGGCCTACGTTCCTGCAGGGGTCAAGCGGCCTGAAGCCACCCCTCGGGTTATTGAGGAGGGGCATCATGTATCTGCTGCGGATTTCGCTTTTTGCGCCGCGCGCGGCGGTGTCGAAACGATTCACTCGAGCAGTGACATGAGCGAGCGGGTTTACCGCTTGACGCAGGCCGGGCGCGACGCCTGGGAGTCGCAGGACGGCGCAGTGCCCGCGGATTACCGGCGCATCCTCTGGCTGATGGACCTGCACGGCCAGCACGGCCTGATCGACGGCCTGGTGCGCCACTATCCGCGCAACGTCCTCGACGAGTGGCTGGCCGAGATGGAGGAGCTCGGCCTCATCAGCTCGGAGCCGGGAGCGGAGCTGGGTTCGGCCGCCGACAAGACGCTCACCCTGGACCAGATCCGCCTGCATCGCGACGCGGAGACGGCGGGCAGCGCGCTCGCGCGCACCGGGGCCTATCTCGCGACGGACCGCCTGGGCAGCCGCGAGCCGCTCCACAAGGAGCCGGCCGACACCGTGGTCCTGATCGTCGAGGACGATCCGGATCAGCTTGCCCTGGCAGACCTCAGGGTCACGATGGCGGGATACAAGGTCCGCGTCGCGACCTCGGTCAACGCCTTCCTGCAGTCCATGCTCGATGACGGCGCGCCGGATCTCCTGCTGCTGGACGTCGCGCTGCCCGACGGCGACGGTTTCGAGATCCTGGTCAAGATGCGCCGGCACCATGCGCTCAAGGCACTGCCGATCGTGATGCTGACCGCGAGGAACGACCCCGCCGACATCGGCAAGGGACTCGTGCTCGGCGCCGACGGCTATGTCACCAAGCCCTACACCAAGAACATTCTTGCCGACGTGGTGCGCCGCGTGCTGAAGCAGGACAGCAATACCTGAACTACATGAGCAGTGAAAACGAGACGCTGAGGTGGCCGACCAGCCTGGACCGCGCCATCACCACGCAGCTCGAGATGGTGGCGATGAACCTGAAAAACCTGAAATGAAGAAGCGCCTCATCGCCGCCGCCGCAGGGCTGCTCGTCGTGGCCGTCGCCGGGGTGTTGATCTTCCGCGGCCACCAGCAGCGCACCGACAAGCGCCAGATCGAGGCGATGGTCGCCGACACCACCGGGCAGCTGCGGTCGAGGGAAATCGTGGCCCGCATCGACGGCCACCTGCAGAGCGTGAAGAGCGTGCGCGATGGCCCCTTAGCCGACGCCGCGGAGCACTACCTGCTCGGCGCGCGCGAGATCGCGCGCCGCCGCGCCGACAGCGACCGGCTGGCGGGCGAAGCCGCCGCGAGCCGGCGGGCGCTCGCCTCGCACATGAACCGCTCCGGCGGGCGCGGCACCGGCTGGATCCGCGACGCCATGGACCTGAAGCGCAAGCTCGAGCGCGACCACACCGACCTCGGGCGCGCGCTCAAGGCGCTCGACGAGCTGCTCTATTCGCTCGATGACGCCAAGCAGCGGCTCGCGCCGCACGTCGACGCCTCGCTGCTGCTGGACGACGGCGCGCTGCGGGCCGCGCGCGCCCGCGCGCAGGAGGAGGCCAAGCGCGCCGCCGACGAGCTGGAGAAGGCGCGCCGTATCGGGTTTTGAAGGCGTCGCGGAAAATCGGGCTCTGACCCCGATTTTTATTTCGCGGTCACCGCCGCTGCGGCGAGGGAGACGATCAATTTCTCGAGCTTGCGCGCGTCGGCGTCGAAGCGCCGGATGCCTTCGGCGAGCTTGTCGGTCGCCATCGCGTCCTCGTTGAACAGCCAGCGGAACGCGGTCTCGTCGAGCTTCACTTTCGGCATGTCGCAGCGTGCCGCCGTTTCGGGGGAAAGCTTTCTGTCTACCGGCCCGGGAGTTGAAGCAAGCTTCTGCAGCAGATGCGGCGCGATGGTGAGCAGGTCGCAGCCGGCGAGCGCCAGGATCTGGCCGATCTTCCTGAAGCTCGCGCCCATCACCTGCGTCGCGTAGCCGTGCTTCTTGTAGTACGAGTAGATGCGGATCACAGAGAGCACGCCCGGGTCCTCCTCGGGCGGGATGTCGTCGACCTTGCGCGCCTGGCGGTGCCAGTCGTAGATGCGGCCGACGAAGGGCGAGATCAGCGTCACGCCGGCGTCGGCGCAGGCCGCCGCCTGGGCGAAGGAAAACAGCAGCGTCAGGTTGCAGTGGATGGCCTCGCGCTCGAGGCGGCTCGCGGCGCGGATGCCTTCCCAAGTGCTCGCCAGCTTGATCAGCACGCGGCTGCGCGGCACGCCGATCTTCTCGTAGAGCGCGATCAGCTGCCTGGCTTTTTCAATCGATTTTTCGCTGTCGAAAGACAGCTGCGCGTCGACCTCGGTCGACACCCGCCCGGCGACGTGCTTCAGGATCTCGCGCCCGAACAGCACGAACATCCAGTCCATTGCCAGGGCGGTCTCTTTTTTTGAATGTCCTATGGCTTCATCAATCAGGTGGCGGTAGCGCGGGTCCTCCGCGGAGGCGAGCAGCAGCGAAGGATTGGTGGTGGCGTCCTGCGGCTTCCAGCGCGCCACCGCTTCGATGTCGCCGCTATCGGCCACGACGAGCGAGTGCTGGCGCAGGGAGTCGAGCTGGGAGGCCATGCAGGGACTATAGCGCGCCGCACGCCTTCCTGACAGCGCTTGACCATCGGCTTGCCGGCGCGTTTTTAGTGCCGCGAAGGACGGGTCGGATCGGTGCTGCTGGGGTCGCGCTCGGCAGCGCCGCGCCGCATCGCTTCGAGCACGTCGAGGCGGCTCCAGAAGGCATCGATCTCGCGCAGGATCCACAGGCGCAGGAAATCGGCGCCGCTGGTCTCCTTGCGCGTCCACCTCAGGTGGCCCGACGTGGAGTAGAGATCGTTGGCGAAGGCCTGGATCGATTCCATTTTCGCGCGGCACTCGGCGTCGTCGACGGCGTCGATCACCAGGCCGCACAGCCGGTCCAGCTTGCGCAACGATTCCTTGTCCTCCCAGCCGCCTTCCTGGTTGATGATCAGGTTCCGCAGCGACGCGTAATGGCTACGCGCTGCGTTCAAATCTGCGTGTGGCATGAAGGTCATTCGCCGCGGGCCAGCGCACCCCTGATTCGATGGCATCGACCGCGCTGACAAAGAGGGAGGCGGGCAGCACGTTTCGTCCCTCCATGAACGCGGCGAGATCGCCGCGCGTCACGTGCAGGTAGTCTGCGAGCTCGGCTTGCCCGCCCAGAACTTGCGCCGCCTTCTCCAGCGTCCTCGTGTGGATCCGCGAGTAATTCATCCGGGACTCCTTTCTCGTTCCGAGGTCGTGCCTCTGCATTCGGATTCTCCCCTCGCTTCCCAATCTTGACTGTCCGCAGGTCCGTGAAAAATCAGGTAGTAAAGCGACTACAAAGGATCCATTTGTCGCCCTTGGGCGACACAAGGTACAGAGCCCGCCGTGCATCGCGGTTCTTTTATTTCGTACGGCGCTGTCGGAGCGCTACTACGGCCGTAGTACAGGCGCTACAAGCGGTTGATTTGTCATGATTTTTAGTGAATTATGCCCGGTACCGCCCACCAACCGGTCGGGGCCGAAAATGATGAGCTCGAGAGTGCACGTAAGGACCCTGGAAAAAGCCGCGCGCGTGCTCGGCGGGCAAGCCGAGCTCGCAGCCTATCTGCACGTGAGGCGCGAGGATCTCGCCGCGTGGATGGACGGAAGGAAAACGCTGCCGACGTCGATCTTCATCACGGTCCTCGATGTCATCGCCTCGGGACCTGCCACGGCACGCGCCGCCGAAAATCCGACAGGGGAGGCCGACCATGCGAAACATTGATCCCGAGCGCACCGTCCCGTATTGAAAATCAAGGCTTTAACTGCGCTTCGGGCGGTAGTAAACTGTCGGGACAGCAAATTCATGTCCCACAGGATGCGCGTTGCAACCCACAGATATCAGGAAACCCGACTACTTCCATAAAGTCGTCGATTGCCAGTGGGCCTGCCCGGCCCACACTCCAGTTCCCGAATACATCCGTTTGATCGCAGCAGGGCGTTACTCCGACGCCTACATGGTCAACTGGAAGTCGAACGTGTTCCCCGGCATCCTCGGGCGCACCTGCGACCGGCCGTGCGAGCCGGCGTGCCGGCGCGGGCGCGTGGAGGAAGAAAACCTCGCCAAGCCCGAGCCGGTGGCGATCTGCCGCCTGAAAAGGGTGGCCGCCGACTACAAGGGCGACATCAAGCAGTTTCTTCCCAAACAGGGAAAACCCAACGGCAAGAAGATCGCCTGCGTCGGCGCCGGCCCCGCCTCGCTCACCGTGGCGCGCGACCTCGCGCCGCTCGGCTATCAGGTCACGGTGTTCGACCAGGACCCGCGTGCAGGCGGCATGATCTGGTCGCAGATCCCGCGCTTCCGCCTGCCGCTCGAGGTCATAGACGAAGAGGTGGGTTACATACTCGACCTTGGCGTTGACTTCAAACAAAGAAAAATTGAATCAATGAAGCAACTCATGGCGGAGGGCTACGACGCCATCTTTGTCGGCTCGGGCGCGCCGCGCGGCCGCAACCTCGAGATCCCGGGGCGCAAGGAAGGCGCCGCCAACATCCACATCGGCATCGACTGGCTGTCCTCGGTGTCCTTCGGGCACACGACGAAAATTGGCAAGCGCGTGATCGTGCTCGGGGGCGGCAACACCGCCATGGACTGCTGCCGCACCTCGAGGCGCATCGGCGGCGACGACGTCAAGGTGATCGTGCGCTCGGGCTTCGACGAGATGAAGGCGAGCCCGTGGGAGAAGGAAGACGCCGGGCACGAAGGCATCCCGATCCTGAATTACCTGGTGCCGAAGACTTTTGTGGTTTCGAACAACAAGCTTTCCGGGATGACATTCGAGAAAGTCACGGCGGTCTACGACGAAACGGGACGCCGCAGTTTAGTGCCCGCCGGCGAACCGCCGCAGTTCTTCGAGTGCGACGACGTGCTGATCGCGGTCGGGCAGGAGAACGCCTTCCCGTGGATCGAGCGCGACAGCGGCATTGCTTTCGACAAGTCGAACATGCCCGTGGTCGACAAGACGACCATGCAATCCACCGTTCCCAACATCTTCTTCGGCGGCGACTCGGCGTTCGGGCCGAAGAACATCATCTGGGCGGTGGCCCACGGCCACGACGCCGCCATATCCATTGATAAATTAATCAATAAGGAAGACGTCAAGGACCGGCCCGCCCCCGGCGTCAGCATGATGTCGCAGAAGATGGGCATCCACGAGTGGAGCTACGACAGCGAGATCCAGAACGACACGCGCTACAAGGTGCCCTGGGCGGACATCAAGGCGACGCTGAAGAACGTGAAGATGGAAGTCGAGCTCGGCTTCGACGTCGCCACGGCGTGGAAGGAGGCGCAGCGCTGCCTCAACTGCGACGTGCAGACGGTGTTCACCGACCGGCTGTGCATCGAGTGCGACGCCTGCGTCGACATCTGCCCGATGGACTGCATCAGCTTCACGCAGAACGACGAAGAGACGGTTTTAAGAAACAAATTGAACGCCCCGGCCAGAAACGCGACGCAGGATCTGTACGTTTCCGGGCCGCTGAAAACCAGCCGCGTCATGGTGAAGGACGAAGACGTCTGCCTGCACTGCGGCCTGTGCGCCGAGCGCTGCCCGACCGGCGCCTGGGACATGCAGAAGTTCCTCCTCACCATGACCGACGCCGGTCCGAGTTGCAGGTCTTTGACCAAGAAACCCATTCCCTTGAAGGCGGCTTAGAAAAATGAAACGCATCGAAGCCGTCAACGACTTCGTCATCAAGTTCGCCAACGTCAACGGCTCGGGCTCGGCGTCGGCGAACGAGCTGTTCGCCAAGAGCTTCCTGCGCATGGGCATCCCGGTTTCCCCGCGCAACATCTTCCCGTCGAACATCCAGGGGCTGCCCACCTGGTACGAGGTCAGGGTGACGGAGAAGGGCCACCTTGGCCGGCGCGGCGGCGTCGACCTGATGGTGGCGATGAACCCGCAGACCTGGGACGAGGACGTGAAGGAGATCGACCCGGGCGGCTACCTGTTCTACGACAGCACCAAGGCGCTGCCGCCGTCGAAGTTCCGCGACGACATCAACGTCGTCGGCGTGCCGCTCACCGAAATCTGCAACGAGAACTACACCGACTCGCGCGAGCGCCAGCTCTTCAAGAACATCATCTACGTCGGCGCGCTCGCCGGCCTGCTGGGCATGGAGCCCGAAGTCATCGCCGAGCTGATCGGCGAGCAGTACAAGGGCAAGGAGAAGCTTCTCAAGCCCAACCTCAACGCGCTGCAGATGGGCCTGAATTATGCGAAGAAGAATTTCAAGGACGCGATGGGCCTGAAGGCGAAGCGCGCCTACAGCGTCGGCGACAAGGTGTTCATCGACGGCAACTCGGCGGCGGCGCTCGGCTGCGTGTACGGCGGCGCGACGGTGTGCGCCTGGTACCCGATCACGCCTTCGTCGTCGCTCGCCGATGCATTCACCGGTCATTGCCGGCGGCTGCGGATCGATCCGGCGAGCAAGAAGAGCAAGTTCGCGATCGTGCAGGCGGAGGACGAGCTCGCCTCGATCGGCATCGTCACCGGCGCGGGCTGGAACGGCGCGAGAGCGTTCACCGCAACGGCAGGTCCGGGCATTTCTCTCATGTCGGAATTCATCGGCCTGGCCTACTTCGCCGAGATCCCGGTGACCATCATCGACGTGCAGCGCGGCGGG
>WNGA01013901.1_pt1 | contig 10232 bp, 10 predicted proteins | sample 5400061 | NCBI WGS metagenome assembly WNGA01 (sample SAMN13153366, study PRJNA577476) | soil metagenome | isolation source: 100 cm soil or saprolite under grassland replicate 2 | place: USA:California | collected 2016-06-15
TGCCGGCGGCGCCCGGCCGGTTCTCGATCACCACCGGCTGGCCGAGCTTCTCCTGCATCGACTGCGCCAGAATGCGGCCGACGATGTCGGTGCCGCCGCCGGGTCCGAATGCGACGACGATGCGGATGGTCCGCTGCGGCCATTCCTGCGCCGGCGCGCCCGTCACAAGCGCCGCCGCCAAAACGCAGGCAACCGCCATCGCCGGCATCGGCCTATGCATGGTGTTTCCTCCCCCGGCAATGCCGTAACCGTAGCCCGGATGAAGCGATAGCGTAATCCGGGGTCGGGATCAGGATTTTTTGTGATCGGCGGCGGCGGTTCCGGATAATCGAGAGCGGGAAACCGTGAAATCAGCTCTTAAGGTGGCGGCTCGTTCTTCGGCCACCACCTAACATACATGTATTGACCGGGGAAATAGACTCCCGATAACGTATAGTGGTTTCTGTAGCGTGACTTTTTAAAGCCCCCTGGGGTTCCGAATGCAATCTCATGATCAAAGGCGTCTGAAATGATAACCTCGATTTCTGGGTTAATTACTGGAGTATTAAACGGTTCATATATAACATCATTTGTTCTTCTATACTGAATAGCCCTACTAAACATTGTTGCAGTTTTTTCCGGATAGACTGAAATGGGTTTTGAAATAGATTCCTTATAATGACCTCTATCTGTGGACATTTTGACTCGTTTTGTTTGCGCTTCGCCCTGTACTAAACATTCTGTTATTTCGGTGGGACCAGCAGGGTAGCCGGCGGAAAATGCTTCCTACTGCGTCATTTGATTTTTGGACCCCACCCGGCCTCGCTTCGCTCGGCCACCCTCCCCCTTCGGGTGAGGGATAAGAGCAGCGTGCGCGCAGCAGCGAGGCAACCCCGCGCAGCGGAGGCTGTGAGCGTGAGGTGACATCGCTCCCTCTCCGCTCGCTCCCATCCCTCCCCGAAGGGGAGGGTGGCCGCCGAAGCGAAGCGAAGGGAAGGCGGCCGGGTGGGGGCTGCCTCACAACGCCATCGCCGCGCGCTACGCGCTTCGTGCTGCGCTGCCCCTCGCGGCGGTGGCCGCTCGCCCGGGACACAAGTCGGCGGTCATCCCTCGATCTTGGAAAAATCCGCCACCGCGCGCGTTGCCTCGCGGATCTCGTTCAGGAGCCTGAGCCGGTTCTCGCGCCGGTCGGACATCTCGACATCGACGATGACCTTGGCGAAGAAGGCATCGACCCTCGGGGTGAGCGCGGCGATCGCGTGCAGCGCCGCCGCAAAGTCCTCGCGCGCCACCGCCTGTGCGGCCGTTTGCTTCGCCACATGGATGCCGGCGGCAAGCTCGCGCTCCTCGCGCTGGAGATAGAGGTGCGGGTCGGGGTGGCCGCGATAGATCACGCCTTCCTTGGTCTCCTCGATCCCGATCATGTCGGCGGCGCGCCGGTAGCCGGCGAGCAGGCTCTTGCCGTCGTCGGTGTCGAGCAGCTTGGCCAAGGCCTCGGCTCGCCGGGTAATGACGGCGTGATCGGGCGGGCCGAGGACGGCAGCCACCGCCTCCACGATATCGCGGCGTAAGGGGGACGATTGCGCCGCAAGGTGCTCGGCGCCGGCGGGCCGGGTGGTTATGTCCATGCGCGGCAGCGTAGGGATAAACCCATACTTACAGGTTACCCGCAGGCATGGCGACTTGAATAAAAAGCGATGATTCGAGCATCCACCAAAGAGTAATACCGGCGTCGTCATGCCCGGCCTTGTGCCGGGCATCCACGTCTTAACACGCGAGTCGCTCGAAAGACGTGGATGGCCGGGACAAGCCCGGCCATGACGACGTCACAGCTTGTAGCCCGGATGGAGCGCAGCGACATCCGGGGATCGGTCCCCGCATTTCGCTAACGCTCAATGCGGGCTACGTCCCTGGCGACTTGAATAAAAAGCGACGGTTCCGGCACCGCCAAAGGGCGACGTTCAGCCCTCGATCCGCGAGAAGTCGGCAACCTCATGGGTTGCGGCGCGGATTTGGTTGAGGAGATTGAGCCGGTTGGCGCGCACGGGTGCGTCATCGACATTGACCGTCACCTTGTCGAAGAAAACATCCACGGCGGGCCGAAGCTTGGACAGCGCCTCCATGGCGCCCGCGAAGTCTTCGCGAGCGATGCAATGCCGCGCAGCCGCCGCCGTGCTTTGAATGGTCTTCCACAGATTTATCTCGATCGGATCGCGCAACAGACCTTCATCCACCGCACCCGTATAGCCCGCCGCGTCCTTCTTCTCCTCGATGCGGATGATATTGGTGGCGCGCCGGTAGCCGGCCAGCAGGTTCTTGCCGTCGTCGGTGTCGAGAAATTTCCCCAGCGCCTCGACCCGACGGACGATCAGGACAAAATCGTCCTTGGGTTCGAGAGCGAAGACAGCATCAACGAGATCGTAGCGTGCTCCTTGCTCTCGGAGTTGAACCTTTAAGCGCTCGACAAAGAAAGCCAGCAGGTTGGAGGCTTTTGCATCATCCCCACCAATCTCACCCCCTAAATGCAGACTTAACGCCGATCGGAATAGCGAGACCAAATGAAGTCTGATTTGATTCTGAAGAATCAGCCGGATTGTCCCCAATGTTGCTCGCCTCAACGCGAAGGGATCGCCAGAGCTGGTAGGCATTTCGTTGTGAAATAAGAACCCAGCCAACATATCGATCTTGTCGGCGAGCGCGACGGCGATAGAGACCGGAACGGTCGGCACGCGGTCGCTTGGCCCGAGCGGCTTGTAATGCTCCTCGATCGCCGCGGCGACGTTCGCATCCTCGCCCTGCGCCAGCGCGTAGTACTTGCCCATCAGCCCTTGCAGCTCGGGAAACTCTCCCACCATGTCGGTGACCAGATCGGCCTTGGCGAGGCGCGAGGCGCGCGCAGCCTTGTCCGGGTCCGCACTGACGATCAGTGCCAGCTCACGCGCAAGCCGCTCGATGCGTTCCACTCGATCAAGCTGCGTGCCGAGCTTCTCGTGGAACACGATCTCGGCGAGCTTCGGCAACCGGTCTTCGAGCTTCGTCTTCAGGTCCGTCTCGTAGAAGAACTTCGCGTCGGAAAGCCGCGCCCGGATCACGCGCTCATTGCCGGCGACGATCGCCTTGCCGCCGTCGGCGGCCTCGGTGTTGGCGACGAGGATGAATTTGTTGGCGAGGCGGCCCTCATCCTTCGAGACGGCGCTACGCGCCTCCTCAGGATGAGGGCTTCTCTTCCCCTCATCGTGAGGAGCGGCCGAAGGCAGCGCTTCCTCCGGATGAGGGCCTTTCCTCCCCTCATCCTGAGGAGCGGCCGAAGGCCGCGTCTCGAAGGATGAGGGGCCGCTGAGCCGCCGCAAAACAAAGCACTTCTGATTATTTCGAATCGTCGCGCGGATCACCTCGGGCGGAATCGCCAGGAACTCCTCGTCGAAGGCGCCCATCAGCACCACCGGCCATTCGACGAGGCCGGCGACCTCCGCCAACAGGCCCAAATCCTCCACCAGCTCGTAGCCTTGCGCGAAGGCGAGGTTCTTGGCGTCGGCGAGAATCATCTCGGCCCGCCGCGCCGGGTCGAGCACGACCTTGGCGAGGTCGAGCTTGCGCACGTAGTCGTCGAGCCGGCGCACGTGAATCGGCGCCGGCGCGAGAAACCGGTGGCCGTAAGTCACGTCGCCCGCCGCGATCCCGTCGACGGCGAACGGCACGATCTCCGGCTCCTCGGTCTCGGGACCGAAGGTTGCCACAATCGAATGCAGTGGCCGTACCCAGCTAAGCCAGGTTACAGCAACACGCGGTTCGCCGGACTGCGTGACGCGAATGTCGCCATTTTGGGTGACTCGTGGTGTTTCGTGCGGAGCGCCCCAGTGCATCGACTTGGGCCACGGGAACGCGTAGATGATTTGCGGCAAGACCTCAGCTAATACATCGATCGCAGGCCGGCCCGGCTTCTCGATCACGGCGACGTAGAACTCGCCCTTCTTGGCATCCTTCTCGATCTTGGCGTCACCGATCGATTTCAGGCCCGCGCTTTTGAGGAAGCCGGCAATCGCGCCCTCGGGTGCGCCGACGCGCGGCCCTTTCCTTATCTCCTTGACGTCCGGTTGCCTGACCGGAATGCCCTGCACCGCGAGCGCGAGCCGGCGCGGCGTCGCGAACGCCTTGGCGCCCTCGTAGACGAGGCCGGCCGCCACCAGCCCGTCGGTGACCAGCTTCTTCAAGTCCTCCGCGGCGCGCGGCTGCATGCGCGCGGGGATTTCTTCCGAGAACAGCTCGAGCAGAAGATCAGGCATCGTCGGGAAGGTTGAGATGGCTGTTGTCGCAGACCGGCCCCCGCCCGGTGCGCTTGCAGCAGCAGAAATTGACCATGCGCGAGCGTTCCGAGGTCCATTCCAACGGCTCGAACCCCGTCCCCTCGTGCGAGCCGTCGCAGAACGGCTGGCTCTTCGAGCGGCCGCAGCGGCACCACCAGTAGGTCTCCCCCGCCTCGACCTTGATCATGATCGGTTGCCGGCCGCCGATTTCCGGTTCACTCATGAAGGTTCCTCCCGCCAATGGCCCATCCCTATTCCCAACCCTCGCGAAGCCTCATACAGTCGCGGCGCAGCATAGTCACGGCCGATCCAGCGGTCGCGCGGACACGGGCGAACGATGGACACGGTCGCACTCAAGCTTCCCGACGGCAGCACCTGTCATCTCACGTCGGCGGCGATGTGGCCGATCGCGACGTTCCTGCGGTGGGAAATCTATACCAGACAGCGCTACCTGCATCCCGGCTTCGAGCTCCGGCCGAACGACACCGTGCTCGACGTCGGCGGCAATATCGGCCTGTTCGTCCTGTGGGCGGCGCCGCAGGTGCCGCAAGGCCGGATCGTGACGGTCGAGCCGAATCCGAGCGCAGTCGCCTGCATGCGGCTCAATATCGCGCGCAACGCCCTGCCCAACGTCACCGTCCTGCACGCGGCGGCCGGCCGCGACGGCGACGAAATGGAGCTGGTGACCTATCCGGGCTATGAAGGTCTCACCCATGCGGTAACCAGTCGTCTCCCCTGGCTCCCGCGATTGTTCGCGCGGTCTCCGGGGAAAAGCGAGCGCGTGACCGTCCCGCAAATATCGCTCGGCCGCGTCATGGACGAGAACCGGCTGGAAACCGTCAATTACCTGAAGTTCGACTGCGAGGGCGCGGAATACGAGATCCTGCGCAACCTCGGCGCCGCCTATTGGCCGCGCATCGAGCGAATTGCCATGGAGTACCACGAGTACGCGCCGGATCAGAAGCCCGGCGAGCTGATCGCGATGCTCAGGGACCATGACTTCGAGGTGAAGGCGAGTGCCAGCTTCTTCGAACGGCACTTCCAGAAGTGCGGAGCCATATGGGCCCGCCGGCGCAGCGCGCGCGCCACCTGATGGCGCTCCCGGGAACCGCAGATCATCGGAGCCTATTCCCAGCAACCGCAAAACCCCATAAGGTCGCGGTGCACCCTAGTCACGGCCGATCCAGCGGTCGCGCGGACGCGGACGAACGATGGACACGGTCGAAATCAAGCTTCCCAACGGCACCACCTGTCATCTCACCTCCGCCGCAATGTGGCCGGCTGCCACGTTCCTGCGGTGGGAAATCCATACCAAGCAGCGCTATCTGCATCCGGGCTTCGAGCTCCGGCCGAGCGACACCGTGCTCGACGTCGGCGGCAATATCGGCATGTTCGTCCTGTGGGCGGCGCCGCAGGTCCCGCAGGGCCGGGTGGTGACGGTCGAGCCGAGCCTGAGCGCGCTCGCCTGCATGCGGCTCAATATCGCGCGCAACGACCTGCAAAACGTCACCGTTCTGCACGCGGCGGCCGGCCGCGACGGCGACGGAATGGAGCTGGTCACCTATCCGGGCTTTGAAGTGGTGACGCATGCGGCCAGCACGCGCCTGCCGCTGTTCGCGCGATTGTTCATCCGGTATCCCGGCCGGAGCGAGCGCGTGACCGTTCCGCAAATATCGCTCGGCCGCGTCATGGACGAGAACGGGCTGGAAACCGTCAATTATCTGAAGTTCGACTGTGAGGGCGCCGAATACGAGATCCTGCGCAACCTCGACGCGGCTTATTGGCCGCGCATCGAGCGAATTGCCATGGAGTACCACGAGTACGCGCCGGATCAGAAGCACGGCGAGCTGATCGCGATGCTCAAAGACCATGGCTTCAAGGTGAAGGCGAGCGCCAACTTCTTCGAACGGCACCTCCTCAGGTGCGGATCCATATGGGCGCGCCGCGACGCCTGATCGCACTCGAACGCGGCGCCGCTTGCACCTGATATCTGGGCGGAGCAGACATTGGGCAACCTGAACCCTGGACAGCGGTGATGCGGCGGCAGATCGCAGAGCGCGTACTCGTAACCGGAGGCTCCGGGTTCCTCGGCTCGCATCTTTGCGACCGCCATCTGGCGGACGGGGTCGAAGTGCTGTGCGTCGACAATTTCTTCACCGGCACGCGGCGCAACATCGAGCATCTCCTGACCAACACGCGCTTCGAGCTGCTCCGCCACGACATCACCTTCCCGCTCTATGTCGAGGTCGACCAGATCTACAATCTCGCCTGTCCGGCGTCGCCGGTGCACTACCAGCACGATCCGGTGCAGACCACCAAGACCAGCGTGATCGGCGCGATCAACATGCTCGGCCTCGCCAAGCGGGTGAAGGCGAAGATCCTGCAGGCTTCGACCTCGGAAATCTACGGCGACCCGACCGCCCATCCGCAAACCGAGGAGTACTGGGGCAACGTCAATCCGATCGGGCCGCGCTCCTGCTACGACGAGGGAAAGCGTTGCGCCGAGACCCTGTTCTTCGACTACCGGCGCCAGCACCGGCTGCGGATCAAGGTGGCGCGCATCTTCAACACCTACGGCCCGCGCATGCATCCGCATGACGGACGGGTGGTTTCCAACTTCGTGGTCCAGGCGCTCATGGGAGAGGACATCACGATCTACGGCGACGGCTTGCAGACCCGCGCGTTCTGCTACGTCGACGACATGATCGACGGCCTCGTGCGCCTGATGCAGACGCCCGACGGCGTCACCGGACCGTTGAACATCGGCAATCCGGAGGAGTTCTCGATCCTCGACCTCGCCAGGACGACGATCGAGCTGACCGGTTCGCGTTCGCGCATCGTGCACCGGCCGTTGCCCGAAGACGATCCGCGCCTGCGGCAGCCGGACATTTCGCGCGCCAACGAGTTGCTCGAGTGGACGCCGCGAACCCGGCTGCGGGACGGCCTCGCCCGCACGATCGACTATTTCGAGCGGCTGCTTGCCGAGCCCGGCGCGCGGGCGCTGATTGTCGATTGATACGACCGTAGCCCGCATTAAGCGCAGCGAAATGCGGGGGATGCAGCCGCCGGATTTCGCTGTCGCTCAATCCGGGCTACGCCCCAACCCCCTCGGCGCCGCCGCCCGCCGTCGCCAGCCACGCCTCGCCGCAGGCTTTGGCCAATTCGCGCACGCGCAGGATATAGCTCTGGCGTTCGGTCACCGAGATCACGCCGCGCGCATCGAGCAGATTGAACACGTGGCTCGCCTTGATGCACTGGTCGTAGGCCGGCAGCGCCATGAGGTGAGCCTTCGCGTTTCCCACCGTGACCCAGCCGGCGTCGAGGTACTTGCGGCAGGCGTTCTCCGCCATCTTGAACTGCTCGAACAGCATCCCGGTCTCGGCGTACTCGAAATTGTGCCGTGAATATTCCTGTTCCGCCTGCAGGAACACGTCGCCGTAGGTGACCTTGCGGGCGTCCTCGCGGCCGTTGAAGTTGAGGTCGAACACGCGGTCGACGCCCTGCACGTACATGGCAAGCCGCTCGAGCCCGTAGGTGAGCTCGCCCGAGACCGGCCGGCATTCGAACCCCGCGACCTGCTGGAAGTAGGTGAACTGCGAGACCTCCATGCCGTCGCACCAGCATTCCCAGCCGAGGCCCCAGGCGCCGAGCGTCGGGCTTTCCCAGTCGTCCTCGACGAAGCGGATATCGTGGACGCGCGGATCGATGCCGATCGCGGTGAGCGACTTGAGATAGAGGTCCTGGAGGTCGCCCGGCGAGGGTTTGAGGATCACCTGGAACTGGTAATAGTGCTGGAGCCGGTTCGGGTTCTCGCCGTAGCGGCCGTCCTTGGGCCGGCGCGAGGGCTGGACGTAGGCGGCGTTCCACGGCTTCGGCCCGAGCGCGCGCAAGGTCGTCGCCGGATGAAAGGTCCCGGCGCCCACCTCCATGTCGTAGGGCTGCAGGATGACGCAGCCTTGGTCCGCCCAGTAGCGCTGGAGCGCCAGGATCAGCCCCTGGAACGAGCGTTCGGGGCGCATATGCGCGGGGAGGTCGTCGGTCATCCGTTCAAGAATGGAGGGCGTGCTCACTTCGGGCGATAGACGCCGGTGTCCGGATCGCGCTCGAGGCTCGGGCGCTCGCCGGCCGCTTCGGCGACCGAGGCGGCCCTGACGGCGTCGATCTCGCCGTTGATGCGGCGCGATTCCTTGGCGAGCCACCGCACCAGAACGGCGGCGCCGACCGCGCCCAACATCCACATCATCACCGGCGGCATCGTGTCCCCTCACAGTCCATAGCGCGCCCACAGCGCGCGCGCTTCCAGCGCGGAGACGACGTTCTCCGCCAGGCCGGGGCGCTCCCATGCAGCGTCGCTGCGCTCGCCGATGCCGGGAATCCGCCGCCCGAACAGGCCGCGCTCCGCGGCGATCAGCGGCGTTCTCACCTTCTCGCCGAAGCGCTCGCGCAGGACCGACCGCAGATCGCCGAGCCGGTCGGCCAGCCCGAGCTCGAGCGCCTTGTGGCCGGTCCAGAATTCGCCGGAAAATACGTCCGATTCGGGGCCGGCAAGCTTCGGCCCGCGGCGCCCCTTGACCAGGGCGATGAACATCTCGTGGATGTCCCGCTGGATCGCCTTGATGCGCTCGACGTCCTCGGGCTTTTCCGGAACGAACGGATCGAGCATGACCTTGCGCTCGCCCGCCGTGTAGACGCGCCGCTCGACCCCGATCTTCTCGATCAGGCGGTTGAAGCCGAACGTGGCGCCGACCACGCCGATCGAGCCGACGATCGAAGAGGCATCCACCACGATCTCGTCGGCGGCGCAGGCGATCATGTAGCCGCCCGAGGCCGCGACGTCCTCGGTGAAGGCGATGACCGGCACCTTCTTCTCCTCGGCGAGCGCGCGGATGCGCTGGAAGATCAAGTGCGACTGCACCGCCGAGCCGCCCGGCGAGTTGATGAGCAGCGCCACCGCGCTCGCCTTGCGGTAGCCAAACGCGCGGTCAAGCGAGCGGGCGCAGGTCGCAAGCGTCAGTCCGGGCTTGAGCGGGGTGGAAAAGCCGATGACGCCGGTCAGCCGCACCACCGGAACCACCGGGACGTCGGTGCGGAACCGCTGCGGCACCACGGACATCAGCGCTTGGAGTGTGCGCGAGATCACGGAGTTTTCGCCCATGGCCATGCAATAGAACGCCTCAACGCGCGGCTCAAGTTACGCAATCTTAACCCATATGACGTTTCTTGCGCGTCGGACGTCGGCCGCGGACGACCGGCGGCAGGGGAGTGGGAAGATGGACGCCAAGATCTACGTCCTCATGCTGCTGATCGGCGCGCTCGTCGCCCTTTATCACGCGGCCAATCCTGAGAAGCTGCCGGAGCAGAAAAGCTCCTGATTCCCTGGGAATGCCCGTCGCCGGCGCCGTGCTCCGGCCCCTGGCATCTGCCGGCTGGACCTCCTCTTTGCCGTCCGTCGATCGCAGCCAAGCTGTTTTCTCCTTCATCCCTGACGTCCGGACCGCTTGCCGAGCGCGAGCGGCGCGCCTTGGCGCAGTCACGTAGGGTGGGCAAAATCGCTCGCTGAACCGTCCACGGTGGGCGAGCCGCCACAGCGGCGAGGGACGGCGCGCCCAGCGATTTTGCCCACCGCTGGTAGTCACAGGAGCGCGCCTTTGCCCACCCTACGGTCGCCCCTGCCGGGCGCCAGCGAAAGCGGCGCGCCTTGGCGCAGGACCGCTTCCGCCGCCTCGGTCGGATGGCCGGTCGCGTCGTTGAGCGAGAAGCCCGGCAGCATCGAAAGCGGCGCGCGACTGCCCTTTTCGGCCCGCACGAGAATGCGGATCGCCGGCGCGTCCGGCCGCGGATGCACCGGCAGGACCGCGACGGCGCCGAAGCCCGCGGCCAGGGCGGCAAGGACCTGTGCCAGGCCGTCCGCGCGCCAGATCAGCGTCAGGGTGCCCTGCGGTCGAAGCA
>WNGA01013905.1_pt1 | contig 10231 bp, 7 predicted proteins | sample 5400061 | NCBI WGS metagenome assembly WNGA01 (sample SAMN13153366, study PRJNA577476) | soil metagenome | isolation source: 100 cm soil or saprolite under grassland replicate 2 | place: USA:California | collected 2016-06-15
TTCTCGTTCGGGAGAATCTCATCAGCCCGCAACATCTGCGTGAGGCACTGGATTATCAGCGCGAGCATGGCGGTAGGCTGGGGTTTAACCTCGTCAAGTTGGGTCTGGTCTCCGATGACATGATCACCGCCGTGCTCTCACGACAATACGGTATTCCCTCAGTCAATCTGGAGCTTTTCCAGATTGATCCCCAAGTCCTCCACCTCATTCCTCAAGAAGTTGCGCAGAAGTACTCCGTCCTGCCCCTATCTCGCGTCGGGGCCAGTCTCACGCTCGCAATGGTCGATCCGACCAATGTCTTTGCGATGGACGACGTTAAATTTATGACGGGCCTCAACGTCGAACCGGTCGTAGTTGCCGAGGCAAGTATTCAACAAGCTATCTCGAAGTACTACGGGACTTCCCGAGAAATTGAGCTGTCGTCAATAGCAGTGGAAGAAGTCGTTTTCGATGCGGCAGCAGCCAAAGCTAGCAATGGCGGCATTACGCATGCCGATCTTGTCTCGCTCGACACGATTGACTTCGACACAGACCGGGCGGAAGACGTCGAGGTACTTGAAGATAACGAGGAGATCGATCTTACCACGCTCTCAAAAATTAGCGAAGACGCGCCTGTCGTGAGACTGGTAAATGTGCTCTTAGTGGACGCTTTGCGGCGTGGAGCATCGGATATTCACGTTGAACCTTACGAGAAAGAGCTTCGCATTCGTTTCCGTATTGACGGTGTTTTGTATGACGTGATGCGACCCCCGCTAAAGATGCGTGACGCCTTAATTTCCCGCGTCAAGATCATGGCGAAACTCGACATCTCTGAAAAGCGCCTGCCACAGGATGGGCGAATAAAAATAAAGGTTAAGGTTGACGCTCGATCGCGTGAGCTGGACTTTCGTGTCTCTACGTTGCCGACTCTCTTTGGTGAGAAGGTTGTGCTCCGTCTGCTGGATAAAGAAAACCTGATGCTCGACATGACGAAGCTTGGGTTCGAACCTGAATCGCTGGTTAAGTTTCAGCGGAATATTTCAAAGCCCTACGGAATGGTCCTGGTCACGGGTCCGACCGGAAGCGGAAAAACCAACACGCTCTATTCCGCACTTCAGTCTCTGAATACAGTTCAAACTAACATCATGACGGCCGAAGATCCGGTTGAATTCAACCTAATGGGCATCAATCAGGTTCAAATGAAAGAGCAGATTGGTTTGAACTTTGCCGCAGCCTTACGCGCCTTCCTCCGCCAAGATCCGAACATCATTCTAGTAGGTGAAATTCGCGACTTCGAAACTGCGGAAATTGCGATCAAAGCAGCGTTAACAGGCCACCTCGTACTCTCAACTTTGCACACTAACGATGCTCCATCAACAATCTCCCGACTAATGAATATGGGTATTGAACCATTCCTTGTGGCGACGAGCGTAAACCTCATTCAGGCACAGCGACTTATCAGGCGCGTCTGCAAAGATTGCAAGCGCGAGCACCCGACGCCTCCGGAAGCGCTTATCGAAGTGGGCTTCACTGCGGAGGATGCCAAGGTCCTCAAGACCTATAAAGGAAAGGGCTGCTCGACGTGTAACAACACGGGCTACAAGGGACGAATTGGTCTGTACGAAGTGATGGAAGTCAATGATGAAATTCGGGAACTGATCTTGATCGGCGCTTCTTCGCTGGAGTTGAGAAAGAAAGCGATTGAAGACGGCATGATTACGCTACGCGAATCCGGGCTGCACAAAATTCGCGCCGGATTAACCACACTCGAGGAAGTGGTCCGCGAGACGGTCGCCTAACGGAAAGAGGAACACTATGTTGCGCACAATCACTTTATCATTCCTGATGTTGGTTTTAGTCGGAATCATGCTTCCCTTCGCCAGCTCTACGGCGCATGGCATTCGTCAAAGTTCCTCCGCACAGCAGCACCGTCGCTATCGGCGTCATTCGCGCGCCTGGTGGCGACGCCACCGCGCGCGCATGAGGTTACGCCGTCTGGCAGCGCTCGCGCATCGCAATGCGCCACTTGGGCCAGTTGTTGTCGGCTCAAACCACCCGGGCGTTGCCAAAGTTGTGCTTCCTAAGCTGCCAGCCGGTTGGAACAATCCCACCCTCGCGAATGGTGGCGAGGTTAGATTTCGAACTGAAAGTGGTGCAAACGTTCCGAGCCAAGCCACGCTTTCAGTCGTTGCACGCAGCCGTCCGAATCCTGCATACCTGACGCAACGAGAGCAACGCACCATGCTTGCAGGCGTTTCCTTTTCAGATTTACGACGGATTGCGATCGATAAGATGATCAATGCTGGTGGCTGGGTAATTAACGATTACGAACGACGGGTCAATGGCGCGCGAGTTTTCGTTGTGATTGCTCAAACTCCCAGCAACGGCCGAACTCTCGACAAGTCGTGGAACTTTTACTTCGCTGAGGTTGACGGCAAAATCTACAGCCTGACTTTAAATACACCGTTACAGTTTTCAGATAGTCTGGCCGCTGAAGGCGAGAAGTTCTTGTCGTCGCTCAGTGTCAGCCCCACTTCCAATGCACAATCCACAAATCGATAGAGCGAATCGCTGAGATCTCACTGTTCGAATCCAGATTCTTTTCCACGCAAAAACCTCTATTTTCTCAGGAGCAGCTCGATGTCACTAACCGATACGGCCCCCCAAATCTCGCTCTCAGAGCTCCTGCGAAAACTCTCCGAGCTGGGTGGCTCCGATCTTCACATTACTACCGGCTCCGCCCCACAGGTTCGCGTGGATGGGCATCTGCGGCCGCTTGACGGCTATCGGCAGCTGACTGCCGCCGATACGAAGCAGCTGGCGTACTCTGTTTTAACCGATGCACAGAAGCACCGGTTTGAAGAAAATCTCGAGCTGGATTTTTCGTTTGGTGTGAAAGGACTGTCGCGTTTTCGCGCCAACCTCTTCAATCAAAGGGGCGCCGTGGGGTGTGTGTTCCGCGCAATACCTTATGAGATCAAAGCCTTCGAGGACCTGGGACTCCCGGCAGTGGTCAAACAGTTGTGCGACAAACCGCGCGGATTAATTCTGGTGACCGGACCAACTGGCTCGGGTAAGTCAACCACACTTGCTGCTATGGTTGACAAGATCAACCGTGATCGTCGCGAGCATATTTTGACGATCGAGGACCCTATTGAGTTTCTGCATAATCACAAAAGTTGTTTAGTAAACCAGCGCGAGGTCAACGCTGATACACATGGGTTCGCTGAGGCTTTAAGGACAGCCTTGCGCCAGGATCCCGACATAGTACTGGTTGGTGAAATGCGCGACTTGGAAACTATTGAATCGGCATTACGAATTGCTGAGACAGGACATTTGACGCTGGCTACTCTGCACACAAATTCCGCCGCCTCGACGATCAACCGCATCATCGACGTCTTCCCTTCCGATCAGCAAGCGCAGATTCGCGCGCAGCTTTCGCTCGTCCTGGAAGGCATTTTGTGCCAGGCGCTGCTCCCGCGCGCAGAAAAGACCGGACGGGCAATGGCACTTGAGATCCTGATTCCGAATGGCGCTATCAGAAACCTGATACGGGAGGACAAGGTCCATCAGATCTACTCCATGATGCAGACCGGACAGGACAAATACGGAATGCAGACTTTCAATCAATCGCTGGCGACGCTTTATCACAAACGCCAGATAACACTCGACACCGCGTTACAGCGATCTTCCAATGTTGACGAATTAAGGGAACTAATAGAGCGAGGATCCGGACTAAATACCGGTAACGGCAGTAAATCGCACCCAAGCCCTTACGCCCAGGGGCGGCCAATCGGCGCTCGACCCATGGTCAACAAGCAGTCTTAGATTCTGGAGCTATTAGCTATGCCTACTTACGTATTCAAAGGCCGAAACAGGCTAAATGAAATTGTCGTTGGCGAACGTGTTGCCGACAATCGCGATGCTTTGCGACAGATTCTTCGGCGCGAGCAGGTCACGCTCACGTCCATTAAGGAAAAAGGACGTGAAATAGGGATTCCGAAAATTGGCGGCAGAAAGAAAGTTAAAGCCAAAGATCTCTCAGTGTTCACGCGACAGTTTTCCGTGATGATTGACGCCGGTTTGCCTTTGGTCCAGTGTTTGGAGATTTTGGCACAACAGCAAGACAACAAATACTTTCAGCAAATACTGTTACAGGTTCGCCAGGATGTTGAGGAAGGTTCCACTCTGGCGGCAGCGATGGCACGTCATCCGCGAGTGTTTGACCAGCTTTACTCCAACATGGTCGAAGCAGGCGAAACGGGCGGCATCCTCGACTTAATTCTCCAACGTCTATCGACCTTCATCGAAAAGATCGTCAAGCTGAAGCGGGATGTGATCTCCGCAATGATCTATCCCGTCGCGGTGATCCTGCTTGCCATCGTTGCGGTTGCGGTGATCATGGTGGTCGTAATTCCGCAGTTTCAAAACATCTTTCTTGGCCTGCTTGGGCCCGGTGAACAGCTGCCGTTACCAACTCGAATCGTGACTGGGATTAGTAGCTTCCTCGCCGGGTGGGGGGGCCTTGTGATTCTGGCAGCTATAATTGCTTTCGCCGTGGCTGTCCGCTTTTACTATAGGACGCCTGGCGGTAGAAAGATCATTGACCGACTCCTTTTAAAAATTCCTATTTTGGGTTCGATTTTCCAGAAGATTGCCGTGGCCCGATTCTCTCGCACGCTTTCAACCCTGCTATCGTCCGGCGTACCCATTCTCCAGTCGCTCGACATCACGGCACGCACCGCCGGCAACGTGATCATTGAGGAAGCAATTATCAGTGTACGCACCGGAGTGGAACGGGGCGAAAGCTTTGTCGATCCGCTAAGGGCCACGGAAGTTTTTCCGCATATGGTGGCTCAGATGGTCGGCATTGGTGAACAGACCGGCGCTCTGGACGCGATGCTCGGCAAGATCGCTGATTTCTACGAGCAGGAAGTGGATGCGGCAATCGCAAACCTGCTCACGCTCATCGAGCCTATTTTGATCGCATTTCTCGGCGTAACGATCGGCTCGATCGTGATCGCCATGTACCTACCGCTCTTCACCCTGATCGGAAAACTGTCCAGCGGAAGCCACTAAGCAAAATTTTTCCCCAAGATTAGTTTTAGAGAAATACAGATACTTTCAGAACTTAAAGCCAGCTTTCGGCTAAGCCGAGGCTGGCTTTTTGTGTTGAGTCATCGTCTAACAGAACAAATCAGGCGACTCATGATTGAGAGTCGCATGAAGGATGTCGGCCTACCAGGCGATCCCATAGTCTTCGCCGTGGTTACTCGAGCCGCCCCACATCGTGCCGTGTTTCACATCGAACATGATTGCGTTGATGGGACCCGACGTGCGCTCCTCGAAAGTCAATTCATAGCCCATTCTCCGAAGCTCCGAACGAGTCCACGCCGGCATCGAATCGGCAAGAAGTATGCGTCCGGGCCGCGTCTCGTGTTCCCCAAATGAACTGCGCATTTGAAAGCTATTGATGTTTGGCGCCTCGACTGCCTCCTGTACGGTCATTCCAAACTCAACCACGTTTAAGAAAAACTGCAGAAGATTTTGATCCTGGCTGTCACCGCCCTGCACAGCGAAGGTAAGGTAAGGCTTACCGTCCTTCAGGGCCATGGTAGGCGTCAATGTGACGCGCGGATGTTTGCCAGGCTCAACCACGTTGAAAGGGTTCTCCGCCGGGTTAGTTACAAAACTCTGCGCGCGCTGGCTGAGCCCTACGCCGGTATGCCCAGCGATCACCGCTGGAATCCAACCACCGCTCGGCGTTACCGAAACGACCCACCCTTCTTCGTCTGCCGCCTCGACTGAAGTCGTGCCGGCATAGAAAGAACGCTTAAAGTTATCGTCAGCTGTGTCCGCAGAGAGCCGGCCAATCGCTCGAACCACGTCCTGAGTCGCCGCCGGCGTCGAGGTTGTCGTCGTCACTTGCGGAGCGGTCCATTGCTCCAGTAATGCGTGGTACGGATTAGTTTGACCCTGAAACGGATACGGGTCACCGGGACGTATGGCCGGGTCATTGCGTTCCCAGTTAATCTGCCCGGCACGCTTTTTGGCATACTCTTTTGACAACAGGCCACGTATCGGCTCTTCAGGTGGAAAATATGGATCGCCGTAGTAAAAGTCGCGGTCGGCGAATGCGAGGTTCATCGCCTGATAAAGCGTATGGATGTAGCGCGAACTGTTGTAACCCATTGACTTGAGATCCGAGTTTTCAAGGATGTTCAGTGTTTGGAGTAGAGCCGGTCCCTGCGTCCAGTGTGTGAGTTTGAAAACGTCGATTCCGCGGTAGTTCGTCTTGACCGGCTCTTCGATCCTCACTTGCCAATTTGCGAGATCGGCGGTGGTTATCAACCCCCCTTCTTCTTTTACGCCGCGCGCTAGTTCACTCGCGATGTCGCCTTTGTAGAAGCGGTCGTAGGCGGCGTAGATGGCATCCTTACGACTCTTTCCGGCAGCGAGCGCCTGCTGTTCGGCCTCCACTAGTTTGCGCAATGTTGCGGCAAGATCCGCCTGGCGGAAAATCTCTCCAGCTTCCGGCGCTTCGCGTTTTTCTCCGAGGTGCGGCAGCAAGACTTCACGTGAGTAACGCCATTCTTTTAGTCGCTTTTTCTCGCGCTCAATTGTGTTCGCTAGTTGCGCCTCGACAGGATAGCCATCGGCCAACTGGATGGACGGGGCAAGCACATCTTTCAAACTAAGTTTGCCAAACTCTGCGAGGATCACCAGGATTCCGCCTGGCGTGCCCGGCGTGACCGCGGCGAGTGGACCATATTCGGGCGGGTACTTCATGCCCTTCGATTTGTAAAATGCTGCAGTCGCGCCTGAAGGAGCCACACCGAGCGCGTTGATGCCGATTACTTTTCCAGTGTGCGGATTGTAGATAAGCGCCTGGGTCTCGCCACCCCACGATAGTGTGTCCCACATTGTGGAGGTAGCTGCGATCATCGCGCACGCCGCATCGACCGCATTGCCGCCTTTTTGGAAAATCATTGATCCGGCTGTGGCCGCGAGCGGCTTACCAGTAATTGCTATCCAATGGTTGCCATGAAGCGGCGGCTTTTGTGTATGCTGGGCCTCAAGCCCCGAGGGCAACATCAGAACTATAGTAAGCAATAGAAAAAGGCTGATGACTAACCTTGACTTCGTACTCAATTGCATCCAAAAAAATCCTCCTCCAGGTTTTACCCAACGCGACTTAAGAAGGTTCACGGCTCGAGTTGGCGAACTACCTGTTTCTTCTGTCTTCCGGTAGACATTCCGCGCGACACCAGTTTTGCGCTTTGCGAATCGACACCCAGGTCGTAAGCCATATAGTTACACAGAACTCCATCGGTATCCCCTCACCGCCGTTGAACTTCGGCGAGTCCTGGTACCCCAACTCAATTCCTTCCACGAGCCCGAATAGTCTCACACAACGCGTTTTTGGCCGCAAATTTTCCGACCAAAATTACAATCTCGTTTCTGAGCTTTCATGGAGCAGCAGGTCTTTGCTGCAATAGACAACCTACTTCTATGCTAGGCACCTGGCAAAGGAGGATCGAGCATGGTTCAACGCGCGCCGCTTCGTATTGAGGACGCGACTGAAGCGGATGTTCCACTAATTCTGACTTTCATGCGCGAGCTGGCCGAGTACGAGGAGGGCCTTGACAGCGTGTCGGTCACCGAAGAGAAGCTGCATGCGACGCTGTTCGGTCCAAAGCCCTACGTCGAAGCCATCATTGCTTACGAAAACGACAGCCCGGTGGCTTTCGCAATCTATTTCTTTACCTACACATCGTTCGCGGGACTACCCAGTTTGTATCTTGAAGACATTTTTGTCCGTCAAGCCGCCCGTGGATTAGGAATAGGCCGACAGTTATTCGCCTTCCTGGCGCGGCGCGCGAGCCAGCGCGGTTGCGCGCGGATGGAATGGTCAGTCCTCAATTGGAATGAACCCGCAATGACTTTTTACAAGAAGCTTGGCGCTGAACCCGTGAACGACTGGATAGTTTTTCGCTTGGCTAAGGAAAAGCTTGAGGAGTTGGCTAAGCTTGGTTAGTAGGAGAATGATTAAATGTTGACCAGCTACTCAGTCGCCGGCTCGTTCGCTCACCTCGCGGTTCTGATAGGGGCAATGGCGGCAGCCGCTTTCGCAGCAGTAACCCCGTTTCCGTAGAAATGCGGAGGTGAAAACCAGCAAGCCATCCTCAACATAGCAGTCAAGTCCTTCTTGCAGTTCTGCGTCTTGCCCGGCTGGCGGCTCGGAGTCTCCACGAGAATAATCTCTTTTCGTCTGCTTACCAGCTGTAGTCATTGCGCAATCCTGAGTCAGATCTCTGGGGATGCTGTTCCGGCTCTCCTCTCGACCGTCGACTCGTCCGCTAAAACTATCCCACTAACGTTGCAGATGCCTTTCGGCGTCCGCTGTCCAATGTTCCATTGTTTCTGGCTGGAAGCTGATCGGTTAACCCACAGCATAGGCAAACTTTGTCGCAGCGCAAGCGCTCTATGATAGGCTTGGGAAGCGATGATGCTGGAAGACGACATAGTACGAAGATACTCGCTAGGTCAAAAGCTTTGGTGGCTGATCCTCGGGCGTGTCGTCTCCGCGCTCTTCCTATTTTCCGCGCGCGCGATTTGGGTTCGCGAAAGTGGTCACCGGGCTTGGGCAACAATGTTACCGGCCCTGCTTGCTGTCTGTGGTCTTACCGTTCTTTATGCGCTCCTTCGTCGCTTCTCTGGAGCGCTTGTCTTTCAGGTCCGATTCCAATTTCTTATCGATATCATCCTTGTCACCTGGTTAGTTTGGACCACCGATGTTATTCATTCGCCCTACATCGCGCTCTATATAGTCGTTATTGCCGCCTCAAGTCTGTTTCTCAGTCCGCGAGACGCGATAGTGATGTCGGTAGCGTGCGCCGTTGCGTTCACCACCAGCGCACTGGTCGTCCTTAATGGATCGGGACGGCTTCCTACTCAGGACTTACTCAATGCCGGCCGTGCGCAAACCTTCCAGTCGATCGGCCTATTCGACATTGCTTTTCTGGTTGTGGGACTACTGTCTGCGCGGCTGGCCGAACGCCAATCGCGTTCTGACGTACGCCTTAAGGCTGCTGCCCAGTCGCTAGCGACATTGCGCGCGCTACATGAGCGCATCGTGGAGTCGATCCGTTCGGGCTTGGTCACGACCGACCTGCAGGGTCGAATCTATTCTTTCAACGCGGCCGCCGAAGAAATCACCGGATACGACGAGGCGGACGTTCGCGGTCAGGATGCCTCGATCTTCTTCGGAGATATTAAGCAAATCATTGCCGATTCGATGGACTTGGCACCGCTGGGAGAAGCAAGCCCGCGTTTCGAAGCCGACTGCCTGACTGCGGATGGGCTGCGACTTCGGCTCGGTTTTAGTGTGTCTCCTCTTTTCTCTGAATTAGGCAAAACGACAGGCACAGTAATTACTTTTCAGGATCTCACGCACATACGTGCGCTCGAGGAAACTTCACGCCGCCAGGATCGGCTTGCAGCCATTGGCCGGATGGCCGCTTCAATCGCTCATGAAATCCGCAATCCCCTGGCGGCGATGCGTGGCTCGATCCAAATGCTGCGAGCCGATATGCCCGGCGAGTCTTCGCAAACACAACTCATGGAGATTATCCTGCGCGAATCGGATCGGCTGAACAGGATTATTAGTGACTTTCTGAATTATGCACGTCCGCGTTCAATCATTCAGTCAAAGGTCGATGTGGGAGAATTACTGAAGCAAACGTTCACGCTGCTGCGTCACAGCGCGGAAGTAAAAGAAAATCAAACTATCGAAGCAGAAGTTCCTGCTTCTCCCGTTCTAATTAACGCTGACTCAGAACAGCTCCAGCAGGTCTTCTGGAATCTTGCGCGAAATGCTTTGCAGGCTATGCCTACCGGCGGTACCTTACGGGCCGGCGTGCAAAATCATTCGCATAACCGCTTGAGAATAGCCTTTTCCGATACCGGACGAGGAATGGCACCGCAACAGGTGGAACATCTCTTTGAGCCTTTCTCCTCAACTACGGGAGGCACCGGATTGGGACTCTCCATTGTTTATCAAATCATTCGCGATCATGGTGGTACAATTAATGTCCATAGCCGTGAGGGACGAGGAACAACGAGCACGATTGAGTTGCCGTGTGAAAGCGAAGAAGCCAATGAGCTTCTGACTTCTGATTTGTATGGCTAACCTTTTAATAGTTGATGATGAATTAGGCATGCGCCAGTTTTTGACGCACCTTTTCCAGCG
>WNGA01013906.1_pt1 | contig 10231 bp, 7 predicted proteins | sample 5400061 | NCBI WGS metagenome assembly WNGA01 (sample SAMN13153366, study PRJNA577476) | soil metagenome | isolation source: 100 cm soil or saprolite under grassland replicate 2 | place: USA:California | collected 2016-06-15
CCTCTAATAGGCGAGTCCGACGATGTCAAGTGAAATGAAACGTTCCGTTGAGCGGAATGGGTTCCCCTCACCGAGCGTTGGATCGAGGGGCAAGCGGGCGGGACGAAGCGCGGGAATGCGGCGCGCCTCGGCTTGTGGTGTCTAGGCCAGACCCGATGCTTCCCGCTCGGTCTCGGCCAGGTCGTGCGTCATCCCCATTCCCCGGAACATGCCGACCGCGTCCAGGATGTATTTCTTCGCTTCGTCGGCCCGGTTCCACCTGTGCAGCAAGCGGGCGTAGGCCACATAGCTGCGGGCCAGCTCCGGCCGGCTACCGAGCTCTTGCTGGATGCGAATCGCGTCGAGTACCGCGCGCTCCGCCCGTTCGACGTCGGACGGCGTCAGGCGGGCCAGGGCTTCGGCCAGCGTCCGGTGGGCGAGAGCGTTGGCCAGCCGGTCGCGCGTGTCCTCGGCCAGTCGGATGGCCTCCTCGCACAGGGCCGGCACCAGACGGTCTTCGCCGAGCGCGAGGAGGGCCGTCGCCAGCAAGCCCTGGCCCCAGGCGAGCAGGGTGGTGGTCCCGAGCTGCTTGGCGAGCGCGATGCTGTTGTCGAGCAGGTCCCGCGCTCGGCCCGGGTCACCGATCATGAGGTATGCCTGACCTTCGTAGAACTGCAGCAGATAGATGCGGAAGCGGTCGCCCGCCCGCTCGGCCACCCGTCGCGCGTCTTCGCAATCGGCAATCGCCTGGGCGCCGGCCCCCTGGTGGCAATACGCCACCGCGCGGTAGTTGTAGGCGGCAGCCTGCCCGAACGGATTCCCCAGCGTCTCGGCGAGACGAAGGCCGCGGTCGGCGTACGGCAGGGCCCGGTCGAAGTCACCGAGAGCGGCGAAGGCGACACCGGCGAAGCCGGCGGCGGTGGCCTCCTCGGTGGTGTTCCCGAGCTTCCGCATCTGCTCGACGCTCCGGGCCAGCAGCTCGCCGGCGCGGGCGTGTTCTCCCATCAAGTAGTAGCTCCGCCCCATGAGATTCACCGGGGGTGCCGCCAGATCCTCGTCCCCCAGTCTGTCGGCGATGGCGAGGCTCTGCTCGGCATAGCCGGTGGCGACCTGGAAGGCACCGCGAACGTAGGCGAGGCGCCCCAACCAGTAGAGCACGCGCGCCAGGCGAGGCTCGTCCTCCAGCGTCTGCGCGAGCGTCCGCGCCCGCTCCAGGTTGTCGCGGTCCTGCTCCTGGGCTTCCCGGGTGGTACCCACGCTCGCGCGCCTGAGGCAGGCGTCGATCTCGGCCCGCTGTCGCTCGGGCGAACTCGTCAGCGCGCGGGTCAAGGCGAGCGCTTGGTCGTAATAGGTGGCGGCCTCGGTATTCGCGTACACGCGGGCGGCCCGATCCCCCGCCAGCAAGGCATACTTGATCGCCTGGTCCTGGTGGTCGCTGCGAGCGTAATGATGGGCGAGGACCGCCGCCTGCTCTTCGAGCTGGTCGGCGTAGAGATCCTCGATGCTGCGCCCCACGATGCCGTGCAGGGCCTGCCGGCGCGGCGCCAGCAGGGTCTTGTAAATGACGTCATGGGTGAGAGCGTGCTTGAACGTGTACTCTTCGGCAGGCGATACCTTTCTGAGATAGATGAACTCCGTGGCCTGCAGGTGTGAGAGACCGCGCCGGACATCTGCCTCGGGCGCACCGGCCACCGCCTGCAGGAGGGGAACGGGCACGTCCTTGCCGATGACGGACGCCACCTGAAGGAGCTGCTTCTCCGCGTCCGGCAGGCGGTCGAGGCGCGCCTCCAGGACGCCCTGGATGGTATCGGGCACCATGACGTCCAAGCGCAAGTCCGGGTGGTCGGCCACCGCACGAGCCAGTTCCTCCAGGAAGAACGGCACTCCCTCGGCATGGGCCACGATCATCTGCGCCAACCCGGGCGCCAGCTCCTGCTCGGGGACGACGGAATGGACGACTTCCAGGCTGTCGGCGGGCGTCAGCCGATCGAGCCCGATCTGGGTGGCATAGGACCGTTGCAACCAAGGCGGCTGATAGCCTGGGCGGTACGTGGTGATGAGCATGACCGGGCAACCGGCGAGGTTCTCGGCAAGCGAGGTCAGCGCATCCTCCGATGTCTGGTCGATCCACTGGAGATCCTCGACGGCGAAGATGATCGGGCGCTGGCGACTCCCCGCGATCCCCATCTCCCGCAGCACTTCCATCGTGCGCGCCTTGATCGTCTTGATCGCCTCGGGGCTGCGGCCGACCACCGCCTCCGCCCCTTCCGTGCTGCCGAGCAGGTGAAGGAGATAGGGCGCCGAGACCGCGGGATCCATGCCCAGTGCCTGCAGCCCCGTCTGCACCTTCGCCGCGATCACGTCCGGCGGGTCCGTCTCGAGGACCCCCAAGCTGCGGCGAACGATGTCGATGATCGGCAGGTACGGAATCGTGCTCCCGTAGGAGAGGCAGCAGCCCTCAAAGTACCTGACCCGGCCCGGCTCGAGGCTTTGCCGGAACTCGTGCAGGAGTCGCGACTTGCCGACGCCCGCCTCGCCGAGGATGCCCACGACTTGCCTGCGCCCCTCCTCGACCCTGGTCAGAAGCGCACGCAGCATCGCCAGCTCGCGCTGTCGGCCGACGAAGCGACTGAGCGCGATCCCGCCGACCTCGAACCCGCTTCGCTCATGACCGACCACGCGATACACCGCTTCGATTCGGCCGGCCACCCCTGCCGCTGGCTCCAACTCGAAGCGCCGCTCCAGGAACCGGGCACAGCTCGCGTCCACCAGGATGGTGCGGGGCTCGGCCTTCTCGAGCAGGGCATCGAGAGCGATCCAGGCCGCGCGGCGATCCGCCGCATCCATGCCCGCGACATCGCCGGACTGGGCGATCAGGCATCGGCACACGTGGATGGCGAACCGCCCGGTCAGCTGCCGGATGGAGCTACCTTCGAACCGCTCGAGGGCCTTGAGCATGGCCAGCGCGGCGTGGGCGGCCCGGCGCGGCGCATCTTCTACGGGCTCGAACCCGAAGACGGCGACGATGCGGTCGGGGGCCAGCTCTTCGATACGGGCGCCAAAGCCCCTGAGCTTCCCGATCAGATGCTCCAGCGCAGGAGCGAACTGGAACGGCACCGCCTCCTCGGGGCCGGCGAGAGCGGCTCCGAGAACCGTGATGAGCCGACGCTCCCAGCGGAACGAGACGACGCCCGGCGCCGGCACCGGGGTGGCCTCCACGGCTCGCACGGCAGCTCTCTCTACCGGGGACGGCACTGCGCTCTCAGCCGGAGCCCCCGTCGTGCGAAGGTCCGGGGGGGCACCGCCGCGGCGCAGGCCGAGCTTCTTCATGTGCGACCTGAGGGTGTTCCTCGTGATCCCGAGCCTCGCCGCCGCCTGGCTGATGTTCCCACCGGTCTGGTCGAGGACCGCCCCTACATGGTCGCGCATGGCCTGATCCAGGGAGCTGACTCCAGAGCGACGCGGAGCGCCGGGCGGCTCCTCCTTGAGGTCGAGCATGGCGGCCGTCACTTGAGGAGTCTCGGCCAGGAGGACCGCCCGCTCCATCCTGTTAGCCAGCTCCCTGACGTTGCCAGGCCACGGGTAAGCGCGCAGACGGGCCCGCGCGTCGGGCGCCAGGACCCGCGCGGGTAGGCGATAGTCGGCGCATGCGCGGGCCAGGAAGTGTTCGGCGAGCAGGATGACGTCGTCGCCCCGCATGCGCAGTGGTGGAATGGCGATCGTCAGCACGGCAAGCCGATGGTAGAGATCCTCGCGGAACCCCCGCTCCCTCACCGCGGCGGCGAGATCGGAATTGGTGGCGCTGATGATCCAGACATCCACCACCTCGGCCGCCGTCGCGCCGAGGCGACGAACGGCGCCATCGTCGAGGACCTTCAGGAGCTTCGCCTGGAGTGGCTCGGGGAGCAATGCGATCTCGTCGAGGAACAGCGTACCCCGGTGGGCGATCTGGAAGAGCCCCGGCTTCGAGCGGCGAGCGTCGGTGAAGGCCCCGCGCTCGTAGCCGAACAACTCGGCTTCGAGCAGGTGTTCGGGAATCGCGGCGCAGTTGATGTCAACGAAGGGACCGCTCGCGCGGGGGCCAGCCCGGTGAATCGTGCGGGCGATGAGGCCCTTGCCGGTCCCGGTCTCGCCGAGGATCAGGAGTGGCGATGGACGTCGGGCCGCGGCCTTCAGGATCTGCTGCACCCGCCCGCGTAGGCTGACGATGCCGGAACTATCGCCGACGATCTCGGCCAGGGCGTCCATGGGCGCATCATAGCGCGATCCGCAGGCAATACCACCCACGTCGCGGCGCGAATGCAGGTTCTGGCCGAGCCTACCCAGAACGTCTCTCCGACAGGCGCCTACGTGGTCCCCGTGAGCTCGGCGCGGACGAGCGCCGCGCCGGCCGCCAGCGCGCGGATCTTCTGGTTGCACATGTAGCGGGGCGACCAGCCGAAGCCGCAGTCGGGATTGACGTGGAGCTGCTCCGCCGGGCAGACCGCCAGCACGCGCCGGATGCGCCGCGCCACGTCCTCGGGAGTCTCCGGGTAGAACCCCTTCACGTCGACGACGCCGGCGCCCAGCTCGCGGTCCCGGCCGTACTCCTTCCACAGGTCCAGCTCGGTCAGCTCGCGGCCGGCGAATTCGAGCACGAACTGCTCCGCCCGCGCCTCGAGGAGGCCCGGGAAGTACGGGCGGTAGGTGCGGTCGAAGCGGGAGCGACCGAAGCGGTTGCCGAAGCAGACGTGGAAGGCGAGCTTGGCGCGAACGCCGTCGGTCGCCAGGTTGTACAGGCGCGCCATCTCCTCGCCCGAGACATTGCCGCGCGCCGGCTCATCGAGCTGGATGAAGTCGGCGCCGGCTTCCACCAGCCCCTTGAGCTCCGCGTTGATGACCTCGGCGAAGCGCTCGGCCACGTCCACCACCCCCTTGTACATCTTGCCGGGGTGGATGCGAGAGCCGAAGGTCAGCGGTCCGGCGCAGGTGGCCTTGGTGCGCTTCCGGGTATGCGCCTTCAGGTACTCGAACTCCTTGATGATGCCGAGTCCGCCCGGCGGCGTCTCGATCCGCCCGGTGGCCTCGTAGCGCGTCTGCTGATCGTAGCCCCACGGCCCCGCCTTGCGGCGCACCGGGAGGGGCTCGATGCCCTTGATGATGGCGTAGTACGAGTCCACGTAGCCGTCGAGCCGGCGGACCTCGCCGTCGGTGATGATGTCGAGCCCCGCCCGCTCCATGTCGCGGATCGCGGTGTCGGCGGCGTCGTCGAACATCTCCTCGAGGTCGGCGGGACCGTACTGGCCGGCCTCGTAGGCCTTGACGGTGGCGAACCACCAGCCGGGCTTGCCGTGGGAGCCGACGACGGTGGACGGGATCAACGGGAGATCGGCCATCCGTGGGTCCTCCTCCTCTTCGAGTCGACGACGTCGAGTATCTCATCCGCGCGGTCGAGGGCAAGCACTCACGCGCCTCACGCCGCGCCGCCGATGACCCGCATCACCGCACGGTCCGAGTGGACATCGCCCGGCCGTCCCGCGAAGATGATCTCGCCGCGCTCGATGACGTAGAGCCGCGCCGCGAACTCCGGGACGTGGTAGATGTTGGATTCCGCGATGAGGATCGAGTGGCCGAGCCGGGTGATCGAGGCGATGCCCTCGCTCACGGCGGGGATGATGGCCGGCGACAGCCCTTCGAACGGCTCGTCCAGCAGCAGCATGTCGGCATCGAGCGCCAGCGCCCGCGCGATGGACAGCATCTTGCGCTCGCCGCCGCTCATCTCCGGCCCCTTGCGCGCCATGTAGCGGCGCAACGCCGGAAACACGCCGTAGGCGACCTCGAGGCGCTCGGCGGCGGGCCGGCCGCCGGGGCGCGTCCACGTCGAGATCTCGATGTTCTCCGCCACCGTGAGATCGGGGAAGATGCCGCTGTCCTCGGGGGCGAAGCCGAGCCCCAGGCGGGCGATCTCGTGGGTCCGCCGTCCCTGGATCTCCTGCCCCCGGAAGGCGATGCGGCCGGTCCGGGGACGCAGGTAGCCCATGACGGCGCGCAGCGTGGTCGTCTTGCCGGCGCCGTTCCGGCCCACCAGGCACACGACCTCGCGCGCCGCCACCTCGAGGGAGACGCGGCGGAGGATGTGGCTGGCCTGGATGTAGACGTCGATCGCCGTGACGCTCAGCATGGCCCGCCGGCCTCCCCCCTCACCCTGCCCTCTCCCCCTTCGGGGGCGAGGGTTCCCGATCGAGGATCGACGTGAGAGGCGCGCGTGCGTCCGATGACGGTGTCCACGACGTCGCGGTCGGCCCTGACCCGCGCGGGCGGCCCGTCGGCGAGGACCTTGCCCTCGTGGAGCGCGATGACGCGGTCCGAGTAGCCGAAGGCGATGTCCATGTCGTGCTCGACCTGGATGATGGCGCGGAGCCCGACGCGCCGGGACGCCGTCACCAGGATCTCCATGATCGTCGTCTTGTCGGCCGTGCTGACGCCGCTGGTGGGCTCGTCGAGGAGGATGATCTCGGGCCGCAGCGCGAACGCGGACGCGACGTCCAGGAGCTTCTTGTCCCCCTGGGACAGCTGCCTGGCCACGGCGTGGCGCTTGTCGGCGAGCCGGAAGAGGTCGGCGACCTCGAGCGCGCCCTCCTCCACCTCGCGGTCGCGCGCCAGCGCCGAGAAGAGCCGGGCGCCGCGCCGGAGCCGCGAGACGACGGCGGCCTGCAGCGTCTCGAGCACGGTCAGGTCCGGGAAGATGTGGACGAGCTGGAAGCTCCGCGCCATGCCGAGCCGGGCGAGGGCCGCCGGCCCGATGCCGTGGACGTCGCGCTCCTTGAACCGGACGCTGCCCGAGGTCGGGCGGAGGGCGCCCGTCAGCACGTTGATGAGGGTCGACTTCCCGGCCCCGTTCGGCCCGATGACGGAGACGCACTCGCCGTCCTCGACGCCGAGGCTCACGCCGGCGAGGGCGCGGAAGCTCCCGTAGAACTTGGTCACGTTCCTCGCCTCGAGGATCATCGTCCCCGGTCGCTCACGTGCGCGACACCTCCACCGGGCGGTTGCGCCCGAAGAGCCCCATGAGCCCGCCGGGGGCGAAGATCACGATGACGGCGAGGAGGGCGCCGAAGATCAGCCGCCAGTACACCACCACCGACATCACCGTGTCCTGGAGGAAGATGAAGACGAAGGCCCCCAGCACCGGGCCGAAGAAGCTGGCGAAGCCGCCGAGGAGCGTCATGAAGACGATGTTGCCGGACTGGGTCCAGTAGGCGAGCGTCGGGTCCACGTTGCCGGTGGGCGGCCCGAGCAGGGCGCCGCCGACGGCGGCGTAGATGCCGGAGATGACGAAGGCCCACCACCGATAGCGGGTGACGCCGAGACCGAGCGCCTCCGCCTTGGCGGGGTTGTCGCGGGTGGTGCGCAGGCACAGCCCGAAGGGCGAGTGCACGATGCGCCACATGACGAGCGTCGCCAGCGCCAGCACCGCCAGCGAGTAATAGTAGTACGGGCCGGCCAGGTACTCGGTCTTCGGCATCGCGTCGAGGCTCTGCCCGAGGAGCGAGGGGCGGAGCACGCGCATGCCCTCGTCGCCGCCGGTGAGCCGGTAGAACTTGAGGAGAAAGGTGTAGAAGAGCATTCCGAAGGCCAGCGTCAGCATGCCGAAGTAGATCTTGACGTACCGCACGCACAGCGCCCCCACGAGGGCGGCGGCCACCGCGCCGAGGACGGCGGCGCCGACCAGGATCACCTCGAGCGAGCGCACCGGCGTGTGGGTGGTGAGGAACGCGCCGGTGTAGGCGCCGATGCCGATGAACAGCGCGTGGCCGAAGGACACGAGGCCGGCATGGCCGAAGAGGAGGTTGAGCCCGAGGAGCACCACCGCGTAGGCCATGAACGGCAGCATGAGGAGGACGTGGTAGGCGGGCGTCACCAATGGTAGGCCGAGCGCCGCGAGCGCCACCGCCGCCAGCACCGCCCGTCCCCTCACGCGGCGCTCCCGAAGAGCCCGCGGGGGCGCAGGAGGAGGACGACGATCACGATGAGGTAGATCACGAGCATCTCGAGCTCGGGGTAGACGGCGATGGCGAAGGCGCGCAGCACGCCGACCACGAGCGCGCCCACGAAGGCCCCGCGCATGCTCCCGAGGCCGCCGATCACGACCACGGCGAAGGCCTCCACGATGAGCTCGATGCCCATCTCGCTCATGGCGGCGGTGGCGGGGATGACGAGGGCGCCGCCGAGCGTGCCGAGGACGGTCCCGAGCGTGAACACGCGCGCGTAGACCCGGCGCATGTCCACGCCGAGGGCCTCGGCCATCTCGCGGTTGTCGGCGCTGGCCCGGATGATGCGCCCGAAGGCGGTGCGGGTCAGGAGCCAGCCGATCGCGAGCGCGATGAGGAGGCTCGCCGCGATCACGATGAGGTTGTAGACGGGCACCGTCGCGTCGAGCAGGCGCGCCTGGCCGTAGACGAGGTAGAGGCCGCCGGTGGAGCGCGGGGCGGTCCCCCACGTCATCCGGATCGCGTCCTCCATCATGAGGACGACCGCGAAGGTCAGCAGGAGCTGGAAGCTCTCGTCCCGGTCGTAGACGAAGCGGAGGAGGCCGCGTTCGACCACGATGCCGACGAGTCCCACGAGGAGCCCCGCCACGGCGAGGGGGACGATGAAGAGCGCGGGCGGGCCCCCGGCCGCGGTGAACGCGGTGACGGCGGAGACGCCGGCGTAGGCGCCGAGGGCGTAGAACGATCCGCAGGCGAGGTTGAAGATCTTCTGCACGCCGAAGACCACCTGCAGTCCGGCCGCGACCAGGAAGAGGATGGCGGCGTGGAAGACGCCGCTCATGAGGATGTTGACGAGGTTCCCGGTCACGGGACGGGGATCATGGCCTCAGGTCTTCCAGCCGCTGATCCAGTCGAAGAGCTTGGCGCCGGGGGGCTTCATCGCCACCTTGGTCGACACGACCTCGATCGGGTCGATGGTGACGAAGTCGTAGCTGTTCTTGTGGGTCGTGATGCCCTGGTAGAAGCTACACATCTGGACGTGGTCCTCGCGCCAGCTCCGCTTGCCCGAGAGAGACTCGACCTCGATGCCTTCCAGCGCCTTGACGAGCTGCGGCTTGGACGGCCACTGGCCCGCCGAGGCGTAGGCCTTCTCCACCGCGGCCTTGTAGGACTCGGCGCAGAAGTAGGCGTGGTCGCACTCGTAGGGCGGGTACTCGTTGTACCTGGCCCTGTAGTCGCGGACGAACTGCTTGAGGAGCGGGCTGCCCCTGGGATCGTCGAAGTACATGGTGTTGTAGCCGAGCAGCAGGCCCTCCGGCGTGAACTCCTTCTTGAGCGAGTCGTGGACGCCGCCCGCGGTGGTGAAGACCCCCCTCATGCTCTTGAAGAGGCCGACGGCGGCCGCCTGCTTCATGATGATGGTCGCGTCCCCCGACCAGAACGAGCACATCAGCAGGTCGGCCTTCGACTGCTGGATGGCCGCGATGTGCGAGGTGAAGTCGGTCACCCCGAGCTTGGGGAACAGCTCGAGGACGAACCTGGCGTCCGGGATGTAGCGCTTGAGCACGTGCTGGTAGGTCTCCCAGCAGTCGTGGCCGTAGGAGTAGTCGTTGCCGATGCCGGCGACGGTCTTGACGCCCTTGAAGTACTTCGGCGTCAGGATGCCGGCGACGATGGCCTCGACCTCGTTGTCCACGCTCTTGAACGCCCACCGGGGATTGGGCATGGTCTCCTCGACGCCCTTCTGCGTGGTGCCGTCCCAGCTGAGCCACGGGGTCGCGAGGTCCTCGGCCACGGGGCCGAGGGCGAGGGTCACGCCCGTCGAGATGCCCCCGAGGACGACCTCGACCTTCTCCTGCAGGACGAGCTTGCGGTAGCGCTCCACGGTGTCCTTGGGACTGGACTCCTCCTCGACGACGAGCTGCACCTGCCGGCCGAGGATCCCGCCGGCCTTGTTGACACGCTCCGCCCACCACTCGGTGCCGCGCAGCCCGGCCGTACCGACGGGCGCCGCGATGCCGGCCCGGATGGCGAGAACGCCGACCTTCACCGGGTCCGGCGGCACGCCCTTGCGCGCCTGCGCCCGGGCCAGGGTCGGACAGGCGACCGCGCCGGCACCCGCAACCTTGAGGAACTCGCGCCTACTCGTCGCCATCGCGATGTCTCCTTCGTCGGTGAAGGGTCACTGGCCAACCGCGTGCGTCAAGGCCCGTCGAGGAGATCAAGGCGGCGAGCTTCTGCAGTACCTCGACCCGCGTGGGTTTCGGCAACCGACAGAGAAC
>WNGA01015244.1_pt1 | contig 10230 bp, 11 predicted proteins | sample 5400061 | NCBI WGS metagenome assembly WNGA01 (sample SAMN13153366, study PRJNA577476) | soil metagenome | isolation source: 100 cm soil or saprolite under grassland replicate 2 | place: USA:California | collected 2016-06-15
GCACCAACGACCTGACCGAGAACCGGCTGATGACCGCGCGCGCGAACAGGTTCCTCGACGCCTACCTGAAGGGTGAGGGGACGCCTCCGCGGCACGGCAGCGTGCTGGCCTTCACGCAGGTGTGCTCGGCGAGCGCCCGCGCTAGCGCACGCTTCCGCGCCGACAACTGGGAAAGGCTCCATCCAGAGACGGTCACGCTGCGGCACGCCGGCGCGCAACGCATCAGCTCGCGCGGCGGGAACCGGAGGACCGCGAAGGCGATCGACCCGGTCGGGAGCAGGGGCGCGTGCGCGACCGTCAGGGCCGAGCGGGCGAGGGGCACGGCGCTGGTCCAGCACCGCTTCCGCAGGTCGTTCACGATGCTCGGCATGCCGATCGTGCAGGCGAGGATCAGGACGAAGGGCCGCGGCGGGTTCATCGCGGCGCGGCTGTGGGACGTGCACCGCGGCCGCCAGACGCTCGTCTCGCGCGGCGTCTACCGGCTGAGGGACGGCCAGCGCGGGGAGCTCCTCTTCGAGCTGTTCGGGAACGGCTGGCGCTTCGCGCGGGGACACATCGCGAAGCTCGAGCTGCTCGGGCGCGATCCCAACTACCTCCGCACGAGCAACTTCAGGTTCTCCGTGCGCGTCACGCACGCGCGGGTCGAGCTGCCGGGCCAATGAGCGAACAGCGCGCGAACGTCGGAGCGGTCGAGCTCGTCTACGAGACGATCGGCGCCGCTTCGACAACCGCGACTCGGGCCTGTCGACCAAGATCCAAGCTCCCGTGCCGAACGTCATGCGGCTGATGGCGGGGATTCCGGCGCGCGTGCCGTACCTGATCGACGACATGGCCACGGACACCCTCGGGCTGCTCGACCACCTCGGGATCGAGCGCGCGCACGTGGTCGGCGCGTCGATGGGCGGGATGATCGCCCAGACGATGGCGATTCGGGAGCCTCGGCGGGTGCTCTCGCTGGGGTCGATGCTGTCGACCACGGGCGACCGGCGCGTCGGGACGCCGAAGCTGCGCGTCTGGAGCGTCCTGATGCGACGGGCGCCGCAGGGGCGAGATGCGTACATCGCGTACTTCGCGCGGGTGTTCCGGATGATCGGCTCGCCGGGCTACCCCCAGGACGAGGAGCGCGTCCGCGAGCGGGCGGCGGCGACCTACGACCGCTGCCACTACCCGGCGGGCACGGCCCGTCAGCTGGCCGCGATCATGGCGTCCGGGTCGCGCACGGCGGCCCTGCGGAGGCTCGACGTGCCAACGGTCGTGATCCACGGTGACTCGGACCCGCTCGTTCCGCCGCGCGCCGCACGCGCCACCGCCGACGCAATCCCCGGCGCGGAGCTGATCACGATCCCCGGAATGGGCCACGACCTGCCGAAGGAGCTGTTCCCGACGTTCGCCGCCGCGATCACCAAGAACGCGGAGCGGGCGGCGGCGCGGCAGGCGGCTTAACCCCTGCTGGCGCCGGAACGCCGGCACGGCCGCCGGCCAACGGCGGGCATTGAGGACGGCCCCGGCGCGGGCCGCCGACCCCGGCCCCGGGTTGGGCGTTTTCCGTTGCGAGATCGCAACATAAAGCGCCCCACCCCCTTCAGTGCTAGTCCACTCGGTGCTCCCCGGCCAGCTCCTCGGCCAGCCGGAGCGTTTCCGAGTCCAGCTCGCCGTCGACGAGGTCGTAGTCCCGTTCGTATTCGGTCACGATGGCGTCGCGGACGGCGGCCCAGTCGGCGCTTGGTTCCTCCGCGCGCACAGAGCCCGTTACCGCCGGCTCCCAGTCGAGGCCGAGGGCGGCGTAGACCGGCTCGAGCACCTCGTTGATCCGGTCCTCGCCCTCGACCACGAGCACCACTCCGGTATGCGACCCGCCCCCGACGATGCGCTGCCCGATGCCGGCCAGCTTCACCGCCCCGCGCGCGTTAACGCTGTAGCGCCCCGGGCAGTACTCGCCGGCGACCTCGCCGACGCGCGCGTCGACGCCGAGTCGCGCAAGCGCTCGCGCCAGCCGCTCCGCCGTGCGCTCGAAGCGCACGTGGATGCCCGCGCGCGGCTCGTCGTCCGGCACGGCGTGGCCGATCTCCATCGTGCCGTCGTGGAAGATCGCGGCGCGACCGCCCGCAAGCCGGAGCGTCGCCTCGAAGCCGTGCTCGCGAGCCGCCCGGACGGCAGCCGCGTAGGCGGGCGCGACAGCGTCCCGCTTCGCGAACGCCACCGTGGTGCCCGGGTGCGCGATCCGGAGCGTCTCCGGTAGCTCTCCGGCCGCGACCCGGAACATCAGCGCGCGCGAAACGGCCGCATCGAGGGCGGGATCGTCCGCGAAGGAGTCCCAGAGGAGGCGCAGGCGAGCCACGCGCCAACTATGCCGGGCGCGGGCGAACGGCAGCGGTGACGGGGATGTGTCGGGACTTACCGGTGATATACACCGGAAAGCCCAGGAGGACCCCCTTTCGATGCCTGTCGTTCGGGCGTTCGGGCGTTCAGGCCGCGACGGCGTCCCCGCCGTCGGGCGACCAGTCCCGCGCCGACAGCGCCCTGTCCTTGCCGGTCAGCTTCGCTCCGCGCAGGCAGTAGTCGGCGGCCGCGATGAGGTCGTCGACCGAGGGGGCGTCGTTCGGGTGGATGACCCAGCCCACGCTCGCCGTCACGCGCACGTCCCCGTACTCGAGACCGCGCAGGGAGTCGAGCACGCGCTCGACCAGCGCGCGCGTCGCGTCGGGGGTGGCGTTCGGCGCCAGCACCGCGAACTCGTCGCCGCCGAGGCGGGCCACCACGTCCGTGGAGCGCACCGCCCGGCTCAGCCGCGAGGCGGTCTCGCGCAGGACCGAGTCGCCCGCCGGGTACCCGTGCGCCGTGTTCACGTCCTTGAAGCCGTCGAGGTCGACCAGGATCAGGCCCGTGGGCGACTCGCGCCCGGTCTCGGCCCTGAGCCAGTCGAGCATCGCGCGCCGGTTCGGCAGCTCCGTGAGGGGGTCGAGCAGCGCCAGCGCCTCGGCGCGCTCGCGCAGCGACACCAGCAGCTCCCTGCCCTTGATCATCAGGAGGCCGAGGGTCACGTACGCCGGGCAGATGACGATGACCTCGCCCACGTAGCCGCGGGAGACCGCGTCTCCGTCGTAGAGCAGCGGCACCAGCGCGGCGGCCACGCAGCCGAGCACGTAGGGAAGCGCGTGGTGGCGCTTGTAGAAGTAGGACGCGTACAGGAGCAGGAAGAACAGGTAGAAGCGGGCCGGCGAGTCCACGCCTCCCGTGGACGCCGCGACGCCCGTGATGATGAACAGCGAGCCCGCGGCCGGCACGTGCCAGAACCACGGCCCGTGACGCTCCGGCTGCGCGAGCGTCAGGCAGAAGAGCGCCCAGGCGACGCAGACGGCGGCCAGCGCGACCACCGGGTCGGGGTGCCCGTGCGCGACGCCGGGCACGAGCAGCAGCCCGAGCGCGGTCACCCCCGCTGTCAGGAACAGGACGCCGGCCAGTTTCCCGGCGAGGTCGCGCTCCTCCTCGACAACATGGGTCCTAGCCCTCAACCGCCCGTCTCCCGTCCGGGTGATTCCCCCCTCGTGGAGGCTTATCGGCAGTTCAGGAGGGCGTCAGTAGCCCAGTGCGAACTTCGCTTCCTCGCTCATCATGTCGGGCGTCCAGGCGGGCGTGAAGGTCATTTTCGGGTGCACCGCGTTGACCCCGTCGAGCTCGCCGACGAACTCCTCCATCTGCTCGGCGACCTGCGGGCCGATCGGGCAACCGGGCGAGGTGAGCGTGAAGCTGACGAAGACGTCGCCGCCCTCGACCTCCACGTCGTAGATCAGCCCGAGCTCCACGAAGTCGAGTCCGAGCTCCGGGTCGATGACGTTGGTGAGGGCTTCCTGGACGTCGTCCACTGTCACGGTTGACATGACACGAGGATAGTAGGGTCAGCCCGTGCCTCTCCTGGCTCTCATCGGGCTCTTCATAGCGCTCCCGCTGGTCGAGCTGTACGTGATCCTCAAGGTCGGGGACGCCATCGGAGCCGTCTGGACGATCCTGCTCCTGGCGGGGGATTCCGTGCTCGGCTCGCTGCTGCTGCGGTCCCAGGGGCGGTCCGTGTGGCGCCGCTTCAACAATGCGCTCGCGGAGGGCAAGATGCCGCACCGCGAGGTGATCGACGGCGTGCTCGTGATCTTCGGTGGCGCGTTCCTGATCACGCCCGGATTCGTCACCGACTTCGTCGGCCTGCTGCTCCTGCTTCCACCGACCCGGGCGCTCATCCGGAGCAATGTGGTGCGCAGGCTGGGACGGCGCGTGAGGGTGGACGTCACGACCCGCTCCGGACGGCGGCCCGGGCGCGACTACGACGTCGAGGGCACCGCCCACGAGTACGACGACAGCCCGCGCGGGCTCGAGCGGTGAGCGCTCCGGCGCTCGCGCTGTCCTTCTTCGACGCCGCCCACGACATCCACGGAACGGCGCGGTCGGGCATGACGATCCTGTTCGAGGGGCGCCGGCCGAACGCGATCCCGCGAGGTCCCTCGATCGAATCGACGGACGGTGGCTGGCGCGCCGAGCTGGCCGACACGTTCTCCCTCGAGCTCGAGGCGGTGTCGCCCGCGGCCGAGCTCGACGGCGTGCGCGCTCACGTCGCTCGCGTCCGTGGCGGGGCGTCGGGGCGGCGCGTCGACGGCCTCGGCACGGTCTCGGAGACGGAGGTGCCCCCGCAGTGGGAGGAGCTCGACGCCCTGCGGAGCATCTCGGCGCTCGTGGACGAGCAGCACGCGCTCGTGGCGCTCGCGCGGCGGCCGCGCGACGCGGTCGGACACGGCGACGAGGAGGTGGTCGCCCGGCTCGTGGAGGACGACGCCGTGCTCGAGGTCGAGACCGCCCGCATCTCCACCGTCTACGACCGGGGCGGCCGCCAGCGGAGCGCCGGGCTCGAGCTGTGGCTGCCGGGCGAGGACTACCCGCGACGCGGGTCTGGGCAGGTGATCGCGGGCTCGTCGCTGGACCTGGACGCGCTCCAGGTGCACGTGGCGATCTTCCGCTGGCGCCTCGACGGCCGCGAGGGGATCGGCGCCTACGAGCTGATGCTCCGCCTGGAGCCACCCGCCGCGGCGTGAGAGACGTCCTCATCTGCGACTTCGGCGGCGTCCTCACGACTCCGCTCCAGGCAGGCTTCCTCGCCTACCAGGAGGAGTCGGGCGTCTCGCTCGAGCAGCTCGGGAAGGCGATGGGCCGCGCCGCCGAGGAGCACGGTGACCACCCGCTGTTCGAACTGGAGCGCGGCGAGATCACCGAGACGGAGTTCCGGGCGCGAATCGAGCGGCACCTCGAGGACGGCTTCGACCTCGCCCGTCTGAGGACGCTCTACTTCGAGCGGCTCGACCCCAACGCGGAGATGATCGGCTTCGTCCGCGACCTGCGCGGGCGCGGCGTGCGGGCCGCGCTGCTCACCAACAACGTGCGCGAGTGGGAGCCGCTCTGGCGCTCGAAGCTGCCCGAGCTGGACGAGCTGTTCGAGGTGGTGGTCGACTCAGCCTTCGTCGGGCTCCGCAAGCCCGACCCCGCGATCTACGCGCTCACGCTCGACCGGCTGGGCGGCGTGCCGCCCGAGCGCTGCGTGTTCGTGGACGACCTCGACGTTAACTGCGAGACCGCGCGCGAGCTGGGCATGGCGGCCGTGCGCTTCGAGAACGCGCGGCAGGCGATACCGGCCATCGAGTCCGCGCTGGCCGAATAGCGCGCTCCTCAAGCGCCGAGTCCGCGTCTCGTCTTTTTTGCGGTGCGCCACATTCGGAGCGACTTCGGCGTGTTGCGGGCGAACAGGCGCAGGTTCGATTCCGGCGGCAGCTCGAAGCCGCCCACCGTCCGGTGCGGGACGAACACCCAGCCGCCGTCCTCATCCACGAGGTCGCCGCGCACCTGGAAGTTGCGCCGCCACTCGAAGTCGGGGTCATGGTCGTGGGCGGTAAGACATGCCCGCCCGGGGTGGACCGGCACGCCTAGCGCGCCTGCCCCGATCCGCACGCGGCGAGCCGAGCGGTCGACCGCAATCGGCACGCGGACGCTGAACGGGAAGCCGTCGGGCGCGACGAGCGACAGGACCGCGTCGGGATAGAGCCCGCCGAGCTCGTCCATGCGCGGGTCCCAGACCGCCGATCCGCCCTCGGCCGCGGTGTGCGCGCTCTCGGGCTCCTCGTCGTGGCCGGAGCGCACCTCCTCCAGGTGAGCATCGAAGAGCTCGGGCTCCCGCTTCGCGTCGCCGCCGGGCCAGACGTAGATGCGCTCGGGCCGAACGTGCACGTACAGCCGCGTGACGTAGAAGTCGAAGAGGCGCATGAGCGGCTTCGGCGGATGGAGGCCCTTCGCTCGGGGCAGCTTCTTCGGCGCCTCGCGCCGGTACCGCTCGCGGTTCGCGTCGAGGTCGCGGTAGTCCACGTCGGCGATGCCCTGGACGAGCACCTGGGGCCCCTCGTCCATGCCGCTGCCCGTCGGGTCCGAGAACAGCAGCGCGACCTTCGGGTTGGTCCGCGCCTCGAGCGCCTTCTTCGGATAGCCGAGCCCGGTCGTGACGTCGATGCACGGATCGCCCGGCGTGTAATAGGGCGTGACCGGCCAGCAGATCGGCTGGCCGCGGCGATCGACTGTGGTGAACTCCGTCGTCAGGAAGCTGTCGAAGACCTGCTGGACCTCGGGCGGCAGCGAGGCTGTCACGGCCCGCAGCTTACTTTGGCCGGATCCGCTATCCGCGCGGCGGACGCGCCGGCGGCGGCCGCCGGGAGCGGTCGTCGCCGGCTTCGCTCGCGGCGCCGGCCGAGAACGCGACCCGGTAGAGCGCCGCGTCGCGCACGTACTGGGCGACGCTGATGCCCTGCTTGCGCGCCTCGTGCTCGAGCTGCTCCCACAGGTCGTTGGGAAATCGGATCGTCGTCGCCCTCATGTCTGGTGGAACGAAGGTACCGGCTCAGGGTTCGTCAGAGCTACCGGTTCCGCTATCGGTAGCCGGCGCCCCGGGCTTGAGCCGCGGCGAAGAACCGCCCGAGCTCGGCGGCCAGCAGCTCCGGTGCCGTCATGTTGGCGCTGTGCCCCTGGCCGTCGAGCATGCGCCTCTCGGCGCCGGGGATCGCGTCCGTGCAGGCGTCGACGGAGCGGACCGCCCAGCGCGGGCTCTCCGTTCCGACGAGCAGCAGCGTGGGCATCGGAAGCTCCGCGAGCGCCGCCCTGTCGAAGCCGTGCGCAAGCGCCGCGCGCAGCTCGCGCGGAACGGTCGGGACGATCCGCCTGCGGGCTGCCCACATGGGCGAGCCGGCCAGCTCCTCGATCGCGTCCTCGTCGTAGCCCGAGAGCTGGCGATAGGACTCGCGGATCACGGCGTCGCGGTCGCCGGCCTCGATCAGCCGCTCCCAGCGCTCGATCGTCTCGATCGTGGTGAGACCCTCCCCCATCGCGGGCTCGTAGAGGGCGAGGCGGGGAAGGTCGAGGAGCCGTGCCGCCTCCGCCGCGACGAGGCCGCCGTACGAGTGGCCGAAGAGCATCGCCCCCTCGCCCGCGTCGCGGACGACGGCCGCCACGTCCTCGGCCTCGCTCTCGAGCGCGTAGCCCTCGCCGTCCGTCGAGTCGCCCCGCCCGCGGCGGTCGACGGCGATCGCAGTGAAGCGCGACTCGAGGTGCGGGCGCACCCCGTCGAAGCTCCAGCGGGCGGACCCGGCGCCGTGCACGAGAACCAGCGGCGGCCCCTCGCCGCTGACCTCGCAGGCGATCCTCACACCGCTCGGAGCCGTTACGTGCCGCAGCACGGGGCGGCAGCGTAGCTAGTTGTCCGAGCCCAGACGGTCCCAGCAATACAGCTCGACGGCCTCGGCGGCGAGCTCCATCAGCCGCTCTTCCGAGAGCCACGGCAGCACGGTGGCGAGCGCCTGCTCCTCGCTCACGCCCGCCTCGAAGGCGTCCTCGCCCTTGAAGCCGGCCGCGATGCGCAGCGCCTCGCGGCGGTGGTCGCCGAGCTGCGAGAACGCGCCGAGCAGGAACTCCTTGTTCGCGATCGGCCGGCCCACCTCGAGCGAGGCGTGCCACGCGGCGAGCATCGAGAGATCGTCGTCGTCGAGCTCGTCGACCGCCTTCGCGTAGTGGACCTGGAGCTCGTCCTCGGGGATCTCGTCGACCCAGGCGCGAACGACCTCGCCGAGGAGCTGCCGGCGCGCCTCGCGCCCGACGCTCTCCGCGACGACCCTGATCGCTTCCTGCGGCTCGATGAAGCACAGTGGCATGGCCGCCACATTAGGACGGGGTCCCGACGGAAAGCCTCAGAGTGAGCTCCGGTTCGTGCACACACAGCGCCGCCCTGCCGGGACAGTCCGCACATAGCGAGAAATGCGGCTCGGCGCTGGGCTCGAAGCGCCCCTCCACTACCCCCTGGGCAAGGCCGAGCAGCTCGCGCTCGAGGCGCTCCGCGTCGGCGGACTCGTACATGGCCACGGCCGGCGCGTCCGGCCGCTCGAGGAAGCAGTGCGCGACCTCCACGACCTCGGCACCGGCGCGCAGGCCGGCGAGCGCGTAGATGAGCCGCTGGGTCGAGTAGTCCGCGCGCACGAGCCCCTCGGGCTCGAGCTCGCCGAGCGCGTCGCTCTTCCAATCGACGACGAGCGTCCTGGCGCCCTCGTCGGCCAGGACGTCCACGACGCCGTTGATCAGGAGGCTGCGGCCGCCCGCCCCGGGCGGCGCGAGCGTGAACGCGAACGGGAGCTCCGTGCGCACGCGCCGCGCGGCCGCGATGCGCTCGCGGAGCTCCGAGGATGCGACCCGCTCGAGCATCGCCCGGATGTCGGCCACGTCGGCCGGCAGCGCGTCCACGCCGTGCAGCTCGATCGCCGCCGCCACGTCCGCTTCGGCTGGAACAAGGGGGCGCCCGAAGTCGAGCCGCTCGAGCAGTCCGTGGACGACCGTTCCGCGGAGGAGCGCGCTGATGCCGGGCGCGGGCGGCTCCCCGCCCGGCGGCACCTCGGCCGGCGCAAGGCGCAGGGTCCGCTCGAGGAAGAAGCGGTAGCCGCAGCGCCGGTACGCCTCGAGGCCCGAGTAGCTCAGCCGGCTCACCGCGAGCGCCCTCGGCGCCGGCGGGAGGCCGAGCTCGAGGAGCGGCTGCTCGTACGCGGGCTGCTGCTCGACGTCCGGGGCGATGGGCGCGCGGTCCGGCGGCGGCAGGACCTCGTCCAGAGTCGCCGGAGTGAGGAGCGTCCAGCGCACGGCGACCTCGCGGCCCTCCCTGGTATCCACGTGCACGCCCGTCGCGCCCTCCGCCGGCAGCCCGGCGCAGAAGCCGCGCCAGATCCAGCGCATCGGCTCGGCCAGCTCCGCGGGGTCCGGGCGCTTCGCGAGGTCCGTGGCGCCGCTCAGCACGAGGTGCTCCTGAGCCCGCGTGACCGCCACGTAGAAGATGCGCCGCTCCTCCTCCTCCGCCGCTCGCTTCCCCTCGGCCTTGATCTGCGCCAGCTTGGTGCTGTCCACCGCACCGCCGCCCAGGTTGGCGAGGCGCAGGCCGACCCTGCCGTCCTCCGAGATGCGCAGCTGGCCGTCGTCGTCGCGGCCGTCCTTGCCGAGGTCGGCAAGGCACACCACCGGGAACTCGAGCCCCTTGGCGCGATGCACGGTCATCATCCGGACGGCGTCGAGCGCCTCCGCCTCGAGCGGCGCCTCACCCTCGCGGGCCTGGACGACGTCGCGCTCCGCCACGGCGTCGATGAAGCCGCGCAGGTCGCGGCCCTCGTCGGCCTCGTACTCGCGCGCCATCCGCATGAGCTTGCGCACGTTCGCCATCCGGCGCGTGCCGCCCGGCAGCGCGAGCAGGTGGCGGTCGTAGCCGGTGAGCGTCACGGCCCGGTCGATGAGCGTCTCGAGCGACACCTGCCCCGCGATCCTCCGCTCGGCCTCGAGCCGCTCGACGAAACGGCCGAGCCGCACCCTGTCCTCGTCCGGGAGCGATTCCGCGAGCTCCTCGGTCGGCTCGCGGACCATCCGCCACGGATCCCAGCGGGCGCGCCGGGCGTGCAGCCCGATCAGCGCCACCGCATCGAGCGAGAGCCCGGCTAGCGGCGAGGCGAGGACCGAGAAGAGAGCCAGCCCATCAAGGGGGTTGGCGAGCGCGGCGAGCCAATGGCGCAGGTCGGCCACCTGCTGCTGGCCCCAGTAGCCGCGCCCGCCCACGACGTGCACGGGGATGCCGCGCTCGTCGAGCGCGCGCTCGAACAGCCCCATCGCGGTGGTGGCGCGGAACAGGATCAC
>WNGA01021680.1_pt1 | contig 10230 bp, 13 predicted proteins | sample 5400061 | NCBI WGS metagenome assembly WNGA01 (sample SAMN13153366, study PRJNA577476) | soil metagenome | isolation source: 100 cm soil or saprolite under grassland replicate 2 | place: USA:California | collected 2016-06-15
CGAAATCCATCACCGCGATTGCGACCTTGTAGCCGTCTAAAATTCCGTATCCGCTGATCACAGCATCAAGGAGACCGGTACTTTCCTGATATTTTTTGAGGCGATCTTTGTAGCTGGCCATTCCTTGGAAGCGCAAAATATCTACGGACTTCAGGTCGGCATCCATTTCTACAAAAGTGTCCGGGTCGAGCAGATTCTCGATTCGCTCCCTGGCCGATTGCGCAAAATGATAATCGCAGCGCGGACAGACGCGCTGGTTTTGTGCGAGCTCAATTTCCGGCACCACCTCCGAGCAGCCGGGACATTTCTGGAAAAGACCGTGCGGGATGTCGCGCTTCTTACGATTTTGCGCCTTGATTGCTGGTTTCTTGAAAATCGCCATGGGAATTATGCGCGTGCGGCCGTGGCCGCATAAACAGAAATGGCGCCCGCGCGTTTCAAAATACGTGCGCACTCGCTCAGCGTGGAGCCAGTTGTCAGGACGTCGTCGATCAACAACACGCGTAAACCTCGCACGTCCATGTTTTTTCGTAAACGAAACGCATTATGCAAATTTTCCATGCGCTCGGCGCGATCCAGCGCGGTCTGTGTAGTGGTGTATCGGATACGCTCGAGTGCCGGTTTGGATTGAATCGACACCTGCGCGCTTAACAACTCCGCAAGCAGGCTGGCCTGGTTAAATCCGCGCTCTCGTTGTCGGGTGGGATGCAAGGGCACCGGGACGATCATGTCGAACCGGCAACTACGCAGCCGTGCGTCATCCAACGCAGCGCGGAGCCAGCGCGCGACGGGCTGACGCAGATAAATCTGGTGCCCGTACTTAAAGTCGTGAATAATCTGGCGAACAATCCCGCGACTGCGGTATGCCGCAACGGCCGCGTCGAAGTGAATGGTGCGATGGGCGCAATTCGCGCAGGTAAATTCACCGGTGATCGCGCCTTCGAACGGTTCGGAGCATTTCTGGCAAAACGGCGCAACAATGCGGACGACCTTTGCTTCGCACTCATCACAGAGATACTCGCCGGCTCGAACATTTGCTCTACAGATCTCGCAGACCGGTGGATACAGAAGCGATGCGATCGCCCCCAACCGATCAAGCTTTGGAAACGCGATCATATTTCAACCAGATTCGCATTAACAACCACGTCAAACAGGCTACGCCGAGCGGCACAATTCCCACGAGCAGATTCTTTCCCAGCCAGGGGAGAACAAGCATTTCCTGGCGTGCCACCCGGCTAAACGTGCCGTTGCCAAATATCCAGCCGGCATGCAGACCAATCGGCAACCATAATGAGCGTGTGAACTCGCGCGCATCAGCCAGAATCCAACCAATCAGAAATAGTGTCGCGAACGCAGAGATCAGCATTGTCACATCGCCAAATTGTTCAAACGAATGGGCAATGGAATTCAAGCCCGAGGTCCATGTTACGATCGCGGATGTCCGCTCCGGGGCTTTTAGAAAATGAATAACGGAAAAAATCGTTGAGGTTGCCAAGATCGACATGTACTGACGGCCGTTTTTTAGCAAAACGCCCAGGACGATCCCGCGGAAAAATGTTTCTTCAATGAACGGAACCGTTACCGTAGCCGCGAGCACGTTGCCAAATCGCGCCCAGGCAAAGCTGTGCCGAAATGAGTAAACATCGAACGCAATGAGCAATGCGCCGCAGCAGAGCAGGGGAATTGCCGAGAGAAGAAAACCTGCGAAGCCATCGCGGCCCCAACAGGGATTACGCGCAAGGCGCAAATCAGCCATGCTCCGCACGTTGGCGACGCGAAGGAACGGCCAGAGTAAAACGACCGCAGCAATCAAGAGCGCCCGATGAAAGAACGTTTCGAAATCGTATCTTGCGAGAAAGGAAAACAAGCCGTGCGCCACGAACCACTGCGCTGCCCAATAAAGAATGGGAGCAACAACGGCTGCCGTGAGGATGGTCGCGGCAAAATAAGCCGCCAGTCTAGCTGCGTCTTTCAAGCCTGCTAATGTAAGGTTTTACCGCGATGCCGAGTCAACATATATGGACAGAGAAAGATCGACATGGGAAAAAGCGCGAAGTGCGCGCAACGAAATTCGGCGGGATGTGGCGGTTCCAATCGAAAGTTTCCGGTCAAACCGAATGGATCTATTACGATTCTCCACTTCTTGAGGACCTATTAAGCTTAAAAGAAATTGTTACCCGCAAATATCGACGCCGGCGCGCGTCGATCGAAGACGTTGTCTCGGTTAACAAACTTATCGAGGAGCAAGGCGCTCGTGACTGAGTTCGACACCGAGGCGTTGATCGCCGCCGACAAGCGGTTCGTCTGGCATCCGTTCACTAACATGCCCGAATGGTGCGCACCGGGGAATGAGCCACTGGTTTTGGTCGAGGGCAACGGTGCGCTCCTGCGCGACAGCCAGGGCCGTGAGTACATCGACGGCAATTCGTCGATCTGGACGAACATTCACGGCCACAATCATCCGCACATCAATGCGGCAATCCGCCGGCAGCTCGATCGCGTGGCACACACTTCCTTTCTCGGGTTTACCAACCCGGCCGCGATCGAGCTTGCACGCGCGATTGTCGAGCTTTTCCCGAAGGACTCGTTGAGCCGCGTCTTTTTCTCAGACGACGGTTCGACCGGAATCGAGGTCGCCTTAAGGATCGCCGATCAGTATTGGCGGCTGCGGAATTCGAGAAAGCACAAATTTATCGCCTTCAAAAGCGGTTACCATGGCGATACGGCAGGCGCGGCCAGCCTGGGCGCGACCGCCATGTTCCAAATTGGACGTTCACACTGGAAATTTCCGGCCATTCAGGTTCCATCAGCGGGCACCTTGCGAGCCGTCCGAGAATGGTGCGATCGCACTGACACGCTCCTGATCGCGGACGAGGTCATGACCGGATTTGGACGAACTGGCCGGATGTTCGCTATCGAACACGAAGCCGTAGTTCCAGACATGGTTGTGCTGGCTAAAGGCTTGAGCGGCGGCTATCTTCCGCTTGCTATTACTTTAGTATCAGAAAAAATATTCTCAGCTTTCGACGGCTCCGTTGCTGAAGGTAAGGCGCTTGCTTATGGACATAGCTATACCGGGAACGCGCTTGGCTGCGCGGCAGCCAAGGCGAGCCTCGAGGTTTTTGAAACCGAAAGGGTCTTGGAAGCTCTACAGCCAAGAATCCAGCATCTGGCGGATGGCCTCGCTGGTCTGAGGCAACTTCCGGGCGTCGTTGAAGTCCGGCAGTGCGGGTTTATTGCGGGAATTGAGCTGGATGAGGGCGAACCAGGGTTTGCCGCAGAAGTCTGTATCGAAGCTCGGCGACACGGACTCCTCACCAGGCCGATCAGGAATGTTGTTGTGCTGATGCCGCCATTGTGCACAACGATCGATCAATTGACGCAAGCGGTAAAAGCACTCCGTGCATCGATCATTACAGTTTGGGCTCGAAGATCTGGTAGAACGCGACCAGAGCCCGCTCGCCGTGGCGAGAGCGCGCCGAACAAACGTCCCGACGTTCATGTCGAAAAAATTGCGCCTTGATCAGCTTCTCGTCTCGAAGGGGTTGTTTGGAAGCCGTGAGCAAGCGCAACGCGCGGTAATGGCCGGCGAAATCAAAATCGGGACGCAAACTGCCGCAAAACCATCTCAGCTCCTCGAGGCGGACGCGGCGATCGCAGTGAAGCCGACGCGGAGATATGTCGGGCGCGGCGCGTTGAAGTTGCAAGGCGCTCTGGATCATTTCAGAATCGACGTGCATGGAAAGGTTGCGCTGGATATCGGCGCGTCCACGGGCGGTTTTACTGATTGCCTGCTACAGCGCAGCGCTGCGAAGGTTTACGCTGTCGACGTTGGCCATGGCCAATTGGATTGGAGAATTCGGAACGATCCGCGTGTTGTCGTTCTCGAAAAATTGAATGCGCGCTTTCTCTCTCACGAGCATATTCCGGAACTTGTTGATGTTTGCGTGATCGACGTCTCCTTCATTTCGCTGACTCTAATCTTGCCGAACGCGTTCGACTTGATAACTCCGCGTGGCGTGATTCTCGCGCTGATCAAACCGCAATTCGAATTGCAACGTGCGGATGTTGGGAAGGGCGGAGTCATCCGCGATCCGGAGTTGCATCAAAGAGCGCAAGACAAGATCGTTGCATTTGTGACCAGTCTCGGTCATGTGGTCACCGGAATCGTTCCGTCTCGTATTAAAGGTGCAGACGGAAATCAGGAATTCTTCGCATGCCTCCAAAAACGATTGGGTTAATCGCGCACACAGGTAAGCCAGGCGTTGGGGATCTGGTCAACGCCATCGCTCGGGAATTCCGTCGTTTTTCGATTTCGGTTTTGCTCGAAAAAGAAACGGCAGCCATTGCTGGAAAGAAATCGGGCCATTCGATGCCGGAATTGGGGGCGGCGGCGGATCTTCTGGTCGTTGCGGGAGGCGACGGAACAATTCTGCATGTGGTTGGGCAACTCGGCGAGGTCATCAAGCCAATCTTCGGCATCAACGTAGGCGCTCTTGGTTTCCTGACCTGCGCGAGTTCTTCCACCTATCGCGAGGCAGTAGAATCCATCGCGAAAGATCGGATTAATTTTAGTCAACGGGCGCTACTCGAGGCGCGGGTAAAGCTCGGCGAAAAGCAAACTGCCAAAATGATCGCGCTGAACGACGCTGTGTTGAGCCGGGGCGAACTTTCCCGCCTGGTGATGCTGCGCACGCTGGTCAACGGCGAACCGCTCACCGAATTCAATGCCGATGGTCTAATTGTTGCGACCCCCACCGGTTCCACTGCGTATTCGCTTTCGGCCGGTGGACCAATTCTCGATCCAGAGTCTGGTGTTTTCGTGATCACGCCGATCTGCCCACATGTTCTGACGAACCGATCGATTATCGTCGCAAACGGATCGACAATTGAAATCGAAGCGAGCGATCCTGATTACCCGGTCTTTCTAACGCTGGATGGCCGCAAGCCGATACACGTCGAGCGCGGATCGACAGTCACCATTCGCAAGGCGAAAAAAACGCTGCCGCTGGCCTCGCTGCCCGATGCCTCATTCTTCAGCGTCGTCCGGCAGAAACTGAAGTGGAGCGGGAGCAATTTGTAAAATTCTCGTTCGATCCCGATGACATTCGAAGAGTTTAGTTCGGACTATGCGCCGACAATTCAGGCCATTGCGGCCTTGTTGGCTTTGTTTTCGCTCCTGCAGGTGTGGTGGCAAATCCGAAAGGGAAACGCTTGGAATCGTACTGCGGCAGCATTTGGTCTTTTGGACGTTGATCGATTCGACGCACTCGAGAAGGCGGTTATCGCGGAATGTGAAAAGATGGGGATAAAGTTTCCGAAGGATTTGACGCTAGAGGAAGTGAGAGTCATCCGGGAGAAACATGACGCGTACCATGCGATGAAAGCGTTCATCATTTTTATCGAGCGTCTTTGTGTCGCGGTTACGGCAGGGTATGCCGATGAAGGGGTCGTTTATTCTACCTATGGTGCGTTAATTCGGGGCTACTATAAGGCCTTGAAGGCGTACATCGCGGTGGCTCGGGCAGACGGAGCACCGGAAGCCTATGGAGATTTCGAGGCGATCGCGACACGTTTTGAGAAGCGGTGCCTTAAGAGCCAGTCCCAATAGAAACGCACGAGATGGCAGCACAGCTCTGCCTCCAGCGGCTTTGATTTGGCACAGGAGTTCGCGTTGTTCTGGTGACTGGGTGTGCTTGCATCGGCAGCCAGTGCGTGTGATGTCATATGACGTATGGCAAGTGAGATTTTATCGGGCATGGGGCTGCTGGACTAAAGTCTCATTTGCATGATTCCGCGTTTTTCGGATTCTTCTCAGGTGAGCAAGTGAATTCCGCAAGAAATACGGAGAAATTCCATCCATATCTCGTTAGACGACTATGCCGAACGGTAAGCGGGGCGATCACCCAATCACCGACATCATGATTCATCACCTGTCAGTTTACGGTGAGCCGCTGGATAGTGAGCTTGGAGAGCTTGGCGCACTTATGTCCTATCAGGGACTATGCGATTGGTTTCACCAGCATCGGCATTGGACGACGCCGAAAGAGCAGCTTCAGCCAATCGTCGCCGCGAAGCTGAAGGAGTTGCAGCGTGATGCAACGGACCGAGGATGGGAGAACATTCCATGACGCGCAATCAGTTGCCACACTCTTCGTCTAACCAGGCGATGCAGCGAACCGCTGGCCGCTTCGGGATCCCGCTTTCGATGACTTCCACACTTTACCTGCCGGAACGTGCCCCGCCGCCAGCGGTCGCTGATCTTGTGTCTCGTTGGGCGGCAGACTACGGGGAGAAACTATGCCGAATGGTGGTCAGCAGAGCGTGAGGTGCCGAGGGTGCGGTATGCCGCTCGAAGACGCACCCTTTCTTCCGATGAAAGATCGTACTCCGTGTCCAAGCTGCGGTAGCAAATCTCGTGACATCAGAGCGACAACTAGCGAAAATGTGAAGGTGAGTGGCCATTTATCCCACCTGCACGAGCGCATGGGCCGCGCTATCGGGTTCGGTGAAGATCCACGCGACGGCCGATCTACAGCCGCAACACTTGAGTCGGACACCAGATTGAAGTCCTCCGTTTCTGGTAGTAGCCCGCAGGGCGAAGAGGATACGCTTCCAGCGTGTCGTGTCCTCGCCCAACGGTTGCGCCAAGACGACGCCGCATGGAGTGAGCCGGAGCCCGCGGCAGGACAAGTCGACTGCGTTATCCACTATAGCGGCAATCAGCCTTCCACGCTGAACATCCAGGTCGTTCGCGCAGTTGTGGACCCGAATCTTTGGCGGACGCTTAGTGTTACGGGTGCCGTTTCGCGAGATGTATCGGCCGACGAAGCAGCGAACCTGATTAGGGCAGCAATCGAGCTGAAGTGCTCTGTTCGGAAAATGCCGACAGCCGACCGGCAGGCGGTTGCTCTTGCCCTTGATGCTACGCGCTTGCCAGGCCTCGCCTTTGACATGGTTGTCGATCAATTTCGGGCTGCACACGGAGCTTGGGTAAAGGGGCTGGGCTTCTCCGCTGTGTGGCTAGTGGGACCAACGCCACGGCTAGTTTGGAGGCTCGATGGGCTGACGTAAATGCGCTCGATAAGTCGATTTCTAACCGAAAAATATTGCCGATGCAAAGATCATCTGGCTAAAGGAATAGCTATGAAGGCATTCGTTTTTTTTCTGTTCGTGATCGCGTTACTAACGCAGGCCGTTGAAGCGCGACTGGGCGAAACCTTCAACCAATGCATCGAGCGATATGGCGCTTTAATCCGGAAGCAGGGTCGCGTCGATAACCCTCAATTTATTTTCGAGAAGGACGGAATCACGATTGGTATAAATTTTCTCGATGGCAAGGCGGGCCAAATGTCATATAGCAGGGCAAACGGATCGCCATTTCTCGACTCGGAAGTTCGACAATTGCTGGAAGTAAATTCAGCCGGCTCGACGTGGCAGTATGATCAGCCCGAGAGCAATCGCCTCCGAACGACGACGTATTCCAAGAGAGAATGTTTCAGACGCGATGACGGCGGCGCGTTCGCTGAGCACCTAGTTGTCGCGCAGATCGGGACGCACTTCGTGACCGTTACTTCGTCTGAGTATAAAAAAGCCATCGGAGCGAAGCAGCTCCAAGGATTCTGATTTCGGAGGATGATCGCCTGATAAGACTTGAGCCAGGGAGAGCAGTGAGCGTGGATCACGCTGATTTGATCTGTCCTTCGAAGACGTAAGTGTTAAAGTCAGTAGCATAGGTGATCCGCTATGGAACACTGGTTTACACAGACTCCTCTCGGACTGGTTGTCCTGGGCTTGGTCACGATCTTTTTGGCAGCATTGGTCGCTAGGATTGCGGGCAAGTTTTGGCGAGCCTACCTCGAGGCGCGAGTCGTAGGGCGGGGGGTTCGTTTCTTAGAGGCCTACGTGAGGTCGTTCGCGATATCCCGCGTTTTAACGAACCGCTACATCCACAATAAAGATTATTTCCGTTACGTTGCACACACCGCCTTTGCGATCATGGCCTTCGCGCTTTCGACTGTTGTTGAGTTGCTCGTCTTCGCACTGATTGCCATCTATTTAATCGTAAATGGAATCAGGTTTTCCTGGACTTTATTTGTTCTTTTTTCTCTTAGCGGCGTCTTTCTGCTCCCATGGTTTAAAGATGTTTTCTATCTGTACGGGGTCATGGAACAAACATTCCTAAAAGATTTGGAAACCTACAAAAGGCTGTTTCCGAAGCTCCATCCAACTTTTTTGATGAGATTGATGACAGAAGACATCGAGGATGTCCTAAAACAGCAAGAAGCAGCCAGCAAGGCGGAGCTAAAAGAAAAAGCGATCAAGGCGAACTCGACCAACGCCTCGCAGGCTGGACCGTGAGCAAGAGCGAAACCACCGGAATTTGGCATGACATGTAGCCAGTGAGAATTTGCTGGCGTGGGATGTGCTGAGGCTTGGCAGAAATGCTAAGACAAGTGTGGAGGCGACAAAAATAGTTCGCGAAACTCAATACCGCGTGAGGCGTTTACGTGCTGTTTCCAGCAGGTAAATACAGTCTGCTCTTCCGCAAGCTGAGCAAGCCACCACAGCGATTGCCGTGGTGCCGGCGCGGGGCGTTCATCGCTTTTGGGAGGGTCGAAGGGAGTTTTGGACAAGGGTGGTTCACGAGGGACAGAGCTTATGATTGGTGCTGGGTCCGATTGGCGAATGGGCACCAACACCTCTGGACTTTATATGACATATATTGTCTGATGTTATAGATGGTCTAATTGCCCACGAGCGATCGGACGTTCCCTATCCTAACAACCGTTATTGCCTGCCTTAACCGCCCATCTTGCGGGTCGAGATTGCCCGCGAAAGCCCGGATCCCCCAAATTTGGCCCGCATTCGGGTAAAAGCATTGCCTAAAGCCCTCGCTTTGGATTAGGCCGAGGGTACGTGCGGAAGACTGCCGCAAATTGTTTGTCTAAATTCAATGTAACTATCTCATTTATAAAGACAAAGGTAGCTTTACGTCAGCGGACGCGTATAAACAAGCATTCGGTAAGTTTGCCGTTTTGGGTGCCTCAAATGGGGTCCGAATCCCACGACACTAAGAACGAAGGCTGGGATTCCAATCTGTCCCTAGATTCTAGACTTTTGGCGTTCCTTTGCGCCTGCCGCGCCGTTTTGGGCCCGAAAGCTCTTTCGGAGGTTGCGGCCGGGTGGCGCCGGTCGCGGCCACTAAGCGCGCCAGACCGAACTCCTCGTGTATTAGTCGGGCCGCGCGCTCGGCGTCTTTTTCGTCGATGATGACCGCGATTTTGATCTCGGATGTGGAGACCAGCTGAATGTTGATCCCGCCCCGGCCCAGGCATTCGAACATTCGTGCGGCTACGCCGGAATGTGATCGCATCCCGATGCCGACGACGCTCAGTTTGGCCACGCCGCTTGCCGTGTTCAAGCGCTTGGCGCCGACCTCGCTGACGACCGGCATCAAAATTGTTCTGGCGTTCTCCAATTCATCCTCGTGAATCGTGAATGAAACGTCGGTTGTTCCGCCGATCGACGCATTTTGCACAATCATGTCCACAATGATGTGGGCGGCGGCTATATTCGAAAAGATCCGCCCGGCGTTGCCAGGTTCATCCCGCACTCCTGCGACTGTGAGTTTGGCCTGGTGGCGCTCGAGGCTGATTCCGCGAATGACCACGTCCTCCATGCTGGGCGTCTCTTCTTTCGCAATTGTTCCGGCGCTCATTCGGAGACTTGACCGCACCTCGAATTCGATCCCGAATTTCTTTGCAAACTCCACTGCGCGCGATTGCATCACCTTCGAGCCCGTGCTGGCCATCTCGAGCAGCTCGTCGTAGGCGACCTCGTCGAGTTTTTTTGCGTCAGTCACTACGCGCGGATCGCAAGTAAAGACACCATCGACATCGGTAAAGATCTGACAGATATCGGCCTTCAAAGCGCCAGCTAGCGCAATTGCCGTCAAGTCGGACCCGCCCCGGCCGAGCGTAGTTGTTTCTCCTTCAGGAGTCTGACCCTGAAAGCCGGCGACGATGACGATATAATCATCCGACAGGAGCTCATGAATCTGTTTTGGACTGATGTTGGCGATCCGCGCCTTGGTGTGATTGCGATCTGTTAGTATTCCTGACTGGGCGCCCGTCAACGAAATGGCTCTTCCGCCAAGTGCGTTAACCGCCATGGCCGTCAAGGCGGTCGCGGCGTGCTCCCCAGTTGCGAGCAAAATATCGAGTTCGC
>WNGA01025196.1_pt1 | contig 10230 bp, 11 predicted proteins | sample 5400061 | NCBI WGS metagenome assembly WNGA01 (sample SAMN13153366, study PRJNA577476) | soil metagenome | isolation source: 100 cm soil or saprolite under grassland replicate 2 | place: USA:California | collected 2016-06-15
CTATGTGTCGAGCCTACAGGCAAAGGCACAACACTCACTTATTTTAGACCCGCGGCGCGCCTCGGCAATGGCTTCGATCCCCCGACTGATAATCGAGACCGATGGTCCGAGCGAACGCCAAAAACTCTGGGCCAAAGCATGGGAAATCTCTATAGATCAGATGTCGACTCCGGCGGAGGGTCGACCTTTGCAAGATGCCGCCACGCTGAGGATCATGACAGGTCTCCTGAAGCGCGTGGAGACTGCGGCGTCAAGACTGGAAATCATGCCTCTTGAACAATCAGTTATCGGCACGCTCGGTGAAACAAATATCAACGCATTCAACGCTTCATTCTTTGGTGCGACATCCCTGATTGTGGTCCATGCGCACTTGATGGTTTTCGTTCACTTACTCGCAAAAGCCGTCACTCAGTGTATTTCCGCTAAGACTCCGGATGGGGGATTGCGAATCGGCGTACGCCCTCCAGCCGACCAGCTCTCACTGGGAGCGATGCGTCTTTCTGAGCTTATTCGGGCGATCCGCGACCACCGCAATCCCGCTGCTGCTCCAATTTATTTACCGATTCCGGGATGGTTCCTCGTGCGCCCGGTATCCTCGATCGTCCGATCCATTGAACTGTTCATAGTCGGACACGAATATGCCCACCTATTAATGGATCGTGGGGAATCAATGTTCCTGCCAGCACAATTGGACGAGCTGTCGACTCAAGATATTGAGCACAGCGCTGACCTTTTCGCACAAATAGTTCTGCTAACTGATGCGAGTCCTAATGACCTCTATCTTACAGTGTTGTCGCCCTTGCTCTTTTTCAAATCTCTGGCGGTCCTTGCAACTAAGACCGCGCCAGTAGGGATACTCCATGACCTGCTTGGCGTTTGGTCCAATGTTGAACGTCTGTATGAAGAAGCATGGGCGGTCGCACTGGAGGCGTCTCACACGAGGAGTGCTTAAATTTCAAACCACCTATGCGTGCGTATTGTCGTTAACGAGTAAGATGGAATCGGAGCGTTCCTAGAGCTAAATTTGCGCAAGATAAAAATGGTCGGTGCGTGGGGTTATGAATCCCAGCCCGCTCAAAGTTACTAAACTAAACAATTCTTAAGGTTGCAGCCGCAGCGGTTTTCTTGGGTTTTTATATGCTTTGATACGCACCATCTAGCAATGCGAGTACTTGTATCTGAATTCCCGTCACAATACCGTCACAACCGGGGAGAGCGCAATTGGAGACTGAATCGGTCGAAAAGCGCTGATGAACTGCTCGCATGTTTGTGCTAAAATTCAGTTTACAATGAGCGTTAGATATCACGTCATTCACACACAGCAAGGTAGTTGGCGCGTTAAGCGAACCGGCGCGGAGCGCGCTACCAGCGTGCATTCTACGCAGAGTGCGGCTATCGGAAAAGCGAAGCAACTTGCTAAAGAGTCTTCTGGAAATGTCATAGTTCACGGAGTGGATGGCATGATTAAAAGTACCCGTACTTATAAATCTGACCCCAAACCTCCCGGAAAACAAAAGTAGGCAGCGAAGCTGTTCTGTCTTTGGACCATTGGCAAGCTCAGGTAGTACTCATGAGCTAGACGCTTGCCATACCAACGTAACCCTTCACCATGTCGGCCACCTACCCACCGAACTTTCGCACGAACGTATTCATTAACTGTCCGTTCGATAAGGAATATAAGTCTATTCTTCGGCCAATGCTTTTCACGGTAGTGTATTTCGGCTTTAACCCGAGACTTGCCTCCGAGAGATCGGATTCGCTGGAGCAACGAATTGAAAAGATCCTCACACTTATTAAAGAATGCAAATACAGTATTCACGATTTATCCAGGCTGAAGGCGGAAAAGGCAAAGGAACTCTTCAGACTGAATATGCCGTTTGAGCTAGGCATAGATTACGGCTGCCGGAGAGCATCAGCGAGTTACCTGAATGGGAAAAAGTGTCTCATTCTTGAAAAGAGTCGCTACGATATTAAGAAAGCACTCTCCGATCTAGCTGGAATTGACATAAAGAATCACGATAATAAACCCGCGAAAACGGTTCAAGTTTTGCAGCATTGGTTTATCGAAACGGTGGGCTTAGACGACGACGTAGCAAGTCCATCTGTAATTTGGGATAAGTTTAATGAGTTCTCTTATGATTTTTACGAACGACGAAAAAGCGAGGGGTACTCCAAAGATGATCTTAGAATGATGCCAGTCCCGCAGTACATAAGATTTATTAAACGTTGGGTCGATTCAAACACCTAGCAACAGGAGAGCCTACTCGCTTTTCTCAAGAAGCGCGTGAATGCTTATGGTTTCACCCGCTCTAACGACAACTTCACGTATCCAATCCTTAAATGATCTTAAGATTGTGAGTGCCGGTGCCCATCTTAATTGTCGATGGACTGCTCCCAACAAAGTCACCATCTAACCAGATTTCATCACCGGAAGGTTCTGAAGTAATAGCGACCAAGATTTCTTCGACTTTAGAATCTGATACAACTTGCGGCGTCCTTGCTGTCTGAACAGAGAGAGTTTTTGAAGGAGAGAAGACTTCAACATAAAACTCGTTGGTTGATCGATCATTAGGATGAAGCGTGCTGCTGATCCTTAACACTGCCTGGGTATCGCCGGTCTTCTTTGCAGTTAACACGGTTAGTTGACGTTCAGGGAAATGATCCTCTTTGATCTCCCATGCAGCAAAGTGCTTAATGCACTGAAAGAATCCTCATAAAGTTTTCCTTGTGACCGCTCCGGAATTCCGGAAATTTCCGCACTCCATTTCAGCTTGTCTTCCCCCAGTTCCAATGTTGGCGAAATAACGGTTTGACCCATAAAAGAAATAGTCGATTGCCAAGTACGCGGACTCTTAAGAGGTTGACCTTTAAGGCCCTCGAATCCTCCCCTCGCCTCTTGTAGTATGGTCTTCAGTGCTTCCTCAATACTAGCCGCGGACAACAGCTGCGGCTATCGAATACTGTAAAGGTGACATCAGTCCCGTATCTAGTAGTCCAGAAAGAAGTATCAACCATGATGTCCGGATCAAAGGCGTATGGATGCTGATCGGTAACTGAGCTTTAGCGGACGTGCACGTTAAAAAAGACTAATACAGCTAGCAAACAAGACCGTACAAGAGTAGGGTTGTTCATTATTACCTCTTTGGTTGATTCCGCGCCCGCTGGGTACAGTAATCGTGCTTAGAAAATGGTCTACTCCTGTTTAGCCTTGCTGAAAAAGGACCCGGAGAATAGGAAGTGAGAATTAGATCGGCACTTTCGAACAGGGCGAGTCTAGTTTGCCAGACGCGCTTTCGCAAGAGTGGATGAGAAACGCTCTAAATGAATTAAGCAAAGGGCGGGAATGGATCTGGAGTGTGCGCAAAACTGAAATCGCGCCAGCCGCAGTTAGGCTCGCACTCTCATTGTTTGTATTCGAATCGTCTGAATCATCCAGCCCGGCGGCGTTTCTTGGTCTAACTTCGCGAAAGACACTCTGAAGTTCCTGAATAACTTCTCTCTCACTCATCCTGGTATGGGCTTTTTCTCAAAGACTGGGCTAGGTTAGAATTCGACTCCACTGTTCACCCTAAAACCGCTTACCGAGGGGCCAGTCATGAGCTGGCCTTTCTGTTCTTAATATGAAAGAAGTTTACTTCGACAGTAACGTTTACACACATATTTTTAATCGACAATACGACATTACAACCCCCGATATCGTTCGCTTAAAGTCCAATATCGAGAGGCGCAAGCTCAAAGTGTATTTGAGCAGTGTCCTCCTAGAAGAAACAGCAAGCGCAATCCTGCGAAATGAACAAGAAGGACTTGGCCGACTAAGACTAATCTACAGCCTTGCCCGTAGGTCGAAAGTATTTACTAGATACCAAGATATTATCGACGGCTCGATTAGAAGTTACGCTACTGGCGAGCCCCTTCCTGACTTCCTTGTACCTCCGCCATTCGATTTACGTGATGTACTAAAACACCAAACACCCAAAACACTGGTAAACCTTCGGGAGCTCGCGCAGGAAAGCCAGCAAATAATTGAGACAAGAACAAACGATAATATCGTGCTATATGAAAAACTCTGGCCGCAAGCGAAAGAAGAAAAGACGCAAGGCCAGCATCAAACGTTTGAGGAATATTGGAACGAACATTCAACTTATGTTATCGAAAAGTTCAGCAATTATGTCGGCGTGTTAAATGAATGCCGTGAGCGCGGACTTCAAGGCCTGCTGAATCAGACTATTTTGAAAACAATGGCGGTTGGGATGCTGTCACAGGGTTACGCCAACTCTTATGAACGAGAGTCCATTAGTCGAGGCGATTTCAGCGACCTCCAACATGCCATCTATGGCGCGGCTGTCGGAACTTTGGTTACGCATGACGGCAGATTCACAAAGGTAATGAAAAGAGTCCCAATCGACGGACTCGAAGTAATTGACCTTCATACTCTATTGAGTCGTCTATAGGTACACTCCCACATTTACTCTATGAAAGGTGCTTGCAGAATCTAAACCTAAGTATGGACCATCTGGTCCATTGCGTCAACGCTCTTTCTTGGACAAAAGTTGTGGATAAACATTCTGGTAAAGAATGAATGGCTTAGATAAGAGAAAGAGATTTAAGGTAGGCCTTTAAGGTCAATTCTCTGTGCGTCCTCTTCGCTCATAAGATCATCAGCCGGATTCTGTTCGAGTAACCGGGCTTCGCCAGCAGCGTCGAGCCATACCGGTCTGGCTTTCGCTCCCATCAGCTTTAGCGGTTGATAGAACGGGCTGTCAGTCATTGAGCTTGTGTCGCCTTTTTCAGCGTTCGGGTCGAATTTCACGAACTGAATAGGGCTCGGACTCCGTTGAATCATTAAACGCCCGATATTCCCCCAGCCGGCTACTTGCAATCTGCCATTCAAAGCTCGCTGTGCTGCGTTGGCGAGAACATCAGCCATTTGCAAACCGACATTCCATCGGGAATCCTGAAACTCAAAGTGCTTCTCGAATATGTCACCAAGCCTGATGGCTGAGAGTGAGCCCCTCTCCACTCCTTTTTCTTTTTCAATGCTCCTAATTGCCTCGGTATCTGGCTGCTCGAATTTTTCAACGTACGAATAGTCACCGCCTTCAACAAAAGGAATTGGGTTTTTAGCAGTTTGGCCGGCCATAACCGGATATAGAGCTGTACTCCATGCGTCTTCATATGCATTCTTTGATTCATTCTTGGCATCAACCATCCAGTAGAACCATTGAAGCTCTTGGGGTATTCGGCGAGCATAATAAAGAACCATGTGAAATAAGATTCGAGGTATGAGCAGGAACATTAGGTTGGCTTGAATGACCAATTGATTGGACATGCTTGCGAACACCGCTTGAATACCCTGAGCGCGTTTAACCACGTCTGGATTATGGTCGGGCGGGATATCGCCAATCATGTTGTTAACCTGGATTTCCTTGAACTTAGTTATTTCATCTTCAGTGTGCAAACCAAGGTCAATGACAATTAACTCTAAAATCACATCAAATTTTTGTAAGAGGTCAATGATGCTTGCAATTTGAGGCTCATCCAGCTTACTGCCCTTCACTTCACCGTTCTTGTCTCTCCAGTTAAGTGTGCGGGCCTTGAACTGCTTAAACAACTCCTTCTTTTTACTTGTGGGTACGGCTAACGCGGCAATACAGGAAGCGACATTATCCTTGTTGGCGGGGTTCCGAAAAATTCCCGATTCGTCGATGTAAATGTGCATCATCTAAAACATTACTTTAAGAGTCGCTTTGCCGACTACTTATGTACTACTTAAGAGAAGCGGGGACCTGAGTCCCCGTTCGCTTCTCCTTGTTAACGTCTGCGTTTACCGGCTCGCACTCTCTGAACCTCGGTAGTAGCCTTGTGGCGCATAGCGTAAGCCTTGGTCACAAACCTTCCACTCTTGGAGCTTCGTGCGACGGTGCGAGTATGTCTTCGTGCCATTGCATTGTCCTCCGAATGAAGTGAACGCCGGGGGCCGAAGCCCCCCAACGCTCCTACCGTTCTACGCCCTCTGGACGAGAACCCAAGTGGTTCCGTGGCCGGTGCCTTGAGAACAAGGCGGGAAGATGTTTCCCTTTGCCAACGGAATCGTGTTCGACGAGTGTGTCGAGCACTTGTAAACACCGCTAACTTCGCATTTCTGACCAGTTGTTCCAGTCATAATTAACAAATCCTCCGGCTAGGTCGGTTCCCCCAGGGGCAATGTTACATTTCTGTAAAATGGTTGACATGGGGGACCGCCTAGCGTACAAGTGGCGCGCGGTTCTAGTCTCTAGAACTCGCATCCAATAAAAGGGACTAACGCGAGAGGGCGTCTTAATAAACGCATCCCGTTAGTATCCAAGGAACGAGGGGCTCGCCAGCCGTCAGAAGTTGAGCGGGCCTTCTCGTTTATTAGACCAACCTATCAAATCAAAAACCCAACCCTCGTTCGCAACCGCGTACCGGAGTTGGGCATCTCTAATGCTGAACTTCAAGTACCATTTGAGGCTCGAAATCGCGACCCCTCGTACCACCCTGCCTCAAACGGGGCGGAATATACTCCTTCAAAACACCGATGTCAATATCTTGTGGTCATCTTTCTTTTCAACGCCTTATAGTGGATAAATTGAGACTCAACGTTAACTACTAAACCACTGATTGACGGTCTGTTTACGACCCATTCTCTGTGGAGAACTTGATAGCACCTCGCTTAGTTAAAGCAAGTTCTCAAGGTTGACGGTTTATTTCAGCTTGCTACACTAAGGTAAGGTCGCAAGGACGCCGCTTATTGCGGCTTAAAATAACCTAAAAACCCTATGCAAATAAACGAACGTTACATTACGTTGTCCCCGAAGTCTGCCCGCCTTCCCTACCCTGATGATTTAGAGCTGGGCCAAGACATCCCGGTCATTATTAGTACTCGCAGTTCATCTACAACGCAGTGAAGGTCGAGCTCTCCGACAATCAAAACGGAAAGAAGGTGAACAGAATGATCTGGCTGGTGTGCATCGAAACGGTCTTTTGTTTACAGACTCAGCATGACTTGCGTTGACCACTTATTGACCGGATAATTCCTGATACTCGACGCATGTACAGAACAATACTCTCTGACGCCGCAAATTATGCTTCCGTGATAGGGCTATTGCTCACAGTGTCCATTTGGTGGGGCCTCAGAAAGATCAAGAACACTTACATATTCAGAGTCAGAGCACCGGAGTTTGTAAGAGTACTACAGAAGCACGCTTCAGCATTGGTTGCATGCGGGAACGACTTTGAAAATTCTAGGCAGGCTATCGGCGTTGAACTCGCGACATCAGATGTTACGCTTCGCTCTATGCACCGAAAAATGCGGGGAGAGTCAAAGAAAGCAGTAAAGCAGTTGCGCATATTGATCAAAGAGTATAAGCAAGACCCCGATAATAAAGAACAATTCTATTCAATTTATACTGAAATGCAGAGAGTAATTGAAGAAGTCAGAGAGCTTCAGAAAGAGCTTAACTTGGAGTAACCCTATGTCCGACGAGAAAACCAAATCGCTTGAAGCTGTGACGCGTATGATAGAGCTTACGCAGCAGGGAAAATTGACAAGGTACGAATAGACGTGGGTAGAAGCGGCTATTCTGGCTTTTCAGAACGGCCCGCATCGCAAGAGAAGATAGTATTAGAATTCGTCAATGAAAATGGCTATGCGCTTTGGATGTTTCCAGAAATGTCCGCACTACAAGACTTGTTGACAGCAGTGAAATATCAGTTAGCCGGAGTTAGCAATTTTTTGGATGAGATACTGAGTGAATGACTCATGACACTGGGGGCGAAGTAATGAACTCCAGGAGTTGATGGCCCATTTCCGTTACTCTCAGCAAAGGGCGTGTTCCCAGCGCTCCATCAGATGCTATAAGCCCGGGTTCATAAATATCTGTAAAGTCGTCTACGTCAGAGCTAATGCGCAACAAGACGCGCGCTTTCAAATCTTCACACAGTAGTCTGAATTCATCGCGCTCAATCTTACTTTCCGCATTTTTTCGGATAAACGCTTGAAACAGGTTTTCATAAGAATCTATCTGCGCGAGTTCCGTTTCATTCTCCCGGAGGAATCGAAGCAACATGAGGTGGGACGGCGTTAGCTCATCAACGTAGCGTATGAAAAGTTGCTTGAGGTCAATACTGATTTCGATGCCTCCTGCTGTATTTACAACTGCATGACGCAGCGCTGTGATCTTTTCTTCTTGATGAGTGCGGAACGCGGCCTGAGATGCTTGTATGAGAATGGTCTGAAACTCATCGTTTGTTTTCAGATCATCGACGCTGCGCCCACGGCTCTGTAAAAGGCTAATTAAGGTAGCACTAACATCTTCCATCCATCGCTGAAGCCGCCGATCATAGGGAGCTTTAATAAAGTCGGCGAAGAACGTGATTGCAAGACTACTGCCGGGCACAAACATTTCAGCGATGGGCGGCACCAAACTGCGCCCCGCAGCGAGTATCTTGTCAGCCGCACTTTCACCTGGGGGTTTATATTTATCAAACTCGTTGTCATCATCACTTTGTTTCATCTCGAATGGACACCCCTTGTCTTGGGAAATACAAGCTAGTTTAGTCGTAATCCTCAATGATCGCACGGCGCATCCGTCGAGTCTTTTGCTCAACGCCCAGAGTCAAACGCCCAGTAGTTTTGGATCGATCCGTGGGCACCCAGGGATGACCTAGAAAACATAGGTAGGATCGGCTTGTGGTATGTGGTTCGGGATTTTCCTGCATTGCAATTGCGAAGATGCGCTACTGAATCATAAAGCGTTCCGGCGAATTGCTGACACAATCGTTTTTCGGTTCCACCCGACAGTCTCGCAAGCGATTTCGCTAACTAATCGCGGAATCTGTCTCGCACCCCACGGGATAATTCCGATTATAGGTTTGTTGAAGTTTTGGGCCGAAGCAAGCTCGTACTGCACAAATTTCCTAAAGTTGACTTCCATTCCTGCCGGAACTAAAACGATCTGACACATCCTTACAAGTTGCCTTAACGATGTTCGCAGTTTGATCTCATTGAGAAGGTTAAGAGGATTGTCGCGAGGGACACTGTAGTTGCGATACAAAAAGTTAGGCGCAGAATCGAGAATATCTTTGATCCTCTCGTACTCGCCATAATCCCAAGCATGAGAGATAAACACTCTATACTCTCGCAAGTTTGGCATTTTTCTAACTGTGCCGTTAAGGTTTGCCGACGATCCACAAATGAACCGAATACAGAATCACGAACATGTACAGAAAAATAAAAACGAAAGGCACCTTGTTCTCGATATGAGTAAACGGATAATAGAGCTTTTTATCCTTACCGCGTCCGACTGCTTCCCACTCAGCTTCAAACGGTCGAACGGGTAGATGATTTTCAATCTCGTGAACGACTTTGAATTTAGCAGTATTCAAGTCTCTGTAAGCGCGAACTAATCTGTACCATGAGTACGAGAGAATGATAGCAGCGATGCTTCCTACAATGAACAACGGCGGCGAAACTTTTTGAGATGCGAGATTAGCAATTCCGAAAGCCGACAGAAGCCCGGTGTTGATCGTAAGGAAAAACGTGTTCGCAGTGGATCGTCGGTCACTTATCTTGTCGGCCATGTTCAGGTACTGCTTGTACTGCTCTAACATGTGAGCGTTATAGTTGTCGCCATAGGTCTCTTTCGGAACGCTAATTAAGACTTTGGCGATTTTTGCCGTTTGAGTGAGACCATTTTCAGCGCTGTCTCGTGACCCGCTCGATTCAGTATCTGCGGCGGCTTTTGGATCGACGCTCATAACGAGTTGAGGAAACTCTTGATATTGTCCCAAGTCCAGTAATCCACGCGCGTTGCCCCAAGCTCACTTGGCCTGCAACACGGATCGTCTTTGTGCACCCAAAAACCTCTGAGCGGAATGTTTTCATCAATCGCACACGTTATTTCCCAACACGCACCCTCTGCACTAGGTGTTTTCCTGCTTATGAACGCTACTACACCGTCGCATCCCTTTATTCTCTCCCGACACTGAGTTTTCCAGGCTGATGTGAAAGGTTCTTGAACGCTCATATCAAGAAACTCAAAAGGCGTGTGCTCTTGACCGGATTGATAAACTAGATTGTCTCTTGCGAATTTATCCTCAATCGCGAATGCGATGAAAACTTTCTTCATTGGTCTGTCCCATCCAATCAGATTTTCAAACGCCCTCATTATCCGACATGCAAAGAGCCGAGCTAAATAGCAACGCCCT
>WNGA01013909.1_pt1 | contig 10229 bp, 5 predicted proteins | sample 5400061 | NCBI WGS metagenome assembly WNGA01 (sample SAMN13153366, study PRJNA577476) | soil metagenome | isolation source: 100 cm soil or saprolite under grassland replicate 2 | place: USA:California | collected 2016-06-15
AAGCGCAGCCCCGCGTAGCCCGGACTGCCTGAATTGCCGATCCAACTGTTATTGTTGCCGTAAATGCCGTCGTCGAGGTGCAGGTAATCGTGAATCGGGAAGCCGGCCAGGGAATCGATCACGAACGGCACAACACCCGGCTGCCGGGCGAGGTTCATCGGCGCCGCGCCGCCCAAGGGCCCTTCCTCCACCAGCGCCAGACTGCCGCCGGTCAGCAAGATGCCGCTCGCAGTCGTCACAGAGCTGACTTGATGCACTTCCACCGCGAGCACGTTCATTCCCTGCACCAAACTGCTCGCCGGCACGCCGATGGGATTCGCGTAACCGGCGTCGCCAACCGGCGTTGTCGCAGTAGTCGAGTAAACCACCGGCCCTGCCGGCATGTTTTGCCGGAAAACCTCCACGCCGTTGAGATAAAACACCGCGCCATCGTCCACGACCGCGCGCACGTCGAGCGTGACGTTGCTCGTCGCGCCGCTGAAGTTGAAGCTCTGGCGGAAGTAATAGGTGTTGCGGGCGGCGGCAAGCGCAGTGTTGGCAGCGGCCGGAAGCGCTCCCGAATTGTAATACAACAATCCTGGGCCGCTCGACCAGGCGCCGTCGTCGTATCCCGGTGTGCGCCACTCCGAGCCGAGGTCCGTGCCGGTGTCGTTGTAGCGCCACGCGCCCGTGATGGGCACGAGAGTGAAATTGCTCGTCACCGCCGCCACCGGGTCGAACGGCGGCGCGTGATACATCATTTCGTTGATGACGATTTCAGCGTGGAGGACGAACACGTTCGACGCGCCGGGCGTCGGCTGCGACGGAAACTTCCACGCGCCGTCGCCGTCCGGTTGCCGCCCCCGCGAACCTGCCCGCGCCGACACGGCGTCGAGCAGAGCGAAACGTCCAGGCGTGTGGAGAAAAAGTTTGTCGCCCTCCGCCGCGCCGAAGCCAAGTTGCCCCTGCGTCAGCGCCACGATGCCGCCCGGAACGAGCATTTGCGCGGGGAAAATAAAGCTCGTGGAGCTGCCGCGGACGATCTCCGTGCCGGTCAGGTCGACCGGCGTTTCTCCGTGGTTGATGATTTCGAGCCAGAAGCCGGAATTGGTCGCCGCCGAGATTTCGTTGAAGGCGAGCTTCGGTGGCGGCGGCAGGATGTCCGTGGCCGCCAGTTCCAGGCCGAACACTGCGTCGAAGGTTCCGACCGCCGGCGGATTGATTTCCAGCTCGTCAATGGTGTTCGTCACGGTCGGGCGAAAGCGAATGCCCGTGGCGAGAATCGGTTGGCCGCTTGTCGCCGCGAAGTCAAACCGATGCCTCAGGTAAGGCGAAAACCCGGGCTGCGCGCTCAGGTACTGCGCGGTGCCCAGGCTCGTCCAGCCGTTCGAGGGGTTGGCGGAGTTGACGGTGATGGCGGCAGGATTGGTGTGCAGTGTGAATTGGAACGTGTAGTTGCCCAGCGCGCGATCGGTGCAGGTGCCGCCGCACGCCACGTCATTCGTATCGCCATTGTCACGGCCCCACGCGATGCTCGACACGGGAAGGGTGCGATTGAACCGCAGCACGACCGTCGGGTTCAGGTCGTTCGTGGCCGGCGACCAGGCGCTGGCCGTGCCATAACGGCCGTCGTTGAGGTTCGAGGCGAGATTGGTGTTGCTGGTCGCAAACACGTCGACGCCGAGCGCTGCGAGTGCGTCGTTCCCCGGCGCAAGGGCGGGAGTGCCGGGCGTGTAAAAATCGCCTTCGCTTGCGTCCCACGCCACCGTGTAGCCGGTCGCTGGAACGATGCGCAGCCCGGCGTTGGTTGCCGCTGAAGACTGGTGCAGTTCCACTGCGAGCACGTTTGGTCCATTGAGAAAGTTGCCCGACGGCAGACTGATGGGAGCGCCCAGCATCGCGTTCGGGACCGTCCCCGCAGCCATGGTCGAATACGTCACCGCGCCCGCCGGCATGTTCACGCGTTGCACCTCGACGCCGTTCAGGTAGACCACCGCGCCGTCATCGACCAGCGAGCGCAGGCTGTACAATCTCGTGGCCGGATCCCCAGCGAGGTTGAAAGTCGTGCGGAAGAAATACGTATTGCGTCCCGGTGCCAGCGGAGTGTTCTTCGGCCCCGGCAAGGTCGCATCCTCGACATAAAACAGCGCCGGCCCGATCGCCCATCCGCTGTCATCGAAGCCCGGCGCGCGCCACTCCGTGCCGAGGTCGACGCCCGCGTCGTGGAATCGCCAGGTGCCCGCGAGGGCCACAAGGTCTCGCCGCGCGCCGGTCAGCACGGCCCCGGTGAAGTTCGCTGCGCCCGGCGTGCCTCCGATTTGCGCGCTCACGGTCCAATTCTCAGCCGGACGGCTCGCCAGATTCAGATGCCGCTTCACCAGCGACAGGCCGGAACCATCCGCGCCCGCCGGCCAGTCCGTATCCACGCCGAAGTTGACCGAATCCATGAGCCGATTGTTGTTGTCTCGCAGCCGCAACTCCTCGCCGTTATTCGACAGTCGTCCGGTGAATGGCCCCGCCACGTTCGTCGCCCCCGACGCCGCCATCAACGTCGCCGGCGACACGGCCACCACCAGATAGCCGCCTCCACGAATCACCGTGCCGGCCGCAAACGTGTAGTCGATGCCCCCCGTCAACCGCCACCCGCCCAGATCCACGTCCACGGCGTTTTGGTTATGCAACTCCAGCCATTCCAGTCCCGGCTCATTTGTGGCGGGGTGATACATGATTTCATTGAACACCACCACGCTGTCCCCCCGCGCCGAGTGGCCGGTCCACAGAAAGACGGCAGTCATTACGGACAGAAGAATCGGGGAAGAGAATCGAAGATTCATGGAAGTTGATTCGACGGTTCGGCCTGAGAAAGCATTTGATTCGGCCCGATTGTGCTGTCTGATTCAGTCGATTCACGCACCCCCTTGCAGGAACGCTCTTGAGTCCGATGCCGTCGCCAAACCTCAACGTATTACGCTGCCACGGGGTATGGCTTGAGCCTGGGGAATTGACGCTCGCCCGTCAATCAAAAATGGAAAGACCAGCAGGGCGTCTGCCACTGCCGAGCGGCTTGAAGACTTGACCCCGACTAAGAAAAATCGTCACTGTAAACGTTCAATTGAAAGCCTTGACGCTGCGCTTCTTCCTTTGCCAGCTATCACTCTCTTGCTTCTGGAGCGCCGCCCTTCCAGGTTTAGCCCAGGCTCCCGCGCGAAATCCAAGTCTGGACGCTTATCGCAAGTATGCGCTGACTCACGAGGGCGATGTCGCACGCGGAGCCAGGCTGTTCGCGGATGAGCAAAGGCTCGGCTGCTCGAAATGCCATTCGGTGGATGGCCGCGCCGGCAAGGCCGGGCCGGATCTGTTCGCGGTGGGTGACAAGTTCGGTCGCCGCGATCTGGTGGACGCGGTGCTGATGCCTTCAGCCACGATTTCTCCGGGCTATGGCACGGTCATCCTGGAAACGAAAGCCGGGGAGGAATACCGGGGCATCCTCAAGCAGGCGACGGACGCGGGGGTGCAATTGATCGGTGCGGACGGCAAGCTGGTGTCCGTTGCCAAGGCCGACATCCGGGAGCAGCGAGGCAGCACGTTGTCGCTCATGCCGGAGGGATTGCATGCGGTCTTGTCGCTCCAGGAATTCACGGACCTTACGGAATACATGGCGAGATTGCAGCAGCCGGAATCCACGCTGGCCAGCAACCACGGGATGCCCGGCTCCATTCCTCAACTCGCGAAGCCGGTGGTCGCCCGGCCCTTTGTTTCCCAGGAATTCAAACTGCCGCGTTCGAAGGTGCAGACGGGGCTGACCGCGTTCCATCAGGTGCCCGGCTTGAGCAACGTTTTCCTGGTCCTGCATCAAGAGGGAATGATCTGGAGGATGGAGAAGACCGCGACGGGCGAGGAGAAAACGGTGTTTGCCGATCTCATTGGCGAAGTGTTCTACGAACGCGGGCCTAACGGCCTGCTCGACGTGGCGTTTCATCCGAAGTCTCGCGAGAACCGGAAGTATTACCTGAAGTACCAGGTGTTCGAGGACGGCAAGGTCGCCACCATCATCGTGGAGAAACAGTTCGCCGCAGACTTCAAGGGCGACTCCGGCAAGCCGCCGCGCCGGTTGATGAAGATCGTGAGCGTGGCTGAGGACCACAGCGGCGGCTGCCTGCAATTTGGACCGGATGGCTTCCTCTACATTGTCATGGGCGACACCGGACCGCACAACGATCCCAACGGGCACGCCCAGAACTTGCAGTTGTTGCTCGGCAAATTGCTGCGCATCGACGTGGACCGCACGGAAGGCAACCTCGCCTACGCGATTCCCGCCGACAATCCGTTCCGCGGCCAAGCGGACGCCCGGCCGGAAATCTGGGCCTACGGTTTCCGCAACCCGTGGCGCTTCAGCTTCGATCCGCTGACCGGCGAGCTCTGGCTTGCCGATGTCGGCCAGGATCGGGTGGAGGAAGTGGACATCGTGCATCGCGGCGAGAATTATGGATGGAATGTGTACGAGGGATTTGAGCCGTTCTCCAATCAGTATCGAAAGGAAGGCCGGAATTTCACGCCGCCGGTTTTTGCTTACAAACGGAAATACGGCGTCTCGATCACGGGCGGATATGTCTATCGCGGCGACAAGCGGTCCTCGTTTTACGGCGTCTACGTGTGTGGTGATTATGCCTCCAAACGCATCTTTGGTGTGACCCAGGGGAACGGCACGCTGAAAACCGTTCGGCAGATCGGCAGCATTCCCCAAGGGCTCGTTTCATTCGGCGCCGATGAGGCGGGCCATCTCTACGCGGTCGGCTATGAAGGCATGATCTATCAGTTGGATTTCACCGGGGCGCGCTTCGATGAAATTAAAACGGATTCGCCGCCATGATGGAGCAAGTTTCCCTCTCGCGCAGGCAGCCGGGGCGGGGTAAGAAACACGTCATGCAAGTCTCTTTCTGGCGGCTGGCCATCGTCGCTTGGGTTGCCGCCGCTTTTGTTGGGTCCGTTCAGGCACAGACTTTGAAATGAAGCACATGATCGCCATCGACCGATGGCGTCATCGGTGTGGTTGCAGACGCGTTCGTGAATCTATTGCGTCGGGGTGACCGATTTGGGATTCGCCGGCGCCGTTTCCGCCGCCGTCCGCGCCACTGGCGGCTTGGCGTCCGGGTAGGTGTAGCGATAGGAGGCGAAAAACATCTCATTGAAAGTCTGGTCGCCCCAGCGGACGGATTTGGCTGGATCGGGATTGTAGAGGTTCAACGCCGAGTTGTCCCACGCAGCTTCGACCACGATTTCGGTTCCCTTGGGCAATCGCTTGGGTTCCTTCAACTCGTAGTTGCGTTGCCAGTCGAAGCGGTAGTTGGGCACGTTGAGCAGCAGTTCCTTCGTGCCATCGGGATAGTGCGCAGTGTAGCGCATCCATTTTCCGCGCAGGTGCATGTGCGGGTTCATCGTGTAAAGCAGTGCGTCCTTGTCGAAGCGGCGCGACTTGCGGGTCACGAACTCCTGGGCGCCGGGCGGAATCTCGAACTGATAATCCATCATCACGTTGCTCCGCAACTCGCGTTCCGGCGCCTCTTTGGAGATATACAGGCCAAGGCGCGAACGATCGGTCTCCGCCTTGCCAGAAGCGGTGTAGTGCAGTTGGAAAACAATTTTGGCACCCGCTTTCAAAAGGCGTCCGGTGCCTTTGGGCAACAGGTCGGGTCCCATGCCCGGCGCGTAACCGGTGAGCGACTTCCCATTCCGGTCCCGATCTTCGCCCGGCATGATGGTGGTGGCGATGATGTGATGCAGCACCCGCGTGTTGCCTGGAACAATCTCGGTCGCGCCCAGCCAGACGTCCTCCTTGTTGGGCGCATCGACTGTGACGTAGCGATAGTCGAACACGCCCTCCGCGGCGACAGACTGTTCGGGAATCTCCACCACGAAGTCCGGTTTCCCCAGTTTCCACTCGGGCAATTCCGGTTGAAAACCGGCCAGCGGGTCCTCCCCCGTGCCGCGCGGCATGCCGGCGTCAATCCACTGGACGAGCGCGCGCGTCTGTTGCGGCGAGAGGGAGAAGTCGTTGCCGAACGTGCCGACGTGCGGATCGGCCTGCCAGGGCGGCATCCGGCGCGTGACCAGCGCTTCGCGAATCGTCTCAGACCAACCGCGCACCTTCTCGTAACTCGACATGGCGAAGGGGCCAATGCCGCCGCGCACGTGGCACTGGACGCAGTTCGCCTTGAGCATGGGCGCGACGGTGTCGGAGTAGGAGACCGAACCGGTCTTCGCATAGGTGACGACGCAGCCCGGAGCGGAGGTGACTTCGGGCTTGATCGGTTGTCCGGCAAGCAGCGCGTCGAGGGCGGCCTTGAGATACTCGCGCTGGGCCTTCGGTTTCTCCGTCTCGTAACCCAGCCGGTCGTCAATGGCGCCGCGATAGCGAATCCGCCACGTGTTCGGCTCGATGACGATGGCCTCGGCGGTGCGGACGATTTTCAGTCCCTGGGCGACGAGTTGCGTTTCGTCCATGAGCACGGGCAGGTCGATGCCGAACTCGGCGGCTTCCCTGGCGACTTCCGCGCGCTTGTCCTGCGGATTGGAGTTGAGCATCCAGAAGATGACTCCGTTCGTGGCGTAAGCGTCGCGCAGGCGTTTCAGTTCGGGAATGCGCTTGCGGACGAGCGGACAGCCGTTGCCCTGCACGAACAATACGATGGCCCGCGTCGCCGGGTCTTTCGCGTAGTAGTAGAGGTGCCGGAAGGTGCCTTGGTGATCGAGCAAGGCGAAGTCACTGACCGCGTCGGCGGACTTCGGGCGACCCGGCGTGGTTTCAGCGCGCGCGCCAGGGCAATGCGACAGGGCGATCGCCACGGCAAACGCCAATCGCAGCAGGCAGGATGAGGTCGAGTGCATGGGTGTTGATATACCCGAAGCGGTGAGTTTTGGAAAGCGAGTTGTTACTTGCTCAAGGGTTCATTGAATCCGTTGAATGCTTATGTCACGGTGTTGCCTGCGTGCCGATCCTCTCAGGCCGCGTTCAATTGGCTGGCCCCCATACTTTGAGCAGCACCTCGTGCAGCGCCGGGTCGTGTTCCTTCAACTCGGCGCGGACGAAGGGATAGAAATCGTTCCGGTAGAGATAAGCCTCGGTTCCTTCCGCGAAGTATTCCTTGTGATCGGTCAGGCCGTAGTGCTTCACCCTCTGTCCGGTGTAGAGCAGCACATTGGTGTAGGAGCCGGATTCCCGGGCCATGTTGTAGGCCGCGAGAATTTCCGCATGGTCGAAGCTGAGAAACTGGTCGTGGTAGCCGTGGGCCAGTTCGTGCAGGACCACCGCCGGATGTTTGAGCATTTGCTCACGCGACAGAAGCTCGCGGGCCTGCGTGATGTGAACCTTGCGCGTCAGGCGCGGGTCACACCCGTGGTCCACCAGCCAGCCGCGACTGGGATGATACTGCATCGACTTCAGCCGGGAATGGTCGTGCTCCATCCACAACTCAATGGTCTGCAACTTCGCCAGCGGCCCGGCGGGCACGAGGATTTTGATGCGCTGCAAATGATTGGCCAGCATGGTGAGCGCCTTCCTGCCCTCCTCGCGCTGCTCGCCGTCCACCAGCGCCGGCTCGACGTGAACCTTCCATCCCTCGATGTCACGCAGCACGGGGTCGAAGCGCACGGCGGGAGGGTTCTTCGCAAGATCGAGTGTGTTCGCGCCGGGCTGGGAGAACGGGAAAGCATGGGCGGTTAGCATCGCGAGTAGAAGTGCGGTGAGGTGTTTCATTGCCTGGAACGGTACGCGGGGCGCCTCAGCGGGGTCAAACCGTCAGAACATTGTCTCTTCTCGCAGCCAATCTTATCCGCAGTCTTGCGCCGGATGGTGAAAACCAAGTAGTAGAGCCCAGCCCATTTGTGACAGCATGAACGAAACAAAAGTGCCCGCTGCAAAACTCTCGGCGTTTTGCAGTGCCTGCTTTGCAAAACTTGGGCTTTCATCTCAGAATGCGCGGCTCACGGCGGAGAATCTGATCTTCGCCAATCTGCGCGGCGTGGATTCGCACGGTGTCATTCGGTTGAAAATCTACGCAGACCGGCTGCGTGCGGGAGGGTTCAACCCCAAAGTGCAGCCTATGGTCGTTGCCGAGCAGGAGTCCTCCGCATTGCTCGATGCGCGCCACGGCGTCGGACAAGTCGCCGCGAGCGCAGCGATGAAATTGGCCATCCTCAAGGCGAAGAAGACCGGGATTGCAGTCGTCAGCGTCAAAAACAGCAATCACTTCGGCGCGTCGGCGTTTTATGCGATGCGCACGCTCGAACACGGGATGATTGGTTTCGCCGCCACGAATGCCGGCCCGACCATGGCTCCCACTGGCGGGCGGGAAGGGCGCCTGGGCAACAACGCCATGGCCATTGCCGTGCCGGCGGGCAGATCCCCGCCTATCGTGCTGGACATGGCGACCGGCGCAGTGGCTTGGGGGAAAATCTTTGTCGCGCAGCAGGAGAAACGGAAAATCCCCACGACCTGGGCATTGGACAAAAACGGGGTGCCGACGGACGACCCAAACGCGGCGGCGCACCAAGGATTGATTCAGCCCTTTGGCGGCTACAAGGGTTACGGGCTGAGCCTGCTGATCGACATCCTGACAGGCGTTCTGTCCGGCGGCGGATTCTCCACCCACGTCCGGACGCTCTACAAACAAATCGAGACCCCGTCACAAGTCGCCCACACGTGCGCTGCGCTCCACATCAAGGCATTTATGCCATTGAGGGAGTTTCATCGGCGCATGGAGGCGATCATTCAACTGATGCACTCGTGCCCGAGTGCGCCGGGTGTCGATCGCATTTTTGTTCCCGGCGAGATCGAACACGAAACCGAACAGCGGCGCAGGGCGGAGGGGATTCCACTCAACGTCGAACTGCGAGACGAACTCAACACTCTCGGCGCGGAATTGAGAGTCAAGCCGCCGTTCTAATTCAGCAAATCCCGTGAACACGCAAAACACATCGGCCGCCCCGGACTCTGAATCCGTCGCCATCAACGTCAGCAACCGCCGGCGCTGGACGATTGTGTGGCTGCTGTTTGGCGCGTCGCTGATCAATTATTTCGACCGGCAAACGCTTTCCTTCGCGATGCCGCTCATCTCAAAAGATTTCAACCTGGATGAGCCTCAGCAAGGTGTCCTGCTGTCGGCGTTCTTCTGGACTTACACGTATTTGCAAATCCCCATTGGCCTCTGCGTTGACCGGTTCAATTTGCGCTGGCTTTACGCCGGCGCCTTCGTCATCTGGTCGGTCGCGCAAGGCTTGACTGGTTTCGTCGGAACCGTCGCGATGTTCATCGCATGCCGGATGCTCCTGGGCATCGGGGAATCCATTTATCTCGCCGGAGGAACAAAAGTGGTGAGCCTGTTCTTTCCCTTGTCGCAACGGGGACTGCCCTGCGGACTGTTCGACGCGGGCACGCGGACCGGGCTGGTCCTGGAAGGACTCATCATCGGCACAATGTTGACTGCATTCGGGTGGCGCACCACGTTCATTATGGCTGGGTTTGCCGCGCTGATTTGGCTGGTGCCCTGGTTTCTCGCCACTCCCGCGCAGATGCGCGATACCTCTCCGGGTGTCGAGCGGCCACGATTCACCTGGCGGCAAATCGGAAGCTTGTTGCGCAGCCGTGACTTGTTAGGGGTATTGCTCGGTTTCTTCTGTTTCGACTACTACTGGTATTTTCTCATCAGTTGGCTGCCCAATTACTTCGTGAAGGTGCGCGGGGTCACGATTCTCGAAGCGGGCATCCGGGCGTCCCTGCCATTTCTAGTGTTCGGCATCTGCCAGCCTCTGGGCGGCTGGGTTGCGGATCGGCTCGTCCGGCGCGGTTGGGGGCCGGCGCGCGCACGCAAAGTAATCATCAGCGCGGCCTTTCTCAGCGGTCTGCTGATCATCCCGGCGGCTTACACGACGAGCAAGGACGTTGCGCTGCTGTTGATCGCCGGCGGCTGCCTGGTCGGTTTATCCGCCGCAAATCAACTGCTGCTCCTGCAAGGATGCACGCCGCCGAAGCAGATCGGCCTGGCCGTTGGCATCTACAATTTCGTCGGCAACATGGCGGGAATCATCCAACCGCTCGTCACCGGCATCGTGATCAAACTCAGCGGCGGCTCCTACACCACGGCATTCATTGTCGCCGCGGTGATGCTGGCTGCCAGCACACTTTCCTATTGGTTCATCGTCGGGCCCATGCAAGAACGACGTGAGCCGCTCATTTCTTGAACTTTGCCGCCAGT
>WNGA01021452.1_pt1 | contig 10229 bp, 9 predicted proteins | sample 5400061 | NCBI WGS metagenome assembly WNGA01 (sample SAMN13153366, study PRJNA577476) | soil metagenome | isolation source: 100 cm soil or saprolite under grassland replicate 2 | place: USA:California | collected 2016-06-15
GGGAAGACGTGCTCGCCGGCGGGGATGACGGGCCTCGGTGCGAGCCTGCGCCTCAGCCGTGCCGCGCGGCGCCGCCTGGCCCTGCGCGTCGACTCCGGCACCGGCACCGGCATCCCGTATCGCGCGCCGCCGTCGGCGTCGAGCGGGCCTATGGGCGCGGCCACGCCACCGCCCGAGTCGGCGAGCGCGGGGCTCGCGAGGAACAGCGCGAACAGGATCGCGACGGGGGCGAGGAGGGCTGGGCGGGGACGCACAGGTCCCGCATCGGCGAGGCCCGACGCCGCTTTAGGCCGGGAACAGGGCGTGACTGGAATGTTGCGGCGTTTTGCCGGCGAGCGCTGGGTACGCCTCGAATGTGGGACTCCTGAGCACACCCCTGACACTCGTCCGCCCGCCGATCCGGCTCACGCTCCGCGTCTGGGAGTTCGGGCTGTCGAGCGCGGCCGAGGCCGCCCGGGTCGGCGTGGAGCTGCTCGAGCCGGCGCCTCGCCGCGGCCACGGCGACCGAGGCCGCTGCCGTGGAGCTCTACGAGGCCACGCGGAAGGGCCGCCGCTCGGTCCTTGACGCGGCCGAGCGCGCGCTCGAGGGCTAGCGGCTCAGGCGCTCGCCATCCGGCTCAGCAGCTCGATCGCGCCGCGCTTCGAGAGCGGCTCGTTCAGGTTGCCGCACTTCGGCGACTGCACGCATGAGGGGCAGCCGCTCTCGCATGGGCACTCCGAGATCAGCCGCAGGGCGTCGCCGACCAGCGCCTCGAAGCGCTCGAAGCCGGCTCGGGTGATTCCCACCCCTCCCGGGTGCCCGTCGTAGATGAAGATCGTCGGGACGCCGGTCTGGTGGTGGAAGGCGGTCGACAGGCCGCCGATGTCCCAGCGGTCGCACATCGCGATCAGCGGGAGCACCGCGATCTGCCCGTGCTCGGCCGCGTGCAGCGACCCCTGGAGCACCTCGAGCGGGAACTCCTCGCGCACGAGCGAGTCCGGCAGCTCGTACCAGAGCGCCTGGGTCACGAAGTCCTGTTCCGGCAGGTCCACCGCCAGCAGGTCGAGCACCGAGTGGTCCGAGACGCTCTTCTTCTGGTACGCGACCACCTGTTCGGTGACGGAGACCACGCCGAACGAGAGCGTGACGCCGGAGGTGTGGCGCTGGTCGCGCACCTGCTCGATCCAGGTCTCGGACTCCTTCTTCGGCTGCGTGTACCAGTCGCCGTTGAACGAGCGGACCACGGCGCGGTGCTGGGCGAGGTCGAGCTCCTCCACCTCGAACGCCGCGCCCATGTGCAGGTAGACCGCGCCCGGGTGCACGGCCGAGTGCGCCCGAGCGGTCTCCACCGTACCGATCACCTCGCCGCCCTCGGCCTCGACGATCGCGACCGAATCCGGGGACGCCGACCTGAGCGCGATCCGCGCGGCCGGGTAGCCCGGGCCGCGCGGCAGGTAACGCCCGCCGCGCTCGCGCAGCGCGCCCTGCTGGACGAGCCGGCGCGCGTGCTCCTCCCAGCGCGGGCCGAACACCTCGCCGTCCTCGGGCGTGAGCGGGAGCTCGTAGGCGGCCGCCGCGAGGTGCGCCTCGTGGATCTGCTCGGACTCGTGGTCGAGGATCGCCTGCTCAACCGGCCGCTCGAGGAACTCGGTCGGATGGCGGCAGAAGAACTGGTCGAGCGCGTCCTCGCCGGCGACGTACATCGCGAGCCCGGTGTTCCGGCGCCCGGCGCGGCCCCACATCTGGCGCAGCGAGGCGACGGTGCCGGGGAACGTCACGCAGAGCGCGGCGTCGAGGTCGCCGATGTCGATGCCGAGCTCGAGCGCGTCGGTGGCCACCACGGCGAGCAGGTCGCCCTCCGAGAGCCGCTGCTCGATCTCGCGCCGCTGCGAGGGCGTGTAGCCGGCGCGGTAGGGCGCGATTCGCTCGGCGAGGTCGATCCTTCCCGAGTCCTCGAGCCGCCGCCGCGCGAAGCGCTGGATCAGCTCCACCCCGCGGCGCGACTTCAGGAAGCAGATCGTCCGGATCTCCCGCTCGACCAGCGAGGCCAGCAGGTTCGCCGCCTCGCCCAGCGCCGACGCGCGCCGGCCCAGCTTCTCGTCCACGAGCGGCGGGTTCCACATCGCGATCTGGCGTTCGGCGCGCGGCGCGCCGTCGCGGTCCACGAGCTCGACCTCCACGCCGGTGAGCCGCTCCGCGAGCTCGGTCGGGTTGGCGATCGTCGCGCTGGTGAGCAGGAAGCGCGGATCGCTGCCGTAGGCCCGCGCGAGCCGCCGCAGACGGCGCAGCACGTTCGCCACGTGCGAGCCGAACACGCCTCTGTACACGTGCGCCTCGTCCACGACCACCCAGGCGAGGTTGGCGAGCAGGTCGCCCCACGAGCGGTGGTTCGGCAGCACCCCGACGTGCAGCATGTCCGGATTCGTGAGGATCAGGTTCGAGCGCCGGCGGATCGCGCGGCGCTCCTCGCGCGGCGTGTCGCCGTCGTAGATGGCCTGGCGGAGGTAGCGGCCGCCCATCCGGGCGAGGGCTCGTGCCTGGTCCTGCGCCAGCGCCTTCGTCGGGTACAGGTAGAAGGCGCGCGCCGCCACGTCGCTTGCGAGCGTGTCCAGCACGGGCAGGTTGAAGGCGAGCGACTTGCCGCTCGCAGTGCCCGTCGTGACGATGGCGTGGCCGCGGTGGGCCGCCTCCCAGGCGTCCGACTGGTGCGCCCACAGCGCCTCGATTCCGGCGCCGGCGAGCCCCGCCCGGACGGCTGGGTGCAGGGCCTCGGGGATGGGCTCCGGAAGCCCGGCCTGCTCGCGCTCGCGGGAGGTCGCCACGAGCTCCTCGTCGCGACCCGGGTCCAGCACCGCTTCCCAGGGGTAGGCCGCGGCGGCGGGGGCGGAGGTCCACCAGGAGGCGGCGCTCGTGCCCGAGTTCGGCCAGGTGCTCGGGAAGGGCGACGCGATGTGGCGCGCGCTCGGCGTCGTCCGCGGCGGGCTCGTCGTCTACCTCGACTCCGACACGCGCGACTTCTCGCCGCACTTCGCGGTCGGCATGCTGGGCCCGCTCATCTGCGAGCCCGAGGTCCAGTTCGTGAAGGGCTTCTTCCGGCGGCCGTACCTCCGGCCCGACGGCAGCGAGCTGCCGGCCGACGGCGGACGCGTGACGGAGCTGGCGGCGCGCCCGCTCCTGTCGGCGTTCTTCCCCGAGCTCGCCGCGTTCGTGCAGCCGCTGGCGGGCGAGGTGGCGGCGCGGCGCGCGCTCCTGGAGCGCCTCCCGTTCGCCAGCGGTTACGCCGTCGAGACCGCGATGCTGCTGCACGCACGCGACGCCCTCGGCGGCACCGCCGGCATGGCCCAGGTGGACCTCGACGTCCGGCTCAACCGCCACCAGCCGCTCGTCCAGCTCGCCCCGATGGCGTACGCGGTGCTGCGGGTGATCCTCGAGCGGCTCCGCGCCGAGGGCCGACTGCTCGACGACCACGCCCCGCCGCTTCAGACTGCCGACGGCGGGCTCGTGCAGGTCGAGGTCGTGGAACGGCCGCCGTATGCGACGCTCCGCACTCGCGCGTAGTGGGCATCAGATGCGTCTACACCGATCTCGACGGCACCCTCCTCGGCCGGGGCGCGTCGCTCTTCCGCACCGCGGAGGGTGACTTCACTCTGCTCGCCGCGCGGGCGCTCGAGGCGTGTCACCGGGCGGGCGTGGAGGTGGTGATCAAGTCAGGACGGCGGCGCGCGCAGGTCATGGAGGACGCCCGCCTGCTCGGCCAGAGCTCCTACATCTTCGAGGTCGGGGCGGCGATGGTCGTGGACGGCGAGACCACCTTCCTCACCGGCGACTTCCAGCCGCGTGACGCTCAGAGCGTCCACGACCAGATCGCGGCCACCGGCGCGCCCGAGCTGCTGCTCGGGCGCTACGAGGGGCGGCTCGAGTACCACTCGCCATTCCACCTCGGCCGCGAGGTGTCGCACGTGTTCCGCGGCTCGGTGGACGCGCGGGATGCGAACGAGCTGCTCGCGGCGGAGGGACATTCGGTGCTGCGGCTCGTCGACAACGGTGAGATCGCGCCTCGCACGCACACGTTCCATCTGATCCCCGCGGGCGTCTCCAAGGCGCGCGCCGTGGCAGCGCACATGCGCGCCCGCGGCTACGCGCGCGAGGAGTGCGTCGGCGTTGGCGACTCGTCCGAGGACCTCGATGTGGCCGAGGTGGTTGGGCGGTTCTTCCTGGTGGCGAACGCGGTCGTGGGCGACCTCTCGGGCTTCGCGAACGTGGAGCGCACCGAGGCGGCCATGAGCGAGGGCTTCTACGAGGCAATTATTCGTTCGTTGGCGGAGAGCTAGTAACCGACGTTACAATCAGGGGTACTCCGAGCAGTCGGGATCGCCGTTGATCCCACCTACTCAGGAGGCAGTAGATGCACCTCTCGGATGCACATCACTCCCGCAAGATGGTCGCGGGGGCGTGCATGGTCGTGGCGCCTCTCATCCTGCTCGTCGCCATGGTCATTCACCCGGCGAGCGACATGGACGAGGCGACCCAGGTGGCCACCATCGCGGACAACCTCGATGCCTGGTACGTGGCTCACCTGCTGGCGCTCGTCTCCATCGCGGTGATGGTTCCGGCTCTGCTGGGGCTGATGCACATGCTGCGCGAGCGCGAGGTCGCGTTCGGGCACGTGGGCGGCGGTCTCGCGATGCTGGGCCTGCTCGCGTTCGCGGGCATCGTTGGGATGGAGCTCGCGATGTGGCAGATGGTCGCGGGCGGGAGCACCCGCGAGGCGGTCGCGCTGCTCGAGCGGCTGAACGGCACGGCCGGGATCACGATCCCGCTCGTGCTCGTGTCGTTCGGGTTCACGCTCGGGCTGGCGTGCCTGGCGGTTGGGCTCTACCGGGCTCGCGCGGTGCAGTCGTGGATGGCGCTATGCGTCGCGGCCGGGGCGATCCTGTTCGGGTTCGGCTTCGCGACGGCGATGAACTGGCTGGCGATCGTGGCCGCGGCCTTCCTGGTCGTGGGCCTCGGCGCGATCGGCCGGATGGTCGTGCGCGAGACCGATGAAGCCTGGGAGCACACCCCCGAATACGAGGGCTTCCGCCCCGTGCCGGGGATGCGCTAGTCCCAGACGCGGCGGCCACCCCGGCCGCCGCACGGGTGAGGCAGCACGGGCGCCCCAAGCGGGCGCCCGTCGCTTTGGCGGGTCGCTTAGTGTCTGCGTATGGACGAGCTCGCCGAGCAGGTCGTAGACGCAATCAACGACATCTCCGGTCGTCACGAGGGGCACCGCGCGGCGCACTCAAAGGGAACGCTGCTCACGGGCACCTTCACGCCGTCCGGCTCCGGGCTCACAACGGCGGCACACATGGGTGACGAGCCCGTTCGCGTGACCGCGCGCTTCTCCAACGGCGGCGGCGACCCGGCGATTCCGGACTACGCCAAGGAGGTGCGCGGCCTGGCGGTCAAGTTCTACCTGCCCGACGGCTCGAAGACAGACATCGTTGCCCTGTCGCTGCCCTGCTTCTTCGCGCGCACGCCCGAGGACTTCCTCGACTTCACGCGGGCGCGCAAGCCGGATCCCGAGACGGGCCAGCCGGACTTCGAGAAGGTCGGCGCCTGGCTTCAGGACCATCCCGAGGCCGGGCCCGCGATCCAGGCGGCGCTGTCGGCGGACCCGCCGGAGAGCTACGCGACGGTCGTCTACAACTCGATCCACTCGTTCCGCTGGATCGACGCCGACGGCAAGGCTCAGTACGTTCGCTACCGCTTCGAGCCGGAGGCAGGCGAGCGCACCCTGTCCGAGGAGGAGGCACGGGAACGGGGTCGCGACTACCTCCAGGAGGAGATCCTGGCCCGCGGCTCGAGCGCCTTCCGCCTCGTCGTCGTGCTCGCCGACGAGGCCGACCCGGTGGACGACTCCACCGTCGCCTGGCCCGAGGAGCGGCTGCGCGTGGTCGTCGGGCGGCTCGAGCTCACCGGCCCCGAGACCGAGCGCGAGCAGGGCGACGACATCCTGGTCTTCGACCCGAGCCGCGTCACCGACGGCATCGAGCTGAGCGACGACCCGATCCTGCGCTTCCGCCCACGCGCCTACGCCGTATCGGTCACGCGCCGGACCGGCGCGCCCGCGCCGGCATCAGTAGGCGCAGCCTAACCCTCAAGGGGTCAGACCCCTTGAGGGTGGTTGAGGGTTAGGGTTGGCCTCTTCTCAATCCCTGACCAGGTCCGCGCCGGCGCGCTTCAGTTCGTCGATTGTGGTCGCTTCCGTTACCGAGGCGAGGTCGATGATGCGCTCGCCGAACGGGTCCAGCCTGTTACGGCCCACGATCGCGTGGCAGGTGACGCCGCCCTGGCGGCAGCGGGTGGCCACCTCGCCGACGATCTTGCCCTGGAGCGTCTGCTCGTCGAGGGCGCCCTCGCCGGTCACGACGAACGCGGAGCCGCGCATGAGCGCGTCGAAGCCGATCGTGTCGAGCACGTAGGGCGCGCCCGCGACGAGGGTCGCGCCGTAGGCGGCCCACAGCCCTCCCGAGAGCCCGCCGGCGCAGCCGGTCATCGGCTCGCCGCGAGGGTCGCGCGGAAAGCTCGCGGCGAGCTCGTCCAGCCGCCGCTCGAGCCGCTTGACCATCGCCGCATCCGCGCCCTTCTGGGGGCCGAAGACGCGCGGAGCGTCCTCGAACGGCACGCGGACGTCACACACGACGGTCAGCTCGACACTCGCGGCCGGCTTCCCGCCTGGGGCCGGGGGGGAGCCGAGCCCGGCCTCTTCCAGCGCCTCGAGTGCGCCCGCGCCGCCGTCGGTCGTTCCCGAGCCGCCGACCGTGACGATCACCGGCGAGGCGCCGGCCTCAACGGCGGCCGCTATCAGCTCGCCGGTGCCGCGTGTGGAGGCCGCCCAGGCATCCCGCTCGGACTCGTCGACCAGCGAGAGGCCGCTCGCCTGGGCCATCTCGACCCCGGCGGAACCGTCCGGAAGCAGCGCGAACGCGGCCTCGACGGGACGGCCGAGCGGATCCGAGACGGTCGCGTTCCGCACCTCGCCCCCGAGCGCGTGCACGAGCACGTCCATGGTGCCCTCGCCCCCGTCGGCCACGGGCAGCTCACGCGCCTCGCGACCCGCGCCGCGCAGTCCGGCCGCGATGGCGGCCGCCACCTCGCGCGCCGAGAAGGTCCCCTTGAACGAATCCGGCGCGACCAGCGCGGGAAGCGTCACAGGGCTTCGCGAAACGCTCGCTCCGCCTCGTCTCCATGCACCGCGAACACGATCCGCTCCAACTCCCCCGTGTGCCCGCGGGCGGCTCCGACCATGATCCGCGCCGCCTCGCTCAGCGGGAAGCCGCCCACGCCGGTCCCGAACGCCACGAGCGCCAGCGAGCGGGCACCCAGCTCCTCCGCCTTCGCCAGCGTCGAGCGGGTGGCGAGCTCGATGATCTCGGCCGAGGTCGGCCCGCCCAGCTCCATCGTCGCCGCGTGGATCACCCACTTCGCCGGCATGTCCCCCGCCGTCGTCTCGACCGCCTCGCCCAGCCCGATCGGCGCCTTCTCGCTCGACTCGCGCTGCACCTCCGGCCCGCCCGCGCGCGAGATCGCTCCGGCCACGCCGCCGCCGTGGGCCAGCTGCGTGTTCGCTGCATTGGCGATCGCGTCGACCTCGAGCTTCGTGACGTCCGCGGCGATGACCTCGAGCTCCGCCACGGGTCATATCCTGACAAGCGCGCGAAGAAGAGCGCGTAGCGGTGTCGATCTCACGCCCTGCCGTTCGTGGTTAGGGTGAACGCGACGATTTCGGCGTCGCGCCAAGAGAGGAGTCCCCAATGAAGTACCTCTGCACGATCTACGGCGACGAGAGCCAGTGGAGCGATGCGACCCCGGAGCAGATGAGCGAGGTGCTGGCCGCCTACGGAGCCTTCGGCGAGGAGGCCGGCCAGGCCGGCGTGATCCTCGGCGGCGAGGGCCTCGAGCCCACCTCGTCGGCTACGACCGTGCGCGTTCGCGACGGCGAGCGCGTCCTCTCCGACGGACCCTTCGCGGAGACGAAGGAACAGCTCGGCGGCTTCTACCTGCTCGAGTGCGACAGCCTCGACGAGGCGATCGACTGGGCCGCCAAGATCCCGGGCGCGGCCACCGGCTCGGTCGAGGTGCGACCGGTCATGAACTACGAGGGCGCCGGCAGCGAGGACGCGCAGCGATCGGCGGCAGCCCAGAGCTAGCCACCCCCGGCGCGGTCGTCGACCGCCTGTTCCGGCGCGAGTCGGGGCGGGCGGTCGCGGCCCTGATCCGGGTCCTGGGTGACTTCGACCTGGCCGAGGACGCCGTCCAGGAGGCCTTCGCGACCGCGGTGTCGCGCTGGGCGCGCGACGGGATCCCGGCCAACCCGGGCGGGTGGATCGTGCTCACGGCGCGCAACAGCGCGATCGACAGGCTGCGCCGCGAGCGCCGCTACGCGGAGAAGCTCCGCGAGCTCGAGCGGCTCGGCGGCGGCGACTCGGCCGACGCCGAGATGAGCTCGATTCCCGACGACCGCCTGCGCCTGTTCTTCACCTGCTGTCACCCGGCGCTCGCGATCGAGGCACGCGTGGCGCTGACCCTGCGGACGCTCGGCGGGCTGTCGACGCCCGAGGTCGCTCGGGCGCTGCTGACGACCGAGGCCGCGATGCAGCAGCGCCTGGTCCGCGCCAAGCGGAAGATCCGCACGGCGGGCATCCCGTACGAGGTGCCGGACGAGGAGCAGCTGCCGGCGCGGCTCGGCTCGGTGCTCGCGTCGCTCTACCTGATCTTCAACGAGGGCTACCTGGCGACGAGCGCGGACACGCTCGTCCGCCGCGAGCTGTGCGACGAGGCGATAAGGCTCGCGCGCGTGCTCACGAGCCTGATGCCCGCCGAGCGCGAGGCGCTCGGGCTGCTCGCGCTGATGCTGCTCCACGACTCACGCCGCGACGCCCGTATCGACGCGAGCGGCGAGCTGGTGCTGCTGGAGGACCAGGACCGCTCGCTGTGGCGCGGCGACGAGCTCGGGGAGGGGCTCGGGCTCGCCGCAGCGGCCGGCGAGGGTGCGCCCTACGCGATCCAGGCGGCGATCGCGGCCGAACACGCGCGTGCGGCGCGCGCCGAGGCGACCGACTGGCACCGCATCGCCGCCCTCTACGGCCGCCTGGAGGAAGCCACACCCTCCCCGGTGGTGACGCTCAACAGAGCCGTGGCGGTCGCGATGGCCGAGGGGCCCGCGAGCGGACTCCGGATCCTGGACGGGGTCGCCGGGCGGGGCGAGCTGGACGACTACCACCTGCTCCACTCGGCACGCGCCGATCTGCTGCGGCGGCTGGGCCGGGCCGACGAGGCGGCCGCCGCCTACGCCCGCGCCCTCGAGCTCGCCACGAACCCGGTCGAACGGCGCTTCCTGGAGCGGCGCCTAGCGCCGCACCCGCACCGCGCGCCGGACGACGGCTGAGCGATTGCCCGCGCCGTCGCTGGCGCGGAGGCGCAGCCGGACCCGCGGGTGATCACCGCGCCGGAGCGCGGCCCGGAGCAGGCGCCGCCCGCGCGGACGGAGCCGTACCAGCAGGCGCGCCCGCCGGTTCGCCGCGAGCGTGGCCGGCACGCGGCGCAGCAGCAGTCTGTGCCGGCCGATCACGAGCGTGCCGCCGGCGTCGAGCGAGCAGTCCTCGCTGCAGCGCACGTACACGACAGCGCCGCGCAGCCGCAGAACCCGCTGGCGCCGCGGCGCACGCGCCCTCAACGTGGGCGCGGTGAGGTCGGGCTGCACGCCTCCGCCCGGACCTTGGGCAAACGGATGGCAGGACCCGTCGCTCGCGCCCGGTGGCCTGGGATCGATGCGCAACATCTTCCCCAGCAGGGTGCCGGTGTTCTGAGCGTTGTCGTGCTGGTCGTTCTGGCCGCCGCCGTCGCCCGTCGTCACCCAGAGGCAGCCGTCGGCCCCGAAATGCAGCTGGCCCCCGTTGTGGTTCGACTCCGAGGAGTGCTCGATCACGAGGACCGTCCTGCGGCTCGCGGCGTCCGCGATGTCGGGATCGGTCGAGGAACGCGTGAATTCGTCGATCCGGATATCGCCGCCGGCGTCCGTGTAGTAGACGTACACCCTCCCCGAGGCGGCGTAGTCGGGAGCCGCAGCGACCGACAGCAGCCCGCGCTCTCCGCCGCTGGTGAGCCCGAAGGGCGCCACGTCCAGGAATGGCGTCGTGCGTGCCGCGCCGTTCACGACCAGCCTCACCTTCCCGCCCTGTTCCGCGACGAACAGCCGTGTGGAGTC
>WNGA01013910.1_pt1 | contig 10228 bp, 14 predicted proteins | sample 5400061 | NCBI WGS metagenome assembly WNGA01 (sample SAMN13153366, study PRJNA577476) | soil metagenome | isolation source: 100 cm soil or saprolite under grassland replicate 2 | place: USA:California | collected 2016-06-15
GCCTGAGGTATGGCGGTTCGTCGTGCGGGGGCGCAACCATCGGGGTGGCTCGGTCCATCTCAACGTTTGGAGGGGGCCGTATGAGTGCAACGAGTATCACCGGAGCGAGGTCGCCGGTCCGGCCGGACCTGCTGGAGGGACTGACCGGTGTGCCGAACAGGATCACGCTGGTTCGCACCGTCGTGTCGATGCTGATCGCCGCCTGGGCATTCCACGCGCACGACTGGCGCTGGCTGGTCGCGGGCTACCTGGCGTACTGGGTGGGCGACATGCTGGACGGCGCGGTGGCCCGGATGCGTGACGAGGAGACCGTCGTCGGGGCGGTGCTCGACGTGATCTGCGACCGGGCGAACACGCTGCTGCTGGCGGGTGCGTTCATCGCGATGTACGACGCGGTGACGGTGCCGCTGACCATCTTCCTGGTGCAGTTCGCGGTGCCCGACACGATGCTGACGCTGGCGTTCCTGCTCTGGCCCGGGGTGTCGAGCCCGAACTACTTCCACCGCGTCGACCGCCCGCTGTACCGGTGGAACTGGTCGAAGCCGGCCAAGGCGGGCAACACCTCGGCGGTGGTGCTGTCGCTGGTGCTCGGGCTGGTCACCGGCGTGCTCTGGCCCGCCTATGTCGCCGCCACGCTTGCCTCGGCGGTGAAGCTCGCTTCCGTCGTACGGTTGCTCATGATCCTGCGCGGGCGGATCCCGGCGGCGCCATGACGGTGCTCGACTGGGTGTGGCAGTCGGTGCTGGCGGTCGCGTTCGGCGTCGGCTCGGCCGTGGTGCCGGTCCTGAACGCCGAGGCGTACGTCATCGGCGCCGGCGTGTCCGGAGCCCTCGACCCGGTCGCCGCGGCGATCGGGGTCTCGATCGGCCAGGCGGCCGGGAAGATCGCGATGTTCCTGGCCGTGCGGTACCGGCCGGGCTATGCGAAGTCGCACCGCAAACCGCCCACGCCGCTCGACCTGTCCACCCGGTGGGGGCGGTTCCGGCAGTGGGTGCGTGATCTCAGCCAGCGGATGCTCGGGCTGCTCGGGGACGCGCGGTACGGGTTGCCGGTGACGGTGCTGAGCTCGTTCAGCGGAATCCCGCCGTTGTACGCCGTGGCGCTGATCGCGGGCGCGAGCCGGATGCGAGTCGTGGGTTTCGGACTGGCGGTGCTGGGCGGGCGGACGGTGCGGTTCGTGCTGCTGGCGCTGGGGGTCTCGGCCTTCTAGACGTGCTGGGACGCGCGCCGTGCTCTCGGTCCCGTCGCGAGGCCGATGATGCGCAGGGCGGTGTCGCGGGCGGCGAGCGCGGCGCGGTTCTCGAGCTGGCCGAGGTCGCCGACCAGCCTCGAACGGCGGATCAGCTTGGTGGCGTGCGGTCGCCGCTCGGCGTCGTACTCCTCGAGGGCGGTGGCGATGTCGTCCCTGTGCGCGGCGAGCAGCCGGGCCAAGGAGGCCGCGTCCTCGATCGCCGTGCAGGCGCCGCGGCCGAGGTTCGGCGTCATCGCGTGCGCCGCGTCGCCGAGCAGTGCGACCCGGTTCACCGCGAAGGTCGCCAGCGGCAACGGTAGGTCGTAGATGTCGTTCTTCAGAACGGATTCCGTCGCCGCCACCAGCTCCGGGATCGGATCGTGCCAGCCGGCGAACAGCCTGGTCGCGTCGGCGTGTGCGCTGTCGGGCTGGGCGGTGCCGGCCTCGACGTTGGCGGTCGCGTACCAGTACACCCGGCCGTCGATGAGCGGCACCCAGCCGAACCGTTGCCCGCGGCCCCAGGTCTCGCCACCGGTGCCGGTCAGCGCCGGCGCGATCCCGCGGTACGCCGTGTAGCCGGAGTACCGCGGCTCGGCGTGCTCCGGGTGGAGTGCCTGGCGCACGCCGCTGCGGATCCCGTCCGCGGCCACGATGAGATCCGCGGTGAGGCGCTCGGTCGCGGTGAGCACCGCGCCGTCCGGCTCGACACCGGTCACGGTCACGCCGGTGCGGATCTCGGTGCCGTCGCCGATGGTCCGCACGATCGCCTCGTGCAGGCGCGCCCGGTGCACCATCACCGGCGGATCGAACCTGCTCGTGTCGACCTCGGCGAGCCAGCGACCGTCCGGCCGTCGTACCCCGGCGGCGCCGGACAGCAGCGAGTCGGCCCGCAGGTCGGCGCCCAGGCCGGTGAGCACACGCAGGGCATCCGGCCATACCGAGATGCCGGCGCCAACCTCGCCGAGCCGCGCGGCACGCTCGAGGACCGTCACCCGCCAGCCGGTCCGCGCGAGCGCGCTCGCCGCCGCAATCCCTCCGATACCGGCACCGATCACCACCGCATGTCTGGTCATGGTAGGGACTCTACATCTGTAGAGGCGATTAGTCTACGGAGCGTGTCAGCTCCCACAGGTGAGGCCCGGCGGGCCGCGATCGCCGACGCCGCCATCCACCTGGTCGCCACCCGCGGCCTGCGCGGCCTCACCCATCGCGCCGTCGACGCCGAGGCCGGGCTGCCGCCGGGCTCGACGTCGTACTACCTGCGCACCCGGGACGCGCTCCTCACGGCGTGCGTCGACCGCATGCTGCAGCGGGACCTGGAGCAGTTCCTGCCGCCGGAACCCGACCTGCCGTCGCTGCTGATCGGTTTCATCGTCACGCAGGTCGTCGAACGGCCCGAGGACCTGCTGGCGCGCTACGAGCTGTCCATCGAGTCGGTACGGCGTCCGAGCCTGCGGGCCGCACTGGTCGAGGCCGGCACCGGGCTGCGGCAGATGCTGACGTCGATGCTCACGTCGTACGGCGTCCCGCACGCGGAGGTGGTCGCGACCGCCGTCGCGGGGATGCTCGACGGCCTGATGTACGACCGGGTCGCCGGCGTCGGCGCGGACCAACCCGCCGCCGCCTTCGAAGCCTCGGTACGACGCTCGGTGACGGCTCTTCTCGACGGGCTCAGGTCTTCCGGGCCTCGATGAGGAACCTCTTGCTGTAGGCAACGAACGAGCCGGTGCCCTGGATCTGCCGGTGGACGTCGTACAACTCGTCCTTGTAGCGGTCGGCGGTGAAACCGGGGACGATCCAGATCACCTTGCGCAGGTAGTGCACGACGGCGGCGATGTCGAAGAACTCGGTGCGCAGCGACTCTTGTCGCAGGTCGACGACCTCGAGGCCGGCGTTCTCGGCGCTGGTTCTGGCGTTGTCCGTGCTGCGTTCGTCGCTGACCGGTGTCGGGCCCATCATCGCCTCGGTGACCTCGTGCATGCTGCCGGCGCCGACCTGCTGCGAGAGGTAGCTGCCACCGGGCTTGAGCACGCGCGCGATCTCGTCCCAGACGGTGACGGTGGGGTGGCGGCTGACGACGAGGTCGAAGGTGCCGGTCGCGAACGGGAGCCGGTCGGCATCGGCCGCGGCGACGACGTGGCCGCCAGCTCTGCTCAGGTTGCCCCGGGCAACTTTGAGGTTCGGAGGCCAGGACTCGGTGGCGACCAGGAGCCGTGGCGGCTGCGGGATCGTGGCGAGCACCTCGCCGCCGCCGGTCTGAAGATCGAGTGCGGCCGTGACGTGTCGCATCCGCTCGCCGATGAGGCGCGCATAGCCCCAGGACGGGCGCTGCTCGGTCGCGCGACCCTCGAACCAGGAGAAGTCCCAGCCCGCGGTCGGCACCGACTCCCCTTCGGCGACGAGCTGCTCGAACGCGGCATCTCCGGACACGTCCGCCAGTCTGGCCAGCCGGCGTCGTACGGCGCAACGCAGTTTGCGTCGTCGAGCTGATTGGTGCGTGCTCGGGCTTGGCGACCGATGATTTCTCCTGGGCGGCAAGGTCCTTTCTGGAGTAGCCGTTTCTGTCGAGCCTCGGAGGTACTTCATGGACAGATCACTCAACCCGCGGCTGACCCGCCTGGAAGTCCTGGTCGGCCAATGGGAGCTGACGGCATCTTCGGGCGAACGGATCATGAGCACGTCGCGGTCGACGTTCGAGTGGCTCGGGGATCGTGCGTTCCTCGTCCAGCGGATCGATCCGCAGACCCACCTCGTGCCGGAGTGGGTGGACGCGGCGCCCAGATGGGTCGATGCCGTCATCGGCCTCGACGACCACTCCGACACCTTCACGATGCTCTACTCCGATTCCCGGGGCGTGTGCCGCACCTACCGGATGAGCCTCGACGCCAACCGATGGACGCTGTCGGCCCAGGCCGGTCCGGACTTCTACCAGCGCTTCGAGGGGGTTTTCAACGACGACGGCACCGTGATCGACGGTAGATGGGAGGCCTCCGGCGACGGTCGGAACTGGACGACAGACTTCAACGTGACCTCTCGCCGCCTGGCCGGCTAAGGGAACACGCCACTCAGGGCTTGCAGGTGACTGGCTCGGGCTTGCCGGGAACCCGTGCGTCCGGCCGGTCGGCGAACGTGTAATCGGCCCAGTGACCCGGCTTGGGTCTCAGCCGGAACTGGGTGTCGACGGGGCTGCCGCACCATAGGGCTTTCCAGCAGCAGGCTCAATCGCCCACACCGAGTCACGCGCGATGCGGGCCGGCGTGTCACCGACCTCCTGGCCGAGTACGTCTAGCAGGCGGGCTCCGCGGGGATGAGCAGCGACCCCTCCGCGGGTGCTTCGAAGAATGTGGCCACCAGCACGGTCACTCCGCCGGTGCGGTTGAACGCGGTGTGAGCGTGACCGTGGCCAAGGTCGACGAACGCGGTTCCCGCGGAGTACGGACGCTCGAGGCAGTCGGCTGAATCGACGTAGACCAGTTCACCCGAGACGATGTTGACGAAGACAGGGCCGGGATGAGTGTGCCAAGGGAACCTCGCTCCAGGCTGCACGGTGAACCTCGCGACGACGGTCCGCGAAGGATCTTCGACGTTCACGACGCTGGTCGGCTGGCCGGACAACCTGAGCTTGACCTTCAGGTCCACGTCGTCAGTGAACACCGAACGCGGCGTCAGGAACTCGGTCGCGATCGGCGGTGGCGGCTCCTGCGCCGCCGACGGCTGCAGGAGGCTTGCGGTGGTCAGTAGGACAGCGATCAGGCCCGCCCCCACCATGGCTCCACGCTTCTTGCTCATCTCGGCTCCCCTCTCCGATCGGGGAGGGCGCAGCCGACGGCCGACCTGTCCCCCCGACCGCTTATGAGCACGGCGAATCCTGCTTCGACGGCACCACCGGGGATGGGGATTGTCAAGGTCGCGGGCAGAGTGCGTGAGCGCACCAGCCGGATGCGACTGATGCGCTCACCAGAGCGTGTTCAGGAGCTGAACGCTGCGTCAGATGCAGCGGCCAGCGGGTCGTTCTCCGCACCCTTCTGCCACAGCCACAGCTGCACCATCTGCTCGGCCAGCGCGAGCTTCAGCTGCTCATCCTGGCCCCCCACTTCTGGCCGCGGCTCCCACGACGGAGCCTGCTAGAAATCTTGGCGCAGTAGATGTCTTTGTCTTGAGTCAAGAAGGTGGCAGGGCTTGATCTTGCCGCTGGTCGCGGAGTCGGTGGCGTGAACGCGCTATACGGCAGATGGGGATGTTCCCTCGCGATTCACTCTCGCGATGGAACGGACTCGCCGAGCTAGCGGGTGAGCGAGGATGGACCCGATGATTGAGGAAGCAGACCCCAACAGGCGCCGCCTGACGCGCGACGAGGCCGTCGAGCTGCTCTCGCGTCCCCTCGTAGGCGTGTTCTCGTCACTGAGCGAAGGCGGCTGGATCCATTCGGTTCCCGTCCATTTCCTCTACGCCGAGGGCCAGGTCCGCTTCCTCGCCGGCGGCCAGGATGTGAAGACGCGTAACGTCGAGCGAACGGGCCAGGGAACGTTGTGCGTCGAGGTGACCGAGGGCAACACTCGCAGCTACGTCTCCATTTCAGGACCGGTGACCGTGCACCGTCCACCGGATGTAGCCGACCTGCGTGCGCTCGACAAGAACTACTTCCGCGACGACTTCGCTGAGTGCTTGGACGACGAGTCCTTCGCCTCGGCGGTGATGATCGTGGTCTCTGCCGATCGTTGGATCGCTTGGGCTGACTGGGACTGACGCGTCCTTGGGCGGTTCGCGGCAGAAGCGGACGTTGGCCGCCTTTCACCATCCGAGTTCGCGCAGTCGCGCGTCGTCGATACCGAAGTGGTGACCGACCTCGTGGACCACCGTCCGGCGAACCTGCTCCACCACCTCTTGGTCGCTGCGACAGACCGCGCAAATGGCACGGCGGTAGATCGTGATCCGGTCGGGCAGCACACCGGCGTAGGCCGTCGTGCGACGGGTCAAAGGGATGCCGCGGTAGAGCCCCAGTAGGCCTGCCGGCCCTTCGTTGTGTTCCACGGTGACGGCCACGTTGCTCATGAGTTCCCCTAGCTCCGCGGGTATCCCATCGAGCGCCTCGCTGACCATCGCCTCGAATCGCTCGGGATCAACCTCGACCATGGGGCAATTGTCTGACAGCGCCGCCTGCCGCTCGAGGAGCCGCGACCGTGCGATCGCTCGAAGACACCGTTGCCCTCTGGAGACCACGGGTCCGGTAATACACCGTCGCGGCGGCCGGCTGGTTCGTTACTGCGATCGTCTTCGCGATGACCGGGGGCGGCGCGCTCGTCGTTGGCCTATCACTGGCGGCGGCCGTGTTGTCAGCCATGGTGACGGTCAAGGCAGCGGTCTTGGTGAGCCGCAACAGGAGCGCAGCCGAATAGGTGGTCTCGGCGAGGTAGTAGACCGCTGGGCTGACGACGCTCTGATCTCGGCACGCCCGCGCACGATTAGCGGCAGTAGCGTGCGCCCGGACGCGCGCCCAGAGCGGCATGAGCGTGCGGATGACTAGAGGGACTCTCCGTGCGGCGTGAGGTATAGGGCGGAAATCGGCTCGGGCCCTCGAGTCAGGTGCATCATTGCCTTCGGACGAGAGTGATCACGACGGCGACCGACGCGAGCAATAGGCCGACTAGGGCGTGTCTCACTTCTTGTGCGGGCTGTAAGCCCGATTGTCGGTCCATGTCGACGACGGCGATGTTGACCGAGGAGCAGTGGGCGCGGATCGAGCCGCTCTTGCCGCCGCTGAAAGGTTCGATGGGGCGGCCCTTTTCGCCGCACCGGCCAGTGGTCGAGGGGTGCATCTACCGGCTCAGGGCCGGGTGTCCGTGGCGGCTGTTGCCTCGTGAGTACGGGGCGTGGCAGTCGGTGCACCGGCGGCACTTGAAGTGGTCGCAGGACGGCACGTGGGACCGGGTGCTGGCGGCATTGCACGCCGAGGCCGAGACTGCTGGCGATACCGACTGGCGGGTGTCGGTGGACTCGACGATCAGCCGGGTGCATCAGCATGGGGCGACGGCACGGAGGTCGAGCTCGGGGCCGTCGTCGCGCACAGGGGGCGCCGTGGAATGACAAGAATTCGCGCCGTCGCCAGGACGAACCGGACGATCACGCCATCGGGCGGTCCCGCGGCGGACTGACCAGCAAGACGCACGCGCTGGTCGACGGCAAGGGCCGGTTGCTGTGCTGCATCGTCAGCCCCGGTCAGGCGGGTGATTCGCCTGTCCTGCCGGAGCTTCTGGCCGAGCTGCGCGTCAACAGCCACCTTCCCGGCCGACCACGCACGACGCCCATCTCCGTGCGCGGCGACAAGGCGTACTCCTCGCGCGGCCACCGCGCGCTGCTGCGCTCGCGCGGCATCCGCGCGGTCATCCCCGAGCCGGCTGACCAGGTCGCCAACCGCAAGCGCAGAGGTTGTGCGGGTGGCCGCCCGGTCAGCTTCGACGCCGAGGACTACGAGCACCGCAACGTCGTGGAGCGGTTCTTCAACCCGGATGAAGAACTGGCGCGGCAGCCGCTACGACAAGCTCGCCGACGTCTTTCGCGGCAGCGTCGTCCTCGCCGCGATCGTCGACTGGCTGCGCTGACTAGTGAGACACGCCCCTAGATGCGCGACTGACAGCGGCCGGTTACCGCGCCGCTACGCAACGCTCCAGGCATGCGACCCCAGGCATTCTCGTCTATGAGTTGGCCACGACGGTGCTACGTCACGTGCAGGGGCCTATCGGGTGGGCGGTGACGTCGTCACGCAGTGCTTTCCGGACCTGCGGAAGCGGCGACAGCCGTCCTGCACACCGCGACTAGAAGCCCAGGCCGCCGAACATCCGCACGACCGCCTGAACGGGCGTGAGCGTGCCGATGTCCGGAATCGGTCTGGGCGGCGGCACAGTCACGTGCAGGACCTCGAGGAGTCGATGCTCGCCGCCCGCGGCCCGGCGCCGGCCGAGCACGCCGAGCACGCCGGGCACTGAGGTCCGCCGCGGCCCCTTGCTGGCGGCCCGGCACGGGTGCACACTCTGGCTGGCCATACTTCGCGCCGCGGGCCGGATCCTGGTGCCCGCACCACCTCCAACCCACTCGTGGCCGCGACCGTGGGAGGCGGCATGGACGAGTCACGAGCTCTTCAGCGCGCGGGATGGGCGGGCGCCGCTTCGGTCGCGCTGCTCGTCGTCGGGGTGGCGCTGTGCGCGTCAGCCGGCGTCGACGACCCAGGCGTGTCGGACGCCGCCATCCTCGAGAGGCTCGACGACGGCGCGCGGCAGACCGCCGCCGGCATCGGGCTGCCGGTGCTCGGCGCGGGGATCGCGCTGCTGCTCTGGTTCGCCGTCGGGCTGCGGCGGGTGCTGGACCGGCTGTCCGGCGGCGACCCGCTCGCGCACGCGACCGTGCCGGCGGCGGCGCTGCTCGGCGGGCTGATGATCACAGGGGTGTCGCTCGACGTGTCGAGCGCGGTCACGGCATGGTCGGACGAGTTCACCCCCGACCCGGACACCGCCCGCGTGCTCGGCACGGCGGGGGCCATCGTCGCGCTCACCGGGCTGACCGGCGGCGCGGCGCTGGTCGCCGTGACGACGCGGATCGCCCAGCAGGCGCGCGCCCTGCCGACGTGGGCCGTCTGGGTGTCCTACGCCGTCGCCGTGCTGTGCCTGTCCGGCTTCTGGAGCGCGGGCATGGCGTCCGTGGCCTTCGCGCTGTGGCTCATCGGCGCCGTCATCGGGGTGCTGCGCGCGGCGCGGCGGACACCGCCGGCGCCGGCCGTCCCGGCGCAGGGCGCACCGGCTCCGGAGGCGGCCCGCACGCCCCCGACCGCCACCAGCGGCTGACGCCCCCAGCCGACGGTCGTCCACAGCCCGGCCGGCGTCCACAACCTGGCCTCCGCACGCGCCGCAGAACGGTCCCGCGCGGCAGCGTCTCCCGACGGCGGGAGGGTCCCGCCGCGAGCGGAGGCCCCATGCACGAGCCACGATCCTGTTCAGCCGGCAACCTTGCCGCCAAGCCCCCGCTGACCCGGCACCTGCGCTGCGATCCGCGCGCGTTCACGCTCTTCGACCACTACGATGACACGCCCGGTCAGGTTCGACGCCGAGGACTACAAGCACGGCAACGTCGTGGAGCGGTTCTTCAACCGGATGAAGAACTGGCGCGGCTTGGCCAGCCGCTACGGCAAGCTCGCCGTCGTCTTTCGCGTCGTCCTCGCCGCGATCGTCGACTGGCTGCGCTGACTAGTGAGACACGCCCTAGCAGGGCCGACAGTGCATCAGGCCCCCGAGCTACGGAGGCAAGCACGGCCACCAGCAAAATTGCCGGCAGGGGCCACCGCAGCGCCATTCGAACGGCTCGCCCACGTCGTTCCGCAAGCGCTCTTTTCTCGGCGTCCATACGGTCGACGCGCCGGCGCTCCAAGGCGATTACCAGGAGGAAGAATGCGAAGGCAGCGCCGCCGAGAAGGAAGCGTGATGTCATGACGCCCCTTCCCCTGTGGAACTACTTACTCTCACGGGCGGATCCCATGGTCACGATTCCCAAGTGCGCGCTGGGCGAAACGGCTCAGATTCTCCTGCTCACTGTCCGCGCACCATCAGCGGCAGTTCCGGATGCCTGGCCTCATCGCGCGGCGGGGACGTCCTACAGGTTGGCTGTCCCGGCGACCACAATGCAGGACGCTAACAGGCCCGCCACCAGTCTCTGTCGAGCGCCCACGCAATAGATGCTCTCACGACCCAGTCCGCGGAGGGGCTGGATCGAACTACCAGCGGCATGTGCGGAAACGCTCTGCCGCCCGACGCACCCCGGCAGACCGGTAGCCGTCCGGTTCTGAGTCCGTTCATTCCGCATGCGCCGTCGCAGATGGGCGTGTTTCAGATGCCGAGCCGGTCGTCGAGAAGTTCGATGATCGGCCAGGCACCTTCTGACCAGTTCGAGATGACGGTGTAGGTGATCGATGACGAGGGCTGGTGCAGGCTGGCGAACGACACGCCTGCGTCG
>WNGA01015737.1_pt1 | contig 10228 bp, 2 predicted proteins | sample 5400061 | NCBI WGS metagenome assembly WNGA01 (sample SAMN13153366, study PRJNA577476) | soil metagenome | isolation source: 100 cm soil or saprolite under grassland replicate 2 | place: USA:California | collected 2016-06-15
TGGCTCGGAAGGGGCTCGTCCGGCGGTTGCTGTCGCTGGCGTGGGAGCATCGGGTCGCGTCGTTGATCGCGTTCGTCGGGCAGGTGGCGTCGCTGGCGCTGGGGCTCGGGGTGTTGAACGCGAGCGGGCTGGCGATCGACGTCGTGCGGGGCGTGCTGGATCCGAACGCGCCGGTGGTGCGCTGGCCGCTCGGGCTCGAGGCGCCCGCCGCGTGGTCGCCGGGCGGCGCGCTGCTGGCCATCGGGACGGTGGCGCTGGCGCTTGGGCTCGCGCGCGCGGCGGTTGGGTACGGGACCGCGCTCGCGGTCGGGCAGCTCATCCACTACGACATCGTGCCGGCGCTGCGCGCGCGCGTGTTCGACAAGCTGCTGCGACTCGGGCCGGCGTTCTTCCAGAAGCACGCGTCGGGATCGATCATCAACCGGGTCACCGGCGACGTGCAGTCGGTGCGCGCGTTCGTCGACGGCGTGTTGCTGCAAGGCGGGATCCTGCTGCTCACGCTCGTCGTGTACGTCGTCTACATGGTGCGCGTGAACGCGGGGCTCGCGCTCGCGTGCCTGTTGCCCACGCCGCTCATCGCGATCGCGACCGTGCGGTTCTCGCGCTGGGCGCGGCCGGCGTACGAGACCAACCGCGAGCTCGCGGACGCGGTGGTGCTTTCGCTGTCCGAGGGCATAAAGGGCATCCGGGTCACCAAGACGTTCGGGGGCGAGGCGCACGCGCTCGCCGGCTTCCGCGCCAAGAACCGCGCGGTGCGCGATCAGCAGGAGCACATCTTCCGCCAGGTCAGCCGGCTCGGCCCGACGGTGTCGTTCGTGACCGCGCTCGACCTCGCGGTGCTGCTGCTCTACGGCGGGGCGCTGGTCACCGGCGGCACGGTGACCCTCGGTCAGCTGGTCGTGTTCGCCGGCTTGCTGCAACCGCGCGGCGCGTGTTCGAGGTGCTCGACGCCCCGGTCGTCGTCGAGAGCCCGGCCCGGCCGCTATTGTTGCCGGCCGCGCATGGCGGCGCGGCGTCCGCGGCCGGCGGCATCCAGTTCGAGCGCGTGAGCTTCGGCTACGACGGCCTGGCGCCCGTCCTGCACGACGTGGACCTCACGGTCGCGCCTGGCCGCTGTGTCGCGATAACGGGCGCGACCGGCGCGGGCAAGAGCACGCTGCTCGGCCTGGTGGCGCGCTTCTACGATCCCGCGCTCGGACGCGTCGCGGTCGACGGCCTCGACGCGCGCGACGTCGAGCTCGGCGAGCTGCGGCGGCGGGTCGGGGTCGTGTTCCAGGAGAGCCTGCTGTTCCGGGGCAGCGTCCGCGACAACATCGCGTTCGGCCAGCCCGATGCGGCGCCGGACGCGGTCGAGCGCGCGGCGCGCGTCGCCGGCGCGCACGCGTTCATCGCCGAGCTGCCCGCGGGCTACGACACCAAGCTCGAGGAGGGCGGGGGGAATCTCTCGGGCGGCCAGCGCCAGCGCATCGCGATCGCGCGCGCGTTGCTGCACGATCCACCGGTTCTCCTGCTCGACGATCCCACCAGCTCGGTCGACGCCGAGACCGAAGACGAGGTGCTTTCCGCGATCGAGTCCGCCCGCAAGGGCCGGACCACGCTGCTCGTGACCCACCGGTTTCGCGCGCTGCGCGCCGCCGACCACATCGTCGTCTTGCACGCGGGCCGCATCATCGAGCGCGGCACCCACGCCGAGCTGGCGCGCGCCGGCGGCCGCTACGCTCAGGCGGCCGCGCTGGAGTTGATCGAATCGTGACCGAGCCCGCGCAGCGGACTGTTGCAGACGGGACCCTGGCAGGGTCCCGCGCCCCCCGCGATGAGCTCGCGTCAGCGAAGCTGACGCTCCCACACGCGATCCGTCGGCTCTACGGCTACACGCGTCCGTACCTGCGGCTGCGCAACACGCTGTTCGTGCTGGTGGTGATGCGCGCGATCCAGTTGCCGCTCGTGACCTGGGCGATGGCGCGCGTGCTGAGCGGCCCGATCGCCGCGCGCGACGTGGGTGGCACGGCGTACGGGGTGGCCGGGTTCCTGGCGCTGGCGGCGTTCACCGAGCTCTGCTTCGTGTTCCGCGGCCGCCTGGCGCTGCGCCTCGGCGAAGCCGTCGTCCACGACCTGCGCAACGACATCTTCGCCAAGCTGCTGACGATGCCGATGAGCTTCTTTTCGCACACGCCGGTCGGGCGGCTCGTCAGCCGGCTGACCTCCGACGTGGACTCCGTGCGGGTGGGCGTCCAGGACGTCGCGTTCGTGTCGACGGTGCAGGCCGGCCAAGCCGTGCTGTCCGCGGCGCTGATGGTCTATTACGACTGGCGCCTGTTCCTGGTGGTTCTGATCCTCGTCCCCGGCTTGTGGTCATTGGTGAAGCGCCTACGCGGCAAGCTCAGCCAGGCGTACCGCGACCAGGCCGAGAGCTTCTCGCGGGTGACCACCACCCTGGCCGAGACCGTCGCCGGCGTGCGCGTCATCCAGAGCTTCGCGCGTGAGGCCGACAGCGCTCAGCGCTTCGGCGCGCTCGTTACCAGCCACGCCGACTACAACATGGCCGCCCACCGGCGCGCGGCCATCCTGCAGCCCGTGCTCGAGCTCAATGGCCAGCTGTTTCTGTCGGTCGTGCTGGTGATCGGCGGCTACCAGGCGCTCGGGGGCGGCGTCACCCTGGAAGCGCTGATCCAGTTCCTGTTTTTGTCGAACGGCTTGTTCGCGGCGGTCCCCAACATCGGAAACCAGTACAACCAGGCGCTGACCGCGATGGCCGGCGCCGAGCGGGTGTTTGCGCTCCTCGACACGCCCGCCGACTGGCAGGACGCCGCCGACGCGCGGCCGCTCGAGAGCGTCGACGGGCGGGTCGAGATCGACGCCGTCAGCTTCGAGTACCAGCCCACGCGGCCGGTGCTGCACGACGTATCGCTGTCGGTCGCGCCCGGCAAGATGCTCGCGCTCGTCGGCCCGACCGGCAGCGGCAAGAGCACGCTCGCCGCGCTCTGCGCCAAGCTGTACCAGCCCACCGGCGGCCGCGTGCTCATCGACGGCCGCGATCTCCGCACCGTCACCAGCGCCTCGCTCCACCGCCACGTCGCGTGCGTGACCCAGGAGAACTTCCTGTTCTCCGGCACCATCCTCGACAACATTCGCGTCGGCCGGCCCGCCGCCACCGACGACGACGTGCGCGCCGCGGTCGGCGCGATCGGCTTGCAGGAGATCATCGACGCGCTCCCGGCCAACTTCGCGACCGAGGTCGGCGAGGGCGGCGCCCGGCTTTCGCTCGGCCAGCGCCAGGTGATCTGCTTCGCCCGCGCCATGCTCGCCGACCCCCGCATCCTGATCCTCGACGAGGCCACCAGCTCCGTCGACGCCCTCACCGAGCTGCAGCTGCAGGCGGCGCTCGCCAAGCTGTTCGCCGGCAGAACCAGCATCGTCATTGCCCATCGACTGTCCACGGTGCGCCACGCCGACGAGGTCGCCGTCCTCGACCACGGCCGCGTCATCGAACGCGGGCCCCACCACGGGTTGATCGCGGCGGGCGGCCGCTACGCCGACATGTGCCGCCGGCTGGCCGGGCGGGAAGACCCCCGGTAACTGCCGAGAATCGTTCGAGTCGCATTTCCTTCGCAAGATTTCGCCGCGAAGCTCAACAGATCGCCTCCGACTGCCGATCTTGCGGGCTTGTCCCTCGGAGGAGCGAACGCCATGGCAGCGAAGGTGGCCGCGGTCGAGAAACCGAAGCAGGAAATTGCCCCCGCGCTCTCGGACACCTGGTTCGACGAGGCGCTGAGCGTCGCGACCGCGAAGCCCGCGGACGAGTCGCCCTGGGAGCGGCTGGAGGCGGCGGTGGTCTCGAACGAGAACCACGCCCGCCAGCTTCTCGACTTTTATCGCGCCCACATCGGCAACGGGCACGCGAAGCCGATCGTCGCGGTGCTGTCGCAGCGGGCGGCGCGCTTCGCCGCCGACTGTTTCGGTGACAACGCGGCCGAGACCGTCGACGTGCTGCGTGCGGTGCTGAAGGCGGCGCCGGAGGCGGACTGGGCGTTCCGCCCGCTGCTCGTCGCGCTCACCATGGGCGAGCGCTGGCGCGAGGCGCTCGACGCGTACGACGCCCGGCTCGGACGCGGGGTCGGGGCGGAGCGGCGCGCGGAGATTCTCGAAGACGCGGCGCGCATCGCCAAGGACTTCACCACCGATCATGCGCGAGCGATCGGGTACCTCGACCAGCTGTCGCGGCTGCGGCCCGGCGACGGTCAGGTCGCATCGTCGCTCGAACGGCTGCTCGAGCGCCACGAGCGCTGGATCGAGCTGGTGGCGGCGCGGCGGCTCCGTCTCGAGGGGCTGACCGGCGGCGAGGCCCGCGAGCTGCGATTGCGGATCGCGATCACGCTCCACGACAAGCTGCACGAGCCCGAGGCGGCGCTGGCCGAGCTGCGGCCGCTTCTGTCCGATTTGCGCGAGGAAGCGCAGCTCGGGGGCCTGCTCGAGCGACTGCTGGCGGACGAGCGGGCCCAAGTCGAGACCCGGCTCGAAGCGCTGGACGCGCTCCGGCCGCGCTTCGAGGCGAGCGGCGCTGTCGCGCGCGTGCCTGAGCTGCTGCGCACCGCGATTGGGTTCGCTGGTGGCGACCGACTGCGCGCCCTGCGACGGGAATGCGCCGAGCGCCTGGACGCGCTCGGCGACGTGTCGGGCGCCCTCGATCAAGTCGTCGCGCTCATCGCGCTCGCGCCCGAGGACCGGGCGGTAGAGGACCGGCTGCGGCAGCTCGCGGATGCGGCGCACGATCCTGCGCGCCTCGCGGCGGGGCTGGTGGCGGCGGCCGAGGCGTGCAGCGCGGGCGACCGGCGGGCGGAGCTGCTGGTGCGGGCGGCGCGGGTCGAAGATCGGCCGCTCGGCCATTCCGAGCGGGCGGCGGCGCTGTTCGAGGCGGCACTGAGCGGCGACGCCGGCACCGCCGAGCTGCGGCTCGACAGCCTGCGCCGACTCGAGGAGCTTTACGACGCGCTCGGCGACAAGCCGCACCGTCTCGGCGCGCTCGAGCGGCTCGCGGCGGGCGAGCCGAAGCCGGGCGGCAAGCGGCTAACCTGGGCGCTCGCCGCCGAGCTCGCGCTCGAGCTCGGCGACGTCGACCGCGCGCTCGCCGCCTGGAACGCGCGCTTGATGCTGGACCCCGCGGACGGCGAGGCGCTGGCCGCGGCGCACGGACTGCTGGTGCGGGTCGAGCGCTGGCCGGCGGTCATCGACGTCCTTCGCCGGCGCATCGACGGCGGCCCCGCCGCGCACCAGATTCGCGTCGATCTGGTCGAGATCGCCACCGTCGCGCGCGACCGGCTCTCGGATCGCACGCGTGCCATCGAAGCCTGGCACGAGGTCGTCGCCCGGTTCGGCGACGACGAGGAGAGCGTGGGCGCGCTCGCCGATCTCTATGCCGACACGGGTGCGTTCGCGGAGCTCGCGGCGCTCCTGTCGCGGACGGCGAGCGTGGATCGCGGCCGGCACGCCGATCGGCTGGCGCGGCTTGCGGACGCACAGCGGCTGCAGCTCGCCGACGCGGCCGCCGCGGTCGAATGGTACGGCCGCGCGCTGGACGTCGATCCGGCGCACGGCGCGGCGCGCGCCGGCCTGCTGGCGCTGACCAAGGACGGCGAGGTCGGGGCGCGCGCGGCAACGCGCCTCGCGGCCGCGGCCGACGCGACCGACGACTGGCAGCTCGCGCTCGATCTCGTGCCGGCGCGGCTCGCCGGTGTGGAAGATCCACGCGAGCGGGCGTGGATTCTCGAACGCGCGGCCGCGCGCGCGGAGGCGCGCGCCGGTGACGCCAAGCGCGCGCTCGCTTGGCTGTGCGAGGCGCTGCCGCTCGCGGGCGCGAGCGCCCGGCTCGAGCGCGAGGTGATGAGGCTCGCCGAGGCGACCGGTGACTATGCCCCCGCGGCGCGCGCGATCGGCGAGACCATCGCCGCCGGTGGCATCCCGCCGCTGACGCTCGCCCACCTGCACGAGTTGCGGGGTGGCCTGCTCGAGACCCGGCTCGGGGATCCGGGCGCGGCGTCCGAGAGCTACGCGGCGGTGCTGGCGCTGGCGCCCGATCGGGTCGAGCCCCGGCGCAGCCTGCTCCGCACGCTGGTCCGCCTCGACCGGTTCGCCGACGCGGCCGCATTGCTGGTCGACGTCAACGCGGCGCCCGACGCCCGGGACGGCGTGCTGCTGCCACTGTTCGAGTCGCTGGCCCTCGAGCACGACGCCATCGGGCCGGCGATCAGCGCGCTGGCGAAGGCGGTCGAGGAAGCATCGGGCCTCCCAGCGGCGGCCCGCCGCGACCTCTACGTGCGGATCGGCGGACTGCTCATGGAGCACGCCGGCGACGTCGACGCCGCCGAGCAGGCGCTCTCCCACGCGCTCGCGGCCGACCCGCGTCATGTGCCCACACTGGAACGGCTCGCCGAGCTCGAACGGCGCCGGCCCGACCGGCGACTGGTCGAAACGCTGTCGCGGCTCGCCGTCGAGCAGCCCGACAACCTGGACTACCTGCACGAGGCGGCGGCGCTCGCCGCGACCCGGCTCGCCGACGAGGCGCTCGCGCTCGACCTCCATGCCCGCGCGCGCGATCGCGCCGGCGAGCTCCTGGCCTGGGGCGCCCCGGCCACGGGACGCCACGCCGCCGAGGACGTCGCCGCCGCCGCGATCGACGAGATCGCCCGCCTGCACGCCGAGTCCGGCGCGCCCGAGCGCGTCCGGGCCGCGGTCGCGATCCTGGTCGACGCCGACCGCTTGCGCGTGGGGGAAGAACGCCGCCGGGGCTGGTTGCGGCGCGCCGCCGAGCTGACCGAGGGCGCGCTCGACGATCGCTCGGGCGCGATCAGGATCTGGCGCGCGCTGCACGACAAGGCGCCCGACGACGACACCGCGCGCGAAGCGCTCGGGCGCCTCTACGAGGTCGAGCGCCGGTTTGCCGACGCGGTCTCGCTGCGGGTGGCCGAGCTCGAACGTACCCGCGCCCCCGAGCGGCGGCTCTACCTGCGCCTCGAGATCGTCCGTCTCGCCGGTCTGCTCGAGCAGGCGAGCGACGCGCCCGAGGTTTTGCGCGCGAGCCTGGGCGAGCGCCCGGGCCACGCCCCGACGCTGGCGAAGTTGACCGAGGTGCTGCTCGCGAAGGGCCGACCGGGCGAGCTCGCAGACATCCGCGAGGATCAGGCGCGGATCCTGGAGGAGAACGCCGAGCCCGGCGCGGCTGCGCTATGGGCCGACGCCGCCAGGCTGGTGGAGAATCCGCTCGGCGACGCCGGGCGCGCGATGCGCGACTGGCAGAACGCGGCCCGCCTCGAACCGGGGACGGAGGCACTCGACGCGCTCGGGCGGCTGGCGCTCGCCGCCGGCGACGGCACCGCGGCGGCCGAATGGCTCGATCGAAGGCTCGCGATGACGGAGGGCCCGGCCCGCGACGAGGTCGCGGATCGGCTCGCGGTCACGTACCTGGCGGCGGGACAGCGCCACCGCGCCATCGCTTGCCTCGAACGCGCGCTGGCCGAGTCGCCGCGCGCGGAACCGCTGCGCACCCGACTCGCGGAGCTGTACCGCGGCGCCGGTGCGTGGGAACCGCTCGCGCGCGTGCTGGGCGAGGGTTGCGAGCACGGCGAAGACGACGCGCTCACGGTCACGCGCGCCACCGAGGTCGCCGAGATCTACGGCCGCCTCGGGCTGCTCGAGCGGGCGGTGCCCGTGCTCGCGAAGGCGGTGCGCCTGGTTCCGAACAACGAGACGTTGGGGTTGGCGCTGGCCGATGGCCTCGCGCACTGCGGCCGGCTCGACGAGGCGCGCGGCGAGCTCGAACGGCTGGTCGAACAGTCGGGCTGGCGGCGCACGCGCAAGCGGGCGCTCTTGCACCAGCGCCTCGCGGACATTGCGAACGCGCAGGGCGACACCACGCGCGCGCTCGCGGAGCTCGAGCAGGCGTCGTCGATGGATGTGTCGAGCCCCGCCATCCTCCGGCGGCTCGCCGAGGTCGCGGAGGCCGCCGGCGACCTCGACCGCGCCGAGCGCGCCATGCGCGCGCTCTTGGTGCAGACCCGCGGGGAGGCGCGCGACGACGCCCGTCCCCATGCCGAGCCGGCGACCGCGATCCTCACCCACGCCGAGATCCTCTTGCGCCTGCACGGCCTCGCCCGCAAGCGCGGCCGCACGGGCGAAGCCGAGGAGCTGCTCGACTCCGCGCTCGCCGCCGCGATCAAGGACCCGGAGCAGGCGATGCAGCTCCAGCGCGGCTTGCTCGAAGCAGGGGCGTACGACGAGCTCGCGCGGTTTTACGAAAAGCGGCTCGCGCAGGCCGCCGGCACGCCCGCGGAGCCCGAGATCTGGGCCGAGATGGCCGACAGCCTGCGGGCCGAGGCCAAGCACGGCGCCGCGTTCGACGCCCAGTGGCGCGCGGTCGAGCTCGCGCCCGAGAATGGCCGGCTGCACGCGCCGCTGGTCACGCTCGCGCGCGAGTCCGGGCAGCTCGAGCCGCTCTGCGAGCGGGTGCTTGCGCTCTGCGAGCGCCGCCGCCGCAAGGCCGACACGGCCGTGGCCGCGTCGCTCTTGTTGCTGGCCTCGGGAATTGCCGAGCATGACCTCGGCGATTCGGCGCGCGCCCTCGACCTGCTTCGCCGGGCCGAAGAGCTGCAACCGCGCTCGCTCGCGGTCCTCTCGGCGCTGGCACGGCTCGCGCGAGACGCCGGCGACGTCGGCGAGCAAGATCGACTGGCTGTCGAGCTCAAGCGTGTCGCGGCCGAGAGCCGCGGCACTGATGTAGCCGAGGCGCTCTACCAGGCCGCGGCGCTCGAGCTCGGCCGGGCCGATACCCGCGACGCGGGCGTCGCCAGCCTCTGCCAGGCTCTCGACCAGAGCCGCGACATCGAGCGCGCGTCCGCGCTGGTAGCGGCGGCGGGCGTGCCCGAGGCGGAGATGGTGAACATCTTGCCGCTCTACGAACGTATCGCCCGCCAGTCGGGCGACGATCGCATGCTGTTCGACTACCTCGACCGGCGCGCGGCAGCGGCCGACGTGACGGTGCCCGAGGTGCGCGAGGCCATCGACCTCGCGATGGCGCTCGGCCGCGAGGACCGACTGCACGCGCTCCTGCTCAGGCTCGCCGACGTCGCGGTCGAGCGCGCCGACGGCCGCGACGACGCCGCGTGGGCGTTGCTCGAGCTGCTCCGGATCCGAAAGGCGGCCGGCGATCTCGACGGGGCCGCGCATGCGCTCGCCCGCGCCGCGGAGGTGCTGCCGTTCGATCGCGTGCTGCCGCTCGCGCGCGATCTCGCGGAGCGTGCGGGCCGCGCCGGCAACCGCCGCCTGGGAGCCGAGCTGCTCGAGCGCCTGCGCGCTAGCGCGCCCGCCGACGAGTCGGTGTGGCGCCCGCTGCTCGACCACTACATCCAGCTCGGCGACGGCGACGGCCTCGCGCGGCTGGTGGCGGCGACGCTGCCGCTCGTGCCCGAGGTGGGTCCGCGCAACGAGCTCCGGCTCGCGGTCGCGCGGCTGCGGCTCGCCGGCGATCCGACCGACCGCGACGCCGCCGACACGTTGCGCGACGTGCTGCTCGAGGAGCCCGGTCGTGCGGAGGCGCTGTCGCTGCTGGCCGGGTACTACGAGCGCACGGGGTCCGAGCAGGATCTCGTCGATCTGCTGGAGCAGGTGTTCGACGCCGCGATCTCGGCCCGGGACGCGAACGCCGCCGTGGCGGCGGCCGTGCGTCTCGGCGCCGCGCTCGAGCCGGGCGACGCCGCGCGCGCCGCCGAGACCTATGAACGCGCGCTCGCGCTGGCGCCCAAGCGGCCCGAGCTCCTGCGCTCGTTGCTCGCGCTGCGGCCTGCGGGCGAGCTGCGCCGCGAGGACGCGGCCCGGATGGAGGAGCTGCTTGCGCTCGAGTCCGGCCCGGCGGCCGAACGACTCGCCCGCGAGCTCGCGGCGGCCTGGACCAGCTTCGGAGACGCGGGGGCGGCCAGGCGCGCGCTCGAGAGCGGCTACGCGCGCGCCGGAGCCGCCAGCGCATTGTTCGACGAGCTCGAACAGCTGTACCGGACGCAGCAAGACTGGAAGCAGCTCGCCGACCTTCACGCCACCGAGGGCGACCGTCGCGAGGACGGCAAGGACGCAGCTCGCCTGCTGCTCGAGGCGGCGTCGCTGCGCCACGGACGGGTCGCCGACCCGCGCGGCGCGCTCGAGCTCCTCCGGCGCGCCCGCAAGCGCGCTCCCCACGACGTCCAGA
>WNGA01022340.1_pt2 | contig 10227 bp, 10 predicted proteins | sample 5400061 | NCBI WGS metagenome assembly WNGA01 (sample SAMN13153366, study PRJNA577476) | soil metagenome | isolation source: 100 cm soil or saprolite under grassland replicate 2 | place: USA:California | collected 2016-06-15
CGCGGCCTGCTCGACCGGCGTGACAGCCGGCTGCGGGCGCTGCGGCCTACGGCCCCGCGGACGGGGTCCGCGCTGTGGCGGGAACCTGCGAGGTCGTGCTTTGGGCACTACGCGGTCTCCTTCTGTCGCACGAGCGCTGCTTGCTCTAGTTCTACCTTCAATCGCTCCGCCGTGACGGCGTCGATCGGGATCTCAAGCGCCTTGGCGAGCGCTCCCTCACGCAGTCCGCGGTCGAGACAGGCCTGATCGGGATCGAGGTACGCGCCCCGTCCGGGTGCCTTGCCGCGAAGGTCCACCGCCAGATCGCCGGCAGGGGAGCGCACGATGCGCACCAGCTCCCGCTTCGCGCGGACAGTGTGGCAGGCCACGCACGTTCGCTGCGGACGACCACCGGGGGGCTGTCGCTTCGCGCCCAGGGGCCCCTGCCCCTGCCCCCGAGGACCCCCCACCTTCCGGCTAACGGCGTTCCTTCTTCTTCTTGGCTCCGAGGAGCGCTCGGTCCTCTTCATCCAGCTCCTCTTCGTCCGCCATGGCCGACTCGGCCTCGACCTCGGCGATGAGGTCGTGACTGGGCTCCGCGTCCTCCTCGACCGGCGCGACGACCTCGGCCTCCACGGCTACCGGCTCCGGTTCCGGTTCCGGCTCGAGCTCGGCACGCACCTCCGACTCGCTGCGGATGTCGATGCGCCAGCCCGTCAGCTTCGCGGCGAGCCGTGCGTTCTGACCTTCTTTGCCGATCGCGAGGGAAAGCTGCCGGTCTGGAACCACGACATACGCGGTCTTGTCGTCGGTGACGATGTCGACACGGACGACGTGCGCCGGCTCGAGCGCGTTGGCTACGTACTGCTCGGGCTTCTCGTTCCATTCGATGATGTCGATCTTCTCGCCGCCGAGCTCGTTGACGATCGCCTGTACGCGGAGCCCGCGCTGTCCGATGCACGCGCCGCGCGCGTCGATGCCGGGCTGACGTGCGCGGACGGCGATCTTGGTTCGCGATCCGGCCTCACGCGCGATCCCGACGATCTCCACCTGACCGTGGTAGATCTCGGGCACCTCGAGCTCGAACAGGCGCTTCACGAGGTTCTTGTGCGAGCGGCTGACCATGATCTGGGGTCCGCGCAGCGTGCGCCGGACCTCGACGACAACGACCTTGCGGTGCTGGCCGATGAAGTAGCGCTCGTGCGGTGCCTGGTCGGCGCGCGGAAGGATCGCCTCGGCTTTGCCGAGCTCCATGATCGCGGAGCCGGCCTCGAAGCGGCTGATCTGGCCGTTGATGATGTCGCCCTCGCGGTCGGCGTACTCGGCGAAGACCTGCTCGCGCTCGGCCTCACGCAGCGACTGCTGGATAACCTGCTTCGCGGTCTGCGCGCCGATCCGGCCCAGCGCCGCCGCCGACTCTTCGAGCGGGACGATGTCGCCAAGCTGGACGTCGGGCTTGATGCGCTTGGCCGCGTCCAACAGGATCTGCAGCTTCGGATCCTCGACCTTGTCGACGACCGTCTTGAGCAGGAAGACCCGGAAGGCACCGGTAGTGATGTCGACCTTGACGTCGATGTTCTCTTCGGCGCCGTAGGCGCGCTTAAGAGCCCGGGCGATGATGTCGCCCACGACCTCTTTGGGGAGCCCCTTCTCGGCGGAGAGCTGTGCAAGACCGGTCACGAGTTCTCGGTTCATCGCCGGCGCTCCCCCTCTTCTTCAATTAGCCACTAGCCAATGGCCCCGGTTTCGCGAGACATCAGCCGCAGCCGCCGTAGGCGACAAAAAAAGTGGGGTCGACCCACTTTCAGCGGCGCCCGCGGCTCCCGGGCATCGACCGGTAGCCGTTGACGAAATTGTACCAAAGAGGAGCAACGTCGGGAGGTGGCCGCCGCCCGCTCTTTAGGTGAGGTTGTTCCCGATGTTCGAGAACTGGTTTACCAGTTGTTCGCGTAGAAAGACCATTGCGATGATGATCGCGATCGCGATGACGGCGATGATGAGTGCGTATTCGACCAAGCCTTGCCCTGATTCGTCTATCCAAAATCGACCCATTCCCACTCCTTACAGGCGGGTCGGCGGCCACCGATAGCCTGCCATGGCGCTACCGCGCCTGCTAGTGCGAAGCGGTATGCGCTTGGTTGACCGTCACCGCCCTGTCACCCCGACCCGACCAGCGGATCGCAGGGCGGCCGTGACGCGCTCCTCGGTGGTCGCGGCGCCCGCTGGCGGAGCTCCCCGCAGGGCCGAGATGGCCTCGCTCGCGGTGTAGCCGAGGGCCTGCAGCGCCGCCGCTGCTTCGTCATCGGTCAGCACGCCGGTGGGTTCGCGCGCCGGACCCGTCCGACCGATCTTGCCTTTGAGATCGACGATGAGACGCTCTGCGGTCTTCTTCCCCACTCCCGGTGCGCGCGCGAGCGCGACGGAGTCGCCCGACGCGATCGCGGCGGCTATCGCTGAGGGACTCGAGACCGACAACAACGCCAGGCCCGCTCGCGGGCCGACGCCGGAGACCGTGATCAGGAGCTCGAACAGCGCGAGCTCGTCCCGTGTCTCGAACCCGAAGAGCTGCTGGGCATCGTCGCGGACGACGTGATGCGTGTGCAACGCGACCGTGTCGCCCGACGGCGGTCGCGGGACGAACACCTTGTAGCCGACGCCGCGCACATCGACGACAACATGGTCCGCGCCGCGCGCGACGATCTCGCCGCTCACATAACCGATCATGAGTCAGCGCGAGGGCGGGTCCTGCCGGGGTCTCGGGGGCCGCGTGCTCCCGAGTTGGCCTCCCCGCCTGAATCGCACGCTCGCCATACCTCTGCCGGCGGGGCCCCTCCACTCTCGGTCGCCCGCGACCCGCCTCGCCCCGTCACCCGCCCTCGCGCGTTCCTCATTCGCTCACTTCGCGCTTGCTACAGCGGCCGTGAACTTCACGCGCTGCGCGTGAGTCAGTGCACTCGCGATCGCGTCCGCGACGTTGTCCTGCGTTACGGGTTCGGGGAGCTCGAGCAGGTGCACGAGCATCCGCTGCACCGCGCGCGCGAGGAACGCGGGCCCATGCGTCGCGATCAACGCATCGATCGCGTCGGCGATCGAGAGCAGCTTCTCCGCGGCGCTCCCGAAGCGCGGCGTCTCGACGAGTCCGTGGGCTAGAAGACGCGGCGGGTCGGTGGTCAGATCGAGCAGTGCGTATCCCATTCCCGTCGTGCCCGGATCGATGCCGAGCACGGTGCTCCGGCTAGGCGTGCTGAAGGACCTCGTCCGGTACGTCGAAGTTCGCGTGCACCTTCTGGACGTCGTCCAACTCTTCGAGCTCCTCGACGAGGCGCAAGACCTTGCGGGCCTGGTCGCCGTCGACGCGGACGGTCGTCGTCGGGCGCATCGAGATCTCGGCCGACGCGATCGCGATGCCGGCTTTCTCGAGCGCGGACTTCACCTTCTCGAACGAGCTTGGTGTCGTGTACGCGGTGACGAGGCTGCCGTCGGTCTCGACGTCTTCGGCGCCTGAGTCGATCGCGGTGAGCGACACGTCGTCTGGCGAGCGCTTGCCGGCGTCGATCTCGATGATGCCCTTCTGCTCGAAGAGCCACTGCACCGAGCCTGACTCGCCGAGCTTGCCGCTGTTCCTCGTGAACGCGGCGCGGACCTCCGATGCCGTGCGGTTGCGATTGTCGGTCGCGGCCTCGACCATCACCGAGACGCCGCCGGGCGCGTAGCCCTCGTACACGATGCTCTCGAGCGCGGCACCGCCGTCGGCGCCGGTGGCGCGGTCGATCGCGCGCTGGATGTTCGCATGCGGCATGTTCACCGCGCGAGCGCGGTCGAGCGCGAGCCTAAGCCTGAAATTCGCCTCGGGATCGCCGCCGCCTTCGCGTGCCGCGAGCATGATCTCGCGCGTCATCTTGGTGAAAACGACGCCCCGTTTGACGTCCGCAGCGCCCTTCTGGCGCTTGATCTGACTCCACTTTGAATGTCCGGACATCGCGCGAATACTATCAACGGCACACGCGCAGGGGAGACGACATTGGCCGTCATACAACCCGAGAAGATCCGCAACGTGGCGATCGTGGGGCACGGCAGATCGGGAAAAACGACCCTCGCCGAGAGCTTGCTCCACGCCGTCGGCGCCACGAACCGCCTCGGCAAGGTCGATGACGCGACCAGCATCCTCGATACGGACCCCGAAGAGCAAAAGCGCCGCATCACCATCAACACCGCCATCGCGTCGTTCACTCACGACGGCACGAAGATCAACCTCCTCGATACTCCCGGTTTCCTCGACTTCGCGGGTGACCAGCACGCCGCGCTGCGCGTCGCCGATGCCGCGCTCGTCGTGGTCGACGCCTCCGCGGGAGTCCAGGTGGGCACGCAGCTCGTGTGGTCGGAGCTCGATGACCACAAGACGCCGCGCGTCGTCGTCATCACCCGACTCGACCGTGAGAACGCCGACTTCGAGCAGGTGCTGGCGCAGCTGCGCGAGGCGTACGGCATCCGCGTGGTTCCGCTGCATGTTCCGGTCGGGGAGCACCAGAGCATCTCGGCGACGATCGATCTGCTCCACGGGCAGGTCCTCAAGGGACCGAAGGAGCCCATCGCGGAGATCGACAAGGCGCAGGCTGACGAGGTCGGTCAGTTCCGCCAGCAGCTCGTCGAAGCGATCGTCGAGACCAATGAAGATCTTCTGACCCGTTATCTCGACGGCAAAGAGATGTCGTACGACGAGCTGCGCGACGCGCTACACAGCGCGGTGCGCGAAGGCAAGGTCATCCCGGTGGTCGCGACGTCATCGTCGAAGAACGTCGGGTACACCGCGCTCCTCAACACGATTCGCGAGATGCTCCCGTCCCCCGCGGAGGACACCTCGGTCATCGGGAAGTCGCCCGCGGGCGAGGAAACGGCGCGCAAGACCGATCCCGGCGAGAAGTTCTCCGGATTCGTGTTCAAGACGCTCGCGGATCCCTTCGTCGGCAAGCTGAGCTACGTCCGCGTCTATTCGGGCACGCTGCACCACAACTCGCAGGTGTTCGACGCCACGAAGGGCGAGACCGAGCGCGTCGGCCAGATCTTCTTCCTGCGGGGCAAGGAGCAGGAGATCACCGACGCGGTGGGCGCCGGCGACATCTGCGCTGTGCCGAAGCTCACCGTCACGTCCACGAACGCAACGCTGTCCGACAAGGACGCGCCGATCCTCTACGACCCGATCGCGTTCCCGCCGCCGTCCTTCTCCGTGGCGATCGATCCGGCGAGCAAGGCTGACCTCGACAAGATGTCGACGGCGCTCCACAAGCTCATCGACGAGGACCCGTCGCTGCACGTGCGCCGCGACGATGCCACCCACGAGACCATCCTTTCGGCGGTCGGCGAATCGGGCATCGACGTCGCGGTGCATCGGCTCAAGGAGAAGTTCGGCGTGCAGGTCGAGATGCGCACGCCGCGTGTGCCGTACCGGGAATCGATCCGCGCGAAGGCGCAGGCGCAGGGTCGTTACAAGCGCCAGACCGGGGGCCACGGCCAGTTCGGCGACGCGTGGCTCGAGGTCGAGCCACTGCAACCGGGTTCCGGTGTGGTGTTCGAGACGCGCATCGTCGGCGGCTCGGTCCCGCGCAACTTCTGGCCCGCCGTCGAGAAGGGCATCCGCGAGCAGGCGCTGAAGGGCGTGATCGCCGGCTACCCGCTATCCGACTTCAAGGCCGTCCTCTTCGACGGTTCGTTCCACCAGGTCGACTCGAGCGAGATGTCGTTCAAGATCGCAGGCTCGCTCGCGCTGCAGGCGTGCGTGAAGGACGCGCAGCCGTACCTGCTGGAGCCGATCATGGACGTCGAGGTCGTCGTGCCCGAGGAGCAGATGGGCGACGTGCTCGCGGACCTCAACAGCCGCCGCGGCCGCGTGCTTGGCATGGACGGCGCGGGCGCGGGGCACCAGAGCATCAAGGCCCACGTGCCGCTCGCGGAGATCTTCCGCTATTCGACGGACCTCCGGTCCATGACCGGTGGCCGCGGGACGTTCACCTCGACGCTTCTCGGCTACGAGCAGTGTCCGTCACACATCGCGGAGAAGGTGATCGCGGCGCACGAGGAGAAGGTCGAAGAGGGCGCGGCCGCGCGCTAGGTGATCTCACGCGCGATGCGTGACCGCGTGCTCGAGCGCTTCGAGATCGATGCTCCGGCGCCGACGCTCGACGGTTTGCGGGCGGTGTACGGCGCGTGGTGCCGGCACGTCAGCTTCGACAACCTCCAGAAGCGGATCTCGATCGTCGAGCATCACGACCATCTCGCCGGCGGCGAACCTGAAGAGTTCTTCGAGAATCTCCTGGTCCACGGGACCGGTGGCACCTGCTGGCCGACGAGCACGGCGCTCGCGGCGCTCCTGGAGGTCGTCGGGTTCCGCATCCGTCGTCTCGTGGCGGCGATGAACTACGAGCGGATCGGCATCCGGCCCGGCCACGGGTCGACCGTGGCTGAGATCGACGGGCGCGACTGGCTCGTCGACAGCTCGATGCTGACCCTTGAGCCGTTCGAGCTTCGCCGCGGCCAACGTACAGAGCGGGCGGATCCGGTGCATGCGATCGCCGCCGATCCGCACGAGGGACGCTGGATCATCCGCTGGCTCTGGGAGAACGGCGAGACCATGCCGTGCATGGTCCTCGAGGAGGGCGTCCCTCCCGAACGGTTCGCGGCGTCGTACGAAGAGACGCGCCCTCTCCGATCGCCCTTCAACACGGCGTTCCTGGCGCGACGGAATCTGTCGGACGGCGGCCTCCTGTCCGTTCGCGGCGAGACCGTCACGCGGATCGATCCATCCGGAGTCCGCACCACGGCGCGGGTCGAAGACCGTGCTCGCGTGCTCGTTGAGGAATTCGGCTACTCGCCCGAGATCGTCTCGCGTCTGCCACCCGACGAGATCTCTTCTACGCCCTAGGGGTTAATCCACCTTCACGACGATGGTCGTGTCGGCGTTGCGCGGCGCGCTGAGCTTGAGCTCCCAGCAGCCGGCATCCGGGAATTCGAAGTTGCCTCCCCACTCGACGCCGATACCGAGATCGGAGTTGTGGCGTCCTACCTCGAAGCTCTTGGCCGTCCCCGTAAAGAGATTGCGGCCATACACGTTCAACGAATTCGGGATGCGTTCCGCATCAGTCGCGGGAATGATCGGATGGTCGACGACGACGAGCATTTTCTGGTACGTCGACGAGCGCAGCGACCACCCGGCGTCCTTCGGATTGCCGTAGAAGACCAAGAAGACCTCACCGCCCTTTCCGTAGAGCGGGTAACCGTTCACGACTTTGCCTGTGGTGGGCGTCTCGGCGCATTCGGGTGTCGGGGTCGGGCCGGGCCGAGCGCTGACGCAACTGCCGAGCACGGCTACGGCAACGAGCGGCATTATCCACGGTCTCACGCGTCCAATACTGCGCCGCGACTCCCGCGGTTCCTAGGTGATGTCGGCCACGATCCGGCGCGAGAAGTAGGACAGGAGCCACTCCACGAGCAGCGTTCCGCGATTGCGGCCGCCGACGAGCTGCATGAGGTAGTTCGTCCGCCACACCGTCCACGCCGGAAGACCGGACAGCACGATGTGGATGGGTCGCGCGAACTCGGCCGCCGCGCTGGTCCGTCCGAGCGCGACGAGATCGCCCTTGCGCTTGTAAACGTAGGGCTCCGTCGGCTCGCCGCGGACGAGATGCGCGAGGTTCGTCGCCGCAGCGGGCGCCTGGAGCACCGCGACCTGCGCGAGCATCGGCAGCGCCTTGCTGTCCTGCTCGAAATGCGCAGCGTCGCCGAGCGCGAGCACGTCGTCGCGGCCGCCGACGCGGAAGGACGTGTCGACGCTGAGCCGGCCGTCCTTCGCGTGCGGCAGGTCGGTCGCCGCAACGATCGGGTTGGTCTTCACGCCGCCCGCCCAGATGACGGTGTTCGCCGTGAGCACCGTCCCGTCTTTCGTGCGGAGCGTCCCCTCCCCCACCTCTGAGACGAGCGTCCTCAGCATGATGCGCACGCCGAGCTGCTCGAGCCGGCGCTGCGCGATCGCCGAGAGCCGCGGATCCATGGCCGGCACCACGCGGTCGGCGCCGTCGATGAGCGTGATCGTGGGCTCGTGGCGCACGTCGATGCTCGGATAGATCCCGCGCAGCGTGTGATCCATGAGGTCGCGCATCGAGGCGGACAGCTCTACCCCCACGGGACCCGCACCGACGATGGCGAACGACAGCAGCTCGCGCCGGCGCGCTGCATCGGGTAGGAGCGCGGCGTCCTCGAACGTCGACAGGATCCGGTGCCGCACCGCGCGACCATCCTCGAGCCACTTCACGACGAGTGCGTGTTCCTTGACGCCGGCGATCCCAAAGTCGTTCGTCACGCTCCCGAGCGCGACGACGACGTGGTCGTACGGGACCTCGCCGTCCTCGGTGCGAACCGTCTTCTTCTCGACGTCGACCGCCTCGACCTCGGTGCGGAGGAAGCGGAAGCCGGCCTTCGCGAGCGGCACGCGTAGCGGATACGCCACCGCGTGCGGTGGCAGCTCACCAGTCGCGACCTGATACAGGAGCGGCGTGAAGAGCGAGAAGTTCGAGCGGTCGATAAGTGTGACCTCAGCCTCGCCGCGCCTCAGACGTTTCTCGAGGTGGCGGATGAGATGCAGGCCGCCGAAGCCGCCGCCCAGGATGACGATGCGCTTCGTCATGGCTACACGCGCGTTTGTGCTTCGACGCGTTCGAGCTCGTTGAGATAGGCGCGCGTGATCGGATCGTCGGCATCGAGCGTCCGCGCGTGCTCGAGGCGCTCGCGCGCCGCGGCGAGATCCCCCGCGCGCATCTGAGCGAAGCCCGCATCCGCGAGGTACGCGGGGTCAGCCGGTCGTAGCGCGGCCGCGCGCTCCAGCGCGCCGACGGCTTGCTCGACATCGTCGGCCATGAGGAGCGCGACGCCGAGCTCGTGCAGCGCGTCCGGATGCTCGGGCCAGAGCTTGAGCACGCGCGCGAATGACGCGAGGGCCGCCTCGGCTTCGCCACGATGGCGCGCGAGCAGTCCGAGCCCGAAGTGCGCCTCCCAGAGGTCGGGCTCGACCGCCAGGGCAGATTCGAAGACGGACTGCGCCTCGGCGAAGCGGGTCGCGTCTCCCTCGACGGCACCTTTCCCCGCGGTCTCGAGGGCTTGCTCGAGCTGGGCGTGACGGATCCCAAAGCGGAGGCGCCGCGCTTGTCCCGCGATCTCGCCGCTCCTCTCGCTCTCGAGTAGCGAATCGAGCTCGCGCGCCGCGCGTTCGTGGTCACCCGTCTCATACACCGCACGCGCGAGATTCAATCGCACGATCGCGGGACCGTTCGCGGCGAGCGCCGCCTCATAGCGCGGGATCGCGTTGGCGTTCTGACCGCGCGCGTGCATAGCGGCCCCGTATGACGCGTGGAGCTCCCACCCTGCTTCGCCGGCCGCGACCGCACGCTCGAAGGCGGCACGGCCGGACTCGAGGTCGCCGCGCTGCAGAGCGATGATCGCCGTGAGCTCCTGCGCCGCGCCGTACGCATCGCTCGCTGGTGCGATGCGACGCAGGTGTGCGAAGGCGGGAGCGCTCGCGCCGGTATTCGCGTAGAGCTCCGCAAGCCGCACGACATCCGCGTCTGGGAGTGGGCGCACGGCATGCGAGTGCTCAAAGGCGATGATCGCCTCGTTGACGTGGCCTGCCTCCGCGCGCAGCTTGGCGAGGATGTAATGGGCGCGCCACGAGCGTGGCCGGATGACGGTGAGGTCCTCGAGAGCGCGCACCTGGCGGCCGATATCGCCGCGCTCGAGGGACTCAGCCGCGAGAACGAGGAGGCGCTCCTCAGCGGCGGCGCAGTCCGGGTCCGCGCTCAAAGCCGCGAGATGGCGCTCCAGGGCGCGCCCGATCGCCTCGTCGGCCCCGGCGGGGTCGCTCTGGCGAAGCAGCGTCGCGGTGACCTCCTCGTCCATACCCTCGAGGAGGGCGGCGTACGCGTCCTCATTCGCGGCCGCGGGCGCATCCGCGGCGGTCGTGTGCGTCCCGCCCACGGCGCGTGCCAGCCAGCGCGCGAGGGCCGGCTCCGTCGTCACGAGCGTCCCGGGATCGATGCTGATGGAACGCGTGGCGCGGACGGCGCCGCTGCCAACATCGACGAGCGTGACCTCGAGACGACGCGAGCCGCCGTCCTCGCGATAGATACCGGTGAGCGCGTACGTGGCGCCGAGCGACCGCCCGTACTCCGCGGCGAGGCCGGCATCGGGCGATGATCCAAAGACGAG
>WNGA01013911.1_pt1 | contig 10226 bp, 8 predicted proteins | sample 5400061 | NCBI WGS metagenome assembly WNGA01 (sample SAMN13153366, study PRJNA577476) | soil metagenome | isolation source: 100 cm soil or saprolite under grassland replicate 2 | place: USA:California | collected 2016-06-15
GTCGACTTCTCGTCGATCATGCGCGCATTCGTCGCCAACCTGCACGCTGGAGAGATCGTCCAGGGCGGATCCACCATCACGCAGCAGCTCGTGAAGAACACTGAGACCGGGAACGAGAGAACCTTCGCCCGGAAATGGCGGGAGGCCCAGGACGCCATCCGTCTGGAGCGGACCTACAGCAAGGAGCAGATCCTCGAGCTGTACATGAACCAGGTGTATCTGGGCCATGGGGCCTACGGGGTCGGGAGCGCAGCGGAATTCTATTTCGGCAAATCCGTGCAGAAGCTCAGCCTGTCCCAGTCCGCGCTGCTGGCCGGACTGATCAAGGCTCCGTCGGACGATGATCCGATCACGCACCCGCAGAAGTCGCTGGCCAGGCGCAACACAGTCCTGAGGCGGATGCTGGCGCTGACCTGGATCTCGCCCTCCGAGTACACGGAAGCCGTGGCCGAGCCGATCAAGCTCTCGGGCAAGAGACGCAACGTCAACAAGTTCGGGCGCAAGGCGTACGACGCCTTGTTCGTCCAGGACCAGATCCTTCATCCCATCAAGACGTCCCGGAACGATGCGCAGTACAGGGCCATCATCAAGACCTTCGGCAAGACGTATGAAGACCGAAGGCGACTCCTGTTTCAGGGCGGACTGAAAATCTACACGACGATCAACCCGAGATTGCAGAGCTACGCGCGGGCGGCCGTGGAGGGATTCCTTCCCAACCCCGGCAACAGGCCTCCTTCGAATCCCAACGCCTCTCTGGCCGCCGTCGTTCCACAAACGGGCGCCGTCGTGGCCATGTACGGGGGACAGAACTTCTCCAAGCACAAGATCAACCTGGCCACTCAGATCAAGCGGTCGGCGGGGAGCTCCTTCAAGGCCTTCACCTTGGCCGCGGCGATCGACCAGGGGGTCCCGATCGGCAAGGTGTACAACACGAGCCGGGTCAAGATCCCGTTCGACAAGTGTCCCGACCCCTCGGGGGCGTGGGAGCCCCAGAATGCAGAGCCCAGCGAGGGTGGCTTCATGAACATGGCCCGGGCCACCGCGGGCTCGGTGAACATCTACTTCGCTCAGCTCATCGCCGACGTGGGAGCGAGCAACGTGCAGGAGATGGCCAAGAGGATGGGCGTCGTGACCTACACCCGGGGCGGCGATGTGAGCATCCCGCCCGTGTGCTCGATCACTCTGGGTGCGGTCCAGGTCAACCCGCTGTCCATGACCTCCGGCTACTCCACGCTGGCCAACGGAGGCATCCACTGCAAGCCCTTCGTCATCCGCAAGGTCGTGGCGGCCAACGGAAAGGACGTCTTCAAGGCCAAGCCCTTTTGCCAGAGGGTCATCAACGGCAAGGTCGCGAACCAGGTGACGTCGTTGCTCGAGGGGGTGGTCGCGCACGGCACCGGGACTGCCGCCAACATCGGCCGGCCCCAGGCCGGCAAGACCGGTACGGCTCAGGACCACAAGGACGCCTGGTTCATGGGATACATCCCCCAACTGACCACGGGCGTGTGGGTAGGGTACGCGTACCCGAAGAAGGAGATCCCGATGGAGGGGTTGGCCAAGCTGGGCGGCCGGCCTGCCTTCGGCGGAAGCCTGGCCGCCCCCATCTGGCACGACTTCATGGTCAAGGCCGCATCCGGACTTCCCGTCAAGAGCTTCCCGAACCCGCCTCCTCCCCAGGGGGGCAACGTTCCGAACGTCGTCGGTATGAAGCAGGCCGATGCCGTGAGGACCCTGCTCAGGGCCAGCTTCACCCCGGTCGTGAAGACGGCGCCCTCCCTGGAGCCGGCCGGCATTGTCTTCGGCCAGAGCCCGAAGGGCGGCGCCAGCGCGGCTCTCGGGAGCATCGTGACCATCATGGTGAGCAACGGAAAGGCTCCAAAGACTCCCGTCCCCAATGTGGTTGGCCGGACGAAGGATGACGCCAAGAGCAGGCTGGAAGCGGCGGGGTTCAAGGTGCAGGTGGTATTGCAGGACGTGGACGATCCCACCCGTGACGGCATCGTCTTGAGTCAATCCCCGAGGGGCGGGAAGGAGGCGCAACCGGGGTCCACCGTGACCATCGTGGTCGGCAAGTTCACGGGCAAACCGCCGTAACTCACTGACGGGCGGGGCCTCCTTTTCCAGGTCGGCCGACTACCTCAGGCGCCCTCGCACTCTGGCCTGCACTTCCTTTCCATCCACCCTTCCTCTGGCCTTGCCCATGACATAGCCCATGACTTTCCCCAGGTCTCCCAGACCCGACGCGGAGGTCGCCGATATCGCCTCCTCGACCAGCGCAGCAAGCTCGTCCTCTCCGAGCGCCGCGGGCAAGTAGGACTCGAGGACCCGCCGCTCTTCGCTCTCCTTGGCCACCAGGTCATCGCGCCCCGCACCGCTGAACGCCTCGATGGCCTCCTTGCGCCGCTTGACCTCCCTCATGGCGACCTGGACGAACTCCTCGTCGTTCAGCGGATGCCGCAACTCGACTTCCCTGTTCTTCACCGAGGCGGACAGCAGTCGAAGAGCGCCGAGCTTGATCTTCTCCCCGGCCTTGAGGGCGGCCCGCATCTCGGCCGCGAGGCGCTCCTTCGGGTCGCCGTAGCCCCTGGCCGCGTCATCGGTTGGAACGCCGGACTTCGAGTCCTCGGCCACTAGAATCGGGACTCCATGCCCTCGGGCTTCTTGACCATGATGGCCAATCTATCCGACTCTCTCTTGTGGTCGGTGCTGGTTGTGCTCGTTGCCGGCGGGGCGTGCATCGCCTACGGCGTCTTCGTCGAAGCACGATGGTATCGAGTGGCCATCTACCGGCTGCCGATCCTCCCAGCCGACACCCTGTCGAGGCTCACGCTCCTGCACGTCTCGGATCTGCATTTCGTCGCATCCGATCGAGGGAAGGCACGTCTGTTGGCCTCTCTTCCCGCGGCCGACGTGACGGTGGTGACCGGGGACATGCTCGGGGAACCGGAGGCCGTCGAGGCCGTGGCCTCAGCGCTCCGGCCCGTTCGCGGGGCGGTCGCCTCCTACTTCGTCCTCGGCTCCAACGATTACTTCGCCCCGCGCCCTCTGAGCTATCTGGCATATTTTCGCAAGCGACGACGTCGGGGCCGGGTGACTCCCGGCGGGGCACGGGAGCTCGCGCCCATGCTGGAAGCCGATGGTTGGATCCATCTCCGGAACCGCAGGGAATCGGTCAGCGCGAATGGCGTCCGGCTGGAGGTGGTCGGGCTCGATGACCCCCACATCGAGCGGCACGACCTTCGAGTAGCAGTTCGGAAGGATCCGAGCGCGTTCGGACTGGCCGTGGCGCACTCTCCCGACCCGGCCCCCGAGCTGGCCGCCCTCGGCTACGAGCTCATCGTGTGCGGCCATACCCACGGAGGACAGGTGCGGATGCCGCTTGTCGGTGCCCTGGTCACCAACAGCACGATCCCCACCCGGTTGTGCATGGGCCTGTCCCGCTTCGGCCGGACGCTGCTGCACGTCTCGCCCGGCCTCGGGACCAGCAAGTTCGCTCCATTTCGGTTCCTGTGCCGACCAGAGGCAACCCTTCTCGAGCTGGCGCCCAGCGGGGACCCGCTATCGGGAGGCGAGGATCAGGCGCCCGGAGCGGCTGCGGACGAAAGCACCCGCTCGAACACGGCCTCGTAGCCCGAGACCATCGCCTCGCCGCTGAATCGCTCCTGAACCCGCGCTCTGCAGGCCGCAGGATCGATCTCGTCCACACGCCGGAGGGCTGCCGCCGCCTCACCCGGATAGCGCTCAACCGACACGATGAACCCAGTTTGCCCATCGACGAGAAGCTCCGGGACTGATCCGCGTGGAGTGGCGATCACGGGAGTCCCGCAGGCCATTGCCTCGACCATGACCAGGCCGAAGGGCTCGTCCCAGTCGATGGGGAACAGGACGGCCCTCGCCCTCGAAAGGAGGTCCACCTTCTCCACGAAGCCGATCTCGCCGAGGATGGTTCCGTCGTCGGGCAGTGCCGGAAGGACTACCCGATTCCAATGCTCCTCCTCCCCACGCTCGGCGATCTTCACGGCCAGGACGATCCGCACGCCCGCCTCTCGGGCGGCCAGCACCGCCCGGTGGGCCCCCTTCTCCGGGCCCGCCCGGCCCAGGAACAAGACGAAATCGTCCTTCTTGGCCTTGAATGGATAGGCCTCTACGTCGATGCCGTTGTACACAACTCCGGCATAGCGGAGATCCGGCATGCGCGAGCGCTGGGATTCGCTTATCGCAACGAACCAGACCTGGTCGCGGAGCAACGCGTACAGGCGGCGCATCTCATCGGTGAACGCGCCGTGCAGCGTGTGAACGGTGGGCAGCCCGAGCAGCGCCGGGGCGAGCAGAGCGGACCAGGGCGAGTGCACGTGGAATAGCTCGAACCGCGAGAGGTCCCGCAGGGCCCACGCCGTGTGCATCACGTCGTGCCAGGTGTCGTGGATGAACTTGGGCCCGGGCGCCGTCTCGAAGATGTACTCGAGGTGGGCTTTCGTGATCGAGTCGCCCGTCGCGAAGAGCGTCACGTCGTGGCCGCGCTCCGTGAGGCCGTCTGCGAGGAGCGAGACCACCAACTCGATCCCTCCGTATCCGCTGGGAGGCACGGCGAGCCATGGAGGCGCGATCTCCGCGATCCGCATGCGTCCGGAAGGCTAACAGGTACACTAATCGGCTGGTCGGTCGGTCGGTTGGCCAGCCGGCGGGACGTAGCGCAGTTTGGTAGCGCGCAGCGTTCGGGACGCTGAGGTCGCGGGTTCAAATCCCGCCGTCCCGACCAGATCCCTTCTGCGTGTCATGTGCGCAGGTGGGATGGAATAATGGTCGGGATCTCCCCCTTTCGGCGGAATCGACCCCGTATGGCTCGGAACGAGGACGGATGCAGAAGCTAGGACCCAAGCACAGGATGTGCCGGCGGGTGGGCGCGGCGGTGTGCGGCCGCCCGAACTGCCCTGCGAGCAAGCAGCGCCCGTATCCGCCGGGACAGCACGGAAGGGCAAGGCGCCGGCTCACGGAATACCACCTGCGCATGTTGGAGAAGCAGAAGCTTCGCTCGATCTACTGGGTGGGGGAGCGCCAGTTCCGCCGATACTTCCAGGAGGCCACCCGCAAGAAGACGGTGACGGGGGAGGAGCTCCTGCGACTGCTGGAGACTCGCCTGGACTCCCTGGTGCTCCGACTGGGGTTCGCCCAGACGATCCACCAGGCCCGGCAGCTCGTGTCGCACGGTCATATCTTGTTGGAGGGCAAGCGAGTGAACGTGCCCAGCGCCACCGTGAAGGTGGGGCAGGTCATCGAGGCCGGGCCGAAGGCGAAGAACTTCATCTCGGTCCGGGAAGCACTCGAGGTCACGCCGGAGCCTCCCGCGTACCTCGAGCGCGACAAGGACCAGGTGCTGGGCCGCCTGATCAAGGAGCCCGTACGAGCCGAGATCCCCCTGCCGGTTCCGATCGAGGAACGCCTGGTCGTCGAGTTCATGTCCTAGTCCCGCCTCAGGCCGCCAGGCCGGACACGACGGCGGCTGCTTCAACCTCGCGGACATCGAGCGACCGCAAGGCCACGAGGCGGCGAGAACAGGGGGAGGCCCATCAACCAGGGCGAGACATGGCCGATCGCCGCGAGGCATCGGAGTGGCTCTCGCCTGGGCGCCTGCACAAGCACGGGGGCAGATCATGAGGCGCTCCGTGGCTGAGGGCCAGCATCTCGACATTGGCATGGCGGTAACAGGATCTTCATCACGTCGTCCGCATGAGCCCCAAGCCGTAGGGGTAGCAATCTGATTGAATGTGGGGCTTCCCGGCCAGTGGCTCCAGGACTGTCACCGATGAGACTCGAGTATGCGCACACACATGAGCCCGCCCCATCCGGTGGGTCCGAAGCCGAACCGGATACGCGCTCGACGCTGCGAAGGCTGTCCCTCGGGCCGGTGCTACCCTGGCTCGCCATCCTGTTCTTGGGGTCATTGGCCCTGGGCGCCTGGTTCCTGATCGGCCCCTCACTGCACGGAACCAATTATTACAAGGTGGGCTACAACCGCACCGCATATGGGTACAGCCGGCAGATCGTTCTGCTCTTCGTGCCCTACGCACTGGCGCTGATCGCATGGAGGCGAGGCCGCAGAGTCCCCCTGTGGGTGCTCCTTGGCGGAGCCGCCGTGCTCCACGTCCTGGTGCTGTTTGCGCCGCTTCCCCAGTCGCAGGACCTCTACCAATACCTGTTCTACGGGCGCATGCAGGCAGTCCACGGGGCCAATCCGTTCACCGTCAATCCCAGCACGTTCTGGGCGGATCCGTGGTTCCCGTGGATCAGGTGGAATACGCAGCCGAGCGTGTACGGACCGGCATGGATCCTGCTCGCCTTCTCCGCGGTCAAAGCAGCGGGGAACAACCTCGCCCAGGCCTTCATCGGGCTGAAGCTGGCCATTCTTCTCCTCGATGGCGCCATCGTGTGGCTGATCCTCTCGCTGGCGAAGGATCGGCCCGATCCGGCCGGGGCGAAAGGGTGGGGTGTCCTCGCCTATGCGTGGAATCCGCTGGTTCTGATCACAGTCCCCCTCGCCGGGTCGGCCGACGCGGCGGTGGCCGCAGGTCTGCTCGGAGCCATCCTGGCCCGCCGACGGGGCCGAAGCGGGATCGCCACTGTCCTGCTGGTGGTGGCGTCACTGGTCAAGGTGTACGCGGTGGTGGGCCTGGTGCTTCACCTGGTGCTCCTGTTGAAAGAACGTGGCGGAAGGCGCGCGGCCGTGCACGCCGGGGCCGCGGTTGGGCTCTCCGCCGTCGCATTCTCGCCGTATTGGGCGGGCCTTGCCACATTCCAGGGGTTGTTCAACATTGCCCGCATGCGGAATCAGTCGTTGATGGGCACCCTGGAGCGAGTGGTCATTCGCCCACTGCTCGTCGTGTTCGGTTACTCGACTCCCACCCGAGGCTCGCAACTCATGGGAAGAGCGATCGCCGCCATGCTCCTGGCGGTCACGTTGATCTGGGCGATCCGGAAGGTTCGAGACGAGGACAGCCTCTGGCTCGGGGTCTTGGGGGTCCTGACCGCCTACCTGCTGCTATCTCCGTGGTTCCTGTACTGGTACATCCTGGGACCGCTGGTGCTGGTAGCGGTTCTCCCGCGCAACAGGTTGACCTACCCCATCCTCGTCTTCGCCGGATCGGCCTTGATCAGCGTGTCTCTCTCCCCGATCCGTCTCCTGCTGACGGTGCAGTCGCTGGCCAGATACGGGCCGCCGGTCCTTGTGTTCGGCATACTCGGGTGGCTGGGCCGAGAAGCAGCCCGGAAGGGTCGGGGAACGTCCTTCCTCTCGGAAGAACCGGTCTCCGCTCCGGCCCTGTCGAGCGCCGTAGCCGGACGTGCACCCGCCGCGAAGTAGCGGCGTCCTCTCTCACCCACGGGCCCCGCGTAGACTCCAGCGAATGGAGCTCTCGGAATTCCAGGACACGATCCGGCGGACCTTTCTCGGCCGCGACACGGGCAGGGGTCTGGACGGCACGTTCCGATGGATGGTGGAGGAGGTGGGCGAACTGGCCAATGCGTTCCGGCGGGGAGACCACGCGGAGCTGACGCACGAGGTCGGCGACGTCCTGGCGTGGCTGACCTCTGTGGCCAACGTCGCCGGAGTGGACCTCGAGGAAGCGGCGGGCCGGTACGGGCAAGGGTGCCCGACGTGCGGAGGCATACCTTGCAGGTGCCCGCTCGCCTGATCATTTCCGAAGCGATCAGGGGGTTGCGATGACGAACGTGTTCATCTCGATCGATATGGAGGGCATCGCGGGGATCGCGCACCTCCAGCAGGTCATGCGCGGCACCGACGACTTTCAGGCGTCCCGCGAACTGATGACGGATGAGGCAAACGCGGCGGTGGCGGGGGCTTTCGAGGGAGGCGCCTCGTCGGTGGTGGTGAACGACTCCCATGGAGATATGTACAACCTTCTGGCAGAGAGGATGGACCCCCGGGCCGAGCTGGTGATCGGCTCCCCGAAGGTTCTGTCGATGATGCAAGGGTTCGGTCCCGAGTTCGACGTGGCTCTTTTCGTGGGCTATCACGCCGCGGCGGGGACCCAGGCTGCCGTCATGGATCACACGTACTCGGGTCGCCTGCTGTACGAGGTGCGTTTGAACGGGGAGCCGGTCACCGAGACCGAGCTCAACGCGGCCTTCGCCGGAACCTATGGTGTGCCGGTGGGACTGGTCACGGGCGACGACAAGATCTGCTCCGTGGCGTCGAAGAAGATCCCCGGGGTCAGGACCGTCATGGTGAAGGAGGCCTTCGGGAGGAACGTGGCCCGCAGCCTGCACCCTCAGTCGGCGAGAGACGCCATCCGCAAGGGTGCGGCAGAAGCAGTTGCCTCCCATGGGGAGCTGGCCCCCTACACGGTCGAGCCGCCTATCGGGCTGGAGGCGGACATCGCCAACACCAGCGCGACCGACCTGTGCGCGCTTGCTCCGGGTGTCGAACGGATCGGACCGCGCACAGTCCGCTTCCAGACCGATGACTTCAGGGAGGCCTTCCGGTGTCTGCTCGCGTGGGTGTACCTGGGGGCGAGCGAAGCTCCCCGATACGCCGGGACATGAGCAACGTCCATGAGCGAGGGACTTGACCCGTCCCGGTGCCTATGAGTTGGTCAATCGACCCCGATACACTCAGGGATCGACCTTTTTGCCTTGATCACCGGGACCGAAGCAGGCCCTCCCTTCCGATCAGTTCGGCGATCTGGACCGCGTTCAGGGCCGCACCCTTGCGGAGATTGTCGCCCGCGGCGAACAGCAGCAGGGCATGCCCATCGCCTCCCGGCTGACGGACTCGGCCGACCAGGACGTCGTCGATGCCGGCCGACTCGAGGGGCGTCGGGTAGAGATCACGCCGGGGCTCGTCGACGACCCTGATCCCTGCCGCCTCCGCGAGCGTCTCCCGGGCGGCCTCTGGCGTAACCCGCTTTTCGAACCTTGCGTAGATCGAGACTCCGTGCCCTGCCACGACCGGGACGCGGACCGCCGTGGCGGAGACAGGCAGGTCCGGGATTCCGAGTACCTTCCGCACCTCGTTGCCCATCTTGAGCTCCTCGGTGGTCGATCCCGAACCGGCCGAATCGAACGTCTCGGCGTGCGGGATCACGTTGAAGGCAATCGTTCGCCCGAACACCTCGCCGACGGGGAGCGCATGCTGGTCAGGCCGCGTGAGCGACTCCACCTGGTCGTGCAGCTTCTCCACTTGCTCTGCGAGCTCGCGGACACCCTTCATCCCGCTCCCGGACACCGACTGATACGAGGATGTGATCAGGAAGCTCAGCCCGAAGCGCTTGTGCAATGGTCCGAGCGGCATGAGCGCGATAATGGCCGTGCAGTTCCCGTTGGCCACGATGCCGGTGTGGTGTCGCAGTGCCTCGGGGTTGATCTCCGGGACCACGAGAGGCACGCCCGGGTCCATCCGGAAGGCCGAGGAGTTGTCCACGCTCACGGTCCCCGCAGCGGCGGCCGGGGGGAGGAACTGCTTCGCCACGACACTCCCCGCCGAGGTGAGGGCCAGGTCCACGCCCTCGAACCACCGATCGTGGACGGCTCGGACGGTGAGATCTTCGCCCCGGAAGCCGATTCTCTTACCCTCTGACCGCGACGAGGCAAAGAGCAGGAGGTCGTCCAAAGGGAAGGCCCTCTCATCCAAGAGCGAGAGGATCGTTCGTCCGACGGCGCCCGTGGCGCCCACGACGGCTACCCGCATGGGGCCATCGTAAGGATCATTCGCAGGTTCCCTCCGACCACTTAGGCGCACCAGGCAGGCTCCTCACGCGTGTTCTCTCGTGGCTCCGGCATCCGCACCGAGGCCGAACTTCACGTGGATGCATCTGACCGCCCGGTCCTTGTCGTCCGCGCGGATCACGCAGGAGATGCGGATGGAGGAGGTGGCAATCATCTCGATGTTGACCCCCTCGCCGGCCAATGCCTCGAACATGTCCGCCGCGACCTCGGGATTGCTCTTGATCCCCGCACCGATCAGGGACACTCGAGCGATCCCGTCGTCCGTCGTGTACCCGGAGCCTCCAACTTCCTTCAACACTCGGTCGATCAGTGCGGCGACGTGGGGCAGATCGGCCTTGGGAACCAGGAACGAGACGTCCGCCTTTCCATCTCGACCGACGTTCTGGACGATCATGTCCACGCTCGCACCTTCCTCGGCCACCGCCCGGAAGATGGCTGCGGCGACGCCGGGGCGGTCGGGAACGTCCTGCAAGGTGACCTTGGCC
>WNGA01013912.1_pt1 | contig 10226 bp, 11 predicted proteins | sample 5400061 | NCBI WGS metagenome assembly WNGA01 (sample SAMN13153366, study PRJNA577476) | soil metagenome | isolation source: 100 cm soil or saprolite under grassland replicate 2 | place: USA:California | collected 2016-06-15
ACCGCGACCCCGGTACCGGTGCGGCCGCCGTGGCGTTCCAGGTCCAGCTGGCCCTTGAAGGTCTGGTTGACCGACTCGATGAGCTGCCGCAACGGCCGGAACAACCCCGCGCCGGCCCGTGCGGCCTCGCCCTTGCGGGCCGGCCGCAACAGGTGCAGACCCAACTCCGAAAGCAGCCGCTCGAACTCGCCGCCGTAGTAGTTCTTGTCGGCGAGCAGCACCTGCCCCGGCCGCGCCGCCACCAGCTGCGGCTCGGTGGCCAGCAGGTCCAACAGCACCTGCCGCTCGTCGGGCGTGGCGCCGACCAGCGCGACCGCCACTGGCAGGCCGTGGAGGGTGCACACCAGATGCAGCCGCAACCCCCAGAACCAGCGCGAATGGCTGGCGCAGTAACCGTCAGGTCGCCCACCCGGCCAGCGCCGAGCGCTTGGCGGTCTGACGCGAGCGGCCGCACTCCACCGGGGTGGAGTCCACCACCCACACATCGTCGCTCCACAGTGCCGTGTCGCAGGCGATCGCCCGGATGGTGTGGCGGATCAGCTCGCCGGTGCGGCGCAGCCGCTTGTTGTAGCCCGATTGGCCGGGCAGGTAGGGGAACAGGTGGCGCAGGTGCCGGCCGGCGTGGCGCAGCCAGCGCGCCTCGGAGGTGAAGCCCAGCAGGGCTTGCAGGACCGCCAGCGTGACCAGCTCGGCGTCGCTGAGCTTGGGTGCGATCCCCACCCGTGGCCGCCATGGCGCCAGGTGGGCGCTTGCAGGAGCAGGTCGTCGATGGTGACGTACAGTGCAGTGGCGAGGGTGTCCAGGTCGGCGTCCACCGGGCCTCCAGGCTCGACGTTGGGTCTCAACGCCGATCATGGACACCCTCCTCTCAACTCCGCACCCCTTGGAATCAATCGTCTAGCCGGAGTTTCCCCCTTAGCCGATGAGTGGCAAGGAAAACTGCTGGTCAGCGGCCAGTTTTCGAGGATGCGAGTGTATGACCTAACTGCCTGGCCGGGTACCGGCCAGACTTGGTCTGCGCGGGCCGCAGGCGGGTCGTTGGCCCCAGTGCTCGCTGCGTTTTAGGTCATACACCATTTACCCTGCTCAGACCAACTTTACCTGACTTAGCCCGGAAACTTGGGCTACGTCTACGCCGTGCAGACGGTGACGAAGAAGGGGACGCTGTCCGCGCCGAGCGCTGTCGTCGCGGTCACCACGCCGCCTGAAGCACCGGCCGGGGTGGAGGCCGAGGTGATCAAAGCGGACGAGGTACGGCTGTCCTGGTCCCCCGCGGACGGCGCGACTTCGTACGCCGTGTCAGTGGTCGCCGATGACGGGAGCGAGACCCCCGCGACAGTCCTCGACATCGGGGAGCGGGGCGCCACCGTTCGGACGCAGGCGTCGACCAGGTATGTCTTCCGGGTCCGCGGCGTCGCCGGCGAGCTGGTGTCGTTGGGGTTCGCGACGGTGGAGGTGACCACGCCGCCGCGGGAGCCCTCGGTCGTCTACCTCGCCGTCCCGCGCCCGGTGCCCGACGGGCACACCGTCCTCACCTTCCACGTCGAGGGCACGCAGACGCTCCAGCCCACCTCGGGGACGCTTGAGGTGTCGATCAACGGGGGGCCGACCGCGCAAGTGGCGGTAGTGCAGAGCACGGCCGAGCTGCCGGTGGACCTGACTCCCGGGACGTACACCGTGACCATGGACTACTCGGGTGACGGGGCGTTCCTGCCGTCGTCGGGCCAGGGGACCCTCTACGTCGCGCGGCCCCTCCCCACCTTCACCAGCGACGTCATCGACAGATCGTCCCAGGTCTATGCCGTGGAGGCCGCGGATATCACCTGCGACAGCCGCACCGACCTGGTGGCCGCCTCGTACACCGCCGACGGCTTGACCCCGCGGCTCGACGTCCACCCCGGTCGGCCGGACGGGACCTTCGCGCCCGTGCTCACCACCGCGCTGCCCGGGGGTCAGGGCGCATCGTCGCTGGCAACCGGTGACCTCGACCGGGATGGCTGCGCCGACGTCGCGGCCGTCCTCGGCACGGAGCTGTGGATCTTCCGTGGCTCGGCCGCCGGACTCGGGTCCGGCACCAGGGTGCGCGGCGCCGGTGCGGTGAACACGGTCGCGCTGCGCGACCTCACCGGCGACGGGCTGCTCGACGCCGTGGTGGGCAACGGCATCGGCGGCGGGGTGTCGGTGCTTGCCGGTACCGGGCGCGGCGGCTTCGGCCGGGGCCCGCACGATCATCGCTTCGCAGGAGCGCTTCGACGTCGCCGACCTCGACGGCGACGGCCGCCTCGACGTCGTCACCGTCTACCAGGGCGAGCTGCACGGCTGGGGCCAGTCGGCCGACGGGCAGTTCCTGCTGCGCTGGTCCAGCCCGCTTGGGCCATCCCCGAGCGGCATCGCGGTCGAGGACGTCACCGGCGACGGCCGGGCGGAAATCATCGTCGCGGACCTGGTCGCCCCGGAGGGCATCACCGTGATCTCGGGCGTGGACGGTCAGCCCCGAGCGACGGTCCCTGCCATCCCCTGGCCACCCCTCGCGGTGACCACCGGCGACATCGACGGTGACACGGTCCGCGACATCGTCTCCGTGGACTTCTACAACGGCCTCATCGGTGTCTCCCTCACCTGGGCCGGGGTCCCCACGGCCCAGCAGTACGTGGGGAACGATCCTCGGCTGTTTGGCTTGCGCGACTTGCTGGTCGCCGATGTGACCCAGGACGGCCGCGCGGACGTGGTGGCGGTCGACGTCGACCCCGGTCTGGTCGTCTTCCGCCAGGGGTGAAGATCACGGCACTTGCTCGCCCTACGGCGAAGTCCACGGGACGACAGAGGGCACCGGGCGAGAAGACCGTGAGCCATCGCGACCGGATGCGTCGGGCAGCAAGGCGCCACTGGGTACGGGCGGTGGTCGGCGCGGGCGACCTGCCCGGGGCTGACCACCGCCTCACGTCGGAGGGCGAAGCCGAGATGGAGGTCAGGTGGTGCTCGACCCCTCCGCCCCCTCGGTTGCCGGCTGGTAGTGCAGGATGGTGACACCCGAGCTGAACGGCGTGATTGCGGTGCGCTGCAGGAGGGTCATCGCCCCGCCGTCTTGGAACAGCCGCTGGCCGCTGCCGGCCACGACAGGGTGCAGCCACAGGCGGTACTCGTCGATGAGGCCGTGGTGCATCAGGGTGTGCATGAGCATGGCGCTGCCGTACAGCAGGATGTCCTGACCCGGCTGCTGCTTGAGGGTGGCCACCGCGTCGGGGACCTGGTCGCGGATGATGGTGGTGTTGGTCCAGTCGGCGGTGGCGAGGGTGGTGGAGACGACGTACTTGGGGAGGTGGTTCATGCGGTCGGCGAAGCCTTGCTCGTCGGTCACCCACGGCCAGCTCGCGGCGAAGACATCATAGGTCCGGCGTCCCAGCAGCAGCGCGTCGGCGGCGAAGAGCTGATCGTACGCGTACTTGGCCAGCTCGTCGTTGAAGAACGGGAAGTGCCACTTCTGCGCCATGTCGCCGTCCAGGCTCATGACACCGTCCCGGGTCATGTAGGTCGACACGATCAGCTTGCGCATAGGGATCCCCTCTCTGGGCGTTCCGGGACTGGTGGGGGACTGGTTGGCTGGCGGTGGCCTGCGGCGAAGTGAGCGTGAGGGTGGAGGCGTCAGGCCAGGGAGGACGCGGGTACCTCCTCACGTTGGTCGGGGTTGACTTGGTCGGCTTGGCCGATAGGGGCAAGTGCCGCAGCGTGGTCACGATCACGAGGGCGATCCCGGCCAACAGCACGGCGCTGACGGCGGCGACGGTGTGCAGCCCGCCGGTGAAGGCGTCGCGGGCGACGGCTAGCAGGGCCGCAGCGAGCTGATCGGGCAGCGAGTGGGCTGCGGCGGTGGCGCCAGCGAGGGTGTCGCGGGCGACCGCGGCGGCGGCAGAGGGGACCGAGGCGGCGATGGCATCGGCCATCCGGGCGTGGTAGACGGCGACGCCGATGCTGCCCAGGGTGGCGATGCCGAGCGCGTAGCCGAACTCGTTGGCGGTTTGGGCCACGCCCGCCGCCGATCCGGCGTGTTCCGGTGGGGCGGACCCGACCACCAGGTTGGTACCGAGCGCCACCAGCGGGCCGCCGCCGAAGCTCGCCAAGGCGAACCCGGCCATCAGGATCAGGGGGCCGGAGGTAGCGTCGGACTGGGTAAGCAGCAGCAGGCCCGGCCACCGAGACGACCAGGCCGCCGGAGAACAGGAGGGCCGGACGGATTCGGCGCGCGAGAACAGGGGCGAGTTGGAAGCTGCCGATGGCCGCGAGCAGGCCGGGGACCAGGGCCAGGCCTGCCCGCAGCGGCGAGAGGCCCTCGACGAGCTGGAAGTGCTGGGCGATGAACACCATGGTCCCGCCGGCCAGCGTGGAGTTGGCCAGCAGACTGCCGAGGGTCGTGCTGAAGGCGCGATTGGCGAACAGGCGCAGGTCCAGCAGCGGGTTCGCGCCGGTGTCGGCCAGCGCGTGCTGGCGGCGCACGAACCTCCAGCCGACCACCAGCCCGACCACGATCGTCGCCACAGGCAGCGGCTGCCAGCCGCCCCTGGCCAGCTCCTTGAGGCCATAGACGATCGGCAGGATCGCCCCCAGCGACAGGGCGACGCTGGCCAGGTCGAGCCGGCCGGCGTTCGGATTGCGGAACTCGGGCAGCAGCCTCGGGCCGACGAGAAGCAGCAGCACCCTCGCCGGCACGCCGAGCAGGAACACCGACCCCACCAGAAGTGCTCCAAATTGGGCGGTATTGCATCAGATGCAACATTCCGCACGTTGTGAACAACCCGCAATCTAGCGCTGCTTGGCGGGATCCGTAGCTGGCTTGGTGGTGGAAGCACCCGCCTGTGCACATCGGCTGAACTGCGGGTTCTTGCATTGCGTTGCATTTGATGCAACAATGCTGCATCTGTTTGGAGGTGGAAGCGGGTGTGGTTGGGCTGGTGGAGCCGCCGGGGTCGGCGCGGTTGGTGTTGGTTGATGGGGTCGCGCATCTGGATCCGGCGCGGGCCGTGTTCGATGGGATGCTCGACGGCTGGGAGGCGCAGCAGCGCGCTCGTCTGCTCAGCGAGCACACGATCGGCGCGCGGCTGGCGGTGGTCCGTCGGTTCGCGGCGTTCACCAACGAGTATCCGTGGGCGTGGCGGCCGGCGGATGTCGAGGACTTCGCCAGCATGTTGCGGTCCGGTGACCGGCCGCGGGCGCATTCGACGATCCGCAACTATCAGATCGCGATCGGGCTGTTCTGCGGGTTCATCACCGACGCCCGCTACGGGTGGGCGGCGGCATGCGAGCACTGCTTGCGCCACTCGTACGTGCTGGCACCTGCGGGAGGTCATGGCCGCCCGCGGGCTGTACGCCACCACGGATCTGTTGCCGCTGCTGGCCGAGCGCGGGATCGAGCTGTCCCGCGAGCAGGTCTACCGGCTGGTCACCCAGCAGCCGGAACGCATCAACGTGTACACGCTGGCAGCGTTATGTGACGCGCTCGACGTCGAGATCGGCGAGTTGATCGAGCCGGTCGTCGAGTCCCGCCAGGTGCCAAAGCGCGCCGACACGGGTTCGGCCGGTGTCGGCGACCTGCGTCCAACTCGCGCACGTCTGACGGATCGCAGCGTCGATACCGAGTGACGCTCGCGGAACCGAACGAGGAACGCGATGCAAGCGGCGCGCCTCGTACTGTCGAGGAGCCGCTGGACCCGCCGCTGACGGCCGTTGCCGCGGAGCTCGTCTCGTTGCTGCCGGGCCTGTCCGACCACGACGCGCGCGCGGCGGTCATCGCCGCCACGGGTCATGGCGGTGATTGGTCCCAGGCCCAGCGCCGACGGTAACTGGCCCGGTGGCTGCGAGCGCACCCCGACGCGTTGACCTGCGGTCGGCGACCCGAACCGGGTGAGGCCGACGTGGTTCGGGTGCCACGCGACCTGCCTCGTCTGGTGGTCGAGCTGCGCGCCCGTGGCCGCGGCGACGTCCGCGATCTCGCGCCGCGTCGCTGCGCCGCCGGCCGCCATGACGTTGCCGCCGGGTGGGCGCCATCACGTGGCTGCCCCGACTGCGCCGCGCAGGACGCCTTGGATGACGCCGCCAGCGTCGTCGCTGGGCTGCTGCCGGGTCTGCCGGCGGCGCAGGCGGCTACGGCCGTGGCGGCTGTGACCGCTGGCGGGCTGGAGCGGGCTGCGGCCGCCACGCCACCGGGCGATCGCCGCGTGGCTGCGTACGCATCCCGACGCGTTGACCTCCGGCGCGTCGACCGCGCCGCTGGACGTCGCCCGGCTGATCGACCAGCTGCGCGCGGCGGGCCGCGATGACGTGGTTGCGCCGCGGTGCGCCGACTGCGGCCGGGCACGGCTGCTGCGCGCGACCACCGAGGCCGATCGGATCTGCCGATCGTGTGACAGCCGCCGCCGTGTGGCGGCCTGTCACCGCTGCGGCCGCGTCGAGCGGGTTTGCACCCGAGACGACCGACAGCGACCGGTCTGCGAGCGCTGCCGACGCGCGGACCCAACGACATGGCGGCCCTGTGAGCGCTGCGGGACGGTCGGGCCATACCGCGGCAGCATCAACGGGCAGCGGCTTGGCGCCTGCTGTCATCTGCGCCCGCACGAGCGTTGCACGGTCTGCGGCACCCGACGCGCGGTCAACCTGTACAAGACCCGCCGCGCGGTCTGCGCGGTCTGCCGGTCGGCGCCGCGGGTCGCATGCGGCGATTGTGGGCTGGACGCCCCACCGGCTGACGACGGTCAACCGCCGCGCTGTCAGCGTTGCCGTCTCGCCGTCACCGGACGGTGCACTGGCTGCGCCGCGCCGACCGTCGTGCGCGCAGCCGATGGCACCCCACGCTGCTTCGACTGCTACCAACGACCCACCCGGCGGTGTGGCCGCTGCGGGCGGACCGCGGTCATCGCTCGCCGCGCCACCGACGGCGACCCTGAGCTGTGCTCGTCGTGCTGGCAGGGCCCGACCGTCGAGTGCGACTCGTGCGGGCGGCTGCGACCCTGCCGTGGAGAACGCAACCGACGGTGGCTGTGCAAGTCCTGCCGCGGTGTGCCGCCGGCCGCCTGTGCGCGGTGCGGGCATGTCCGCCGACCCGTCTTGCGTCGACCCGACGGGCCAATCTGTCAGAACTGCTACCGCGTCGTGATGGCCGCCAAAGGCGACTGCCCGCGCTGCGGCGCGCACCGCCGGCTTCTTGCCCACGATGGCATCCAACATTCGGTGTGCGCGGAATGCGCCGACGCGCAACCCGGCCCTGTGTGCGGCGGCTGCCGCGACGAGACCTGGCTGTATGAGCGCGGCCGTTGCAGCCGCTGCGTCCCCGTCGAGCGGCTGACCTCGCTGCTGGGTGACTGCGACCGGCGCCGCCAGACAGGACTTGAGCCGCTCTACACGGCGCTGACCGACGCTGAGCTCCCGGACACCGTGCTGCGGTGGATCGCCCGACCCACACCCGCGGGGTTGCTGCGACGGCTGGGCTCCGGCGACCTGCCGTGCACCCACGACGCGCTCGACGCGCTCGCGCCGTCGGCCACCGCCCGGTTCGTCGATGACCTGCTCACCGCTGTCGGTGTCCTGCCACCCCGTGACGTCAACCTCGCTCGCCTCGAACGTTGGATCACCCAGTTCCTTGCTGGCATCGCCGACGCCGACGACCGCCAGTTGCTACGCCGTTACGCGACCTGGCACGTTCTCCGCCACGCACGCGCCGCCAGCCAGCGCGCGCCGCTGACGCCCGGGACGCTGCACGCATCCAAGCGGCCGCTGCGCGCCGCCGCCGAGCTGCTCGCATGGCTCCACCAGCACGACCGCGCGCTCGCCGACTGCCGCCAAGCCGACCTCGACCTGTGGCTGGCGACCGGACCCGCCCAGCGACGGGCCGCGCGTTCCTTCTACCACTGGGCCAGCGACCACCGTCACGCCCCCACACTGGACTTCCCACCCGAAACCCGCGGCCTGCGCGGCGGGGCAATCACGGACGACCAGCGCTGGGCCATCGCGCGCCGCATCCTGCACGACCCCGACATCGACGTCGCCGACCGCGTGGCCGGCGCCCTCATCGTGCTCTACGGCCAGACCGTCACGAAGGTCACACGCCTGACCATCGACGACATCACGATCGCCGACGACCGCACCACTGTCCGGTTCGGCACAACTCCCATCGATGTTGGCGAGCCCCTTGCCAGCCACCTGCGGCAGCTCGTCGCCACCCGCCGCTGGACCACCGCCGCCCGCATTCCCGACCCACCGGCATGGCTGTTCCCCGGCGCGCCCGGCCGCTGCCTCAGCCCGAACCATCTCGCCCGACGACTCCGCGCCATCGGCGTGGACACCGCCAGCCGCCGCACCGCGCTCCTCCAACTCTGCGGCGAGCTTCCCGCCGCCGTGATCGCCGATCTCCTCGGCATCCACATCGGCACCGCCATCGCCTGGTCATGCGCCGCCGGCGGCTCATGGGCCGAGTACATCGACGCTCGTCGGGCTGGATCGGACGGAGAAGCGTCGTGATTGTCGCGGACTGGCACACGCTTCATGCCCACGGCGGGCGCCTCTGCAGACTAGACAAGGGTTTGGGCAGGGCCAGCAGTCCACGTTGTCCCAGGTGGCGTTCCCCGTCGTCGGCTCCTACGCGTGGTCGGTTCTGAGCAGGCTGTACAGCGCGACGTCGCGCCACCGGCCACGTTGGAACACGGCCGACCGCAGAACGCCCTCGCGGCGGAACCCGACCTTCTCGAGTTCGACGTCGGACACGTCACGGCGCCGCCAGCCGTCGAACTCGGCGCAGATGCGGCTGGCGGTCGACTTGCTCAGCGTCGCCTCCGGGCCGAGCGCGTCGGCCAGCGACGCTTCCACGTCACGCGTGGACAGGCCGCGGACGTACCCGGCGATGACCAGCGACTCCAACGCGTGGGTCTTGGGCACGTGGCGGCCGAGCAGCCGCGAGGCGAACGCGGTATCGGTGCCGCGCAGCTTCGGGCGTTTGAGTTCGACCGGTCCGGCGGTGGTCTTCACGGTCACGTCGCTGTAGCCGTTGCGCTGCCCTGTGCGGGCGCGGTCGCCGCGCGCGTAGCGCTCACGGCCGAGGAACTCGGTGACCTCGGCCTCCAACGCGGTCTGCAAGATCAACCGTGCGCCGAGGCGCGCGACGTCCTCGAGCACCTCGCCCAGGCCGCTGTCCTCGGCGAACAACGCGTCGATCTGGTCGCGGATCCGCTCGGTCGGCGATACTCATGCTGGCATGGGCGTAGCTCCTTCCTGACTCGACTTGGTACGTCTGTCAGGAACCTACGCCCGTGCCCCTTTTACACCGAGGACGAGACGCGACCGGCCGCGGCCGAGCGGCTGCGGTCCTTCGACCTTCCGGCGCTCGTGATCTGGGCGAGCGAGGACCGCGTCATGCCCCCTGAACACGGGCGTCGACTGGCCGAGCTCCTGCCCCACGGACGCTTGATCGAGATCGCCGACAGCTACACGCTCATCCCCGAGGATCAACCGGGCGAGCTGGCACACGAGATCCGTCACTTCGTCCACGACACCCACTGATTACGCCTCCCTGACCTGTGGCGCGCGGGATTCTCGGTCGAGGCGGCCTCGGCGCGTTCCGTCAACGAACGCATGGCAGTGTCGGCAGTCGCTGGTTCTGGCAAGCGGCCAGACTCGCTGTCGGTCATTGGCGTCGAACATCTTGGCAACAACCAGTAGAACCGGCCGCCGGCACGATGGACTATGGCACCGAACCTTCGTGACGCCGATGGCCACGCGGTTGATCACCTCGGGCGTTCACGTCTGTTGGTCGATAGGGCGCGGGTTGGTACCCCGGGCGGGAGTCGCCACGCCGTTCGATCGTTCGGCGCCCGTCGTCCCGAGCATCAGGCATGTTCGGCTTGGAGGACCTCCCCGACCGGACGGCGGGCGCCGAGGCGGGCGGGAACAGCGGTGAGCGCCGCCACCACGAGCACGGTCGCTAGCACCACGGCGACCAGCTGCCAGAGCGGCGGAAGCGTGGCCCTGTCGCTGTCGCCGCCGGTGATCGCGTTGATGGCGGCGAACAGTGCGAAGCCTCCCGGGAAAACGCCCAAGATAGCGCCGGCGAGCGCGGGGAGCACCTGCGCGGCCGCCAGTGCCGCACTCACTTCACGAGGGGTTGCGCCGAGGGCGCGCGCCAGCGCCGACGAATGCCGGTTGTCGAGCACCGTCGCCCAGGTGATGAAGATGGCGTTGACCGCCGC
>WNGA01013914.1_pt1 | contig 10226 bp, 8 predicted proteins | sample 5400061 | NCBI WGS metagenome assembly WNGA01 (sample SAMN13153366, study PRJNA577476) | soil metagenome | isolation source: 100 cm soil or saprolite under grassland replicate 2 | place: USA:California | collected 2016-06-15
TCCTTCTGGCGGCCGAACACCTTCACCAGCTCGTGCCCGGTGAACGCCTCCTCGATCTGTCCGTTCAGCGCGCCGGTGTGCCTCCACTGGGCGATGAACTTCGCCTGCGACCGCTTGGCGATCTGCTTGGTCGCGAGCAGCGAGAGCGGGATCGCGATCAGCGCCACCACCGCCAGCAGCGGCGACACCACGAACATCATCACCAGCACGCCGACCACCGTCAGCAGCGACGTGAGCAGCTGGCTGAGCGACTGCTGCAGGCTCTGCTGGACGTTGTCGATGTCGTTCGTCACCCGGCTCAGCAGCTCACCGCGCGGCTGGCCGTCGAAGTACGACAGCGGCAGCCGGTGCAGCTTCGCCTCCACCTCGTCGCGCAACCGCAGCACCGTCCGGTTCACGGCGCCGGTGAGCAGCCAGCCCTGGCACCACAGGGCCAGCGACGACACGGCGTACAGGACCATCGCGAGCATCAGGATGTTGCGCAGCGCAACGAAGTCGACGCCCTGCCCCGGTACGACGTGGTGCATCGCGGCGAGCATGTCGGCGAACTTGTCGTTGCCCTGGGCCCGGGCGGCCTGGACCGCCTGGTCGAGCGTCACACCGGGTGGCAGACGCCTGCCGACGATGCCGCTGAAGATGACGTCGGTGGCCCGGCCGAGGATCTTGGGCCCGACGACGCTGAACCCCACACTCAGCAGCGCAAGCGCGAGCACCGCGACGATGCTGTCGCGCTCCGGTGCCAGCCGGCCGAGCAGGCGCTTGGCGGAGCCCTTGAAGTCGTTCGACTTCTCGGTCGGCATCCCGGCCGCTGCCCACGGCGGGCGTCCGCCGCCCGGTCCACCCGGTCCGCGGCTCGCGGCGGGCAGCCGTCCGGGAGGAGGTGTGGTCGTCGTGCGGCTCATGCTGCCTCCTCCGCGGCGAGCTGGGACTGGACGATCTCGGCGTACGTCGGGCAGGTGGCCACGAGTTCGTCGTGCCGTCCGGCCCCGACCAGGCGGCCGTCCTCGAGGACGAGGATCTGGTCGGCGTCGGTGATGGTCGACACCCGCTGGGCGACGATGATCACCGCCGCCTCCCGGGTGTGCGGCCGCAGCGCCGCCCGCAGCCGCGCGTCCGTGCTCAGGTCGAGCGCGGAGAACGAGTCGTCGAACAGGTAGATCTGCGGCTTCGCGACCAGCGCGCGGGCGATGCACAGCCGCTGCCGCTGACCGCCGGACACGTTGGTGCCGCCCTGTGAGATCGGGCTGTCGATGCCGTCCGGCATGGCGCGCACGAAGCCGGCCGCCTGGGCGATCTCGAGCGCCTCCCAGAGCTCCTCGTCGGTCGCGTCCGGGTTGCCGTAGCGCAGGTTGCTCGCCACCGTCCCGGAGAACAGGTACGGCTTCTGCGGGACCAGCCCGATCCGGCGGCGCAGCACGTCCGGGTCCAGGTCGCGGATGTCGGTGCCGTCGACCCGGACCGTCCCGCCGGTGGCGTCGAACAGCCGCGGCACCAGCGACAGCAGCGTCGTCTTGCCGGCGCCGGTGCTGCCGATCACGGCCGTGGTCCGGCCCGGCACGGCGCGGAAGGCGAGGTCCTTCAGCACCGCGTCGGCCGCGCCCGGGTACTGGAACGACACGCCGTCGAACTCCAGCTCGCCCGGACCGGTCAGCGTGCTGATCGGACTGGCCGGGGGCCGCACCGACGACTCGGTGTCCAGCACCTCGCCGATCCGGTCCGCGCTGACGGCGGCGCGCGGAATCATCATCGCCATGAACGTCGCCATCATCACCGACATCAGGATCTGCATCAGGTAGGCGAGGAACGCGGTCAGCGCACCGACCTGCATCTCGCCGTTGTCGACCCGGTGCGCGCCGAACCACAGCACCGCCACGCTGGAGGCGTTGAAGATCAGCATCACGACCGGGAACATCCGGATCATCAGCCGCCCGACGCGTAGCGCGATCCGGGTCAGGTCCTGGTTCGCCGCACCGAACCGATCGGTCTCGTAGGGCTCGCGGACGAAGGCCCGCACCACCCGGATGCCGGTGATCTGCTCGCGCAGCACCCGGTTCACCCCGTCGATCGCGACCTGCATGGCGCGGAAGCCGGGCACCATCTTGCGGATGATCAGGCCGATCGCCACGATCAGCACCGGCACCGCGACGACCATCAGCCAGGACAGGCCGACGTCCTCGCGCAGTGCCATCACGATGCCGCCGACGCACATGATCGGCGCCGCCACCATCATCGTCAGCGTCATCGCGACCAGCATCTGGATCTGCTGTACGTCGTTGGTGGTGCGGGTGATCAGCGACGGCGCGCCGAACCGGTTCACCTCGCGCGCCGAGAACGTGCCGACGCGGTGGAAGATCCCGCCGCGCAGGTCACGGCCGAACGACATCGCGGTCTTGGCGCCGAAGTACACCGCGGCGATCGTGCAGACGATCTGGATCAGGCTGACAGTCAGCATCCAGCCGCCGGAGTCCATGATGTAGCCGGTGTCACCCTTGGCCACACCATTGTCGATGATGTCCGCGTTCAAGCTCGGCAGGTAGAGCGACGCGATCGTCCCGATCAGCTGCAGGACCACCACCATCGTGAGGTTGCCGCCGTACGGGCGTAGGTAGGTCCGCAACAAGCGGATGAGCATGAGTCAGGTCCCCCTTGGACTCGTGGTCTGGTTGGTCTTGTGGTCCAGGCGGAGCGTGCCGACGAGCACCGTGTCGACGATCTCCTCCGGGGTGAGCAAGTTGCCTTCGGCAATCAACGGGTGAGTGCCGGAGAAGGTCAGCAGGCGGAGCAGCCCCGCGAGCTGCTCGGGTGGGACGCGCAGCGCGTCGCGGTCGTCGCCGATCAGGTCGACCATCGCCGCGGTGATCTTGGCGTTGCGGCTGTCGTGCTCCTGGCGTGGGTTGGCGTGCTCCGGGGGCCGCTGCTGGCGAAGCACCATCATCAGCCGGAAGACGTGCTGGAACCGCTCCTGGAAGTAGCCGACCGCCGTGACGAGTCGCTCCCGGAGCGGCAGCGTGCGGTCGATCCCGGCGAGCTTCTCCAGCGCCTCGGTCGGGTCGAACAGCGACTCGATCGCCGCGTGGATCACGGCCTCCTTGTTCGGGAAGACGCGGAAGATGGTGCCCTCCGCGACCCCGGCCGCCTCGGCGATCTGCCGGGTGCTGACGTCCCGGCCGTGCTCGCGCAGCAGCGGCAGCGTCGCCGCGACCAGCGCGGCCCGCCGCTCGTCCGGTGACATCGGTGTCGCACGTTGCCTCATGCCTGCAGAGTAAATGAGTGAGCACTCACTCACAAGTCCCTTTTTCCGCGGCAGGCTCACAACAGGCCGGCGAGCCTGTAGAGGACCAGGGAGCCGGCTACGGCGACATTGAGGCTGGCGCCGGTGCCGATCATCGGGATCTCGACGACCAGGTCGAGGTGCTCGAGGGTGGTCCCAGCACGAGTGCGATCGCCGCCGGCGTTGGTGCTTCAGGTCTTTGCGGCTGCGGACCCGGACCTGCGGGGCCGTCATGCGGTCGCGGGGTGTGTCCTCCCGCTCAGGAACTCGGTCATCCGATGGGCGACCTCGCGGCGCGCCCGGGCCATCGACGGTGACTGTGCTCACGGAATGTTACCGCGCGATGTACGACACTGGTCGGCATGAGTGTCGCCGGCCGCAGCCCGTTCGGCTCCTGGCTGCTGGGTTCGGTGAACCAGCGGCCCAAGCTGCTGCGGGTGCGGGTGCAGTTGCTGCTGACGGTGCTGCTGCTCACCGCCAACGCGCTGGGGTCGGCGGTGGTGATCGCGCTCGTGATGTTCGTGCTGCCGGGGCCGCCGCCGGATCACCGGACGCTGCTGATCAACGCCGTCGCCGTGCCGTCGTACATGCTCCTGGCGGTGCTGGTCGGGACGGTGTGGTGCACGCGGTACGCGCTGCGGGTGACGCGGTGGATCCCGGAGGGGCGGCAGCCGACCGCGCGCGACAAGCGGCGGGCGCTGCGGCTGCCGCTGCGGCTGACGCTCATCCAGGGGCTGATGTGGGCGGTCGCGACGGCGCTGTTCACGACCTGGTTCGGGATCCTGAACGCCGAGTACATCCCGCTGATCGGGCTCACCGTCGGCCTCGGCGGGTTGGTGACATGCACGGACGCCTACCTGCTGACCGAGTTCGCGCTGCGGCCGATCGCGGCGCGCGCGATGGCCGGCAACCCGGTACGGCGCCCGCTGGCGGCGGGGCTGCTGATGCGCAGCGTCGTGTTCTGGGCGCTCGGGTCCGGGGTGCCGGTCGCCGGGCTGATGATCGCGGCACTGCTGGCGCTGGCCGAGAAGGACACGTCGGCGACGCGGCTGTCCGTGGTAATCCTCGCGCTCGGCGGCTGCATGCTCGTGTTCGGCGGGCTGCTGACGTACATCGCGGCGAAGGGCGTGGTGTCGCCGGTCCGGTCGGTGCGTCGTGCGCTCGGAGCGATCGAGGGGGGCGACCTGGACGCCGAGGTTCCGGTGTACGACGGGACGGAGCTCGGGTCGTTGCAGGCCGGGTTCAACCGGATGGCGGCCGGGCTGCGCGAGCGGGAACGGATCCGGGACCTGTTCGGGCGGTACGTCGGGCCGGACGTGGCGGCCGACGCCCTCGACCGAGGGGTCGGGCTGGGTGGCGAGGAACGGTTCGCCGCGGTGCTGTTCGTGGACCTGGTCGGCTCGACCGAGCTCGCGGCGACCAGGCCGCCGGGTGAGGTCGTCGACCTGCTCAACCGGTTGCTGAAGATCGTCGTCGACGAGGTGACGACGCGCGGCGGGATGGTGAACAAGTTCGCCGGCGACGCCGCGCTGGCGGTGTTCGGCGCCCCTGTCGAGCTGCCGGACTCAGCGGGTGCGGCGCTCGCCGCGGCACGCGCGATCGGCGACCGGCTGCGAGCCGCGGACATCGTGGCCGGGATCGGCGTCGCCGCCGGCACGGTCGTGGCCGGCACGATCGGCGACGAGCGCCGCTACGAGTACACGGTGATCGGCGACCCCGTGAACGAGGCCGCCAGGCTCACCGAGCTGGCCAAGTCGTACGACGGCCGGCTGCTCGCCTCGATGGACGCCGTCGCCGCGGCCGGTGAGCCGGAGCGGGCGCGCTGGACCGCGGACGACGAGGTCGTGCTGCGCGGCCGCACCGCACCCACCCGGCTCGCGGCGCCCGCGGTCAGTGCGCCCAGGGCGGGCTGACCGTGGTCCCGTCGGCCATGGTCCCGGTGAACCCGGCCGCGATCGCGACGTACGCCTCGGCCGGGGTGTCGCCGGCGTTGACGAGCTGGATCGGCTGACCGGCCGGCACCACCACGGCGTCGCCGGCGTGCAGCGTCTCGCCGCCCGGGGTGACCCGGATCGCGCCCTCGGTGACCATGGCCGACGGGTACGTGCTGCGCGCGGGGCCCGCACCTCTAAGGGATGGGCGCGCCCTCCGGGGTGTAGGTCGCGAGCTCCACGCGGTAACCGTCCGGATCCTCGAGCGTCACCGCCTGCACGGGGCCGACGGTCGAGGTCCGTGGATGGACCTCGCCGTGCGACGCGTGCAGCTCCTCGGCGCGCAGGTAGAGGTCGTGGATGGACGCCTCCGCCATCAGGCACAGGCTGACCGAGCCCGGCGGCGCGGGCATGCCCTGGCGGAGCCGGACGGCCTGCCCGCCGACGAGCAGCGACACCTCGCCCTCGTGGTCGGTGGTCGGGTAAGCACCGGTCACCTTCGACCACCACTGCGTGCTCTGCTCGACATCGGAGACGGTCAGGACGACGTGGTCCAGGAACGTGGTGCGGATCTTCATGACGACTCCTTCCGCCACCTCTGACTGTGCTCCGTGACGCCCGCTCAGTCCAGATGCGTGAGTCAGTCGACGAGCGACGCGTAGCTGATCACGCCGCGGCGGATCTCGTCGACGACCGCGCGGGCGGTGGCGCGCAGCGGGCCGGGACCGGCCGCGTCGGCGACCTGCTCGGTGAGGTCGATCAGCTGCTTGGTCCAGCGGACGAAGTCGCCGGCCGCGAGATCGGATTCGTAGAGCACCTCGCTCAGCGACGCGCCGGACGCCCAGCGGTACGCCGCCCAGCAGAAGCCGAAGTCGAGCTGCCGCAGGAAGTCCACCCGCATGTCGCGCTCCAGCGCGACCAGTTCGCGCCAGATGATCTGCATCCGGTCCAGCGCGCCGCGCACGGCGCCACCCGGCAGCCGCGGCGACGTCGGGTCGTCCGGCGACCGCGACTCGTACACCAGCGCCGCCAGCGCGCCGGCCAGCTCGGGCACCGTCATGTCGTCGAACACCCCGACCCGCAGGCACTCCGCGGCCACCAGGTCGAGCTCGGCGTAGATCCGCGACAGCCGGTCGCCGGCCGCGGTGGTCTGGTCGCCCTCCAGGTAGTGCAGCGCGTCCAGCACCTGGCAGACCCGGTCGAACTGCCGGGCGATGGTGTTCGTGCGCTGCTCGATCTTGCGCTGCACGTCGCGCGTCTCGCGCTCCAGCCGGATGTACCGCTCGGCCCAGCGCGCGTGGTCCTCGCGGTCGGAGCAGCCGTGGCACGGGTGCGCGCGCAGTTCGGCGCGCATCCGCTTCAGCTCCGGGTCGTCCGCCGCGCCGACCGCGTCGGCGGAGCGCGACCGGGCCGACGGCGGCAGGTCGTCGGTGATCAGGTCGGTGCGGTTGCGCAGCACCTGCGCCAGGTCGCGGCGCTGCTGCGGGTTGCGCGGGTTGAACTTCGACGGCACCCGCATCTTGCCGAGCGCCTCGGCCGGCCGCGGGAAGTCCACCATCGACAACCGCCGCACCTGCCGGTCCACGGTGAGCACGGTCGGCCGCGGGCCCTCCCGGTCGGACTTCATCCCCGGGTCCAGCACCAGCGCGATCCCGGCGCTGCGCCCGGCCGGGATCCGGATGATGTCACCGATCCGCAGACCCTCCAGCGACTGCTGCGCCTCGGCGCGCTTGTCCGTCTTGCGCCGTTTCACCCCGGACGCCTCGTACTCACTGATCTTGCGGCGCAGTCGCGCGTACTCCATGAAGTCGCCCAGGTGGCACTCGACCGCCTCGGCGTACCCCTCCAGCGCCTCGGTGTTGCGCTGCACCTGCCGGGCCAGCCCGACCACGGCCTGGTCGGACTGGAACTGCGCGAACGACAGCTCCAGCATGTCCCGGGCCCGGCCGCGCCCGACCTGGCGCACGAGGTTGACGGCCATGTTGTACGACGGCGCGAACGACGAGCGCAGCGGATACGTACGCGTCGACGCCAGACCGGCCACCGCCCGCGGGTCGAACCCCGGCTGCCACAGCACCACGGCGTGGCCCTCGACGTCGATCCCGCGCCGCCCGGCCCGCCCGGTGAGCTGGGTGTACTCCCCCGGCGTGATGTCCGCGTGCGTCTCGCCGTTCCACTTCGAGAGCTTCTCGAGTACGACGGTCCGCGCGGGCATGTTGATGCCCAGGGCAAGGGTCTCGGTGGCGAACACGACCTTGATCAGGCCACGGGCGAACAGCTCCTCGACGCACTCCTTGAACGCGGCCAGCATGCCGGCGTGGTGCGCGGCGATGCCGCGGCTGAGCGCCTCGGCGAAGTCGTGGTACCCGAGCACGCCGAGGTCCTCGTCCGGGATGTCGCCGGTGCGGTCGGCGATCACCCGCTTGATCTCCTCGCGCTCGGTCGTCGAGGTGAGCCGCAGCCCGGACCGCAGGCACTGCATCATCGCCGCCTCGCAGCCGGCCCGGCTGAAGATGAAGTAGATCGCCGGCAGCAGCGCGTCGCCGTCCAGCTGGTCCACCACGTCGACCCGCAGCGGGGTGAAGTGATTGCGGGACGGCCGGTTCCGCGGCAGGTCCCGCCTGCGTCGCGGCCTGCGCGAGTCGTCCTTGAAGACCCGGTTGTCGTCGCGCGCGATCCGCACCAGCTGCGGGTTGACGACGTCCTTGCCGACCACCTTCGCCGGGTTCCCGGTCCGAGCCGTCGGCGCCTCGTGCGCGAACAGGTCGTGGATCCGCTTGCCGACCATGACGTGCTGGAACAGCGGGACCGGACGGCGCTCCTCCAGGATGACCACGGTGTCGCCGCGAACGGTCTCCAGCCACTCGCCGAACTCCTCGGCGTTGCTGACGGTCGCCGACAGGGACACCACGGAGACCGATTCCGGCAGGTGGATGATGACCTCCTCCCAGACCGCGCCCCGGGACCGGTCCGCGAGGTAGTGCACCTCGTCCATCACGACGTACGAGAGTCCGAGCAGGGTGCCGGAGCCGGCGTACAGCATGTTGCGCAGCACCTCGGTGGTCATCACCACGATCGGCGCTTCGGAGTTGATCGAGTTGTCACCGGTGAGCAGGCCGACGTTCTCGGTGCCGTAGCGGCGCACCAGGTCGCCGTACTTCTGGTTGCTCAGCGCCTTGATCGGGGTGGTGTAGAAGCACTTCTGCCCGTTCTTCAGCGCGAGATGTACGGCGAACTCGCCGACCACGGTCTTGCCGGAGCCGGTGGGCGCGGCGACCAGCACCTGGTGGCCGTGCTCGAGCGCGGCGCAGGCACGGAGCTGGAACTCGTCCAGACCGAAGTCGTACAGCGACCGGAACTCGGCGAGTGCCGGGTGTGCCAGGGCCTCCTCGGCGTCCGAGCGGAACCGCGCGTACTTCTCGGCCGGGGTGCTCATGGCGCCAGGCTATGCGACGCCGGGGATCGAACCCGCGTAGGAGGCCTCCTCCGATCGTCACCGGCGTCGGCGAGGATGGCGGGTATGCGGATCGGATTCGGAGCACCGGTGTCAGGGGTATGGGCCAGCCCGGAGAACCTCGCGGGTTTCGCGGAACGGGCCGAGCGGCTCGGGTACGGGTCACTGTGGACGTTCCAGCGGCTGCTCACGCCGGCGGATCCCGAGGCGCTGGACCCGGTGTACCGCAGCGTGCTCGACCCGCTGGTGGCGCTGGCGTACGCCGCGGCCCGGACGTCGCGGATCCGGCTCGGGGTGGCCGTGGTGAACCTGCCGTTCGTGAGCCCGGCGTACCTCGCCAAGCAGGCCTCGACGCTGGACGTGCTGTCCGGTGGCCGGCTCGATCTCGGCCTGGGCACCGGCTGGCTGCGCCAGGAGTTCGAGGCCAGCGGTGTGAGCCGGGACCGTCGGGGCGCCCGTGCGGAGGACTACGTGCGGGCGCTGCGGACGCTGTTCGACGAGGAGGTCAGCTCTTACGACGGCGAGTTCTACACGGTGCCGCCGAGCCGTATGGCGCCGAAGCCGGTCGCCGGTCCCCCGCTGCTGCTCGGCGGTTCCGCGCCGGCCGCGCTGCGCCGTGCCGGGCGGCTGGCCGACGGCTGGATGAGCCGCAGCGCCACCGACCTGGACAAGATCGCCTCGCAGATCGCCGTCGTACGGCGGGCCGCCGAGCGCGCCGGCAAGGACCGGGCCGCCGTACGGGTCGTCGTACGGGGTGTGGTGCACGCGGGCGGCTCGGGCGAGGCGCGGCTGTCCGGCTCGTACGACAAGATCCGCGACGACACCGCCTGGCTGGGCGAGCAGGGCGTCACCGAGGTCTTCTACGACCTCAACTGGGACCCGCTGATCGGCTCCCCCGACGTCGACCCCGCCGCCGCAACCGCCCGCGCCGACGAGATCCTGCACGCCCTCGCGCCCTGACAGCTGGTTGCCGGGCGCCTGACGGTGGATAACTGGGTCATCCGGCCCCACACCGATCATCCATGTGGATAACCTCCGCGGCCGAACACGCGACCTCGCTACGTTGATGGTGACGGCATCGAGGCGAGAGAGGTGCGCATGACCGACGAGGACTGGCCGCGGACCGGCCGCGACCTGGGCGGGTGGACCCAGGACGAGGCGGTTGCCTACGAGGTTGCCTGCGAGCTGCTCACCGGCATGGTCGCGTGGTGCTCCAGCGACATCGCCAAGGAGGAGCAACAGACGGCGCCCGACGTCGATCACATCCATGCGTTGGAGGAGGAGATCGGCCGCTACGAGCGCGAGCGGCGCCAGCTTGACCCGGCCGACCATGACGAAGTCGCGCGAGTGACGCAGATGTACGGCGCCAAGCTGCGGGCGCACTATGCGGAGTTGCGCGCCACCGATGAGGACCCGTCGTGACCGACACCGACAAGGAGCGCTATCTGCTGCAGGAGGCGCACCATGAGCGGATCTTCCAGCGCCGCATCGTTCCCAGGGCACTGGCCGGCGGCCAGCCGCAGGTTGCGCCGGTCGTCTACATGCTCGGCGGTCAGCCGGGGGCCGGGAA
>WNGA01067048.1_pt1 | contig 10224 bp, 8 predicted proteins | sample 5400061 | NCBI WGS metagenome assembly WNGA01 (sample SAMN13153366, study PRJNA577476) | soil metagenome | isolation source: 100 cm soil or saprolite under grassland replicate 2 | place: USA:California | collected 2016-06-15
GAGAGCCTCGCGGAAGCCGTGCAGGTACGCCGCCCCGAGGCCGGCCTTCTCGGTGCGGTGCACGACGCTGATCTGCGGGTCGGCCGCGGCCAGCCGGTCCGCGATGTCGCCGGTGCCGTCGGGGCTGTTGTCGTCGACGATCATCACGTCGACGTCGGGCTGTGCGGCGCGGAGCCGGCCGACGATCCACTCGATGTTGAGGGCCTCGTTGAAGGTCGGGATGACCATCACGACGCGGCCGAGCGGGGCGTTGCTCACGTAGGAACCTCAGTGTCTTCCGTCTGGTCTGCTGGCACGGTCCCGGCTCGCGGCACCGTCTCACTCGGTCGCTCCGGCTCGATGTCGAGCTCCCTGGCAAGGTTGCTGCGACGACGATACGGGACGAGCGCGATGACCAATGCACCCAGCGAGACGAGGACGGACAGCCGTCCCAGCCAGGGCCCCAAGAGGACACCTGGCGTTGTCCCGTCGTACAGCTTGATGTCGTCGACCATGATGCTCTGGGTGCGCGGCGCGGCCTGGTCGACCACGCTGCCGTCGGGCGCGATGACGCCGGAGATGCCGTTGGTGGCCGCGACGACGACGTACTTGCCGCTCTCGATCGCGCGCAGCCGGCTGATCGCCCATTGCTGCTCGATCTGATGGGTGTGGATGAACATCGCGTTCGAGGTCTGTACGACGACCAGCTGGGCGCCGGCGCGTATCTGCGCGGCGATCCCATCGTCGTACGCCACGTCGAAGCAGATGGCGTCCGCGATCCGGGCCCCGTCGATGGTGAGCGGCTCGCTGCGCGTCCCGCTCATCATGTCGAACGGGATCATGGACAGCTTGCCGAAGTTGTGGGTCAGGTCGAGGTGCTTGCGGTAGGGGATGTACTCCCCGAACGGCACCGGGTGGCGCTTGGTGTAGCGGTCCCCCGCCCCCGTCTCGGGGTCCCACACGATGCCCTGGTTGAGGATCGCGTCGGGTGCGGGAGCGTCGACGATCGCACCGACCAGGATCGGCACCTTGATCGCGGCCGAGGCGGTCAGGATGTCCTCGTGGATCTCCTGGTCGCGGAACGGGTCGATCGCGGTGGTGTTCTCGGGCCAGAGCACGAACGCCGGCTGCTTGACCGCACCCGCGGCGACCTGGGCCGCGAGCTGCTGGGTGGCGGCGACGTGGTTGGCCGTCACCTCACGGTGGTGGTGCAGGATGTCGTCGCCCGAGCCGGGCACGTTGCCCTGGATGGCGGCCACGGTGATGGTGCGCGCGTCGGCGGCCGGCTGCCACGGGTGTACGCCGGGCAACAGCGCGACGGCCACGGCGGCCACGAAGGCACCCACGGCCCGCGCCGGCTGTTCCCGGAGCCGGGGCAGCGCCCAGGCCAGGCTGGTGCCGGTGAGCGCGAGGAGCAGGCTGACGCCGTTGGAGCCGATCCAGCCGAGGCCGTGCGCGAACGGCGTGTCTACCGTCGCGAACGCCAGCCGGCCCCACGGGAAGCCGCCGAACGGCCACCCGCCCCTGACCACCTCGACGGCCAGCCACATCACGGCGGTCCAGAGCGGCCACCAGTGGAGTCGGCCGACCAGAGCGAGGCCGACGCCGAGAACCGCGCCGTACAGGGTCATGAAGCCGGAGAGGGCGAAGAGGGCGTCCCAGCCGACCGCGCGCATCCACCAGATCAGGGTGAGCCAGAAGGCGAGACCGAAGACGAGGCCGATCGCGGCGCCGCGGGCTGCCCGTTGCTGGCGGACGCTGAGAACGAGGGCGGCCACGGCCGGAGGGATCAGCCACCACAGCGCGAGCGGCTCGAACGAGACGCCGAGTGCGATCCCGGCGATCGCGGCGACCAGCAGGCGAAGGGGCACGCCGACAGGTTAGACCGCAGGGCGCAGCCAAGGCGTGGGTGGGAGGGGACCCGTGCAGGTCGCGGAAGGGCATCCGAACCCTTCGGACCAACCCGCCGCCGACTGGATGCCGGCGTCGGGAAGTTGTCTACGGAGCTCGGACCCCTTCCGCATCCACCCTCATGACGGCGGGACCGGCCTCCGCGAACCATGCGCACCGGATTCGTGGTACCCGACCCGTGCTCACGGCCACCTGGACGTCGGTCCGCCGGCCACGATCTGCACGAGCGGACCTTTGTCACTTTCCTCAACCGACCCTTGACTGTCAACCTCGGTCTGACCTGCGTAAACGCGCGTAATCGCAGGTCAGGTGGGTCCCTCCGTCGGCGAAACCCGGCGAAAAAAAGATGGGACAAACGGCGTGTCGCGCGAGACACGCCGCCCGAAATGGTCTAGAGCGCGGTGGCCGGGGGTACGACGACCGTTCCGGTGGCCGTGGTGGCCAGGATCGGGTCGGTCAGGACCTCGGCCGCACCGGGCGACTCGAGGGTAGCGGCACCGCGTGCGACGACGTACAGGGCGAAGTCCATGACCCGAGATCGGGTGCCGGCCTTGACCAGCTCGCAGGTGATCTCGAGTACGTCGCCGGCCCGCACCGGAGCCTTGAACTGCACGTCGGAGTACGACGCGAACAGCCCCTCGTCGCCGTCGGTCCGGATGCACAGCTCGGTCGCCACGTCGCCGAACAGGCCGAGGCTGTAGGCGCCGTCGACCAGGTTCCCGGCGTAGTGGGCGTGGCTGTAGGGCACGTAGCGGCGGTGAGTGACCTTCTCCCCCACGCTTGCTGGCATCCCTGTCGACACCGAGCTCGTCGGCCATCGTCTCGTCGAAGCGCGGGCCTCCGACCACGAGCAGCGGCCGCGCCGCGTCGGGGTAGGACTCCCGGAACGCCGCGGACATCTCGCGGGTGTTGAGGATATGGGCGTCGCGCTGGGTGACCACCTGCGACACGAGTACGGCGTCCGCCTTCTCGGTGCGGGCCGCCTCGACCAGCTCGGGGACGCTCACCTGCGCGCCCAGGTTGACCACCTTGAGCTCGCGGTAGTACTCGAGGCCCTTCTCCCCCGCGAAGCCCTTGATGTTGAGGATCGCGTCGATGCCGACCGTGTGGGCGTCGCTGCCGATGCAGGCACCCACCACGGTGAGCCGGCGCCGGAAGTTGCTCTTGACCGCGGCGTTGACCTCCTTGGGCGTCAGCAGCGGGTAGTCGCGCTCGACCACCTCGACCTTGCTCGTGTCGACGAGGTGGTGCACGCGGCCGTAGACCACGAAGAAGGTGAAGTCGGGCCCCATCGGCTTCGCGTGTACGACGAGCGCGGGGTCCATGCCCATCTTGTTGGGGCATGGGCAGCGTGAAGCTGAGCTGCACCATGCCGTCGCCGGTGGTGTCGCCGTACGGACGGATGATCGTCACGGCTGTGCCTCCAGGATCTCGCTCGCGGGGTTGTAGTAGACCTCGGACTTCTCCGCCACGCCGTCGAGGCCCTTGCCCTTGTCGGCGGGGCGCTTCATCAGGCCGAAGGTGCCGTCCGCGATGGCATCGAGGAGCCCGTTGTCGTGGGCGATGATGCGGTCGAGCAGCTCGATCGACTCCCCCAGCACCTGCCGGGCCCGGTTGGCGAGGAAGCCATCGGGCTCGGGGCGGAAGTCCTCGTGCAGGGTGCCGGCGGCGTTCATGACGTAGCGGACGTTCTGCAGCGCCAGGTCGCGGTCGGAGAGCCACGGCGTGACCACGGCCTCGGTCATCATGCCGACCAGCAGGATGCCCTGCCCGGTGAGCGCGCCGACCAGGTTGAAGAAGCCGTCGAGCAAGTAGCCGCGGAAGATGTCGCCGGTCATGTGCCGGGTCGGCGGCATCCACTTCAACGGGGCGTCGGGGAACAGGTCGCGGGCCAGCATCGCGTGGGCCAGCTCCAGCCGGAACGAGTCGGGTACGTCGGGGTCGATCTCGAAGGCGTGGCCCAGGCCGAGCTGCCAGTCCTCGAGGCCGGCCTCCTTGGCGAAGTACTCGTTGAGCAGTTGGCTGGTCGTCACCGTGTGTGCCGCCTCCACGGCGTCGGCGGTGGTGAGGTAGTTGTCCTCGCCGGTGTTGATGATGATGCCGGCCCGGGCATGCACCTGGCGGCTGAAGCGCTGGTCGACGAAGGTGCGGATCGGGTTGATGTCGCGGAACAAGATGCCGTACATCGAGTCGTTGAGCATCATGTCCAGCCGCTCGAGACCGGCGAGTGCCGCGATCTCCGGCATGCAGAGGCCGCTGGCGTAGTTGGTCAGCCGGACATAGCGGCCGAGCTCCTTCGAGGTCTCGTCGAGGGCTGCGCGCATCAGCCGGAAGTTCTCCTGCGTGGCGTAGGTGCCCGCGAAGCCCTCGCGGGTCGCCCCCTCCGGCACATAGTCGAGCAGGCTCTGCCCGGTGCTGCGGATGACCGCAATGATGTCCGCTCCCTCGCGGGCGGCGGCCTGCGCCTGCGGCATGTCCTCGTAGATGTCGCCGGTGGCCACGATCAGGTAGATCCACGGCTGCCGCGGAGCGTCACCGATGGTCGCGATGAGCTGCTCGCGCTCCCTCCGGCGCGCGTCGATCCGGCGTACGCCGGTCGCGACCTGGGCGCGGGCGGCGGCCCGGGCGCGGGCGGCGTCCTTGCGCTTGGGCAGCCGGAACCGGACCGAGCCGGCGCTGGCCTTCTGGGCCAGTCCGGCCAGGTCGTCGGCCTCACCGCGCAGCAGGGCGTCCCAGACCGGCAGGGAGACGCCGTGGCCGAGCCCGCCGTCGTCGGCCAGGTCGGCGCGTACGACGTCGAGCAGCCGGTTGACCCACGGGGTGCCGTCGGGGTCCGCACCCTCGAGTCCGGCGAGGCGGAGCGTCGCCCGCTCGACGGCGACGGTGGTGTGCCGCTGGGCCAGGTCGACGATGGGTCGGCCGGCGCGCTCGGCGAGCGCCCGGGCCTTGCGCACGGTCACCGGGTCGAGCTCGAGCTTGCCTTTCACTGGTTCTCCTCTGCATGGACGGTGCGGCCATCGACGACCGTGCGCCGGAGCCGCGGCAGGTCGCCGTCCAGCTCGGGCAGGCGGTCGCCGGCCAGGCCGGCCGGGGTGTCCCAGACGGCGTACGTCGCCGCGTGGCCGACGGCGAGCACGCCCGCGTCGTCGAACCGGGCCGCGGCCCAGCCGCCGGCGGTGTGGGCGTGGAACGCCTGGGTGGGAGTCAGGCCCTGGTCCGGGGTGTGGTGGCGGACAGCGGCCAGCACCGCGGACCAGGGCTGCATGGGGGTGACCGGCGAGTCGGAGCCGAACGCGAGCCGGACGCCGGCGGCTGGGGGCCGAGCTTCTCGGCCGCCCTCGCGAAGCCCTCCCCGATCGCGTCGAGAGCGGCGTCGCCGATGCAATGGAACCCGGCCTGGATGCCACGCTCGGTGCAGCCGGTCACGTGGTCGGCGATCTGCGCCGGGTCGAGATAGGCGTGGCCGCGGTGACCGGCGCAGTCGGCGTACTCCTCGCGCATGGCGGCGGTGCGGGAGCCGACGGCGCCGTCGGCGACGAGGTCGCCCGCGAGGCCGGCGACACCGAGCTGATCGACCTTGTCGAAGGCGCCGAGCTCTCCCCAGTACGTCGTGGCGTGCAGCCCGACCTCGGCCGCGGCCCGTCGGACCAGCGCGAGCTCGTAGGTGGGGCCGATGTGGGGCGCGGCGTTCTCGTGGAAGGCGCCGACGCCGGCCGCGGCCAGGTGGCGTACGGCGCGTCGCGCGGACTCGAGCCGCTGGTCGGGCCCGACCAGGTCGGCCAGCCGGTCGCTGACGGTGTGTTTGGCGGTCCGCTGGAGCCGGCCGTCGGCGGCGTACCCGTCCCGCTCGCGCGCCTCCGGCACCTCGGCGAGCAGCGCATGGCTGACGATCGCGGAGTGGCCGTCGACGCGAGACAGGTAGACCCGGCGCCCGGGCGCGGCCCGCTCGACGTCGTCGGCGGTCGGGTAGCTGGGGTCGGGCCAGGTGGTCTCGTCCCAGCCGTGGCCGACGATGACGGCGTCGTCGGCCAGGTCGCGCGCGTGACGCGCGAGCCGGTCGAGGGCGTCCGCTCGGCCGGTGGCACCGGTCAGGTCGAGGCCGGCGAGCTGGTCGCCGGTCTGCACGAGGTGCACGTGCGCGTCGACGAACGCGGGCGCGACCCAGGCCCCGCGCAGGTCGACCATCTCGCCGGCACCGTCGTACGCCGTGGAGCGGTCGTCGCTGCCGATGAAGACGATGCGGCCGTCCTCGACCGCCAGCGCGGTCGCTCCGGGAGTGCCGTGGATGGAGCCGTTGCGCAGGAGCGTGGTCGTCACGACTCCAGTCTGCTCTCGAAGAGGCCGCGCACCCCGTCGTACTCGCGGAGCAGCCGGAGGGCGTAGTCGGCGTGCCCGGGGACGTAGCCGTTGCCGATCAGCATGGTGACGTCGGCGGCCAGGCCCTCGGCGCCGAGCGCGGCGGCGGTGAACGAGGTGGCCATGGAGAAGAAGATGACGGTGCCGCGGTCGGCGGTGGCGAGTACGGCGCCGCCCTCGCAGCCGGGCACGTCGACGCAGACGACCGTCACGTCGGCCGGTCCCCCGGCCTTGGTCACGGCGTCGCGCAGCGCGAGCGGGTCGCGGGCGTCGGCGATGACGACCTCGTCGGCCAGCCGCGCCTTCTCGAGTACGTCGGCCTCGGCCTGGCGCGGGACCACGCCTATCGTCCGGGCGGCACCGGCATCGCGCGCGGCGGCCAGGCTGAGCGAGCCCGACTTCCCCCCGCCGCCCACAACGGCGACCACGGGGGCGTCGTACCCCTCGACGACGCGCTTGGTCAGCGCGGGCGCGCCACAGACGTCCATCACGCTCAGGCTCAGCGCCGGGTCGAGGTCGTCGGGCAGCACCGCAGCGATGGAGCGTCCGAATAGGATCGCGTAGCCGTCGGCCGGCACCTGCTCGCCGCCCCCGTCCCAGCGCTCGAGGCCGTCCTCGATGACCAGCGGGGTCAGGCTGAGGCTGACGAGGGTGGCGATCCGGTCGCCGACCTTCAGGCCGAGTTGCGACTCCGGTCCGACCTCCTCGACCGTGGCGTCGCCGTCGACTCGCCCCTCGACGGTGTGCTTGCGCTCGAGCTGGCGGTACGACGCGGCGTCGAGGTTGAGCCGTTCGACCCGCACCCGCACCTCGTCGGGCCACAGCTCTCGGCGGGCGTCGAGTCGCTGCGCGGCCTGCGGCAGCACCGTGGTGTCGTCAAGGACCCGGTGCAGGCCGGTGGGGTCGTTCTGGGCGCCGGGCATGCCGAGTGTCCTCCATGTAACTGGGATGGCTGCAAGAAATCGTCCGGCGCCGTAGTGGACTCACCGGACGTTCTTCTCCTACTCTGGCATGAGAGGCCTGGGTCGCACAACCGACCCGGAGCCGCCCACGTCGTACCTGACAAGGAGCATGGATGAGCATCGAGACCTCGTTCGGTCTGGAGACCGGCCAGCCCTACCCGTACGAACGGGTCGAGCTGGTCGAACCCGACTGGACCCGGTTCCCGGGCTGGAAAGACGTCACCACGGAGCAGTGGGAGTCCGTGCAGTGGCAGCGGGCGCACTGCGTCAAGAACGTGCGCCAGCTCCGCGAGCTGCTGGGCGATCTGGTCGACGACCGGTTCTACGCCGACCTCGAGCGCGACCAGGCCGAGCGGGCCACGATGTCGATGCTGGTCCCGCCGCAGATGATGAACACGATGGCGCCGCATGCGCCCATCGGCGGCGCCGGCTCCCTGACCGAGGCGCTCTACGCCGACCCGGTCCGGCACTACATGATCCCGGTGTTCAGCGACCGGCGTACCGACTGGGCGTCGCACCCCCACGCCACCCGCGACTCGCTGCACGAGCACGACATGTGGGTGGCCGAGGGGCTGACCCACCGCTACCCGACCAAGGTGCTCGCCGAGCTGCTGCCGACGTGCCCGCAGTACTGCGGCCACTGCACCCGGATGGACCTGGTCGGCAACTCGACCGCGGTCATCGACAAGCTCAAGTTCGTCGGCAAGCCGGTCGACCGGCACGAGGCGATACTCGACTACCTCCGTCGTACGCCGGGTGTCCGCGACGTCGTCGTGTCCGGCGGCGACGTGGCCAACATGCCCTGGCCGCGGCTCGAGGGCTTCCTGATGTCACTCCTGGAGGTCGAGAACATCCGCGACATCCGGCTGGCGACCAAGGCGCTGATGGGTCTCCCCCAGCACTGGCTGCAGGACGACGTCGTCGAGGGCATGACCCGGGTCGCCTCGGTGGCCCGCGCGCGTGGCGTGTCGGTCGCGATCCACACCCACGTCAACCACGCCAACTCCGTGACGCCCCTGGTGGCCAAGGCGGCCACGACGATGCTGCAGACCGGCATCCGCGACGTACGCAACCAGGGTGTGCTGATGAACGGCGTCAACGCCGACCCGCACGCGCTGCTCGACCTGTGCTTCCGGCTGCTCGACGGGGCGCAGATCATGCCCTACTACTTCTACATGTGCGACATGATCCCGTACTCGGAGCACTGGCGGGTCTCGGTCGCCGACGCGCAGCGGCTCCAGCACCACATGATGGGCTACCTGCCGGGCTTCGCGACGCCGCGGATCGTGTGCGACGTGCCGTTCGTCGGCAAGCGCTGGGTGCACCAGCTCGCCGACTACGACACCGAGCGCGGGATCTCGTACTGGACCAAGAACTACCGGACCTCGATCGAGGCCGACGACCCCGAGGCGCTGACGCGGACGTACGAGTACTACGACCCGATCCACACCCTGCCCGAGGCCGGCCAGCAGTGGTGGACCGAGCACGGCAACCTGGACGAGTCGGCGTTGAAGGCGGCCGAGGCCGCCGAGGCGTCGCGGCGTACGGCGGCGCTGCAGGCCTGGTGAGGGCTCGTTAGTGGCTGGGTCATGAACCCTGTGAGCACCGTCTCACGGGGTTGATGACCCAGCGGCCCTCAGCAGCCGCACCGCGATCATCAGCTCCAGCACGTCGGCGAAGCGGCGCAGGTCGGAGCCGGTGCGCTCGGCAACCTTGTTGAGGCGGTAGTACGCCGTGTTGGCGTGCATGTGCAGGCGCTCGGCGGCGATCTTGGCGTTGAGGTCACAGGCGGCGTACTCCTCGACGGTGGCGACCAGCGCTCCCCCGCGGGCGAGGTCGTCCTCCACGAACCGGCGTACCTCCGGGCGCACGAGCCGCAGCGCGGTCTCGTCGTCACGCAACGTCAGGTAGTCGAAGGTCGACAGCAGGGACAGGGCCAGGAACCCGGGTCGCCCGGCTAGCGCGCGTCGGGCCAGGACGGCCTCGGCGTACGCCTCCGGCACCTCGGCGAGCCCGCCGCGCACGGTGCTCACCCCCACCGAGAGCTGCATCCCGTCGCGAGACAGCTCCTCGACCGCCCGCTCGAGCCGGCAGACGACCTTGGCGTGCCCCTCGGATGGCACGGGCAGCAGAGCCACGACCTCGTCCTGACGCGTGGCAGCCAGGCCATCCAGGCCCTGGGCCCTGCCCGCCCGGACCGCGCTCCGGGCGAGTCGGACCGTGCCGGCGTCGGCGACCGGGCCCACGGCGACCGCCGACAGGACGAGCAGGTCCGCAGCCGCCTCGATCCCCGCGGAGCGGAGCATCGACAGCTTCGGACCCGAGGACACGGTCTGCCGACGGAGCAGGTCTTCGAAGAGATCCCGGACCCGCCGATCCTGGTCGGCGACGCGGTGTTGCTGCGCTTCGAGGTAGACCTCAGCCGCGGTCGTGCTGCCCACCTCGATCATGTGCATGACCTTGTCGACGACGAGCAGGGCCGCCATCCGGGCCTCGGGATCGTCGCGCACCGCCTCGAGAATGCCGTGCCAGAGGTGGAGCTGGCCGATCCGGAACGCGTGCAGGAAGTCGCTCAGCAGCACGCCCTGCTCGACCCGTCGCCTGGCCTGCTCCGGGGTGCTGTCGAAGTCGCTGCGCACGGCCGCTCGGTCCTCACGGAGGCAGACCAGCAGCACGCCGAAGACCGCATCGACGTGTCGGTGGAGGTCACTGCGCAAGGTCGGGTCGGTGCTGCGCGAGTACGCCGGCACCTGGGCCCAGATCTCCTCGACCGTGACGTCGACGAGATCCTGCCACCGCGCCTCGACGGCGGCGATGATGCGGGCGATCGCGGGATCCGGCGGCTGCATGCGGTCAGCATGGCCGGACTTGTGGCTGGACCACAACGATGCGGCCGAATCTTGTCCGACCTCCTAGTGACGTGGGCCACATCGCGCCTCGATAGTTGGACCCGTCCACGTGGGACTTCCGGATCGGCAACGGCGCCGTACCGGTCCAGTCCGCGGCCCGTCCTGAT
>WNGA01013921.1_pt1 | contig 10222 bp, 12 predicted proteins | sample 5400061 | NCBI WGS metagenome assembly WNGA01 (sample SAMN13153366, study PRJNA577476) | soil metagenome | isolation source: 100 cm soil or saprolite under grassland replicate 2 | place: USA:California | collected 2016-06-15
CGGCGATCGGCGGGTGCGGGAGCTGGTACGGACGCGCGTAGACGTGCTTGGCGATCGATGGATCCGGCTCCGGGACCCAGAACCGCCAGCCGTGCTGCTCGTACAGCCCAGGCTCAGGCGACTCCCAGAGTTTGAGGACGAGGTCGATGGCGTCCTGCGTCAGCGCGCGGTGGCGCCCGCTCTTGGGGTCGATGCCGGCCACCTCGAAGTCACCCGGAAAGCCACCCGATCCAATCCCGAACAGGAAGCGGCCGCGCGCCATCTGGTCGAGCTGAGCGACTCGGTGGGCCAGCATGAACGGGCTGTGGTTGGGCAGGCAGGCGACGCCAGTCCCAAGTTTGATCCGCTCCGTCCGTTGGAGGGCGGCCGCGATGAACAGGTCGGGGGCGGGAATGTTCTCCCATTCAGCCGTGAAGTGCTCGCCGATCCAGGCCTCCTCGAACCCGAGCCTATCCAGTCGTTCGATCTGGTGGAGGTCCAGCTCCAACGTCTCTGCCAGCGTCGCGCCGGGCAGGTGCAAGGGCATCATGAAATAACCAACGCGCATCGCTGCTTTCCTTCCTTCCCCGTCAGCCCTAAGGATGCGGCGTGGCGAAGATATCCGTCCCGGACGCTCGCGTCAATATAGTGTGCCGCGCGGGCGGCGCGTGGACAGGGCCGTAGGTGACAGCCTACCGTGAGGTCGAGGGGACGCTCCGAGCGCGCCGCGCCGCGAGAGGAGCACGCACCTTCAGGAGCAGCTCCATCTCGTAGCTGCTCAGCGGCTTCGCGAAGTGACAGCCCTGGCCCTGATCGCATCCGAGCTGCCGGAGGCGCTCGACCTGCGTCGCCAGATCGACGCCTTCAGCAACTATCTCCAGGTCCAGGGCCCTACCCAAGGCGATGATGGCATGGACCAGGGATGACTGTTTTGAGTCGGTCTCGACGCCGCGAATAAACGACTTGTCGATCTTGAGAATGTCTAGCGGGAAGCGCTGAACATGACTGAGTGATGTATAGCCGGCGCCAAAATCGTCGACGGCCAGTCTGACTCCCAGGGCATGCAACTGATGCGGTTTTCGGATCGTCGCCTCGGTGTTCTGCATCAAGGCGTTTTCGCTGATTTCCAAGATCAGGCTTTGGGGGTTGAGGCCGACTTCCTCTAAGGTCTGGGCGATGTCTTCGACCAGCCCCTGTGCCAGCGTCAGCGTCGCGTGCCCACCGCACCACGACGGGAGGCTTCGCGGCGGGCAGGTTGCGCCGCGAGCGCCAACGCCAACTCGAGCAGCGGCAGCAGGTCAGGAAATTCCTCAAAATCGGCCGCGCATGCCTTGCGCCTCCCAGCCCTACGCTTCGGTAGCGCTTTCTACGAGGGCGAGGAGTTCTCTCGGCGAGAACGGCTTCGTGAGATATTCGTCCGCCCCGCAGTCTGGTCCCGCGCCAACGTCCGACGCCTGCGCCCTCGAGGTAAGCAGGATCACGAATGTGCGCGAGAGCATGGGATCCCGCTTGATCGCTCGCGCAAGCTCCAGTCCTGTCGGGCCAGGCATTTGGACGTCCAGCACAACTACCGACGGATTGTGCTCCCGGGAGCCGCTGCCCTCTGTGCTGGCTGACCCGGACAAGCTCGACCAGATCCTCATCAATCTGATCTCCAACGCCATCAAGTACTCGCCGCAAGGGGGGCCGGTCAGGATCTCGGCCGAGCCCGCGGACGGCGGGGTCCGCTTCAGCGTAGCGGACCACGGTCTCGGGATCGCACCGGGAGACCTGCCGCAGCTGTTCGGACGCTTTCATCGGATTCCCGGCCGGGCGCATAGGCGAATTGGTGGGACTGGGCTAGGCCTGTACATAACGAAGCAATTGGTCGAGCTGCAGGGGGCCGCATCTGGGCCGAGAGCGCGGGGCCGGGGCGCGGCAGCACGTTTTGGGTGGAGCTTCCTGCGGGCGTCCAGGAGGCGACCCCTGGCTGACCGGGTGAGGGCAGTTTTCCCTCCTGGTCGGGCGTTGCTGCGGTTCCCATTTGTGGTGCAACCGTCCCATTTGTGCTCCCCGCAGCGTTCCAGTTATTGGTGACGACTGCCGGTCGAATGCTCGCGCTTCATCCCTCGTTCGGGTAGCTCGGGCGGTATCGGGGTAGGTGTATGGAAGGTAGAGAGCGTGTGGCGATCCAGTTGGTCCGTGATACGCAGGCGCAGCCGCTGCCGGTCGGCGTCCGCCAAATAGTCCAGCGGAGCCGGCACCTGCTGTTCGCATCCTAGCCGTTCGAGGTTGTCCTCCAGGTATGCCCGGACGCGTCAGACGAGCGACTGCAGCTCATGGGCGAGGTGTTGTCGAAGGGCTCACCCGTCTCGGCGGCCGCCGTCTGCCTTGCTGGTCCGGTGAGTCCGGTCGAGCAGGTGACCGATGGTGAGGGGGAGTTCTGGCTGGAGGCGCTTCCGAAGGGTGGTTACGCCGTCGAGGTCGATCCAGCCGACCACGTCATCGAGATTCCGGCCCTAAACCTGGCCGACTAACCGGCAGACGTGAGCAACCTGCGGCTCGTAGAGGCCCTCAGCCAGAGGCGCGGAATGCCATCCTGGGACGAGCTGGCTGCTGACATCGACCGACTGAATCGGACCAACCCGCGAGAGGCGTTGGTGCGAGCTGAGAGTTGGTTGGCGGCAGAACGCGAAAGCGGCTCGGCTGAGGGCTACGCCCGAGCGCTTCGCGCCCACGCGCATGCCCTGCGTTTCCTCGGGATGTACGAGACCGCGGTTGCTCAATATGAGGAGGCCGAGAGCCGCTTTCAGGCTCTCGATCTAGAAGCCGCGGCAGCCAGGACCCGGATCGGGCACGTGACCACCCTCCGACTTCTAGGTCGCTATCACGAAGCCGTCGAGCTAGCTCAGCGAACGCGAGCCTACTTCCTCGACCAGGGCGACGAGCTGCAAGCGGCCAAGCAGGCGAACAATCTGGGCACGATCTATCGTCCGATGGGCCGCTTCAGGGAGGCGGTCCAGGCATACCGGGCCGCTCGCGCGGTGTTCCGCCGCCTTGGGGAAGACTCATCTCTGGCGGACGTCGAACAGAACCTGGGCAACGTTCTGGTGGAGCTGGGGCGATACGAGCAGGCGGTTAGCTCGTTGCGGGCCGCGGAGCGTATTCGACGTGCGCTCGGGCTTCAGGCTGAGGTGGCCTACACACTCCTCAACATCGGCTCGCTGTCCTACCGGCGCGGCGATTACGGGCAAGCCCTGGAAGCGTTGACCGAGTCCAGGGCTATCTACGAGTCGCTCAAGGTGGACAGAGGCGCCACGGAAGTTGATCTCGACCTTCTGCGGACGTGTAGTGCGCTCAACCTCCGCGAGGAGTCGAGAGCGGCGGCGGAGCGGGCGATCGCCGGCCTGCGAGCGCTCGAGATGCCGTTTGAGCTGGCACAAGCGCTCCTCGCCGCCGGAGCGCTCGCTGAGGCCTCCGAGGACCGGAGCCTCGCAAGGCTGCGGTCCGATGAGGCACGCCAGTTGGCTGTCCGAATCGGCAACCGGTTCCTGGAGTCCATCGCACGGCTGCAGGCGGCCCGCCTCGCCCTGGCCGACGGCGATGAAGCCGAGCTGAGGGCTGCCCTACGCGAGTGCCAGACTGCTACGCGCCGTCTGGAAGGAGCGGGTGCGTTGGATCGCGCCGCTTACGGTCGGCTCGTCGAGGGCGCCCTGTTGGCTCGACTGGGGGCGCCGGCCGAAGCGCTCAAGTGCTTCCGCCAGGCGCTTGAGTCAGCTACCGCCCTGGGAGCGGACCATTTGTTGTTCCAGGCTCACGCCGCTGTCGGCGAGCTGCTCGAACCAACAGCGCCTGAGACAGCCATAGCCAGCTACCGCCTGGCCATCGACCATCTGGAAACGGTCCGCGCGCGAGCGCGCGCGGACGATCTCAAGTTGTCGTTTCTGGCCGACAAGACGGATATGTACGAACGCGTCGTCGGCCTCCTCCTGCGGCATGAGTCGGTAAAAGCGATCGCCGACGCGTACGACTTTGTCGAGCGGTCTAAGTCCCGCACGCTGCTGGAGGAGCTGCTGGCCGGCGATTGGGCTGCGCCGCGCGGCCGCCGCTCGCGGGTTGACAAGCTGGTCCGCAAGGTCCGTGACATCAGGACTCGCCTGAATGCTGCGTACACGCTGGCCTACGGCGGCGACGAAACGCCATCCTCCGATGCTCTCGGACGATCCGGCCAGGCCCAGCTCGTATCCTCCCTCGAGCAGGAGTTTGCGCGGGCCACTCGCGAGCTTCAACTGGCGGCACGGGGCGCACAGGACGCTCGGGCCACCAGCGAGGCGAACGCCGTCGAGGACGAGACAGCTTTGCCCACGGGAACGGCCCTGGTGGAGTTCTTCACGGTCAACGACGAGCTGGTTGCCTTCGTCAGGACCGACTCTGGACTGCAGCTTCGCCGGCTCACGCGCATGTACGAAGTGGCCCGACTGGTCAGGCGACTCGGCTTCCACATCGGCAAGGGCGCCTTCGGCGCCGACTATCTGCGTGCCAACCTCGAAGGCCTGCGCGGGCGGGTCGACGGCTGTCTGCATGCGTTGTGGGAGGCGGTCATCAAGCCGCTCGAGCCTGACCTGCGCGGACGCGACCGACTGATCGTCGTGCCGCATGGCCCTCTCCATGGCCTGCCGTTTCATGCCTTCCACGACGGCGACGGCTATCTGGCCGAACGCTTCGCGGTGAGCTGCGTTCCCAGCGCCGGCGTCTATCAGAACTGTCGTCGTCTGGCCGGACCGCTTGGGCTGCGCGCGCTCGTCGTGGGTGTCGAGGACCCCAACTTGCCATGGGTCACGCGCGAGATCGAGACGGTCGCCAGCGCGTGGCCTCGGGTGACTGTCCTAGCGGGCAGGGAAGCGACCGGCCAGGAGCTTCGCCGCCAGATCGGCAAGTTCGACATCCTTCACGTGGCATCTCACGCCGTGTTCCGACGAGACAATCCGGCATTTTCGCTGCTCAAGCTCGCCGACGGCTGGCTGACGGTAGCTGATCTCGGTGAGCTAGCGCGAGGGGCTCAGATGGTCACCCTCTCGGCATGCGAGACCGGGCTTGGAGGACTGTCGGTGGGCGACGAGGTCGTAGGGCTAACCCGTGGGATCCTGGGCGCGGGCTGCTCGACCGTGGTCGCGAGCCTGTGGCCAGTGAGCGACGACACGACGGCGCGTCTCATGGGCAGGTTCTATGCCGATCTGCAGAACGGAAGAGCAGCGGCCGACGCGCTACGGTCCGCCATGCTCGCGGTTCGGTCTGAGCACGATCACCCCTACTTCTGGGCGCCGTTCGTCGTCACGGGCGGCGGCGATCCCGCGGCGCAATCGGATCGATCTACCACACGATCTGGAGGAGGGAGTCCGTCATGGGTAAAGGTTGTCTAGTGGAGAGTGCGCGCCACGTGGCGCTCAGATTCCAGGCCGCCCTCGCGAGTGGACTGATCCTGGCGCTGGTGCTCGCCGGGCCCGCGTATGTTGCGGCTCACGAGCTGGGCCAGGAGCGCCCGCCTGCGGCCGCGGCCACGATCGACCAGGGCGGGGCGACCCACGACGGGTCGGGCCCGATCGTGGCCGAGTGGGATTCCGGATCGGAGGGAGCTTCCTCCAGCGTTCTGCTGGCAGAGGGCGACTCTGGCTCCGACGCGCCGATCATAGGTGGCTGCCATCCGCTTGGCCATTTCCTCGTGTGCCTGTAGTTGCCCCCATCGATCTACCACACCATCCGGAGGAGGGAGTCCGTCATGGGTAAAGGTTGTCTAGTCGAGAGTGCGCGCCAGGTGGCGCTCAGATTCCAGGCCGCCCTGGCGAGTGGGCTGATCCTGGTATTGGTGCTCGCCGGGCCAGCGTACGCCGCGGCGCACGAGCTTGGCCAGGAGCATCAGCCTGCAGCCGCGGCCGCGATCGATCGGGCCGCGGCAGTCGACCTCGGCTCGATCCCGATCGTGGCCGAGTGGGATTCCGGATCGGACGGAGCCTCGTCCGGCGATCTGCTGGCAGAGGGCGACTCTGGCTCCGACTCGCCAATCATCGGCGGCTGCGATTCGCCGAGCGCTTGGGTTGTTGTGTGCCTTTAGCCGTGGGCATGCGTCGGCCGGGCCCGGCGGATGGCGTGGTCGGCACGTTGAGGCAGACCAGGGTGCTGGACGCACAGCTCAGCCCGCGGCGTGGCGTCGCTGTTACTGACACAGACTGCTGGTCGGGCGTGTAGCTCGGGCGGCATCGGGGGTAGGTGTATGGAAGGTAGAGAGCGTGTGGCGATCCAGTTGGTCCGTGATACGCGGACCCGGCCGCTGCCGATCGGCGTCCGCCAAGTGGTCCAGCGGACCCGGCACCTGCTGTTCGCGTCCGAGCCGTTCGAGGTTGTCCTCCAGGTATGCCCGGACGCGTCAGACGAGCGGCTGCAGCTCATGGGCGAGGTGTTGTCGCAGGGGACGCCTGTCTCGGCAGCCGCCGTCCGCCTTACTGGCCCGCTGAGTCCGGTCGAGCAGGTGACCGACGGTGAGGGGGAGTTCTGGCTAGAGGCCCTTCCGAAGGGTGGCTACGCCATCGAGGTCGATACGGCCAACCACGTCATCGAGATTCCAGCCCTAAGCCTCGCCGAGTAACGAGTCGACGTGGGGAAATCGACGAACAACCTACTGCACAACCGTGCACGGAGGAATTGGATGCTCAGTTTTTCGCAAGTGGGCCGTCGAGCAGCGCCTCGGCTCGAGGTCCTCGCGGCGCTATATCTGGCAGACCAACATCCAGGAGAATCAGGTCCGGGTTCACTTCGTCCAGATCGCGGAGGGCCTGGCGGCCATCGTCGGCTGATCGGACGGTCATGCCGGCCGCGCCAAGCGTCTCGCGCACGAGAAAGCGGATGTGCGGCTCGTCGTCGACCACGAGGACTGGCAGATTCCATCAACGACCACCGCGGTCGGGCGGGAGGCGCCCGCGCCCCTCCTCAGGCCGCCCGCCACCAGTCTCGAAATGTAGCACAGCGACCAGGGATCCCCGTAACGGCAAAGATCGCGCGCCCCCCGGCGCGCGATCTGGCGGGTTGGACGGGAGGCGCGGCATGCCGCCGTGCGCCTACGATCGTCAGGCCACGGCCCACCGGGCGTGTACGGCCATCGCCGGCATGCGCTCCGGAGCCAGCGGCGAGAGCAGGCAGCGCAGCTTTGCTAGGCCTCGGGCTTGCAGCTTCTTGACCGCTGCCTCGGACCGTTTCATGGCGGCGGCGGTCTCGGCCACGCTCAGCGCCTCGAAGAACCGAAGCTCAACCGCCTGCCGCTGCTCGGCCGTCAGGCGAGCCAGCGCTGGCTGGAGCGTCTCTCGGTCGAGTACGCGGTCAAACTCGCGACTGGCGTGGCGCTCCAGCGTGCCTCGGAGCTCCTCGAGCGACTGGCAGGCGGTCCGTCGCTGAGCGCGCAGGCAGTCGACGACGTGATTGCGAGCGATACGATAGAGCCAGGCGGTAAATGGCAAGCCGCGCTCTTCGTACCGATCGAGCCTCTCGAATACCTTGACGAACACGTCCTCGGTCAGGTCCTCGACGGCCTGATTGGACCGGTCCAGCCGTCGCCGCAAGAAACGATAGATCGTCGGCCTGTACCCCTCGTAGAGTGTCGCGAACGCGGTCGAGTCGCCCTGCTGCGCCAGACTGACGAGCTCGCTCACCTGCAGCACCGCTGATTTCCTCCCTGCTGACCGCCAGGCCCCAGCGTGCAATCGGTGCCAGTCACCGATGACCCGACGCCGGCGTAGTTTGGCACAAGCACCGTCAGGCCCGCGTTAGCATTCCCGCCAGATGCGTCAGGATCGCGTTAGGATTTGGCACCCGCATTTCCTCCACCAGGTTTGACGTAGGGATGGCGGAAGCCACCGCCTGATCGACAACGAGTACACTTAGGCGCGCTGCGTTCGGATGCACTGGACGATTCGGTGACGGTCGGGCGCCTGGGTTTTGAGAGACGGGAGGGGTCGACATGGCTCATACAGCCAGAGCGGCGGTGCTCGACCGCCCGATGGGGAGCTTCCAGGTCCAGGACCTGAAGCTGCCGCAGCCGGCGCCTGGGACCGTGCTGCTGCGACAGGAGCTGGCCGGTTGCTGCGCGACCGACGCCCACGCCTACCTTGGCCAGTGGCAGACTGAGTTTCCCGTCATTCTGGGCCATGAGAACGTCGGTGTCGTCGAGGCGCTCGGCGTGGGCGGACAGCAGGACTATCTGGGCCGCCAGCTGCGAGAGGGCGATCGGGTCATCGCCCGCACTGGCTCATGCGGCCATTGTTACGAGTGCCGCGCGCTGCGCCTGCCGCGGCGGTGTCGCAACCGTCGCGTGATCCATGGCTACAACCGCCTGGACCTGGCCCCGTTCAGCGGGGGCTACGCTGAGTACCTCTACCTGAGCTGGCCGGAAAGCACGTTCATGCTCAAGGTGGACTTACCGCCGTCGGTAGCGGCCCTGCACGAGCCGCTCGGCGTGGCGGCCCACGCCGTCCGGCGCGCTCAGCCTCGGCCTGGAGACACCGTCGTGGTCCAGGGAAGCGGCGCGATTGGCCTGTTCACCTTGGGCATGGCCCGTCTGGCCGGCGCCACGCGCGCGATCGTCGTGGGTGGCCCACCGGAACGGCTCGATCTGGCGCGTGCCTTCGGGGCCGACGTGACGATCGACATCGCCGAGCTGACGACACCAGAAGAGCGAACGCGCGCCGTGCTGGCCGAGACGCCTGGTGGGATCGGCGCCGACGTCGTATTCGGCTGCGTTGGCCTGGCCAGCGCCTGGCCGGAGGGCATCAGCTACCTGCGCGACGGTGAGGGACGTTTCCTGGAGGTCGGCCTGGCTAGCGACGCGGGCGAGGTAGCGTTCAACCCCTGCACCCAGCTGGTGGCTAAGAACGCCACCCTGATCGGCGCCCTGGGCATGCTCGACTCGGACGCCCTGGCTGCGGTCCGGGTTATGGAGCGCGGGCTCTTACCACTGGAGCGCGTCGTCTCGCACCAGCTTCCTCTGGAGCGAGTGGGCGACGCGATCGCCGCTCTCAACGGCGACTACCGTGTCGACGGCCGTGCGGCGATCAAGATCGCGATCGCGCCAAACGGCCCGGTCCCCTAGCCAATCCAGGCTACGTCAGAGAGCCCTGATCTGCAGCTCAGGTGCTCGCTAGATCATTGCAAGGAGTCCGATGCGTCCTTGGATCCTGCCAGCCGTTATCGGCCTACTGGCGCTCGCCGACGGCATTCTGCACCTGTCCCTGGATATCCTCCTGTTCCGAGGCGAGTTCCTCCGAAACCGTCTGAGCCAGCTGTTTCTCCTTAATGCGATCGGCTATCTCGTCCTCGTTGCAGCTTTCTTTCTTGGCCCACGCTGGCTCGGCGCGCGGCGCTGGCTGGTGGACCTGGCACTGATCGGGTACGCCGTCGCCACGTTTGTCACCTGGCTGACGTACGGACGTCCGAATCCGCTCGGGCTTGGGTACGTCTCCAAGGCCATCGAGATCATGCTCGTCGTTGCCCTGCTCGCGCACCTGCTCGTCGTGGCGCGGAGACCTCGGCCCGGCGAGGCGCGGCCGGCGCGGCCGAGCACCGATGAGCCGTAGGACCCTCTGCCGAACCCTCGTGCCAACTAGTGGCAGTGCGGCTGCTCGATCTTGGCGTGCAGGCTAGGGCCTGGATTCGCCACTGAGCGGATGCCGCGGTCGCGGTCAGCCAGGCTAGCCTCCCCCGGCTCGATGGTGAACAGGTCCGGCTCGGCATCGAATCGCTGCAGGCAGGTGGCCGAGCAGAAGAAGTAGGGTTCCTCGGCGTACTCCGAGCTGTGCGGGTTGCCCTGTTCGGCGACGCGTTCCCCACACACAGGGTCGATCTGGCCACCCAGGCTCGCGCTGTCTGACAGCACAGCCGCTTACCTCCGGCTTCATCATCTCCCGGCATCGCGTGCATGTCAAATCGCTTCGGACCGGGTATTCCCCCTAGTAGAGACGACCGTGTCGTGCTGTCGGCTGACGACTCGGCACGAACTATACTGCCGCCGACACTGTAAGCGGACGTTGCCGGCACTGGGCCGGGTCCGCGGAGGCCCTATACATGCCGCGGGGACTCGGACAATTGCTGGTTGTGGAGTTCATCGGGCCGTTCGCGCTGACGTTCATCGGGGCCGGCACGATCGTCGCCACCAAGGGCGACAACCTCGTCGCCATCGCCATTGCCCACGGCCTGGCCATCGGCGTGATGGTCGCCGCCGCGG
>WNGA01034836.1_pt1 | contig 10222 bp, 8 predicted proteins | sample 5400061 | NCBI WGS metagenome assembly WNGA01 (sample SAMN13153366, study PRJNA577476) | soil metagenome | isolation source: 100 cm soil or saprolite under grassland replicate 2 | place: USA:California | collected 2016-06-15
ACGAACTGTCCAGAAGGATCGATGCGCTCGAGCAGAAGTACGATGCACAGTTCAGAGCCGTGTTTGCCTCCATCTGGGAGCTGATGGCGCCCTCCAATACGAGGTTGCGACGGATCGGCTTTTGACCGCTGAAGAATAAGCGCGGAAAATTAATAAGAAGGTGGTTATGACAACCTCGAATGTTCGCCGCAACCTGCCTGCGTCGTGGATCGCCGCCGTCTACCTGCTTTGCGCCGTGGTGACGCTGGTTGGCGCGCACCAACGAGGGTCCGGCACCCCCACGGCGACTAACGAAGCGAATCAGCAGGACTGGATCCAACTGTTCAACGGCCGTGACCTTGACGGCTGGACACCCAAATTCGCGAAGCACGATCTCGGCGAGAACTTCAATGATACCTTCCGCGTCGAGAATGGCCTGCTGGAAGTGCGCTACGACAAGTGGACGCGCTTCGACGGCGAGTTCGGGCACCTGTTCTACAAGGAGCCGTTCTCGTACTATCGCCTCGTCGCCGAGTACCGGTTCGTTGGCGATCAGGTGCCCGGCGGGCCGGACTGGGCGAGACGCAACAACGGACTGATGCTGCACAGTCCGCACCCGAAAACGATGCTGAAGGACCAGGATTTTCCGATCTCGATCGAGGTCCAGCTCCTTGGCGGCCTGAGCGACGGCAAACCGCGCAGCACCGCCAATCTCTGCACGCCCGGCTCGAACGTCGTCATGAACGGAAAGCTGCACACCGCGCACTGCACGAACTCCTCTTCAAAGACTTACGACGGCGACCAGTGGCTCAGCGTCGGAGTGGAGGTGCACGGCGATGAGCTGATACGGCACTTCGTCGAGGGTGTGAACGTTCTCGAGTACACGAAGCCGCAGATTGGCGGCGGCGCGGTGTCGCCGGTCGATCCGGCGGTGAAGGTCGATGGCACGCCGATGACTTCGGGGTACATCTCGATCCAGGCGGAGACCGCGCCCGCCGATTTCCGGAAGATCGAGATCCTCAATCTCGAGGGCTGCATGGATCCGAAGGCGTCGAACTACAGGACGTACTTCATCAAGTCGAATCCGCAGATGTGCCGGTAGCGTCGGCGAACGTCACGTCTCGGAAGGAAATCAGCTCGATCTGCTCGCTCTCGAGCGCGGCGCGCACGCGCGGATCGCAGAGCACGCGAACCTCCTGCTCGCGCTCGACAACATACATGCCGCCAGCGTCCCCCCGAAGCCCCGGATGGCAGCCGAGCTCCGACATCGCCGCAGGCAAGGTGTGAAAGATGTCGATCAGTTTGTCGACCGTGATCGCGCCGGGAATGGCATTGCCCTTCGCGTCCTGACCGTAAAAGTCGCCAACATAGGCGATGCCGCTGGAATGCCGGAGGGGCACGCGGAGATCGCGTGCGATCCCGGAAACAATCGTGCTCGCCGGTTCACGCAGATGTGCGTGCTGGTGGGAATCGATATGCGTCGGATCGCATCCCATCAGCCGCCGGAACGCGTCGAGCTGCTCCGCGATCGCGCGCTCCAGCGCCGCGCGATCATCCTGGGGGACGACCTCATACAGAAGCGTCCACGCGCTGTCACGGCAGACCCATTCGCCGAGATCGACGTGGAGTCCCACGCTGAAGCGCGGGTGCGGGCGCGCGTAATCGGCTGCGGCGGCGGCGGACGGCCATTGCACCATCAGGCTGGCGCTGGTGACAATGCCCTGCTGGTGACAGCGGATGATCCCTTCATTCACGCCTTCGCTCTGGCCGAAATCGTCCGCGTTCATGATCAGGCGGCGCGTAGCCGTCACGTCTGAAGCCTCTTCACGATCCGCAGCGCCTCGGCTGTCCAGTCGTGAGCCTGATGTGATGGAGGCGTCCATGTTCGGGACCAGCCGAGCATCCTGACGGCAAGGTGCAGGCGGCAGCAGTCGAGATCCGCGGCGAACTCGCTGGCTGCGCGGCGCGACTTCACCGTCTCGATTCCAGCCCCGGCCCGGTAGGCGCGAACGAGCGCGCGCTGCTCCGGCTCGCGCCACCCCGTGACGAGCGACGCGAGATCGATGAGCGCCGGTCCAACTGCCGTCATCTCCCAATCAACCGGACAGACTCGAACGCGACGGTGCGTGCCGCCGATCATCACGTTCGCTGGATAGAAATCTCCGTGAATGATCGCCGGCCGCATGCGAACGAGCCGTGCGACGACGGATTCGTACACCCGCGCGACGCGGTCGAGCACACGGCGCCGGCGAGCGTCCGCGGCGAATTGGTGCGCCCGCTCGATCCAGAGCCGGTAGTACGCCTCGTCATACGTAAGGAGTGCCACGCGTGATGTGAGCCGGGCGGCGCGCGGCCCGGTAAAGGTCCGATGAAAGCGTCCGATCCATTTCGCGGTGTGCGTCCATGCCGAAAACGACTCCGCCTGCGGCAGCTCGACGCCGTCGATGCGTTCGAGGAACAGATGGTGATGACGCCGGCGCGCGTCGGTGAGCGCGCCATAACACACCGCGGTGCCGGAAGGAGCATGCGGAAGAATGGATCGATACACATCGATCTCGCGGCGCGGCTCGACGGCGATCGGCGGCCGCACGCGCCGGACCCTCGGCGCCACGCGCGCGGGACTCAGATCTTTCATCACGAGCGCCAGCGATTCGCCGCCGGCGAACTCCACGTCGAGCTCCGTGGCCGGCGCGTTCCAGCAGCGCGCTGAGAACGACGTCCGATCTGAAGTATGCCTCGGCAATCTCCCGCGCCGCGCGACAATGTCTCTCGTAATCGCCGCTCGCCGTCTCGATCGCGCCGGCGGCCTCCTCGATCGTCCGGAATGCGAACAATCCGTCGCCAGTAGGCAGGTAGCCATCGAACCCGGTGTTCTCCGCGACGACAGGGCGGCCGGATGCGAGATAGCAGACGCTCCGGTCGCTGAACCACCCGCATTTGGATTCGACGTAGCCGCTTTTCGCGATCCCGAGCTCTCCCTTCGAACGTTGAATGAACGTCCGATATGCGTCGGGCGTTCCGGCCACAGCAGCCGGATCCACGAGATCCCACCCGTTCGCGCGGAGAGCGTCGAGATCCGTCACTTCCGCCGGATGGATGGAGAGTGCCGGCTGAAACCGCTCGCGGCTGCGATGCGGCAGCGTCATGAAGCGGCGAAAAGAGTGGGCCTTCTGGCCGTAGAGCACTCCGCCATATTCGATCGATCCATATCCCCGCCAGTTGCCGATCGTCGTCCAGGCGGCGCCGGGATCGCCGGTTGTCATCGGCCATTCGGAAAGAACGATCGGCTGGAGAGTCGGCATCCACATTCGAGCGCAGGCAGGGACGTTGCATTCCAGCGTGCCGATCGCACATCCGACCGTCGCGAAATGCGTGTGCCCGTCGAAGCGCACATCAATGCCCTGAACTTCGTGCCACAACTGGTTGAAGGCCGGATCGAGATCCAGGTAGACCCTGGTCGGGATCGGAGCGAGCAGATCCGCGTCCGTCAGCATGCCGGAGATGTTGATCAGGACGTCTGCGTTTTTCGAGGCCCGCAGCAAGTCCCGGTAAGAAAGACCAACGCTCTCGTGCGTGTCCTGCCGCAGCAGGGCGCCCTTCACATCGAAGCGCGACATCACATCGTGAAAATACGCCGCGTTGACCGTCGCCGACAGCGGCGCCCCCTCGGGCCGGCACGACGCCGGCGCGATTGGCTCGACGAGGCACACGTCGTGTCCGAGACTGCGCAGTCCCAGGACGTACTGAAGAACGGCCCACGTCGCGCCCCCCTGGTGCGGATCGCCGGCGATCATGCCGCTCAACAGGATCCGAAGCCGCTTCTCCATGGCGCGCTAGAAGCCGTAGCGGATCGTGAGCTCGAGCCGTCGTCCGTTCAGCGCCTGGTTGGGAACGCCGAATAACGGCGACGTCACGACGTTGTTCGATTTGATCAGGCGTCTTTGGTTCAACAGATTCTCCGAGTCAATCCCGATGAATAGATTGCTGAACAGGCTTTGCGTGATGTTCAGATCCATGCTGACCTGCATCGGCTCGCGGCCGAGATTGCGCGGAATGATGGTGTCTCCGGATTGAGGGTTCGGGTTGAACACGCCATAGCGCGTGACGATGACGCCAGCGTCGCCGGCGCGCGCGAATGCTGGCCGGTCCGTAAACAGCGAGTCCCCGTTGTTGTCGCTGCCGGTCGTGATGTTGAACGGCCGTCCGGACGAAATCGACACCGCCGGGCTAATCGATAATCCGCCGCCCATTGCCGCGGTCGCGCCGGCAACGAAACGATGCCGCTGATCGTCAGCGGCGAAGCCATACTCGGCGGATAGATCGTTCGAGTTCGCGGGCATCGTGTAAGCGCCGTCGGTATCGCTGTACTTCTTTCCCAGGGTGTAGTTGCCGTACAGCGTCAGATCCGCACTGATGTTTCCGCGGAGCCCCACCATGAACTCGCGCTGCAGCGATCGGCCCGTGGATTCGAACTGGAAGATCGGCGATGGACCGCTCAGGTTGCGCAGCCGGAGCTGGTCGAACCCGCGGCTGTACAGATATTGCGCGACCGCGAACAGCCGTCCCGGCAGCTGCCGCTCGTAGCCAATCGTCGTCATGAAGGAGAACGGCAGCTTCAAATCCGGCGACATCGTGTAGATCGCCGACTCGGTCGGCACGAGTTCGCCCGACGAAGGCAGATTCCCCATGAGAAACGCAGGGCGCTCGATGATGAATTGCTGGCGGTCGCTGCCGTTCACCTTTCTCGTCTGAAACGTGATTTCGGGGTCGACGCGCGAATAAAACAGGCCCGCTCCGAGCTTGATGGCGTTCTTGCCTTTCGCATCGAGCAGCCATGACACCGCGCCTCTCGGCGCGAGATTCAGGCCCGCACCGACGTTTGTCTGAAGCTCCTGGCGCACGCCGTACGAAGCGGTCAGCCGCTTCGAAAGAGACCAGTCGTCGGTCGCGAACCAGCCGACATGCCATTGGTTCAGGGTGACGTGCGGATTGCCCGCGCGTTCAGCAACGGATTCCCCAACGCACTCCGCTCGACGTCGGCGCCAAAGACGAACGTGCCGCCAAACCCGGATCGATCGATGGAATGCTGACCGGCTCGCTCCAGTTCGCCGCCGATTTTCCAGTTATGCCGCGACGATTGAACGGTAAGAGTCTCGCTCGCCTGGAACCCGTTGACGGACAGTCGGGTTGACGCGTCCTGGTTGCCGCCCGCGTTGAACGCGTCGAGGACGAGAATCTCCGGCGACGTGGACAGCGGGACCGTCGAGGTGACGGTCCGCGACACCTCGACGCGGACGTCGTTGACCGCGTGGCGGCTGCCGACGTACGTCCACCAGAAGCGGCCGATGTCGTCCTGGGAAGAGCGGTCGTACGCATGCTCCGGCAGATCGAAGCCTCCCTGGAGCGCTTCGTTCCGATGCGTCTCGTCCGTCCGCCCGTACGAGAAATTGATCATCTGGTTGCGCACTGAAAAATCCGTCCGGATCAGGGCGGAAGTGATCCCGGTTGGGGCAGAGACGGCGGTGGCGAACCCTTCGGTACGAAACGTCGCCGGATCGAGCACCGTTGCGTGCACGAACGCCTGTTCGTCCTGCTTCCACTCTCCCGCATACGCGAAGAACCCGAAGCGTCCTTTCACGATCGGCGCCTGAAGATAGCCGTTGTAGCTCCAGTTCCGCGTCGGAGGTTTGGTCTCCGCCATCGGATTGCGTGCATCGAGCGCGCTGTGGCGTCCCTGCAGGCGGACGTCGCCGTGCAGGCTGTCGGATCCGGCCTTCGTGACGATCTCGACGCGTTTCACCGTTGGCTGCGAGAATTCCGCGGAATACGGATTCGAGTTGATCCGGATCATCTGTATCGCGCTTTTCGGCGGGAACCGCTTGTACTCACGAAAGCCGTTCACGTAGACGGTCACGTCGTCGGGGCGTCCCGTCGATCCCGCGAGCTCGAGGATCCGCTGCAGGAACCGCTGCGGATCGTCAGGCAGCGACTCGATGTCTCCGCCGCGGAGGACGAGCGCGGACAGGTTCTTTGCGGGATCCGTCGACAGCGCGCCGGGTTCCGCAACCGTGACGTCGGCCACAACGGCGAAGCCGATCTTCAGCGAGACGTTCAGCGAGGTCGGCGCACGCGCCCGGACCTGCGCGGGACCCACGTAGTCCAGAAAACCTTCGAAATGGACGGTGACGGTGTAAGCACCCGGCAGCAGATCGTCGAACGCGTATTTGCCTCCATCGCTCGTCAGCGTCGTCAACTGCGTGAGCCCCGGGCGGTCCAGGGCGACCGAGGCTCCGGCGATACCCGCGCCGGTCTGATCGCTGACGGTCCCGCGCAATCCGCCCCTTGTCGTCGACTGCCCGAACGCGACCGGGGCGAGAAGGCACACGTACAACGTGAGGATTAAGATGCGTCCGCTCATAGGACCTGCTGCAGCAATGCCGGCAACACCTTGCCGGAGTCGAAGAACTCTTCAGCGATCGCGCGCGCGGCACGAGCATGGAGACTGTAGTCAGCCGCGATCGAACGCGCGCCTGTCACCGCCTCGTCAACGGTCAGGAACGGCAGGAGGCCGCGCCCGGTCGGGTAGGTGCGGCCGAAACCGGTGTCCTGAACGAGGACGGGTTTTCCCGACGCGAGATAGCGAACCGTGCGGTCGCTGAACCAGCCGGATCGCGTATCGACGTAAATCCCCTGTGCCACGGAAAACTCAGCGCTCGATCCCTGGACGTAGCCGCGGAACCGATCCGGGTCGCAGGCGACAGACTTCGGATCGACGACGGTCCAGCCGTTCTGCCGCAGCGACTCAACGTCTGCACGATCCGCCCCATGCACGTTGAGGGCGATCTCGAAACGTTCACCCGTCTGCGCGGGAATCGTCACGAACTTCCTGAACTCGTGCGCCTTGACGCCGAACACGGCGCCGTCGTACTCGACGCGTCCAAATGCGCCACGCCAGTCCGCGACGGTCGTAAAGCGCGCGAGCGAGTCGTCGAATGATGCCGGCCACTCGCCGAGGAGCACGGGCTGCCGGATCGGCTGCCAGCGAATGTCGCCCACTGGGATGCTGCAGCCAGGCGTACCAATGTTCTCGCCAACGGTGAAGTAGAACTGATGCCCCTGAAGCTGCCGCTCGGCGAGCTGCTGCGCGTGCCAGATCTGCGTGTATCCCGGATCGAGGTCGATGAACACGCTCCTGCGGAAGCGCGGCTTGAGTTCCTCGAGCGTGAGGTGCCCGCTGATGTTGACGAGCAAATCGGCCGTATCGGCGACGTCCGCCAGCTCTGTCGCTAGCAGCCCAACGCTCTCCAGGTTGTCGTCGCACACCAGCGCCGCCATATTGGCGAAGCCGAATCGTCCGGCGACGTGCCGGAAATAGGCGGCGTTCACCGAGTCCGCGAGATCACACGGCGATCCTGCGGCATCGGCGCACGCATTCCTGGCGATCTGCTCGATGAAATACACCTCGTGCCCCAGACGTTTCAGGCCGAGCAGCCAGCTGAGACGCGTCCACGCCGCACCACCGTTGCCCGGCTTGTTCGCAAGCGCTCCGGAGACGACGATCAGCGCCATCGCTCGCTCAGCACAGGTTCAGCCTTCGACTCAGTGACCGGAGCACCGTCGAGGAATCGAAGTACTCTTCGGCGAGGCGCCGCGCGGCGCGGCGGTGCCGGGAATAATCCGCGTCGATCGCACGCGCCGCATCCGCTGATTCTTCCACGGAACTGAACGTCAGCAATCCTTCGCCAGTCGGCAGCAAATCGCGAAAGCCGGTGTCCTGTGCGAGCACCGGACGTCCGCTCGCCAGGTAGCAGATGCTGCGGTCGCTGAACCAGCCGCTGCGCGTCTGTACGTACATCCCTTTCGCGATCATCACTTCCGCTGCGGAGCGCCGTATGTAGTCGCCGTAGCACTCGGGACTGCCGGCGACGCGGCGCGGCTCGACCAGTTGCCATCCCTCAGACGCGAGCAATGCGCGGTCGCGCTCGTCAGCGGCATGGATATCGAGCGCCAGTTCGAACCGGCGTTCTGCTAGACGGGGGAGCGCCGCGAATTTTCGGAACTCGTGCGGGCGCAGTTGATACGTCGTTCCTTCATAGTCAACAGGACCGTAAGCGCCGCGCCAGCTCGCGACGCTGGTGATCGCCGCATCGGCCGGAGGATCGTCTTCGACGGCTGGCCACTCGTCGAGCACGACGGGCTGAGGGGTCGTGATCCACTCGAGTCCGCACGTTGGAATGGAGCACTCCGGCCTGCCGACGTTTTCGCCGATGGTGACGAACGCCTCATGCCCTTGAAACGCGTCGTGAAGCCCCAGCGCCTTCCACATCTGGCCGAATCCCGGATCGATGTCCAGAAACACGCGCCTCGGCGCCGCGGCGAGAATCTCTTCGTCGCGCAGGAAGCCCATGACATTGATGAGCGCGCTCGATGCGGACACGCGTTCGAGAACCTGCGAGCGGGTCAGCCCCACGGTGCTGTCCGAACACAGGAGCGCGTAATCGCCGTCGAGTCCGAAGCGGCGCATTACGTCCTCGAAGTAGCGGACGTTCCAGGATTTCTCGAGCGGCGCGCGCGCGCCCGACTCGCTGGTGCACATCTCGGGACTCAGCCAGTCGAGGAACAACACGTCCCATCCGAGCTTCCTGAACCCGAGCAGGTATTGAAGGAATACCCAGGTGTGACCGCCGCGGCCCGGCTTCTGTGCAACGGAGCCGGCGATGACGATGGAGTTGTTCATCTCAGCTGACTCGAGCGGCCATCAATTGCCGCGCGACATGTTCCCGCGATCGCCAGCGACTCCGCGATGGATCCCCGGCGAGATCCTCCAGGAAACGGATCATGTTCGCTGCGATATCGGTCCACGATTTGGGTCGTCCGTTATCAAGCGCCTTGCCCAATTGAAGTTCCGGGACGTCGCGTCCATGAAGCAGGCGACCCACGAGCTCGACGAGATCTTCGCGCCGGTCGAACGGCACCACACTTCCACTGCCCGCAGGGCAGCACGCCGCGATCTCATCGAGCAGCGGTGACCGCCGCGCCAGCAGCGGCCGTCCATACGCCAGCGTCGTCAGCACCGGAAAGCCGAACCCTTCGTAGAAGGACGGAAACACGACGGCGAGCGCGCCTGCGTAGAGCCGGTGAACGTCGTGCTCCGACAGCGTGCCGCTCTCGAGCACGGTGACGCGCGACGTGGAGTCAGCGGCAGCGCCGAGACCGACGATTTTCTGATAGGGAAACGCGCGCGTCAGCAGATCGATCGTCCGCGCGACGTCCTTGTGATCGTAACCGTTGCCGACGACGAAAATGAAAGGGTCGTCATCAGGACAGGGTGCGATGTCCGGATAGACGTATTCGGAAAGATCGAACGAGTAGTGACAGACGAGACTCCGAGTGCCAGCGGCCGACGTAAATCGACGAACAAGCTGTTGCCGCGTGAACTCCGAATCGAACATCAACGCGTCGGCTTGATCCGCCATGAATCGCCACGTGCCATCGAGGTGGCGCGGCGCCGTGTAGGCGATGTCCCACGAAATCGTGTCGAGGAAGAAATAGACGTTGAACGCGCTAAGCGCGTGCAGGTCGAGCAGTTCCTCGACGTGCCAGGGCTGCGAGAGTCGAAGCGCCACCGTGAACTGACGATCGGGCACGCGGGTGTAGACCGGCCAGCCGGGAAAAGTCGCCCCGAGGTTGTGAAACTTGGCCGCGTCGCGCGCCGCGAGCAGCGCGACATCCCAGCTCGAACTGAGCGCATGCAGACCGCGGCCGACCCCGAGTGCCGCCATCGTCGTTCCGTTCATTCCAGACACGATGTTGCGGACATCCAGGAGCAGCGATGGCCGCTCGCCGTACGCGCCGGGAAGCGCGCGAGCCAGACGCGTCTCGACCGGCGCCATGCCCCGCGTTCCGAATTCCGTCTGGGCCCGCTCGATGTGTGTTGATCAAACCCACTGTGCTCGCGAATTTCGGCGGACTCGACGGCGGCTTCCTGAGTCTCGACGCCGCCCTCTGGCATTACGCCGGACAGGCGCGACGCTGCGGTTTCCGCACGCTCATTTGCAATCGTGCGGTCGTCACGGCTCGAGCCGCGGAACGCCCCTATCCGCCTGGCGCGCTGACGTTCCGGCGGCTGCCTGACGCCGACCGCGTGCGTCTTCGCGACGCGCTGCCCGACATCGAGCGGGCCCAGACGGAATTCGGAACGCGGGGCATGGCGCCGGTCGAGACGCGTCTGGCTCGCGCGCTT
>WNGA01013924.1_pt1 | contig 10221 bp, 9 predicted proteins | sample 5400061 | NCBI WGS metagenome assembly WNGA01 (sample SAMN13153366, study PRJNA577476) | soil metagenome | isolation source: 100 cm soil or saprolite under grassland replicate 2 | place: USA:California | collected 2016-06-15
GGGCGCGGCGACTTTTTTAATCGGCCATGGAACCGGCCTGCAGTTTGCCTGTCATAGTTATGGTGGCCTCTCTCGAACCCCCCAAGGAACGATCGAGGCTGCTAGGCCCCGGCGACAACCTCCCCGGGGCCTTCCATTTTGGGGCCACCGAGGAGCGAGCCCGATCGGCCATCCCGCGGCGCCTCCTCTGAACAACCTGCGGCATGAGCCGTGCGTCATGCGCGTCGGCGGGAGGTCACCCGCGTCGCGCGACCTTTGCGTCCATAGCGCCAGCCGGTAAAGACATGCACCGGGCCCCCGCCAGCCTCGCTCGGGCCGAGAAACGTCCATGCCGCAGCAGCAGAGCGCGCCGGTCGCCGACCCGAGCGACCTCGACTACCGCCTGCTCGTCCCGTTTCTCGCCCACACGACCGTCATCCAGACGCTGATCCTCATCATCCGCATCACCACCTCCTACCGGGCGATCGAGCTCGGCTTGCCGGTGGTTTGGCTCGGCATTATCGCCACCGGCTTTGCCATCCTGCCGGTGTTCATCGCCCTGCCGGTCGGCCGTTGGATCGATCGCGGCAACGACGCCAAGGCCTGCTGGATCGGCGCGGCGTTGATCTTCGTCGCCTGCATCGGCTTCTGGCTGTGGCCGCGCTCGGCGATGCACCTGCTCGCGTTCTCGATAGTGCTCGGCTTCGGGCACACCTTCTGCATGGCCGGGCACCAGATGCTGGCGGTGCGGTCGACCAGCCCGCGCAGCCGGGAAAGCGTACTCGGCTACTACATGATCGCCGCCGCCATCGGGCAGGGACTGGGACCCTTGGTGGTCGGGTGGCTGGGAGGCGGCGCCGCGGTGCCGCCGACCGGACACCTGTTCGCGATCGCGTTCGGCGCGGCGGCCGCGAGCGTGATTCTCGCGCTCGCGATCCGGCCTGCCCGGAGCCAGAGTCGGCAGAGCAAAGCGGGCGAATTCATTCCGGTTGGCACGCTCGTCCGCTTGCGCGGCCTGCCGGCCATGTTCGTGGCGAGCGTGGTGACCGTCACCGCCCTCGACCTGCTGGTCATCTATCTGCCGGTCTTGGGAGCCGAGCGTCAGATCGATGCCAGCCATATCGGCCTGCTGCTGACGGCGCGATCGCTGGCATCGCTGGTCTCGCGCCTGTTCTATACCAGGATGATCTACGGCTTCGGCCGCGTGCCGCTCACGCTGGTCAGCATGCTCGGCGCTGCCGCCGCCTTCGGGGCGCTGGCGATCCCGCTCTCGCTGCCCGCGATGTATGCCGTCTTCATCGTGCTCGGATTCGCCATGGGCATCGCCTCGACGCTCACCATCTCGGGAGTCGTGCATATCGCGCCGGCCGAGGCCTACGGCACCGCGCTGACGCTGCGGATGACCGGCAACCGCATCGGCCAGGTGGTGTTTCCGGCACTGTCCGGCCTGGTCGCGGCGGCGACCGGCGTGGCCGGAATTCTCCTCATCATCGGGCTCAGCCTTGCGGTCTCGGGCGTGGCGGTCCCGATCAGCCTGCGCGCGCGACAAGGACCCGACATATGAGCGACCCGATCCAGATCCGCATGGGCGGTTACGGCCCCGCCACCACCGGCTTCAGCCGCGCCCTGAAGATGATCGGCGACCGGCTGGAAGCCGAATTCGGCGAGCGGGTGCAGGTGAAATACGTTTGGAACATCATGGAGCTCGGCTACCGCGCCGAGGACATCCTTTGGCTGGTCGAGCACGGCCTGTTGACGCTCGGCTACCAGTCATCGAGCTATCTCACCGACCGGGTGCCCGTGCTCGGCTTCGTCGACCTGCCGTTCTTGTTCCCGGATACGCCGACTGCGCGCGCCGCCATGGACGGCGCGCTCGGTGGGCTGCTCGCGCGCAAGATCGAGGAGCGGGTGAGCTACCGCATCCTGGGCTGGTTCGAGAACGGCTTCCGGCACATCTCGAATCGGGTGCGGCCGCTGCGCCGGCCGGCGGACCTTGCGGGGCTGCGCATCCGCGTGCTGCCGAGCAAGGTGCAGGAGCGAACCTTCGAGCTCCTGGGCGCGGTGCCGATGCGGATGGATCTGACCGAGGCGATCGAGCGGATCGTCGCCGGCAGCATCGACGCGCAGGAAAATCCGCTGGCCAACACCGTGACCTACGGCGTGCACAAGTTCCACCGCTTCCACACGCTGACCAACCACTTCTACATTTCACGGCCGATCTTTCTGCATCGCGCCGCCTTCGAGGCCTGGCCCGCGGAGCTGCAGCGCGCCATGCGCGAGGCGGTGGCGGCGGCGGTCGCCTTCCAGCGCGATCTGCACGTCCAAGAGGAGGCCGACGCGCACAAGGCGATCGAGGCGCAAGGCTGCGAGCTCGTCGAGCTTACGAGTGCCGAGCACGACGCTTTCGCGGCGGCGGTCGAGCCGCTGCTCGCCGAAGCGCGCGGCATGTACGGCGCGGAACTGTTCGCGTTGGCGGCCAACGGGCCCTGAACGGCGAGCACCATTTTCACGAGTTAGTTCAAACAATTGGGCCGTCGCGGGCGGCCCCGCCGCCGGCTCTTGAAATCAAAAAATCGGCTTCCTAAATCGTCCGCCGCCGGGAGCCCCAATCGGGGACCCGGCGCGGGCGCCGGCGGTGTCCGGCGCGCTGCTCGTACCCATGTTGCTCGACGGAGGATGTGGCTATGAGGAACGATGCCTTCACACCGGGAAATGGCGCCGACGGCTCACGCAACGATGAATTCGATCTCGATGCCCTGTTGCACCCGGCGCAGGCGTTCGAGCATCCGATGAAGGTCGTCAACGATCCGGATCTGACGCTGACGGAAAAGCGCGCGATCCTCGCCTCATGGGCGTCGGATGCCTGCGCGGTCGAGGCGGCGCCCGCTTTGCGGCAGCCGCCGGGCGCAGGCGGAACGGTCCGCTTCGACGACGTCATGGACGCGCTGCGGGCGCTCGATCGGCAGGCCGGCGATGATTACAAGCCGCGGCCAAACTATCGGCGTGTGCTCGAACGTCGAATTCCCGGTGTATTCGGTCGCAAATCGCCGAAGATCGACGACCGGGCCAACCGCTTAGCTGACCGGTCGACCAGCTACCCGCTACCCTCGCCGCTCGTCGGGCGCCGCCAGGATCAACGCCCAGAACACCTTGTATTTCGACTTCGGCGCGTAGACTGCGGCGATGCCCATGCGGGTCGCGCCGTTGAGCAGCATGTTGGCGCGGTGCGGCGGGGAGTCGCGCCAGCCCGAGAACGCTTCCGCCAGCGTATGGTATCCGGCCGAGATGTTCTCCGCCGCCGTCTTGGCCTGGTAGCCCTGCGCCCGCAGCCGGTCGTTGAAGGCGCGGATGACGTTGTGGTCGAGCTTGTCGCGGCTCGCCATGGCGCGCGCCTGCGCGTCGGCGAGCTTCATCAGCTCGGCGTCGACGCTCACCGGCGTGAGCCCGTTATTGGTCCGGTAGCCGGAGATCATCGAGGCGGCGGTGGCGGCGTCGAGCTGGGCGCCCGCCTCGGCGAGGCTGCGATAGAAGCTCGGCTCGGACGGCGGGTCGCGGTCGGCCGCGCAGCCGGCGAGGAGCGCGAGCGCCAGCATGCCGGCCAGCCGCGCGGCGCGGCTCACGAGCGAACGGCGGTCAGTCATCCGTTTGAAGGTCCCCAAGATATGACGCCCCAATTCGCGCTGCCGGTGGTCCCACGCCACCATGGCCGAAGGATGGTTAACGACATCCGAGCTCGGCTCGCGGTTCCCCCGAAAATCCAGCAAACGGAACCATCTGACGATCAGGAACAATTAAGATTTCGCTAACCCTAAATTAACGCCAAAACAACCGGTTTCGAGCATACCGTATCCCCACCAACGAACGATTGCGATGGACATGTTCGGCGGAATCACCGACCTCGTAGCGCAGCACGACTGGCGCTTGCTCGCCGCGGCCGTCGTCTGCCTGGTGGCCTGCCTGTTCGTGATCATCCTGTACCGCCGCGTGCGTCAGCAGAAGAAGAATTTCGAGGCCGCGCTCAACAACATGTCGGAAGGCTTGTGCATGTTCGATGCCTCGTCGCGGCTGGTGCTGTGCAACGAGCGCTACATCGAGATGTACGGCCTCGAGCCCCGGCTGGCCAAGGCCGGCGCATCGCTGCGCGAATTGCTCGATCAGCGCAAACAGTCGGGCACGTTCACGGGCGACCCGGATCAATACATCGCCGATGCGCTGCGCCGGATGCGCGAGGGAAATAGCGTGCAGGACGTGAGAGAGATGCCGGACGGGCGTTTCATCTCGGTCTCGAGCCGGCCGATGCCGGGAGGCGGCTGGGTCGCCACCCACCAGGACGTCACCGAGCGCCGGCGCCGCGATCAGGAGCACGATCGGATGGCCGCGCAGGAGCAGCGCCGCGCCACGGTCGACACGGCGATCGCCGTGTTCCGCCAGCGCGTCGAGGCGATGCTGCAGACCGTCGGCGAGACCGCGGTGGCGATGCGCTCGACCGCCACCACGCTGTTCGCAGCGTCGCAGAAGACCTCGCAGCGCGCCGAAGGCGCCGTCCAAACGTCGAATGAAGCGTCGACCAACGTCGAGATGGCGGCGTCCGCCGCCAACGAGTTGTCGGCCTCGATCGACGAGATCAGCCGCCAGCTCGGCCAGACCAACAATCTGGTCGGCATCGCGGTGACCGAGGCGAGCGCCACCAATGACCAGATCGGCTCGCTGGCCAACGCGGCGCAGAAGATCGGCGACGTGGTCAAGCTCATCCAGGACGTGGCCGGGCAGACCAACCTGCTCGCGCTCAACGCCACCATCGAGGCGGCGCGCGCCGGCGAGGCCGGACGCGGCTTCGCGGTGGTCGCCTCCGAGGTGAAGTCGCTCGCGGTGCAGACCGCGAAGGCGACCGAGGAGATCGCGGGCCAGATCGCCGGGGTGCAGGCCTCGACCGGCGGCGCCGTCGAGGCGATCCGCCGGATCGCCGATCGCATGCGGGAGATCAATAATCACACCGCCGCGGTTGCGGCGTCCGTGCAGCAGCAGAACGCCGCCACCGGCGAGATCTCGCAGAACGTGGCGAGCGCCGCCGAGGGTACGAAAGAGATCGTTACCGTGCTCGGCGAGGTGGCGGGCGCCGCGACCGAAGCGCGCGGATCGGCCGAGACCGTGCTGGCTGCCTCCGAGGCGGTGGAGACCGCCGCCTCCGACCTGCGCAGCGAGGTGGCGGGCTTCCTGCAGAAGGTGGCGGTCTGAGGGCTGCCTCTCGTTCCGCAGCGGCGCTCGCGCCACTCGCGCCCTGTCCCCTTGCGGGTTGCGAGTTTCTGCCTCACCGCCGGATCGACCAACGCTCAGCTAGAGCGGATTTCGGTCGATTTGCACCAGTCTCCATCGTCAAAGGCAATTGCGAACACCCAGCAATCATGTTCTGATTCGCCGGCATGGATGGAGTTATCGGAACCGACAAGCGAGGCAATCGACATGCTCATGCATCGTCGGGGGATGTGATGGCTGGAGCTCTCGAAGGCATCCGCGTCGTCGAGTTTGCCAGTTATGTGTCTGGACCTTACGCCGGAATGCTCCTGGGCGATCTCGGCGCGGAGGTCATCAAAATCGAGTCGCCCGATGGCGGCGACCCGTTCCGCGGCTGGGGTCGCGTCGAATACAGCCCTACCTTCGGCTCCGTCAATCGCAACAAGAAGAGCGTGGTGCTTGATCTCAAGAGCGCGCATGGCGTTTCCGCCGCGCGCGCCCTGCTGCGCACTGCCGATGTGTTGATCGAGAATTTTCGCATTGGGACCATGGAACGGCTCGGGCTCGGTTACGACGAGACGGTCCGCGACAATCCGGGTCTGGTGTGGTGCTCGATCACCGGCTTCGGCACGAGTGGTCCCTATGCCTCGCGTCCGGGGTACGACACCGTCGGCCAGGCGCTGAGCGGGCTCTTGAGCCTGCTCACCGATCTCGATCGTCCGCGCCCGATGGGCATCTCGCTGTCGGACCATCTCGCCGGCATGGTGGCGTGCAATGGAATCCTCGGCGCATTAGTCGCGCGCGGTCGCACCGGCAAAGGGCAGCGCGTCGATACCTCGCTCTTGGAAGCCGCCGTTTCGTTCTGTGGCGAGAATGCCGCTCGCTTTTTCGAAAACCGCAAAGTTCCGAACCGCGCCACCCGCACGCACCAGGCGCAGGTCTATGCATTCGTCGCTGGGGACGGCAAACCGTTCGTGGTCCACCTTTCCTCGCCCACCAAATTCTGGCAGGCGCTCGCCCGCGTTGCCGGCAGGCCCGAATGGCTCGACGATCCTCGCTTCGCCACCAAGGACACGCGCGGACACCACTATGACGCGCTGCACGACGAACTTGCCGCGGTGTTCAAAAACGACACCCGCGCGGCATGGTTGGAGAAGTTGCAGTCCGAGGACGTGCCGGCGGCCGCGCTCAATACGCTCGACGAGGTCTTCGACGACCCGCAGGTCAAGCATCTCGGCCTGCGGCAGGACGTGCCGCACAAGCGGGTTGGTACAATTGGACTGGTGCGCAACGGCTTGCGGATGTCGGCGACGCCGCCGGAAATCCGCTCCGCTGCACCCGAGCTCGGTGAGCACACCGACGAGATATTGACGCAACTCGATACCGACGCGTGAGATCGACCATGCGCACATTGCATGACGCGCGGCCAGTTCGTTACTGTGGCGGAACAAGCACGATGCGATCGCGAATGTGCATCGGCGCTGTCATGAGCGCATGCGTCGCCCTGGCCGCGGCAACGCATGCAAATGCGCAATCGGTCGCCGAGTTCTATCGCGGCAAGCGCATCACTCTCATCACCTCGGCATCGGTCGGCGGCGGCTACGACCAATATGCGCGCTTGCTCGCCAAGCACTTGCAGCGTCACATTCCAGGCGAGCCCACGATCATCGTGCAGAACATGGTCGGCGCGGAGGGACTGCGGGCGGCGAACTTCCTGTACAACATCGCGCCCCAAGACGGGACCATGATCGGCGGCCTATCGCGCAATACCGGCCTTGCGCGGTTCTACGACTTTAACAACGCGGGTATCCAGTTCGATGTCCGTAAGTTCCACTGGCTCGGCTCGCCGCAGCAGGAGGTCGGGCTGTTCGTCCTGTCGACGAAATCGGGACTGGGTTCGATCGAAGACCTCAAGAAGCGGGAGGTCACCGTCAGTTCCACGGCGCGCAATTCACCGAGCTCGATCTATTCCCGCATCCTCAATGCGGCCATCGGCACCAAGCTCAAGCCGATCGAGGGTTACGACGGCTCGCAGGCTTGTCTCATGGCCGTCGAGCGCGGCGAGGTGGATGCGCATGTCTCGGGCGGTTCATCCGCCCCATTCCGGGCGCGGATCGCGCCATGGCTGAGCCGTGGCGATGCCAAGGTGATCGTGCAAATGGGTATGGCGAGGGACGCCGCATTTCCCAACGTGCCGACGGTGCTCGAGGTCGTGAGCGCGCCGGGCGACCGGCAACTGTTCGAAATCGCGTTCGCGGAACAGGTGATGGGACGGCCGTTCGTGCTGCCGCCGGGGGTCCCGGGCGATCGCGTCATCGCGCTGCGATCGGCTTTCGATGCCGCCATGAAGGATGCGGCTTTCCTGGACGACGCCAAGCTGCAGCACGCCGAGATCGACCCCATCGGCGGCCAGGAGATCAATGCGCTGCTCGACCGTGTTTACGCCGCGCCGCCGGACGTGGTCGCACGCATTCGCGAGCTCGCCAAGTGATTCAAAAATGACTGAAAATCGGATCGACGGTGGGGACAAACCATGATCGAACCATCCCGAGAGTTGCGCGACGTCTGCGCCATTGTCGGGGCCGGCAACAGTCGGCTCGGCAAGGTGCCGGGCGTGTCCAGCCTCGATCTTCTGGTCGAGGCGACGCGCAATGCCATCGCCGATGCGGGCCTCAAGGTCAACGACATAGACGGGATCGTCTGCCGCGGTCCCGACGAAGCTTACAGTCATCACCAGCTCATCGGCGCACGCCTCGGCATCAACGCCCGCTTTTCCACCTCTCTCGACAATGGCGGCGCGAGCCAGATTCTCGCCGTGGCGCTTGCCACCATGGCGATCAAGGCCGGCCTCGCGACGACGGTGATCTGCGGCTATGGCCGGGATTCCTGGTCGCGCACCCATTCCTCGAAAGCGGCGCATGTGCGCAACGAGACCCGGCCTGACAGCCAGTTGGCGCACGAATTCGGCCCCGAATACGGCTATTTCGGCGCGGTCGCCGCGCATGCCTTCGGCGCCACGCGGCACATGCATCTCTACCGCACCACGCGCGATCAGTTCGGCGAGGTCGCCGTCGCGTTTCGTGAGCACGCGCTGCGCAATCCCGATGCGCAGATGAAAAAGCCATTGAGCATCGCCCAATATCATGAGGCTCCACAAGTCGTGTCGCCGTTCGGGCTCTACGATTGCAGCTTGCGCAGCGACGCCGCGGGGGCGGTCATCGTCACCAGCCGCGAGCGTGCCCGCGACCTTCGCCAGCCGCCGGTGCTGATCAAGGGCTTCGGCAGCTTCAACAACCTGCGCGGCTGGTTCGCCGACGACAACATGGTGGTGACCGCGGCGAAGAACAGCGGAGCGACCGCCTATCGCATGGCCGGGCTTGGTCCCGACGACGTGGACACTGCCCAGATCTACGACTGTTTCACCTACATGGTGCTGGCGCAGCTCGAGGATTACGGCTTCTGCAAGAAGGGCGAAGGCGGGCCGTTCGTCGCGTCCGGAGCTTTGCGCATGGGTGGGCGGCTGCCGACCAACACCTCGGGCGGACAGCTCTCGGAGGCTCATGTCGAAGGCATGCTCCAGGTGGTTGAGGGGGCACGCCAGCTGCGCCACACCTATCCAGCGGATCGTCAGGTCGCGGATGCCGAGGTCGCGCTCGTGTCGGGCCATGGCGGCAACCAGGTCTGCCACTCGACCCTGATCCTCGGGCGGGCGTGATGAGCGACGCCGCGCAAAAGCCGGTCCCGCGTCCGGCGCCGGAATCGGTTCGCTATTGGCGGGCCGCGCGCGAGCATCGCCTGGAACTTCCGCGTTGCAATGCCTGCGGCAAGTTCTGGTTTCCGCCGTCACAGAGCTGTCCGCATTGCCTAGCGGCGGATTTCGCCTGGACGCCGGTTTCCGGCGTCGGCAAAGTCTACAGCTTCGTCACCTTCCACCGCGTCTATCATCCGGCATTCGCGCAGGAAGTGCCCTACGTCGTGGCGCTGGTCGAGCTGGCGGAGGGCCCGCGGCTGCTGTCGAACATCGTCGGCGTGGCGCCCGAGGCCGTGGCCTGCGAGATGCCGGTCAAGGTGGTGTTCGACGACGTCGAGGAAGGCGTGTCCGTGCCGAAATTCGTGCCGCTGAATGCGCCCGCCAAGTGATGAGCACCCTCGACACCGACGTGTTCATCAGACGGGGCATGCCCTTGCGCCGGACGCTGGCCGCTTGCGCGACGCTGCTGTCCGCGGTTGCGTTCATGGCCACCGCGGCGAGCACCGCCGGCGCGCAAGAGAGCCTCCTGAGCCGCGCACCCGACAGGGAGCAGATGATCCTCGCTGGCGCCCGCAAGGAAGGGCAGGTGGTGCTCTATTCCGCGGCTATCGTCAATCAGGCCCTGCGTCCCTTGGCCGACGCCTTCATGAAAACGTATCCCTTCATCCGGATGACCTTCTGGCGCGGCGACACCGAGGAGATCATCGCCAAGCTCTCGGCCGAAGCGCGTGCGAAGAATGTCGTTGCCGATGTCGTGGAGGGCACGGGGGTGGGCGAGCTCGCGGTCAATGCGGGCCTCGCGCAGCCCTATTACACGCCCATGATCGAAGCCATGCCCGACCGCTACCGGGATCCTCGTGGCCAATGGATGAGCACGCGGATCAGCTATTTCAGCATCGCCTATAACACCAGGCTGGTGCCGCCCGATCAGGTGCCGAAAAGCTACGACGACCTGCTCGATCCGCGCTGGCGGGGCAAGCTTGCCTGGCGCATCGGGACCGCCAGCGGCACGCCGCTGTTCATCACGACCATCCGCCTCGCACGCGGCGAAGAACGGGCCGTCGCGTTTCTCCGTAAGCTCGCCGCGCAGAAGGTCGTCAATTTCGGTTCGGGCAGCGCGCGCACCCTCGTCGATCGCGTCATCGCCGGCGAGTTTCCGATCGCGCTGAACATCTTCGCGCACCATCCGCTGATCAGCAAGGCGAAGGGGGCCCCCGTCGACTCGCAGCTCATGGACCCGGTGCCGAGCACGGCCGGTA
>WNGA01039470.1_pt1 | contig 10221 bp, 15 predicted proteins | sample 5400061 | NCBI WGS metagenome assembly WNGA01 (sample SAMN13153366, study PRJNA577476) | soil metagenome | isolation source: 100 cm soil or saprolite under grassland replicate 2 | place: USA:California | collected 2016-06-15
CTGCCGCACCACAAGGCGCCCAGCTCGCCGCCGAATGCGGCCGGGGTGCGCGCCGCGTTGGCCCGTCTGTCGCAGACGCAGGGCTTGACCAACGCTGCGGAGGCGCGGCGGCATCTGGAGGCCCACATGGCGTCGATCGGGGGCTCGAAGTCCGCTGACCACCCGACCGGCGATCTCGTCCGCGGCGTCTGGCCGTTCGAGTTGCGCGACGACGGCGGCGGGGACGGTATGCCGACCATGTTCGGGCACTTCGCGGTGTTCAACGAGTGGACCGAGATCGACTCACTCTTCGAGGGCCGGTTCATGGAGCAGCTCGACCCGACGTCGATGGATCGGACGATGGCGGAGGAACGGGACCGGATGCGGGTGCTGTTCCAGCACGGCCGCGACCCGCAGATCGGTTCCAAGCCGCTGGGGCCGATCGACGTGCTGGAAGCGCAGAAGAATGGTGCCTACTACGAGGTGCCGTTGCTGGACACCTCCTACAACCGGGATCTATTGCCCGGTCTACGGGCGAAACTGTACGGGGCGTCGTTCCGGTTCCAGGTGTTCGGGGAGAACTGGAACAAGAAGCCGGAGAAGTCCGGCTACAACCCGGACGGTCTGCCGGAACGGACTATTACCGACGTGTCGGTGCGGGAGTTCGGCGCGGTCACCTTCCCCGCCTACGCGTCGGCGACCGCCGGGGTGCGGTCATTGACCGACGACTTCCTGGTCTCCGTATTCGGCTCCGACCCGGAGCGCATGCACGACCTGATCGACCACATCACCGGACGGTCCGCTGCGCAGAGCAGCGGCGGCGGTGATAGCACGGCCACCGAGCCAAGCAGCGGCGAGGTGTCACCCGAAGCCCAAATCCGGGATCGGGTCCTGCGCATGGAAGGGATCCTGAAGTGACCAAGTACCTGCCCGCTGCTGCGCCTGGTGCGATCATCGGCTACGGTCGGCGTGGCCCGATTCGGCTCCAGGCCGGAGCCGCCCCTGACGACGACGCCGGCGGGGACACGAAGACCCGCAGTGCCATCCCCAACACCCTCGACGATCTGAACGGGAAGACCCCCGATGAACTGGTGCAGATCGTCGAGGTCCTCGACGCGCACCTGCGGGACATGCACCAGACCGAGACCGGCGAACTGCGGAAGCTCGACGAGACCCAGGCGAAGGCATTCAAGCTGGGCATGGAGATCCGTAAGCAGGCCATGGCGCTGATCAAGGAGCACCGGGAGATCGTGGACATCTTCCGGCAGCGTCCGGAGGCGGTGCAGCGGGTCTACACCAACCTGAAGCACGGCTTGAACGACGGCACCACCGATGTGGTGCGGATGACCATCCCGGAGGTCCGCGACAAGGCGCTGCGGAAGCTGGACTCCCGGGACCTGCCGTCCGACCTGGACGACGAGCAGAAGACGCTGCTCCAGCGGTCGATCAAGAAGGACCACATCCTGGCCCGGCGGATCCTCGTCACCGAGACCGACGACTACCGGTCGGCGTGGATGAAGATGGTCACCAACCCGCACGGGATGGCGCTGCTGGATGACGACGAACGGCAGGCGTTGCGGGCGTGGGAGGAGTTTCGGGCCGCCAGCGAGAACGTCACCACTGCCGGCGGGTTCGGGATCCCGGTGTTCATCGACCCGTCGATCATCCTCACGGGGCAGGGCTCCGGAAATCCGTTCCTGGAGTTGGCGACGCAGGTCACGATCAACACCAACATCTGGAAGGGTGTGTCCTCGGCCGGAGTGTCCTGGTCGTTCGACACCGAGTCGGCGCAGGTCTCCGACGACTCCCCGACGTTGGCGCAGCCGGCGGTGACGGTGCACATGGCCCGTGGCTTCATCCCGTTCTCGATCGAGGTCGGGATGGACTACCCGGGGTTCGCGGCGCAGATGGGCGACCTGCTGGCCGCCGGGTACGACGAGCTGCTGATCGACAAGTTCACCCGCGGTTCCGGCTCCGGCGAACCGAACGGCATTCTGACGGCGTTGTCTGCGAACACCAACGTGCGGGTGACGGTGACCACCGCCGGGACGATCGGCGGCCCGGACCCGTACAAGGTGTGGAAGGCGTTGCCGCAGCGGTTCCGGCGTCGCGCGTCGTGGCTGATGAACGTCGGCGTCAACAACGCGATCGCGCAGCTCGGCGCGGCGAACGTGTACCACGCGTACACCGTGGGGCTGTCCGACCAGGAGGTCGAGAAGCTGCGGAACCGGCCGGTGTACGAGTCGCCGTACATGCCGGACGCCACCACTTCGACGACCGCGCCGGAAGGTGTGGCCGTGGTTGGCGACTTCGCCAACTACGTGATCGCCCGCAACGGTGGCATGTCGGTGGAGCTGGCGCCGCTGCTGTTCCAGCAGACCACCGCCGGCACCGGCTTCGGACTTCCGACGGGGCAGCGCGGCTGGTTCGCGTACGCCCGCATCGGTGGTGGCCCGAGCAACGCCCTCGGGTTCCGGCTGCTCGTCAACTCCTGACCGGATCCAACCCGAAAGGTGCCGCCCACGATGGCAGAGACGAAGAAGCCGGACGCGGCCGCTGCGGCCACGAAGTCCGCCGAGGATCCACCGCCGAAGGCCAAGCCCCCCCTGCCGTCGGCGGCGGAGTCCGCGGACCCGGATGTGCACCGGCTACTGTCGATCCGGCAGGCCGCGGTGGACGGCAAGAACGATGCGCTGGCGAAGCAGGCGACCGCCGAGCTGGCGAAGCTGGGGGTGCAATGATCGAGTTCAACATCGTGTACGCGAAGGCCACCACCTCGGTGGTGACCGAGGACGGCGCGCAGCAGCTGGTGCGGCACGGCTCCCACTGGTTCGCCGACGACCCGGTGGTGCAGGCGAACCCGAGCCTGTTCTCCGCCGATCCGCGGTTCGGGCTGACGTGGTCCGGGCAGACTCCGGCGGTGATGGCCGAGCCACCGGTGGAGCAGGCGACAGCCGAGCCGGGGGAACGTCGGCAGACCCGGCGGCTGCCGAACCCGATGGCCGGCGAACAGACGCGACCGGCCCGTGGCTGACCCTCCGATCGAGGGGTTCCCCGACGGGCCGGCCGGTGCGGTGGCGGTGGCGTACTGCCACGGCGACGACGTGGCGTTCTCCTGGCACCACTCCCTGGTGGAGATGATCGGCTGGGACATGGCCAACAGCGCCCGGGTGCTGCGCGGCGGGTGGATCGCGATCCGCACCGGCACCGACGGCCTGGTGGAGGCCCGGAACAAGGCGGTGCGGATCTTCCTGGAGGAGAACCCCGCGGAGTGGCTGTTCTGGCTGGACACCGACATGGGGTTCGGCCCGGACATCATCGACCGTCTCGTCGAGGCCGCCGACCCTGCGGAGCGGCCGATCGTCGGCGCGTTGGCGTTCTCCTACCGGCAGACCGAGGCCGACGGCATGGGCGGCTGGCGGTGCCGGCCAACACCGACGGTGTTCGAGTGGGCCGCGTTGCCGGACGGGCAGATGGGGTTCACTGTCCGCTGGGGATACCCGGACAACACGGTGGTCCGCTGCGCCGGCACCGGCTCGGCGTGCGTGCTGATCCACCGGTCGGCGCTGGAACGGATCGGCGAACGGTTCGGTGACTGGTACGCCCGTGTCCCGAACACATCCACCGGGCAGGTGGTCAGCGAGGACCTGGCGTTCTGCATGCGCGCCGGGGCGCTCGGCATCCCGGTGTACGTCCACACCGGCGTGAAGACAACCCATCAGAAGCGGATGTGGGTGGCCGAGCTGGACTATCTGCGGTCGGTGTCCGTGCCACCGGCCACTGAGCGGGTGGCGGTGCTCGTGCCGGTGCTGCGGCGGCCGCAGAACGCCGAGCCGTTCATGCGTTCGTTGCGGGCCTCAACCGGGCTGGCGACCGTTTACGCCGTGTGCAGCGTGGACGATCCCGAAACCGCTGCGGCGTGGAACGCGGCGGGCGCGCAGGTGCTTCGCGGCGACGACGAGCACGTACACGGTGAGCCCTGTGTCTGCGACGAACCGGTGGCGCATACCTTCGCCGAGAAGGTGAACCTCGGCTACCGGCAGACGAGCGAGCCGTGGCTGTTCCTGGTCGGTGACGATGTGCGGTTCAGGTCGGGCTGGTTGGATTATGCGCAGGAAGCCGGCCACGCTGGCGCGCACGTCATCGGCACCAACGACCTCGGCAACCCGCGGGTCATGGCCGGTGACCACGCCACCCACCTGCTCATCCACCGCTCCTATATAGACGAGGTCGGCGCCTCCTGGGACGGGCCGAAGACCGTCGCTCACGAGGGGTACCGGCATTGGTACGTAGACGATGAGATCGTCGCCGCAGCGAAGGCCCGCGGGGTGTGGGCCATGGCCCGCGAGTCGGTCGTGGAGCACATGCACCCGCTGTTCGGGAAGGCCCCTGACGATGAGGTGTACGCGCTGGGGCAAGCATCCGCCGAGCAGGACAAAGCCCTGTTCGATGCCCGCGCGGCGGAGTTCCTGTGACCACAGTGCTGACGGTCCAGACGAACCCGTTCCCGCATGTCATCGCCGATGGCTGGTGGCCAGACGATCTGCTTCGTGCCGCACTCGCCGAGTTCCCGGATCCGGAGGTCCCCGGCTGGCGGCGGTACGTCAACAGCAACGAGCGGAAGCTGGAAGGGCCACCGGGGCTGTGGGGTCCGCGGACCCGCGAGTTCTACGACTTGGCACGGGATCGCGGCCCGCAACTACGGGCCGCGTTCGGGTTGCCCGAGCTGAGCATGGAGACAGTCGGCGGCGGTTACCACTGCATCGAGCCCGGCGGATACCTCGCCGTTCATACCGACTTCAGCCGCTCGCCGCGGACCGGCCGATACCGCAGGCTGAACTTGCTCGTCTACCTCAACGACGACTGGCAGGACCCCGGCGGGCACCTGGAACTGTGGAACGGCGGCGGAAAGGTTGTCGACATCACTCCGGAGTTCAACCGGACCGTGGTGTTCGAGACGTCGTCGCATTCCTGGCACGGCCACCCATTGCCAGCGGCGCGGTTGCGGCGTTCCCTCGCTGCCTACTACTTCACCGAGCAGGCCCCAGTTGGGATCCCGGTGGCGGACCGGTCCACGACGTGGCACGCCGATGCACACTGAGGCGTACGCCTGGATGGTCGCACATGCCGATCCCGGCCCGGTGACGGTGCTGGACATCGGCGGCCGGGACATCAACGGTACCCCGCGGGATCTGTTCCCCGCGGCCACCTTGTACCGGACGTTGGACATCCTGCCCGGCGACGGCGTAGACGTTGTGGCCGACGCGGGAACGTGGACGCCCGACCGGGAATACGACGTTGTCGTCGCGACCGAAGTGTTCGAGCACGCCGCGAACTGGCGGGACATCTGCCGGACCGCGTTCAAGGCGCTGCGCCCGGGCGGCAAGTTCGTCGCGACGATGGCCGGTCCCGGCCGGCCGGTGCACTCCGGTGTGGACGGCTTCGGGACGCTGTATGCGGGGGAGCATTACGACAACGTGCACCCGGATGACTTGCGGGTGGCGTTACGTGAGGCCGGATTCTCCGGGGTGACGGTGGATTCGCAGCCGTGCCCGGCGGATGTGCGGTGTGTGGCGGTGCGGTGAGTGAAGGAGATACGGCTACGTCTTACCGGACTGACGGGCGGATCATCGCCGACCCTTTCGGCCAGCGCGATCGCGGCTTGAATGGTGGTCCTCGACCGAGGAGCCAGTCTAGCGGCGATGCTGGAACGGCAGAACGCCGAGGGAGCAATAAAGATCTGGGAGGATCTGGAACGATACCGGGTCGTCATCGCAGCCAGTCAACCGGAGGTGATCGTCGAATGCGGCACGTGGGAAGGCATGGCGGCGGCGTGGTTCGCTGGCCAGGGTGCCCGCGTTGTGACGATTGACCGGGACCATGGGCGTGTTAACCCGGCGGTGCGCGAGGATCCGCGGATTACGTACTTGCAAGGCGACTCCATAGACCCATCCCTAGTCGAGAGGGTTGCCGCACTTGTTTCGGGGAAACGTACGATGGTAGTCCTCGACTCCGACCACCACCCGTACCACGTGCGGTGCGAGATTGAATCCTATGGACCGCTGGTGACTCCTGGCTGCTACATGGTGGTCGAGGATGGCATCGTGCGATACCTGCCGTCCCCTGGGCCGCTGGATGCGATCGAGCTGCTACTGGTAGGCGACCCGCTGTGGACGCGGGATTGGGAAGTCGAGGACATGTACTCCGTGACGATGCATCCGGCTGGCTGGTGGCGGCGCGCTTCGTGAGGCAGCGGTGAGAGGCGGTGGGCTGTCGTGGTGATGTACGCGACGGCCTCCGAGCTCGCCGGGTACATGCAGCGGAGTTTCGACACCTACGAGACCTACAGCGCGACGTTGGCGCTGACGGTGGTGTCGGCGGAGTTCTCCCGGGTCGCGGACACGTGGTGGGCGGTGCAGTCGGCCACTTATCAGATCCCGGGCAACGGCGGACGCGCAGTGCAGTTGCCGTTCCGTCCGGTGGTATCGGTGGATGCGGTGCGCATCGACGGGATGGCGGTCACCGACTGGACGCTGATCCGGCGGACGCTGTACCGGACATCCGGGTTCGGTGCGTGGTATGCGACGATGCCGCCGGCCAAGATTGAGATCGACCTGACGTACGGCTACGCCGCACCCACCGATGACGTGAAGGGTGCCGTGCTGGAATGCGCGGCGGCGATCTATGAGCAGCCGGACGGCACGGTCACGGCGGAGAACATCGACGACTACACGGTGCGGTACCTGCAGCTTGGACGGAAGTTGACGCCGGGTGCGCAGGCGTTGGCGGAGCTGATCCGCGGGCCGCTGGTCGCATGAGCGTCGAGTCGGCGCTGGCCCGCGGCCGGGTGGCGCATGAGCGGCTGATGACCGACACGGTCACGATCGATCGGAAGACGCAGGGCGCGTTCAACGCGGCCACCGGCGAGTACGGCACCACGTGGACGACGGTGTACACCGGCCCGGCGGATATCAAGCCTGAGCGGATGCCGCGGGAGGTCGAGGCCGGGCAGACCGCGACGGCGGTGGGTCGGTATGACGTGAAGCTGCCGTTCGCCACGGCGGTAGCGGTGAAGGTTGAGGACCGGCTGACCGCGTCAGCCGCGGCGGACGTGCGCCTGGTGGGCCGGCCGCTGTGGGTGACCGCGGTCGGGCTCGGGTCGCGTCGGACCGCGTGGCACATCACCGTGGTGGACCAGGAACAGCCGTAGACCCCGGAAGGAAGATCGCTTCATGGCTCCCGATGGAAACCCTGAGCCGGCGCCCGCTGTGGTGGTGCCCGCTCCGGTGCAGTGGCGGATCAACACCGGCAGGGCCCCTGACGGGCAGCCTCTGTGCAACCTGGTCCTGATGCAGGGACAGCTCACGGCGACGTTGCTGCTGTTGCCCGCGGACATGGTCAGGCTGGCGCAGCAGATGGCCGACGAGGCCCGGCAGGTCGGCACCGGGCTGATCCTGCCGGGTGCGGTACTAACCAATGGACACGGGAAGGTGGGCTGAGCTGTGGCCCTAGCACGTGCGTACAAGATCGGCGTGTTCGACACGTCGACGCCGCTCGCCACTGGCGCGACCGTCACCACCACTACCCCGACGCCGATCCTGCACGGCACAACCACCGCTACCGCTGACTGCAACATCTCCGCGATCCGCTGCGGCATCGTCGCAGGCTCATCGTTCCCGGCGAATGCCGTGGCGACCTTCGGCGTCAACATCGTCACCGGCGCGCAGGCGGGCGGTAACGCGGCGGTAGCGACGCAACTGTCGGGGGTGGCGTTGGCAGCCCAGACCACCTTCCTGACCGCTGGCGGCACGTCTGCAGTGGCGATCACCACTGTGACGCTGGGCAAGTTCCTGTGGTCACAGGACCTGCCATTCACGGCCGGCAGTAACTGGGGGGAATGGAAGACCCCGGGCTTCGAGATCAACATTCCGGTCTCGACCAAGTTCGCCGTGTACGTGATCTGCTCGGCCGGCGGCACGGCCACGACGTTCAGCGCCGAACTCGAATTCACTGAGTGAGCGAAGGGAATCCTCGCTATGTCAGCGACGATCACCAACACGGTCGTGTACGACGTAGAGTTCGTCACGCAGGTCTATTCGAATCAGACCGTGCCAGCCGGGAGCGCCATCGGCCTGACGGTCACGGCGCCGTCAGGTAAGTACGTACTCGGCGGCGGCGGCTACGGCGCGGGTGTGGCGGGAGTGGCTCAGGCCGGGAGTTTCCCGGGTGGGTCGGGACCTCTCCCCAACATCTGGTCCGTGATCTACATCAACGGCGGCAGTAGTGACGTCCAGATCACGGTGACCCTCTGCGCACTGTGCGCAAGGGTCGCGGGATTGTGACCCACGTCGAGCGCGGGTACGGCGACGCAGTTCAAGGCCCAGCTGGTCATCTCCGAGTGATGGTGGGTAGGTCGAATGGGCAACAGTACCTGGGTGAATACCCTCGACCCGTTCCCGACAGCAGTCGGCGCGCAGTTCACCACGTTCACCACGAACCAGGACATCAGTCCGCAGCCGTTGCCTTCCCGACAGCAGTCGGCGCGCAGTTCACCACGTTCACCACGAACCAGGACATCAGTCCGCAGCCGTTGCCGGTGATCTACGGCAATGAGCTGCGGGTCGGTTCGAAGATCGAGCTCGAGGCGATCGGCGAGTACGGCTCGACGGGTACGCCGACGCTGATCCTCGGGTTCTACATCACCCCGAGCAACTTGGCGGCGGGGATCGCATTGGGTGCGACTCCGGCGATGGCGACGTCCACGGCGACGCTGTGGCCGTGGTGGATGCGGTACTTGGGGATCGTGACGGCGGTCGGCGCGGCCGGCACCGCGTCGATCACCGGGTCGGGTGTGTGCCACCTCGGGTCGTCGCTGACTGCGCTGTCGGAGTTCGCGTTGCCCGCGACCGCGGCGGCCCGGACGGTGTCCACGGTGTGGTCCACGACGGTGATGCAGTTCATGGGCATATCCGCGACGTGGTCCGCGAGCAGCGCGTTGAACCTTGTCCGGACGCACGTGTTCAACGCGAAGATCACCAACCAGGGCAAGACAGCGTAGGAGGCTGCCATGACCGTCGGTCCCCCGGTCACCCGGGCCGACCTGGACAACACCCTCAACCGTGAGATCGGCGCGGTGTGGTCCGCCCTGGATGCGGTGAACAAGCGGAACCTGTGGCTGAACCATTCCAGCCACACCGACGCGTTGCTGCTCACCCCCCTCGGCTACTCCGGGCCCGGCGCAGGTACGGACATCAACATCCTCCGCGGCGCGTTCACGGACCTGGCGAGCCTGTGGAACCTGTCCCACGGCAATACGGGGGCGCAAGGTGTCGCGGCAGTCGGTTCGGCGGCCGCACTGAACAACTTCTTCTTCAACGCGACACTGGTGCAGGGCCTGAACTGGTACGGATAGCCGCCGCAGATGACCGGACTCGTCATAGACGGTTCATCCCCTGCTCCGCATTTCGCGTCCGGCGCGTCGAACGTGAGCTCGGCGTTCACCCCGCCTGATTCGCCGCTGATCCTGAACCTGTGGGCCGGCGACTCCCAAGGGTTCGATCCGGGTGCCGATCCGGTGGTCAGCTCCAGCCCGTCGCAGACCTGGGTCACCGACGTCTACGAGCACGCCAACTCCGGGCTACCGAGTCTGGACGGGCAGGCCGGCATCTGGCACGCCGTGGTGTCGGGGTCACCCGGCTCGATGGTCGTCACAGTCGTCAACCAGGCCGCGTCCCCGTCGTACGACTCCTACCTGATCACGCTGGTCCTTACCGGACACAACCCGGGTGCGCCGATCGGGCAGGGCGGCGGCGGCCGGCAGTCCAGCGGGTCGTCGATCTCCGATTCTTACGTGGCGACGATCTCCGGCGGCCAGGGGTTCATGGTCATCTGCGATTGGAACGCAGGTGATGTCACCGACTGGACCGAGACGTCCGGGGTCACGATCGTGTCCAAGGGCACCAATGCGGGGAAGATCTCCTATGCGGTGCTGCGGCGCACCGACCCCGACGGGATCATCGGGGTGCCCACGGTCCTCGGGGTGACCGGTCTGGTCACGGGTGGGGTGTACCACTGGGCGTACGTCGAGGTGATCAGCCTGGAGGCGGCGATAGCGGCGGACACCTCGGCCGGCTATCCGTCGCTGGGCGCCAACGCGCCGCTGTTCTGAGGGGCTGAGCCATGGCGACGGCCCCCACCGCGATCGTCACCCAGTCGCTGGATGAGGGCATCGGAACCCGGTCG
>WNGA01013927.1_pt1 | contig 10220 bp, 6 predicted proteins | sample 5400061 | NCBI WGS metagenome assembly WNGA01 (sample SAMN13153366, study PRJNA577476) | soil metagenome | isolation source: 100 cm soil or saprolite under grassland replicate 2 | place: USA:California | collected 2016-06-15
TCCGGCGGCGCTGCACGACGCGTATCGCGTGACTAAGGGCCAGAAGCCGACCCACAAGCAAGTGATGCAGGGCTATCGCCTCTTGCGCCAGCACAAAATCCCGGTCGATCTCCTGTGCGTCGTGCATGCGCAGAATGTCCAATACCCCCTCCAGGTGTACCGCTTTTTCAAGGAAATCAAAACCCAATACCTCAGCTTTATTCCCCTCGTCGAGCGGCACATGTCTGCAGAGGGCGGGGTGAGCCCGCGCACGGTGCCGGCTGAGGCATTTGGCGCCTTTCTCTGCGCCATCTTTGACGAGTGGGTACGGCAGGACATCGGACGCATCATCGTGCAAATGTTCGAGGAGGCAGCGCGACCGGCATACGGCCAGGACCATTCGCTGTGTATCTTTCGACCCACCTGTGGGGATGTCCCGGTGATCGAACACAACGGGGACTTCTATTCCTGTGATCACTTTGTCACCCCTGAGCATCGCGTCGGCAATATCCGCGAAACCCCACTTCTCGAATTGCTCGAAAGCCCGGCGCAGCACGCCTTTGGACAGGCCAAGCGGGAGACGTTACCGCACTATTGTCGGGAATGCGAAGTCCGAACCATGTGTAACGGGGGATGCCCGAAAGATCGCATCATCCAGACCCCAGACGGTGAAGCGGGTCTGAACTACCTGTGCGCGGGCTATAAACGCTTCTTCACCTACTGCCGCCCGTACACCACCCAAATGGCCGCGCTGCGACGGGCTGGGCAGCCACCCGAACGCCTGATGCAGCTGATCCAGGCCGCTGAGCTCAAGGCCCGTCCCAAAGTGGGACGCAACGACCCGTGCCCGTGTGGTAGCGGCCGCAAGTACAAGCAATGCTGCCTGCGCGCCTGAGCCGCAGCGCAAAGGGCAGCCCGTCCGCACATCATAGGCATTTGACACGTCAGCCTGGCAGTGGTACTGTGCACCTGGCAGGATATGCTGATGCTAACCGTCTCTACAGACACGCGAACCTGCATGAGAGGGGAGACACGCTATGCCATACGAAGCAATGTCAGCCGAGACCGTGAACATCCGTGGGCACGAGGAAGACCAGATCGATGCGTATCTGGCCCGTCCCACGGGACCTGGTCCCCATCCGGGGGTGGTGATTATCCACCATATGCCCGGCTGGGACGAGGCGACGAAGGAGATTGCCCGCAAGTTTGCCCACCATGGCTATGTTGCCATCTCACCGAATCTCCATTTCCGCGAAGGCAAAGGTACGCCCGAGGAAAATAGCGCCAGCATCCGTGCCGCCGGCGGCATGCCGGATGAGCGCACCATGGGGGACGTCGAAGGGGCCATCGCCTATCTTCGCACCTTGCCGTATCTCAGCGGCAAAGTTGGCATCATTGGCTATTGTTCCGGCGGCCGGCAAGTGTACTTAGCGGCGTGCACACTTTCCGGGATTGACGCTGCGATTGATTGCTATGGTGGTGGTGTCGTGGCGAAACCGGAGGAACTCACCGGGCGTCAACCCGTGGCCCCGATCGACTACACGAAGGATCTGAAGTGTCCCTTGCTCGGGCTGTTTGGTAGGGAGGATCGGCGCCCGTCGCCCGAGGATGGGGCGAAAACTGAAGAGGAACTCAAAAAGTACGGGAAGACCTACGAGTTCCACATGTACGACAATGCCGGACACGGCTTCTTCTCGGTGGATCGTCCGAGCTACCGGCAACATGCAGCGGTTGATGGTTGGGAGAAAGTCTTTCAATGGTTTAGAAAGTATCTCCGCTGATCCGCTGATGCCTCGAGTGCCTCGCTCCTTCCCCCTCTCCCAAGGGGGGAAGGAGCTTGTTATGAAGGAGGATGCACGGTGACCCCTGAAGATGCCCGCCGTCTGGAAGCGTTTCTCGCCACATCGCATATTGTCGTTGTCGCGACAATTGGACCGAGCGGTACCCCACAACTTACGCCCAACTGGTATGCCTATGCCAATGGCAAGCTGATGATGTCCACGACCAAAGAGCGCGTGAAGTATCGCAACCTCACACGTGACAACCGTATGAGCGTCTGCATCTACTCACAACCCCAGGCACAAAACTACGTCACCCTGTGGGGACACGTCGCTATACGCGATGATGCCTCCATCTGGCCAGATACCCGTGCCATTGTCGAGCGCTATGTGCCTGCCCCAGACGTTGATGCACGTCTGCAGCAACTGCGCACGCAAAACCGCGTCATCATTGACTTCACACCCGAGCGGGTGCTGTTTCGCGCCTAGTGCTGCGCACCGCGATTGTCCCCCCAGGTGCTGCGCACCGCAATTGTCCCGCCAGTTTGGCGGGGCAGGGTGACACCACCAATTGCATGCCATACCAATTTGACCAGTTATTCGAGAGGCATCTTTTTGAGAAGTGCTTCGATCTGTTCCAGTAAGCGCGTAAATTCCACCGGCTTCGCGTGGTAGTCATCGCAGCCAGCTTGCAAGGCGCGCTCCTGGTCGCCAGCGATCGCATGTGCAGTCATCGCCATAATCGGAATAGCTTGCGTCTTAGGTGTCTTTTTAATTATCCGCGTCGCTTCCCACCCATCCACATCGGGAAGGTTCAAATCCATCAGGATCAGATCAGGGAGTTCGGATTGGGCCATGGCTATACCCTGTTGACCATCCGCAGCCATGATGACATCATACCCGCGGCGCTGCAGACGGCGCGCCAGCGCATCTCGATTCTGCTCATTATCTTCAATCAACAAAATTTTCGGCATAGTTCCTCTTTCTACAGCCTTTGCCTTGTCACAGGAGAGGTCGCGCGACGCTGTCACGTGTGCAGCTTGCCGCCAGACGGCGCACTTCATGGAGCAATTCTTCGTGGCTGTATGCGCCTTTCTGCAGGATTTGTTCCACAGAGCCGTGCAGACGCTGGCGTTCTTCTGGTGTCAGCTCTTTCGCGGTTATGACGATAATCGGGATGGTGCGCCACTGCTCCTGCTGGCGCAGTTCAGCAATGAACGTAAAGCCATCCATGGTTGGCATCATCAGATCGAGCAAGATGAGAGCGGGTCGCTGCTCGGCCACCCGTTCCAAGGCGACGCGCCCGTTCTCGGCCTCGATGACGGTCCACCGCTGTTTCTTGAGCAGGCGCCGGAGCATCCGCCGGGTCGCGCTATCATCCTCCACAACCAGGACAGTGCAAACGGACGTGTCAGTACGGTATTTCTGCACAATGGCGGCCAGGCGTTTCCGATCAATAGGCTTCGTCATATAATCGGCCGCCCCCAGCATATAGCCGAAGCGTTTCTCATCGATAATCGTCAGCATGATCACGGGAATATCCGCCAGCGCTGGCTCCGCTTTGAGCGTGGTCAGCACAGCCCAACCGTCCATCGATGGCATCAGCACGTCCAGGGTGATGACAGCGAGACGGAGTTCCCGCGCCAGCCGCAATCCCTCATGGCCATCCGCTGCCGTGGCAACCTGGAAGCCCTCATTTTGCAGAAAACGGCGCATCACGTCCCGCACTACGGGATCGTCATCGATCACCAGGATAGTGCTTGCCCCCTCTGCACTCATGCTAGTGCCAGGGCTGGCCTCCGCTTCTGCCTGCGCCTCTATCAGGGTCAGTTCTGCAGGCACCCGGACCGTGAAAGTCGACCCCTTCCCCGGCTCGCTGACCACGCTAATGTCGCCTTCCAGCATTTGGCATAAGCGTTTGGTAATTGCCAACCCCAGACCGGTACCACCAAACTTGCGAGTGGTCGACGCATCCGCCTGTGAGAAGGTTTGGAACAGCTTCCCCACCTGCTCTGGCGTCATGCCAATACCTGTATCCGTGACCTCAAACGTGATCCACCTGCGCCCCTCCACAGTTTCCCGGGCAATGGCCAGGCAACTGGTCCCATGCTCCGTAAACTTGGCGGCATTACTCAAGAGATTAAACAGGACTTGCCGCACCTTCGTCAGGTCGGAGTACATGGCACCAATGTCTGCCGGGCAGTGGACAGTGAGCGTATTGTCGTTTTTTTCCACCAGTGGTTGCACTGTGGTAGTAACGTCCTGGAGCATGGCCGCAATATCAAATGTCTCTGGCTGTACCTCCATCTTGCCCGCTTCGATCTTCGAAAAGTCGAGCACATCGTTAATAAGGGCCAGCAGTTGCTGCCCCGCAGTGCGGATCTTCTCTAAATCCGGGATGAAGTTCTGAACGCCCGCATCCTCGGCCTCTTCCTGCAGAAGTTCACTATATAAAATCACAGCGTTGAGCGGCGTGCGCAACTCGTGACTCATGTTTGCCAGGAACTGACTCTTCGCCAGGTTGGCGCTCTCCGCTGCTTCTTTGGCCAGCCTCACTTCTTCCTCGGCTTGCTTGCGTTCGGTAATATCCAGAAAAGTGACGACTGCACCGACCACACGGCCGCCTCGGCAGACGGGATAGGACCAGTATTCCGCCGCAAAGCTGGAGCCATCGGCACGCCATAAGACCTCGTCGTCTACATGGGTCGCTGCGCCCCGTTGAAAGGCCTTGTAAATGGGGCACTCTTGCACGGGATATGGGGTGCCATCAGGTTTGGTATGGTGCACGAGATCGTGTATGTGTGTGCCAAGCAAAGACTCAGGGTTGCCGTATCCCAACAAGCGAGCACAGGCGGCATTGCTAAAGGTGCAGCGGCCGTCCAGATCGATGCCGTAAATCGCCTCAGCGGTGGAATTCAGCAGCAGTCGTACCTGTTCCTCGCTTTCGCGCAACTGCGTCTCGATTCGCAGAATCCCCCGGCCAACAGCGAGCACCGTCCCGGCACCGATGAGCAGGCCACCCACCAGCAGGATGAGCGGCACTGCGAAAATGATGTATAGACCGGTCGTCAAGAGGAGGGCGATGAGCAGTCCAAAACCGAGCCAGAGCTTTTGTGCGGTTGGCATATGTTCTCTATCCCTGAAAATGGTGCCCCCTCAAGCGGCAATGGGGAAGCGGCCTGCACCGCTGCCCGACGCCGAGACAGGTGACACCAGTGCCCCTCAGTGCACCTGAGTGGCCTGGCGGTCAAGTGGCTGCGGCCCTGATGGCGCAGGGTGCTCCGTCAGCAGGGCGCTGATCCGGCTGCGGCTTTGCAACAGCGATGTGGTTAAGTAACTCGTCCCAGCCTGACGGAGCCGGACGAGTGTCTTGTCGAATTCCTCTTTGTCACCCCAATACCCTACCACAATGGGCAGCGCGGGAAACTCTCTATGCAGATGCCGACACAAGTACCGCGTTTGCGGCAGACTACCAGGTAACGCAGCAATAAAGATCAGCGCAGGAGATTCCTGCCGGATGCGTGCGGCAATGTCGGAGGCGTGGGTCCGGGTAGATATCACCTCAACGCGACACCCAGTAGGCTGCATGAGCTGCCGGAGCATCTGCACGATCACTTCTTCCGCCTCATGATGGGCCGGACACCCCACGATCCATGTCGGCGATCGCATAGACACAGTGGCGTCCTCGTTGGCAGCCTCACCAGCGGCTGGCTCGGGTATGAGCGCCTCAAGCTCCGCCACAATGTCCTGGGTGGCCTGGAGAATAAAAGTTTCGTCCTCCCCCAGCAGGATCCTCTGTTTACGATCCTGCCAGGCCAACAGCAGTGCCGGGATAAGGACGTCGTCATACACCTTTTCTAGCGTATGGACCCTGACAAATTCCTCGACGAGGGTCATCGCATCTTCCTGATCCTGGGCGAGCAAGCGCTGATAATAGATTATCGGAGGATCGAGGGCCGGGGTACTCCCCAACAGCATATTGAAGAAGTGCAGGTGCGGCACATGCCGGCCGAGCACCACGAGACAGACGGTGAGCGGGGTGGCAAGCACGAGTCCAATCGGGCCCCAGAGCCAGGTCCAGAACCCTGTCACCACCAGCAGTCCCACTTCCGACACGCCAATACTGTAGCCGTAAAGCCAGGGCTCCATAAGCAGATTGCTCCACAGGTCCAACAGCAAAAACAGGCCGAGGACCAGGGCGAGCTGTCCCCACCCTGGAAACGCGACCAGGCTGATGGTAATGGGGAATAAGATGGCAATCCAGGTACCAACATAGGGGATATAACGGAACACCGCGGCCAGAAATCCCCACAGCACAGCATAGGGCATGCCAAGGAAAAACAAGCCAAGCCCCATCGCTAATCCGTAGCTGCCGTTAATAATGAATTGCATGAGTAAATAGCGGCTGATGCGCTGGCCAGCGTCATCCAGCGCCCGGGTGGTCACGGTCAATTGTCCAGCGCCCACCAGGCCGATCAGACGGTTACGTAAGTCCTCGTACTTGAGCAGCATAAAAATGACCAGCACCACGATGAACGCTGCAGTGCCGAGTGGCCCCAGCAAGGGGGAGAGGAGGGCCTGCATCGTCTGCAAGGGGGAAGCCCCCTCGTGCACAATAATGCGGGGCTTGTCTATCTGCTCCGCCGGGGGAGCCTCCGGCGCGAGTTCACCCATAACGTTATTGATCATTACCTGGAGGTCATCCAGCCAGCCGCTTTTGCCCACCCCTCGCAGATCGGTAAGTTTCTGCTTGATATGCGCTCTGTACTGGGGATTGTGTCCCAGATCGTGCACCAGCGTGGTGATCTGCCCCATCACTACCCAGCCAATCCCGGCAAATACAATAGCTGTGACCACCACGACCAGCAGGACAGACAGGGTACGGCCTAGTCCTAGGCGTTGAAACAAGGCCACCACGGGTTGCAGGAGAAAGGTGAGCAAGAGAGCCATAGCGATGGGGATAAGGACGGTTCTCCCCCAATATAAGCAGGCAATAACGACCACAAATGCCACCAAACCGGCGATATTGATCAGCGTGCGGAACAGGCGTTGCCCGTCTCCTGCTACAGGGGTGAGCGGCATAATAGGCATCCTGCGGGTTGCAAATTAGTGGTGATATGAGTGCATCCTATTCCCATTGCCCCAGAACTTCGTAAAGAGCGCTATTATGAGCTACCCGTCTCATTATGAGATCTGGTAGCATATCAAAATGAGCAGGTCATACTGTCCCGCGGTGCTTGGACGTCTGCCGGCAGGATAGCTCCCTTTGTCCCACAGCGCTGCCAGGGGCAGGCCATTGGCGCGTGGCGAGAGGAAACTATATTAGTGTCCTGCAGCCCCGGCGGTCTCCAGGGATTGCTCCGCTTCGAGCTGCGGCGCTTCTGTGCGCAGCACCACCACAGCACGACCTTGTAAGGCGTACTGCTCACCGCCTAGACAGCACACCGGCTCGCCGTGCGGATCGGCGGTATCGAACAGCCGCTCCCACTCCTGGCCCTCACTCCGCGCTGGCAGCGTAAACGGAATCGCCTCATAGTGCGCATTCAGCAGCAGCAAGATGGTATCATCTCGCACCGGCTCGCCCCGCTCGTCCATATCCCCAATCTGGTCTCCTGCTAGCTGTACGCCCAGGCAGCGTACATACCCGCTATGCCAAGCTTCTTCCGACATCTCCTGGCCAGAGCACTCAAACCACGCAATATCGTGGACGTCTGCACCATGAATGGCACGATCCTGGAAGAACTTCCGACGCTGAAAGACCGGATGCGTGCGTCGAAGCTGAATCACCGCACGCACAAAATCGCAAAAGTCCTGCTGCTCCGCCGTGAGTTCCCAGGTGAGCCAGGTGAGTTCGTTATCCTGGCAATACGTATTATTGTTGCCCTGCTGCGTGTGACTGATCTCGTCCCCCGCCAGGAGCATGGGGACACCTTGTGACAGGATCAATGTCGTCATGAGATTGCGCTTTTGCTGCCAGCGCAGAGCGTTAATGGCAGGATCGTCAGTGGGTCCCTCCGCGCCGCAGTTCCAACTGTTGTTATCATTGGCGCCGTCCTGGTTGTTCTCGCCATTCGCCTCGTTGTGCTTCTCGTTGTAGCTGATCAGGTCGTGCAGGTTAAAGCCATCGTGGCAGGTGATGAAATTGACGCTAGCATAGGGTTTGCGGCCGTCGTCTTGGTACAGATCACTGCTGCCGCTCAGACGGGTAGCGAATTCTGCCAGGGTATTATCGTCGCCCTTCCAGAAGCGCCGCACCGTATCGCGATACTTGCCGTTCCATTCGCTCCACAGCACCGGGAAATTGCCCACCTGATAGCCACCCATGCCCACATCCCAGGGCTCGGCAATGAGCTTGACCTGGGACAGAACAGGGTCCTGGTGGACAATGTCAAAAAAGGCGCTTAAGCGGTCGACCTCATAGAGCTCCCGTGCCAGCGTACTGGCCAGATCAAAGCGGAAGCCATCGACATGCATGTCGATGACCCAGTAGCGCAGGCTGTCCATAATGAGCTGGAGCACACGCGGATGCCGCACATTGAGTGAGTTACCACAGCCGGTGTAGTCCATATAGTAACGGGGGTCTTCGGGCGACAGCTTGTAGTATGCCGTGTTATCAATGCCGCGCATGGACAGGGTAGGGCCCAGCTGGTTGCCCTCGGCGGTGTGGTTGTAGACCACATCCAGGATGACTTCAATACCTTCGGCATGCAGGGTTGCTACTAGCATTTTGAACTGCTGCACGGCGTCTTGCGGAAGGTGCTGGGCCACATAGCGGCTGGCGGGGGCGAAATAGGCCAGCGTGTTGTAGCCCCAGTAGTTGGTGAGCCCGCGCTCAACCAGGTGTCGGTCGTTGAGAAAATGGTGTACCGGCAGGATCTCTACCGCCGTGACGCCCAGGCTCGCCAGGTGTTTGACCACCATTTCTGAGGCCAGCCCGGCGTATGTGCCGCGGAGCCTTTCGGGCACCTCGGGATGCAACTGGGTGAGTCCTTTGACATGTAGCTCGTAGATAATGGTCTTATGCCATGGCGTGCGCGGCGGCTGGTCGTTACCCCAGGTAAAGGCCGGATCAATGACCACGGCCAGCGGGGCATACGGAGCGTTGTCGCGGTCGTCAAAGGACAGATCCGCTTCAGGATCGCCAATACGGTAGGCAAAAAGTTCGTCGGCCCAGCGCACATCCCGACCCAGGGCCTTGGCATAGGGGTCGAGTACAATCTTGCTGGGGTTAAAACGGTGTCCCTGCTGCGGCTCGCAGGGACCATGCACGCGATAGCCGTAGAGCTGGCCCGGGAGCACCTCTGGCAGATAGGCATGCCAGACCTGATCGGTGTATTCAGGCATGGTAATACAGTGCGTCGCCTGCTCTGCATCGATCGAGTCAAATAGGCACAATTCCACTTTGGTGGCATGTTCAGAAAACAACGCAAAGTTCACGCCCTTCCCATCCCATGTGGCCCCAAGCGGATATGAATTCCCTGGCCAAACGCGCATGGTTCGCCCTCCGGTCGAGTGTGTGCGCAGCGCCCGTGGGGCCTCTCGTCCGGGCCCGGCGCCCGTGGAGCCCACACGGTCTTTCCTAACGCTGCACTTCATAGCAAGTTGCATGCCACGACAGCAAAGGGTGGTCGGTCGTTGTGCAGGGCCTTGCGATGGTACTTCGGGATACCTACGGCATGAGACTTGCACTCCACTTGGGATGGCTGAGAGTCTCACTATCTGACAGGAACAAGCTCCCTCTTGGTGGAACTTCGAGCGGTTCACCAGAGGGAGTTTGTCGCTTTGACTCCTACAACTGTCAAACTTTGAGAGTCGCCCAGCAGAGCCGGGGGTTTCCCTCAATTATTGAGGTCGCCAACCAGTATGCGAAGATCAATCTTAACTTCTGTCAGCGCTGCGATGAAAGGAGAGAAAGCGATGGGCCAGCAAGAGCAACAGAGGCAACTCCCCATTGGAGCGGAAGCGCTGCAGGAAGGCGGCGTACATTTCCGCGTATGGGCGCCGCGCTGCAGGAGAGTAGAGGTCGTCATCGAAGGAGGACGGGGATGGAGCTCCGGCAATCCCCAAGGGATCGAGTTGGCTCCTGAAACACCTGGCTATTTTTCGGGCCGGGTCGCGGCCGCGGGTGCGGGTACGCTCTACCGTTTTCGGCTCGATGGCAGTGACGCCTTGTATCCGGATCCCGCCTCGCGCTTCCAACCTGATGGCCCGCATGGCCCTTCACAAGTCATCGACGCCAGGAGGTTCCGCTGGACCGACGGGGCATGGCGAGGCGTCAAACTGGAGGGGCAAATCATCTATGAGATACACATCGGCACCTTTACGCGCGAAGGCACCTGGGCCAGTGCGATGCGCGAGTTGCCAGAATTAGCTGAGACCGGCATCACGGTGTTGGAGGTCATGCCGGTAGCAGAGTTTCCCGGCCGTTTCGGTTGGGGTTATGACGGTGTGGATTTCTTCGCA
>WNGA01013931.1_pt1 | contig 10219 bp, 7 predicted proteins | sample 5400061 | NCBI WGS metagenome assembly WNGA01 (sample SAMN13153366, study PRJNA577476) | soil metagenome | isolation source: 100 cm soil or saprolite under grassland replicate 2 | place: USA:California | collected 2016-06-15
GCCCGCCAAGGCAGCAGCCCAGCACAGCGAACCTGAACCGCCCTCGCGGCTTGCTTGAGCCGTGTGCCGCGATGAGTGGCACGCACGGTTCTGAGGGGAGCGGGGAGCAGCAATGCTCCCCGCTTACCCGGCGGCGCCCGCACCCACCCACCCGACGGCGACGGCCGCCCGGTGCATCTGCTGGCGGCGATGGACCACACCACCCGCGGTGTGCTGGCCCAACGCCAGATCCGCGGCGCGCCCGAGGAAGTCCCCGCCTTCAAGCCCCTGCTGGCACCGCTGGACCTTGACGGCGTGGTGGTCACCGCCGACGCGTTGCAGACCCACCCCGAGGCCACCGAGTTCCTGGTCACCCAAAAGCACGCCCACTACCTGTTCACGGTCAAGGCCAACCAGCCCACCCTGCTGGAGCGCTGCGCCCGGCTGGCCTGGCATCGCGTCCCCGTCGCCGACCGTACCCACGACCACGCCCACGGCCGCATCGAGATCCGCACCCTCCAAGCCGTCTCGGTCCGCCACTTCGGCTTCCCGCACGCATCCCAGGTCCTCCAGGTCACCCGCAAGACCCACGACCTTGACGCCCACCCCCGGCGCTGCAAGACCGTGGTCGTCTACGCGATCACCAGCCTCCCCTTCGAGGTGGCCCGCCCCGCCCGCCTGGCCGACCTGCTACGCGCGCACTGGACGATCGAGAACGGCCTGCACTGGGTCCGCGACGTCACCTTCGCCGAGGATCACTCGCAGGTCCGCACCGGCGCCGCTCCCAACGCCATGGCGGTCTTACGCAACCTGGCGATCGGAGTGCTGTGTCGGGCAGGACCGGTCAACGTCGCCGCCGCGCTGCGCCACCACGCCCGCAACCCACACCGACCCCTGGCCACCCTCGGAATCAGCCTCCGATGAAACCGACATCACGACAGAACGACGGAGCCCTGCCTCCGTTGGTGACGGACGAATCGTCACGAGTGCTACTCGGAATCATTTCGATCTCAGCTTCGATTGGTCAGTAAGGAATTTGCTTGGACTCTCTAGACGGTGGACACGTATGATGGTGAGGAAATCAACTCGTTATCGGCCAAGAGCTTAGGAAAGGTCATGGATTCTTTGCCGAGGGGCTCCTAGCATCCCGATGCCGCAGCCTGTCACGGCTGCGCTTGTTCAACAATTAGACCGGGTCGATGCATTATCGACGCGCCTGGACGCCCTTATACTCAAACCACCGCCGCCGGGGAGCGCGGCGTTCGTTGACAAGAATGACAGGCTGCGGGTTCTGGCACATGACTTGGCACCGACGTATCTGGTTGCGGCGCTCGATCATTTGCGCGCATGGCGAACACTGTTGCATGCCGGAGAAGTGCCGATGTACGCGCATATGTCATTGCTGCGGACAGCGCATGAATCTGCCTTGGCTGCGCTGTGGCTGGTGGAGCCGGGCGTGTCGGCCGATGAGCGGTGTGCTCGCGGTGTCGCGGCACAACTCGCCGACTATAAGGAGCGGCGAAACGTCGAGGTGGCTATGGCGATTACCTCTGCTCCACCGCCTGCTCAGACGGCAGTACAGCGACACGCTGCGTTGCTCGCGGTCGCCGAACAACGGGGACTCACCAAGGCCAGCCAGAAGGGGCAGGCTGTCCTGATTACGCCGTGTCTGCCTGCCGTGGAACTGTTCGACTGGTTTGAGCCGGTGCATGACGACAGCAACGCCAAAGGCTCGTACCTCTACCGGTTGTACTCGGGTTTCGCACACGCCAAGCAGTGGGTCCTTGCGCTGCTGGGTGCTCAGCGCATCACTCCATTCGACGAGGTTGGACGAGCGGTGGCAGTGGCCCCTGGCAGTGATCTACTGACGGTGATCGCGACAGAGCGGACGGTCGATGCTGTCGAACGCGCCGTGGCGGCATGTGAGGAGCTGCACCGGCCTACAGGCTGAGCTTCGAGTTGTCAGGCGTGACGGCAGGCCAAGACGGGCGGGGGGTCCGTGGGCTCCCCGCCTGCCATTGGCTGGTCACGAGCGGATCGTCTCACTCTCCGGGTATACCATCGGTGCGCGTTACTGGAGCAGACGAATCCTGTAATAGCAAAGCAATACTACGCTCTGCGCCATCGGGTAGCTCAAGAATGTCGGGGCGCTCAGTGATAAGAACCCGGATCGCATCTATTGCAACGGCCAGTGCTTCTTGACACCTGGGATATTCACTCTCCTTGAGTTTCCCGCTGCCATGAACAACCTTGCTCCTGAGCCGGTAAATATCACTGAGTCTCTTCCTGAAGTCTTTTCTCGCCTGATACGATCCCTCAAGGAGTATTGCCAAGCTGGATGTAATACGGAACCTCAGTTCGCCTTCTATAGATCCAAATAGGCTCTCCCACGCGATCACCGAATCAACCAGGACATCGGACGGCTCACGCCGCTCAGCGATAGCTCGCAGGATTCGGCTAAGGGCCAGTTCAATCCTATCAACGCGGGCATCACTCAGTCGCTCATACCACTCTCCCCAAGCTGTCAGCTCTGCGTCGCTTAGCTGGGTTGGCATGATCCCAGTGCCTTGCCGAGGATCGTTCCATGAGAGTGAAGATCCCTGAATTAGCGGCTCATCAAAATAACGCCAGGTCGGGACGAGTTGTGCCCGAGGTTCACGCTCGACGGCCAGCATTAGGCTGAACCGCAACCACGTTGCTGTTCGATTGAAAGCGGCTGGAGGACGCATGTCTTTTGGCCACGGAGGGTGTGTTTGCGAAAACTGTTCCACCCGCACCTTATAAGGGATTTTGTATTCAAGGATGACGTCACCATCATAGTTGATAGTCGTACTATTTCCCGAAGCATCTGTACCAGAGAGCTGACCCTTTAATGACTCTGGCACAATCCGTCGGTCCGCTTCAGTGACAGGTCGAACGATACCATCACGAAGCTCAAGACGCGAATCGGTTGGCAACAATACTCCAGCAAAGGCAAGCTTAGCTATGATAGTGCGATCCTTACCCGCCAACACGTCGCGCGCTAGCCGCAGCTCCTTGATTGCTTCAACAGCCAAGGCGCTGGGGGAGTGATCTCCATCCCGCAGGCGACGCCAGGCAGTACGGAGCAACGTATCCGGCATCATAGAAAGCTGGACTGTGCTTCCGCTGCCCGTATTCCGGTAGATCATCACGGTGCGTCCCGTGTGCTCGTTCTCCTCCGCGAATACGCGTTGGAGAACTGGATCGCTTAGAGCCGCATAAGAGAAGACCACGGCTTGGGGATGATGGTGTAGTAGTGATGATAACCGAAAGCTGATATCCTCATCTGGCGGCATAGGAATACGGTCAGGGGGCAAGAGGAAGGCAGGATAGGCATCAACCGCAAGGCCAAGAAGAGCCCGTTCAAGGTCATCCTGTCCGGGAGGTATCTCTTCAATACCGCCCGTATGCTCATGCATGGATCTGGCTACTGATCTATCGTCATCTCCTACTTGCACGAGCCATAAGCAGATTAGCTCTTTGTGGCTGGCTTCATCAAGTTCTTCTGGAATTCCTTTGCGCAACCCCGAGAAGGCCTTAATAATCTCAATCTGTTTATCCGTAGGTTGGCGATCGCCGGAGACAACTAACTGGAGTGAGTCGAGGTCACAGCCCAATAGATAGGCGAGCAGCCTTGGTCCTACCGCCTCTTCCACCCATCGCAGTACGGATAGATCGGTCTCTTCAGTCATGCCCTCTCCTTGTCTCACACCTGGGCAGAACGTAAGTCTGTGACCTCTATGACTACTCTGCACCCCCGACAGCTCCGGCGTGGCTGATCCCAGGATGCGACGAACGAAACGTCACACTCGGCGCCGGGCCTGCTCCTGCGCGTCACCAACGGATCGTCACGGCGGGGCGTGCGCAACGGTTCGTCACAGCAGCCCAAGCAGAATGGGTTACCAACGGTTCGTCACAGTAAGGCGAGCAAAATCGGGTGACGGACGGATCGTCACAGTGGAGGAAGCCCGGGTGAAGCTTCTATCGCTGTCAAGCGTTCGTGATGGACAGTCTGTGACGATCGGCTGGTCCAAGGTGTGGGATCGGTGAAACCTTCTGCCAGGGGCTAGGAGTGTTGTTAGGGTTGCCCTCGAGCAGGAGCGCCCGTGTCCGTTGACGACTTGGAGTTCCGCGAGTTCTTCGCCAGCCAGTTCAGCCGTCTGTACTGGCTGGGTCTGCTGTTGACCGGTGACCCAGGCCAGGCCGAGGAGCTGGCCCAGGACAGCATGGTGCGGACCTACAACCGTTGGGCCCTGGTGCGCAAGCCCAACGATCCCGCGTTGTATGCCCGCAGGGTCCTGGTGAACCGCCACCGCTCGCTGGCCCGCCGGGCGCTGGTGGAGGCCCGCCACCTGGTGGCCGTCCGGCCGCCGGAGCCCGCGCCCGCCGATCTTGGCGAGGGCGCGATCGTGGTCTGGGCCGCGGTCGCGCGCCTTCCCGTGCGGCAGCGGCTGGTGCTGGCCCTGCGCTACCACGAGGACCTCAGCGAAGCGCAGGTCGCCCGCCTGCTCGGCTTGCCGTTGGGCACCGTCAAGACGCTGGCGCGCCGGGGCTTGACACGGCTGCGAGCCGAGCTGGCCCCGGTCGCGCCGCGGGTGGATCGTGTGGAGGAGCAGCGATGAGCAGCGATGAGCAGGTCCGCGCGGCGCTGCGTCGCCCGCAGCGTCCTGCGCCCGACGAGGCTGGCGCCTACGAGCGGTTCCTGCGCCGTCACACCTCCCACCGGCGCCGGGTGCAGGTCACTGTGGCGATCAGCGCGGTGCTGCTGATCTTGGGTGGTGTGGTGGCCGTGCGACTGTTGCCCGTGGGGTCGACCGTGCCGCCGGTCGCGCCGCCGTCCACCGCGCCGCCGGTCACGTTGTCGCTTGGCCAGCTGGAGCGGGAGCAGCCGGGCCTGTTGGACCCTGCGGCCCTGCCCGGCGGTGGCCGCTTCCGCCCGGTTGGACCTGCGGTGCTGATCCGCGGGGTCCGCGACGGGTTCCGGTGGCGGTTCATTGTCGTGTTGGGGGTCGACCAGCATGAGCAGCGTCGCGGGCTGTGCGAGTTCGGGGAGGACCGTCCGGACGCGGGTATGGGCGGGGGTGCCTGTGGCTGGTCCCGCAACCCTACGGAGCTGCTCCTGCCTGGGTCGGGCGGCACGGGATTGGCGGGGGTCGCGGAGTATCACGGCGCCGCGCCGAAGGCCACCGCGAGGGTCCGCCTGGAGCTGTGGGGGAGAGGAGCGCCGGTGGTGGTCGATGCGATCGACCCGGGCCCGGCCTTCCCCTTCCGGGTCTACCTGGGCTTCGCCCCACCCGACCAGGTCGCCCGGGTGGTCGCCCTGGACGCCACTGGTCGGGAGCTGGGCCGTACCCTCGACCTGCCGCCAATGGTCGAAGAGACGCCGACGGATGCGCCCGTGCTGGTGGCTACGCAGACCAGCGCCACCGGCACGCGCAAGCTGTACGCCTACCATGCGCACCAGGCCAGCTGCGTGCGTGTGATTGACGTCGATGGTCGCGAAGCGGTGCATGCCTGCCAGCCGCCCGGCGCGGCCAAGGACGCCATCGACCACTCCGCAATCGGCACGCGCCGGGCGATCATCGCCTACGGGGGGCTGCCCCGGGCAGCCCGGACGGTCCGTTTCACCGCCATGAATGGACCGCCGATCCAGGTGCGCGCCTTCGACGGCGGCGACCGCTTCGGCCGCGCCTACTACCTGGCCGCGATCCCCTGTGGTCGTCGGGGTGGCAAGCTCACTGTGCTGGACGCTCGCGGCGACGTTTTGGGCGCCAGCACGGCCGATCTGCGCTGCTGATCGCGGGGTGTGCCGGCGGCCCACCCGACGACCGGTTGGCAGGGTTGTACCACAGCGGTGAGCAGCAGCCCGCCCCGACCCACATCAGAACAGTGCTGTCGCGGTGGTGCTCGGGGTGGTGCGGTGCGGCGATGCCACCGCAGCAACGGTCGCCTCACGCTCAAGCAGCCGGTACAGCTGCCGGGCGACGGCGCGGGTGAGACACCGGCGGATCTCCCGCTCGCTCTTGCCCTGGCCGGTGCGCCGCGCCACATATCGCTTGGTGGGCTGGTGGTAGCGCTGGCGGATCATCACGATGGTGTGCAGCGCCCGGTTGAGCTGCCGGTCCCCGCTGCGGTTCAGCCGGTGGCGGACGACCCGGCCGGAGGACGCCTCGATGGGAGCGACGCCGGCGAGCATGGCGAAGGCCGCCTCCGAGCGCAGCCGGCCCGAATGTGACCAGCTCACCAACACCTGCGCGGCGGTGATCGGGCCGACGCCGGGCTGGACGAGCAGCACCGGCGCCATCGCCTTGACGAGCGCGCGCAGCTCCTTCTCAAGCTGCTCGGCCTCGGCGTGCGCCGAAAGCGCCCGCTCGGCGGTCAGCCGCAGCGCCCGCACGGTCGCGCGGTCCTCCACCGGTGCGGCCGGGTCGGCCTGGAGCGCGGCGCAGCCGCGGGCCCGCACCAGCCAGGTCCCCCTCCGCAGCGCCTGCCGTAGCGGCTCTGGTGCGGTGACCAGCAGCGCCTTGAGGTGCCGGCGGGCGTCCGCGCTCACCTTGACGGCGCCCGCGCGGGTGAGCTGCAGCACCCGCAGCGCCTCGCGGTGGCCACGTTGACGTGGGCTGGCCAGGTGCTCGCGACTGAGCGCCTCCCGGCCGGCCCGGATCGCGTCCAGCGGGTCGCTCTTGGCGCCGTTGCGGCCGCGGGGCCGCTTGGGCCGGTCGACCTCGACGACCCACTCGCCCTGGTCGGCCAGGAAGCTGGCCAGTCCCGCCCCATAGCAGCCGCTGCCCTCCAGCGCCCAGCAGCGCCGGCCCGGCACGTGTTCGGCGACGAGGCCGAGCAGCCTCGCATAGCCAGCCTGGCTGCTGGGGATCTCCAGCTGGGCGACCAGGCCGCCGTTGGGGTCCAGGATCGCGGCGGTGTGGGCGTCGCGGTGGGTGTCGACCCCGATGACGGCGTCGACCTTGCCTTCTAGCATGGGCACGGCGGTGGTCCTCCTTCCAAGACGGGCGACCGTGGTCGGCACCGGCCTGGGTGAAGGCACCGCGCGACAGGACTGTGAGGGGTCACGGCCCAGCAGGGTCGGACAGGCTTCTGATCAGGTCAGCGATGTAGTGGGCCAGGCCGGTGCCGGCAGCTCGAGGGCAATTCACGTGGAAGGCACGTCCAGATGGCCGGTGACGAATGGGCCACTCGCGCTGCCGGCGTCAGCCTGCATGCGACGCCGCCAGCAGATCAACCGCTCCTCCGTGACGGCCGGTGACGATCAGGGCCACCCGCACTGCCAGCACCGACCTGGCCCGACCCAGGCGGCTACCGCCAGGCAGCATCACAGTGACGATCTGCTTGTGGCAGCCGGTGACGTTCCGTTTGTGCCTTGACCTTCGGCATGGTGGTAATGAATCGCCATCGAAGATGGCGGCGCGCCGTAGGTGCGCGGAAATTGCGAGCGCTCCATGCGGCAGCCGGACGGCTGATTGGTCGATCGCCGCCGAAGGCGGCTTCCACACAGCCGGGAGGCTGCCGCATGGATCAAGCGCGCTCGCTTCCTCTCCCCCAAGGGGGGCCAGTCGCCCGCGCTTTTTGCGGGCGACTGGCCCCCCGCAGGGGCTCCTTGCTGCGGTGATGCCGACGCCGAAGGCGAGGCCGGGTACGCCATCGGGTGCGGGGGGATTGACGTAGGGGTTGACATAGGGATTGACATGGGGGTTGACGTACCCTTTGAGGCCCACGCGTTGGCTCGGGTGCGGCCATCCTCGCGGTGGGCGGGGTTGGGCTGCGGAGCTTGCCAGCGCAGCAGCAAGCGCCGAAGGCGCTTCCACATGGACGGCAATTCCCGAGCGCCCCGAGGTGCACGCCAACGGGAATCGCGCGGGCGGATTGTGACCGGGTGGTGACGATCCGCCCGTAACGGGGATGCGAGAGCGGTGGGACGGACGGATCGTCACAGCCACAGGCAGAGGTGTGACGATCCGTTGGTGACGAGGAGGCCAGCGGCACAGCGGGGGTGACGTTCCGTCTGTGCCGCTGGCCTGTTGGGGGCTGGAGCTAGAGGCCGTACTTGTCGCGCATGGTGTCGGCCTTGGCGTGGCAGGCGTCGGCCTCGTGCGGGAAGTTGGTGGAGGCGGCTTTGGCGCGGAGGCCCTCGTAGCGGCGGCGGGCGCGGGCGTGGGCTTGGTCGTCGTGGTGGTGGGTGTGTGGGCCGCGCAGGCCGCCGCAGGGGCCGCACCAGGTGCCGGGGCGGCTGGTGCCGGCGTGTGGCGGTGGCTGATGCGAGCGGGCGCGGTCGCGCTGGCGGCGGCCGGTGTCATCGTAGGCGCGGTGGCGCTGCTCTTGGTGCTGGCGGTCGGCTTGCTCTTGGCGGCGTTTGCGGGCGCGGTAGGCGCCGGTGCGGCAGGCGCCGGAGCAGAAGCGGCGTTTGCGGCCGGGGTCGTTGGGCTGGCCGAATGGCGTGGCGCAGTGTTCGCAGTCACGCCAGATCCAGGTGGGGCTCGAACGGTCCGGGGCAGTGAAGGTCCGGCCGGGCTTGCGGTGGATCGGGGAATTGGCGGACGCGGTTAGTTAGCCGGTTGGGTTCACCTCCTCTCTGGAATTCGCGGGGGAATACGTGCTCGCCACTGGTGGCACGGAACCGATTAGCGGTTCCTGCTAGCCATCGGGACCGACCGATGGGGGCCATGCGCTGTGCCTGCCTGGACCGGCGGGCGTCATGGGCGCTGGTTGCCCTCGTGCCGTGTGGCGCTCCCTATGGACTTATCAAAGAACCAGGTCAGTGCCGAGCGGGCGGGCGGTGTCCCGCAGGGCCTCGCCTTGGAACAAGGCGGCCGCGGAGCGGCCAGCACGCGCCGGTCAGGGGCAAGCCTTTGAGGGAGAAATCCGCAGGAGATTGTTTGCGGAATGCATCAGATGGCCGCCGCAGGCGGCTTCCTTACCGCAAAGAATCTGCGGAGGATTTGGACCGGGCTTGCCCCTGACGGCAAGGCGCGTGCTATCCCGCTCGTCCGCTCGGAGCGGCGGGTAGGTCGCGGGGTGCAGGGGTCCCCGCGAGCCAGCGCGTAGCGCTGCCGCCGCTGCAAGGCCCTGGGGCTGTCTGGTCACCGCTTGACCACCGCACGGTTGGCACGGCGGGGGCGGGCTTGCCGTGCCCGCTCCCCGAGCCAGCGCAGGCCGGCGCGGCAGGCCCGCACCGGGAAGGCGGCGGGGGGCCAGTTGGCGCGGGCGACCGCCACCAGCATGGTCTCGGCGAGTCCGAGGGTGGTGGCGTGGTGGATCAGCGCGGTGACCTGCTCCGCGTCCCCCTCCCGCGCTGCCGTCGCGATCGCCAGGCGCAGCCGCCACCCGGCGCCATCCACCGGACCGTCCGGCTCGTGGTCGGCGTGGTCCTGGTCGGCCTCGCCGGCCTGGCGGTCGTGGATCAGGCCGGGTGGCAGGTCCGGCAGCCGGGCCGATGCGCGGTCGGCTGCTGGGGGTGGCTCGATGGCCAAGTGCCGTTCCACCTCCAGCGCGGCCATCCCCGCGGTTTCCTGCACCACGGCACGGCCAGGGCGTGCTCGCCGTGCACGCGCTCGGAGCCAGCGCAGCCCAGCACGACAGGCCCGCACGGGCAGCACTGCCGGGGGCCAGCTGGCCCGGGCGACCGCCACCAGCGTCCCCTCGTCCAGTCCAAGGCCGGCGCCATGGCTGATGAGCGCCGTGACGGCCTCGCGGTCTCCTTCCCGTGCGGCGGTCGCCACGGCCAGGCGCAGCCGCCACCCGGCACCATCCACCGGACCCTCCGGCGACCGCGCGTCGTTGGCCTGGTCCTGGCCTTCGACCTCGCCAGCCTCGCTGTCGTGGATCAGGCCGGGCGGCACGTCCAGCGGCGAGACGGGCGCCCGGTCGGCTGCTGGAGGTGGTTCGATGGCCAGATGGCGCTCCACCTCGAGCGCGGCCACCCCGGCGCTCTCCTGCACCTCCGCCCACAACCGCGCGCCGGGGAGCGGCTGATCGGGCCGCCAGGACCGCGCGAGCGCGATCATCGAGACCGCGCGGTCCCGGGTGGCGGGGGCGATCCGGGTGCGGGTGACGATCAGGTGCTGGTAGCGGCCTCGGGCGATCAGCCAGCCTTCGCCCTCGTGGGCCTGCTGCACCTGGCCGGGCTGGATCTTGGGCTGCTCCCCCAGCCGCGCGGAGCTGTTGCCGGTGGGGCCGTGCTGATCCAGCCGCCAGGTCTGCTCCA
>WNGA01021897.1_pt1 | contig 10217 bp, 11 predicted proteins | sample 5400061 | NCBI WGS metagenome assembly WNGA01 (sample SAMN13153366, study PRJNA577476) | soil metagenome | isolation source: 100 cm soil or saprolite under grassland replicate 2 | place: USA:California | collected 2016-06-15
GGCCGCCAGCCGCGGCATGTCGAGGAGTTGACCGCTTCGGTACAGCACCGATGGCAGCCAGGCCAGCGCTACGTCGGGCCGGTCCAGGGCCGCGATCACGTCCTCTTCATCGATGGTCCGCCCGTCGCGACTGGGTACCAGGAGCAAATGCTCGGCCGGATCCAGGCCGCGCAGCCGTAGGTGGCTCTGGAGCGCGTATAGGTCCGAGGGGAAGTCCAGCGTGTCGGCGACCACGCGTGACCGGCCATCAGCCGGCCGGAAGAAGGTCGCCAGCAGGGCGTGCAGGTTGACCGTGATGCCACCGGTGACGATGACTTCGCTGGGCTTGGCGCCGACCAGCTCGGCTTGTGCCGCGCCCAGCTCCTCGCCCAGGTAGAACCACGGCCGCGCGCCGCCAGTCCAGCCGTCGATGGCCAGTTGGCGCCAGGCGTCCAGCGCCTCGAGCACCGCCCGCTCCGCCTCGCGAGACAGCAGCCCGAGCGAGTTGCCGTCGAAGTACAGCGTGCCGTTCGGGAGATAGAAGCGGTCACGGAACTGCGCGAGCGGATCACGCTCGTCCAGGGCGTCGAAGTCGTCCAGGCTTGTCACCGAAGCGGCCGTCCGCGTTGGATCATCGGCGCACCGAGGTCGGCGCGTCAATCGCCGCGAGCGGCCTCGACATCCATGCCGATGCCCCACATACGCTCGAGGTCGTGGCGCGAGTAATAGTGGAACGCCATCAGCGTGTGTGTGCGGGCGATGCCAGGCAGGGCTGCGATGCGCTGGGGCACGACCTCGGCCATCTGCTCGTAATGCCGCACGCGTACGATAGCCACCAGGTCATACTCGCCGGTAACAGAGTAGACCTCGGCCACGTCAGGCATGTCTGCCAGCGCCTCGCCTACGGCAGCGGTCTGGCCGCGCCGAGTGTGTATCAGGACGATAGCCGTGATCATGCGCTCTGGTAGTGCTGGAACGTCATCAGCGTGTGCGTGCGGGCGATGCCAGGCACGGCTGCGATCCGCCTCGGCACGACCTCGGCCATCTGCTCGTAGTGCTGGACGCGTACGATGGCGACCAGGTCGTACTCGCCGGTGACAGAGTAGACCTCTGCCACGTCGGGGATTTTGGCCACCGCCTCGCCCGCGGCGGCGGTCTGGCCGCCCTCAGTCTGAATGAGGACGATGGCCGTGATCATGCGCTCTCGGACCTCAGGCTACCAGACGCGCCAGGGGCCTCTCGGCACCGTGACATATATCAACATCCTGCGGTGCTGCTACGACGATCCGGTGACGGGCGTCATGCTAACATGACTTCCGTCACAGATCCGTTGCACCGCGCGCTGGGGGATGTATGGCCGAACTAGTTGGGGCGCGTTTGGGAGTGCCGACCGGGCGCAGCGCACACGTCGATACATACGTGCGCGACAACCTGCCGGCGGAGGGCGATTGGCCCTTGCTTGACTACTCGAGCCTGCCCGCCCTGGCAGCCTACCCGGCGCAAATCAATGCCGCCGCCGAGTTGTTGGACCGCCACGCTCGCGAGAGCCGCGGTGCGCGGCCGGCCATCTGGTTCGAGGGCCAGACCCTGACCTATGCCGACTTACTGGCGTGGGCGAACCGCCTGGCGCGAGTGCTGACCGACGACCTGGGTGTCGTGCCCGGCAACCGCGTGCTGCTGCGCGGCTTCAACAGCCCCAGCATGGTCGCCATGTGGCTAGCAGTGCTGAAGGTAGGCGCGGTCGTGGTCACCAGTATGCCGCTGCTGCGCGCTCGGGAGTTGGCGGAGGTGATCCAGAAGGCGCGGGTCGGCTTTGCCCTGTGCGATGGCCGTCTGGTGGAGGAGCTGCGCCTCGCCGAACAACGGCAGTCCGAAGTGACAGACGCGCCCTGGCCGCGAACGGTGCTCTTCGGGCCGGAGGCCGGCGCGGCCTCGCTGGAGTCGATGACGTCGACGAAACCGGACGACTTCAACAACGTGGACACGGCGGCCGAGGATCCCTGCCTGATCGCCTTTACCTCCGGCACCACCGGCACGCCCAAAGGCGCGGTCCACTTCCACCGCGACATGCTGGCCATCTGCGACACGTTCGGCGCCGAGGTGCTCAGGCCTTCGCCCGACGACGTCTTCACCGGCAGCCCACCGCTCGCGTTCACGTATGGTCTGGGCGGGCTGCTCACCTTCCCGTTCCGCGTGGGCGCATGTACGGCGCTGATCGAAAAAGTCAGCCCCCAGAGTCTGCTACAGACGGTACAGGAGGCGAAGGTGACGACGCTCTTCACTTCCCCCACCATGTTTCGCTCCCTGGTGGACCTCGTTCCGCAGTTCGACCTGTCAACGCTCAAGGACTGCGTCTCGGCCGGCGAGCCGCTGCCGCTCCCCACGTACCAGGCCTGGGAGCGTGCCACTGGCCTGAAGATCATCGACGGCCTCGGCTCGACCGAGTTGCTGCATATCATCATCACCGCGGCCCGCGACAACATCGTGCCCGGGGCCACCGGCATGGTCGTGCCGGGCTACAAAGCGCAGGTGGTGGACGACCACGGCAACGCCGTGCCCGCGGGCGAGGTGGGCCTGCTGGCGGTGCGCGGGCCGACAGGCTGCCGCTATTTGGCCGACCCGGAGCGCCAGCGGGTCTACGTCCGCGGTGGCTGGAATTACACCGGCGACGCTTACAAGCAGGACGAGCGAGGCTACTTCTGGTTCCAGGCACGCGCCGACGACATGATCATCTCGGCCGGCTACAACATTGCCGGGATCGAGGTCGAGAACGTGCTGCTGGACCATCCCAACGTTAAAGAGTGCGGCGTAGTTGGCGCACCCGACGCTGCGCGCGGGCACATCGTCAAGGCGTTCATCGTGCTGCGCGATCCGTCCGAGGCCGGTCCGGACATGATCCGCGAACTGCAGGACTTCGTGAAGCGCGAGATCGCCCCCTACAAGTACCCGCGCGCGATCGAGTTCGTGGAGCAGCTGCCGCGCACTGAGACCGGCAAACTCCAGCGCTACAAGCTACGCCAGGGCGGGAGCTGACGAGCGCAGATGGACTTTGGGCTCTTCCTGCCGGTCTCGGGCCGCTCGGCCAGCCGCAGGACGCTCTTGGAGTATGCGCAGTTCGCCGAGACGCTGGGCTTCCGGCAGCTGTGGGCCGCCGAGCGGCTGGTGATTCCGTGGACGATCGAGACCGCCTATCCGTACGCCGAGGGCGCCACGTTCATCGTGCCACCCGATCGCCCATTCCTCGAGAGCCTGACCGTGCTGGCGTTCCTGGCTGGCTGCACGGAGCGCATCAAACTGGGCGTATCGGTGCTGGTGCTGCCGTACCGCCACCCGCTGCATTGGGCCAAGGTCGCGGCCACTATCGACGTGCTGTCGGAGGGGCGCTTCACGCTCGGCGTGGGCGTGGGCTGGATGAAGGAGGAGTTCGACGCGCTAGGCGCCTCATTTCACAAGCGGGGACGGGTTTCCGACGAGCAGCTCCAGATCCTGCGGCACGCGCTGACAGACGAGCACTGCACGTTCGAGAGCGACCATTACCGCTTCCTGGACATCGCCTTCTACCCCAAGGGCTATAACCGGAGTCACCCACCGGTCTGGGTAGGCGGTGAGGGACCGGCTGCCCAGAAGCGGGCGGCGCGCTACGGCGACGCCTGGTTCCCCTACTTCGTGCGTGTCACGCCGATGGACCTGGCGAACCGCTGGCAGAACGTGCAGCGCCAGGCCGAGGCAGCCGGGCGGGACCCGTCCAGGATCGCGCTGAACCTGAACCTACCCATCTGGGTGACCGAGGAGTCCGTGGCGCAGGAGGCGGGGGTGTTGCGTGGGACGCCCGAGCAGCTCGAGGCGGGGATCGGGCCGTTCCGCGAGTTAGGTGTGCGGCACCTGGCGCTGCAGTTCATGGTGCCGCGCTACCCGGAACGGCTGGTGCAGATCGAGCGGTTCGCGACGACGGTCCTGCCGCGGTTCGCAGCGAACGGGGCGCAGTGATGAAGACGCTGATCGTCGGGGGCGGCCCGGGGGGCCTCTATCTGGCGATCCTGCTGAAGAAGGCCTGCCCCGAGGCACAGGTGGAGGTGATCGAGCGTAATGCGCCAGATGCCACCTTCGGCTTCGGCGTGGTGTTCTCCGATGAGACGCTTGGCTACCTGCAAGAGAACGACGAACCCACCTTCCAAGAGATCACCGACACGTTCAATCGCTGGGACGCAATCGAGATCCGATACCGCGACGAGGTGCGGCTTTCGCGTGGGCACGGCTTCTCCGGCATCGCGCGTAATCGGCTGCTGGAGATCCTCCAGCGCCGCTGCAGCGCCCTCGGCGTGGCGCTCCGATACCTGGACGAGTTCGAGCCCGGTGAAGTGCCTGGCCTCGCCGGCGAGTACGATCTCATAGTGGCGGCTGACGGTGCCAACAGCCGCATCCGCGCCTATTTCGCCAACGCCTTCGCGCCTCAGATCGACCTTCGGCGCAACAAGTACGCCTGGTTCGGCACCACGCAGGCTTTCGACAACTTCCTGTTCTCTTTCCGGCCCACTGAGCACGGCCTGTTCTGGTGCCACGCCTACCGCTACGACGCCGGCCACTCCACATTCATCGTGGAATGCGACCCCACTACCTGGCGCGCGGCCGGGCTGGATAGGATGAGCGAGGAGGAGAGCGCCGCCTACTGCGAGCGAGTTTTCGCGGAGGACCTGCAGGGTCACCCGCTTCTGCGGAATCGCTCACTGTGGAACAACTTTCCGATGCTTCGCAGCGCCAACTGGCGGCTGCCGGTCAAGCTCGGCAACCTGGTCTTGCTGGGCGATGCGGCGCACACCGCCCACTTCAGCATCGGCTCGGGCACAAAGCTGGCAATGGAGGATGCCATTGCGCTGGCGTATTACCTCGCGCGCGAGCCAGAGGTGGCGGCGGCTCTGGCCAGTTACGAACAAGAGCGCAAACCTGAGGTGGACCGCTTCCAGCGCGCCGCATTCGAGAGCCTGTTCTGGTTCGAGGGCGTCGAGCGTTACCTGGAATTCGACCCGGACCAGTTTGCCTTCAGCCTGCTCACCCGCTCGCGTCGCATCTCGTACGAGACTCTGAAGGTCCGCGACCCGGAGATTGTCGAGCGCGCGCATCGCGGATTCATCGAGCGCAGCGGTCTGGAGCGGGCATCAGGCGCAAGGGACCTACCCCCGCCGATGTTTACACCATTCCGAGTGAGAGACCTGCGCCTCCAGAACCGGGTCGTCGTCTCGCCGATGTCGATGTACAGCGCCGAGGACGGCCTGCCCAACGATTGGCATCTGGTCCACCTCGGCAGCCGTGCGGTAGGCGGCGCCGGCCTGGTCATGGCAGAGATGACGGATGTCTCGCGTGAGGCGCGTATATCGCCGGGCTGCGCCGGCATGTACAAGCCGGAGCACATTGCGAGCTGGCGCCGGATCGTCGAGTTCGTTCACGGGTGGACCGACGCGAAGATCGCGCTCCAGCTCGGGCACGCCGGCCGCAAGGCGTCCACCCGCCGCCTTTGGGAAGGGGACGTTCTACCCCTGTCGGACGGCAACTGGCCGGTCGTCTCCGCCTCGCCCATCCCGTATGACTGGATCAACCAGATCCCGCGCGAGATTACTCGGTCCGAGATGGACCAGATACGGGAAGACCACGTGCGCGCTGCGTGCTGGGCCGATGAAGTCGGGTTCGACATGCTGGAACTGCACTACGCACACGGGTACCTCCTGGCCAGTTTCATCTCGCCGCTCACCAACCGACGCACTGACGGCTACGGCGGAAGCATCGAGGCCCGCATGCAGTACCCGCTGGAGGTATTCGACGCGGTCCGCGCGGTCTGGCCGGAGCACAAGCCGATCTCGGTACGCCTCTCGGCCACCGACTGGGCGCCCGGTGGCCTCTCGGATTGCGACCGCATCGAGGTGGCGCGAATGCTCAAGGGCCACGACTGCGACGTTATCGATGTCTCCACTGGGCAGACCGTGCCCTATCAAAAGCCGCGCTATGGCCGCGCGTATCAGACGCCGTTCGCCGACCATATCCGCAACACCGTAGGCATCCCGACGATGACCGTCGGAGCCATTTCCACTCCGGACGAGGTCAACAGCATCCTGCTGGCCGGCCGGGCTGATCTATGCGTGCTCGCTCGTCCCCACTTGCGCGATCCCTACTGGACACTGCACGCTGCCCAGTCGCAGGACTATTACGAGCCACTCTGGCCACCGCAGTACGAAACGGTCCAGCCTCGCAGACGCGAGGATCGCCGCCAGGTCCCGACGCCGCTCAGCGTCCGATTCGAGGAGAGCCAGCGCGGCCGATACGATGACCTGCAGGAGCGCCTGACCCGGCTGGCCCGCCGCCACTATCGGTCACTGAACGGCGAGGTTCTGGCCGCCCTGGAGGCGTGGCTGGTCCAGTCTGATGAGTCGTGCACCGGCTCCGAGTCCAGCCCGACGACAAACGGGCGCGCTCCGTCGGTGCTCGGAGCGACGCCTCCGACCGAGCCGAGCGGTGAGCTGGAGAAACCTACGTGACCCCACGGCCCCATGACACACGGCGCCGCCCCGTGAGCCCATGACCGACGCTGGGGTGGAGGTACTGCTGCCGGAAGGCTGGTCGCGGCCGGTGGGCTACGCGAACGGTGTGGCGGCGCGTGGTCGGTTGGTGTTCGTGGCCGGGCAGGTTGGCTGGGACGCCGAAAGCAGATTTCCAGACGGGCTGGTGGCGCAGGTGCGCCAGGCGCTCCAAAATATAGTGGCGGTGCTGCGCGCGGGTGGGGCCGAACCGCGACATCTGGTGCGGCTGACCTGGTATGTGCTGGACCGTGAGGCATACCGCTCTTCGCGGGCCGAGATCGGGCGGGTGTACCGCGACGTGATCGGCCCGAACTACTCGGCGATGGCGCTGGTGCAGGTGGCAGGGCTCCTCGAAGACCGCGCGCTTGTGGAGATCGAGGCCACCGCCGTTGTGCCAGACGGGCTGGGATGAGCTTCGCGGGAGGCATTCGCCCGCTGGCGCGGCGGCACGCGGTAGTGACTGGGGGTGGCCGCGGAATTGGGGCGGCGGTGGCGCTGGTCAACGCCGCGGTCGGCTGGCCCTGTCTGCCCTCGTCGGCCAGCATAACCGGCCAGGCGATCACGATCGCCGGCGGGGAGGTCATGTAATGGCGACTGCAACGCACGCCAGTGAGCTGGCTCCGCCTCAGCACGTTCGGCTGGAGGTGCGGGAGCGGGTGGCGACGATCACGCTTCTCGAGCACCAGGAGCGGAAGAATCCGCTCACTCTCGAGAGCTACGCCGAGCTACGGGATCTGTTCCGGGCGCTGGTGGAGGTGGACGATGTGAAGGCGGTGGTGCTGACCGGCGCCGGCGAGGACTTCTGCTCCGGCGGCGATGTTCACGACATCATCGGTCCGCTGGTACGCATGGACTTTCCAGGCAAGCTGCGCTTCACACGCATGACAGGTGCCTTGGTGAGAGCAATGCGCCGCTGCCCGCAGCCGATCGTCGCGGCCGTGGACGTCTCGTTCCTGTTCGTGCGAGTAGGCTTGTCCGGGGCGGACATGGGCGCGTGCGCCATCCTGCCACGGATCGTGGGCCAGGGCCGCGCCTCGGAGCTGTTGTACACAGGGCGGACCATGGCCGCCGAAGAGGCAGAGCGCTGGGGCTTCTTCAACCGGTTGGTAGAACCGGCGTCGCTCCAGGCCGAGGCGCAAGCGCTGGCGGCGTCGATCGCACATGGCCCCACGTTTGCACATGCCATGACCAAGCGGATGCTCCACCAGGAGTGGGACATGCCGGTCGACGAGGCGATCGAGGCAGAGGCCCAGGCGCAGGCGATGTGCATGGAGACCAACGACTTCCGCCGGGCGTACGAGGCGTTCTCGGCCACGCCGCGCCAGCGGCCCGTGTTCCAGGGCGATTAGCGTGGCGGATCGCACCTTCCTTGGCTGGCCGTTCTTCGAAGAGCGGCATCGGATGCTTGCAGGTCACGTAGGTCGCTGGGCGGCGCAGCATGCAGGGCCTCTGGATGGGCCGGAGCCGCGGGGCGAGGTGCTCGACGCGCGCTGCCGTGATCTGGTGCGGGCGCTAGGTGAGGGCGGGGTGGCTTCGGCTCTCGGCGCCCGAAGACGCCTTCGACGTGCGGAGCCTGTGCGTGCTGCGCGAGACGCTGGCCTACCATGACGGGCTAGCAGACTTCGCGTTCGCCATGCAGGGACTCGGTAGCGGGCCGGTCGTGCTATTCGGCACGCCCGAGCAGCGGCGGTATCTGGCCGGCACGGCCGAGGGGACGCGCATCTACGAAGGCGCCAGCGAGGTCCAGAGCAGGCGTTCAACGCCGATGCCGAGCTGCGCACCTGCGCCGCGTGCGCGACATCAGGAGAGACCGCCGGCTCGCTGGCGGCCGACCTCATCTTGCACGGCGGCCGCATCGCGACTCTCAACCCGGCCCAACCGGAGGCGGAGGCGGTGGCGGTCGTGCGCGACCGCATCGTTGCCGTCGGCTCAGATGCCGAAGTGCGGCGCCTTGGCGGTGCAGGTACGCGCTCGATCGACCTGCAGGGCCGGCGGCTGATCCCCGGCCTCATGGACAATCACACCCACTATCTGCTGGCCGGCCTCGACGCTGGAGGCTCGGAGCGTGCCGGTGGCCGTCCTATGACATCGCGATGACGGGCGTCATGCTAGCGTGTGCTGCAGGCACGCGCAAACCGCACGGCCCGGGCGCCCCACTCGTCGCGGTCCAGAGGTCGCGACTAGACTGGCCCGCATGGTGGAGAACGGCGATCGAGCCACGGCGGCCCGACCGAGATCCCAAATCCTGTACATCTACGGCGGCTTCGTGAGGCGCCTTGGAGGCTGGTTGCGGGTATCGACGTTGCTCGACCTCATGGCGGACTTGGGCGTCGAGCCGCAAGCGGTCCGTGCGGCGGTCACTCGGATGAAGAGTGGCGGCCTTCTCTCGTCGAGCCGGCGCGGCGGCGTAGCCGGCTATGCGCTCACACCTAAGGCCTGGCAGATACTCGAGGAGGGCGATCGCCGCATTCTGACCGCTCGTGAGCCCGCGAGTCTGGTCGACGGATGGGTGCTGCTTATCTTCTCCGTCCCCGAGTCCCAGCGAGACAAGCGCCACCAGTTGCGGAGCCAGCTCAGCTGGCTGGGATTCGGGACCATCGCTTCCGGCGCCTGGATCGCGCCCAGGCGGTTGCGGCCGGAGGTCGAGTCGACGCTCACCAGAGCGGGCTTGCTCGACTACACGGAGCGGTTCGATGTTTCATACGGCGGGGTCGAGGCCTCGCGCCGGCTCGCCCGGAAGTGCTGGGATCTGCCAGGTCTCGGCAGCATGTACAGCCGCTTCGCCGAGCGCTGGGAGCCCGTGCTCGAGCGTTGGTTCAACAGCGGTGAGGATGGTTCGGCAAGTGCGGCATTCCGGGACTATGTCAGCCTGGTCGCCGAATGGCGGCGGCTCCCCTTCCTCGATCCGGGTCTGCCGACGGAGGTCCTGCCCGAGGGCTGGGAGGGCGAGAAGGCGAAGTGGATCTACTTCGCTCTAATCGGACGCATCGATGAGCTAGCACTTGGATATGTCAAGTCGACGGCATCTCACGCGCCCGCTGCCCCGGCGTGCTGCAGTTGCTGAGGCTCCCCGAGTGCGAGGTCGACGCGCTCAGGGCCCGACTCCGGCAGCACGACCATACAGACATCCCCGGTGCCGTGCGAGTCAGTCTGGGCCTGCAGAACACCCATGCTGAAGTGGGCTACCTGGTGCACGCGCTTCAGCGCATCGCTGAGCGACGCTTCGCCGCCGAATACGTGCGAACGCGGACTGCCCTGGTTGTTTGTGCGCGCGGACCGATCTCCACCACCGCCGTGCTCCGATGATTTGCGCGAGCGCAAAGCGGACCAGGCGTGGTGACAGCTTCAGCGAGCCTGCAGGCCACGAGGCGCGGTGATGGGGCTCGAGCTGCCAGCGCCACAGCGCGCGGACAACATCCGACCAGCCATAGGCTCGAGCCAGGCTATTCCAATATGTCTCCTGTCCTAGTCCGTCCTCCCATGGGAAGTCCGACCACGCGCGGGCCGTTGCGATTGACGGATAGACCCAGAACCGTCGCAACACGTCAGTGCTCACAGCACGAACGTCGGCCCACGGATTGATTAGCGCGGGATCGAGCACCAGGTTTTCGACGAAGCTCGCGATTGTGCGGCGTACGAGTGGCAGACCCCAGTCGACCACTCGACGATTGG
>WNGA01013934.1_pt1 | contig 10216 bp, 7 predicted proteins | sample 5400061 | NCBI WGS metagenome assembly WNGA01 (sample SAMN13153366, study PRJNA577476) | soil metagenome | isolation source: 100 cm soil or saprolite under grassland replicate 2 | place: USA:California | collected 2016-06-15
GCGCAGCGGGCCCGCGAGGCAGAAGGCGCAGAGGCCGCCGAGCAAACTCGGATTACGTAGACAGGAGCTTGGCGACGACCCGTAGGTCGTCGACGAACGCGGCGAAGTTCGCCTCGCGCTCTTCCGGCTCCCCACGTAGGATCGAAGAGGGATGCACCGTCGCGGTGACGGCTTCGGCCAGGTCCGAGTCGATCAGCTCGCCGCGGTGCTGGGTGACGCGGAACTGGCGCCCGAGCAAAGACTGAGCGGCGGTCGCACCGAGCAAGACGAGCGCGCGGGGCTTGACGACGGCGATCTCCGCCTCGAGCCACGGGCGGCATGCGGTCATCTCGGTCCAGTTCGGCTTCTGGTGGATACGGCGCTTCCCCCGCGCCTGCCACTTGAAGTGCTTGACCGCGTTCGTGACGTAGGTCGACGACCGGTCGATCCCGGCCTCGACGAGCGCCTCGTCCAGCAGTCGCCCCGCCGGGCCGACGAACGGCTTCCCCGCCCGGTCCTCGTAGTCGCCCGGCTGTTCACCGACGAACATCGCATCGGCCGTCCCCGCACCCTCCCCGAAGACGGTCTGCGTTCCCACTTCCCAGAGATGGCAGCCCTTGCATCCTGCCGCCGCTTCCCGAAGGGAAGGCAACGAGAGCCGGTCCGGCAGGAAATCCGCCGCCGAACCCGTGGTCTGAACTCGCGGCACGCTTCCTGTATGACCATTCGCAAACGATAGGAACCCCTCGACCGGGGGATTCGAGGCGGTTCCGGCCTCGCTTTGCTGTGAGTCGGTTCGGAAAAGGGGGCTTCACTGCGGCTGCACCAACCAATTGAGCTAGGCCCGTGAGCGACCACGCCCTGCCCCTTCGGCTCATTCCCGAGCACGACGAGACGCCCGCTGAGGGCACCGCGCTCGTCGAGTCGTACCGGCGCCTGGCAGACGTCTTCCACGACGTCCTCGGCGAGCAGAGCCTCGACGCGCTGCTGGACCGGATCGCGGATGCGCTCGCCGACCTGATTCCGCACGACTCGCTGACGATCTACGAGGCAGACGAGCCTCGCCGCGTCCTGATTCCTGTCTGGGCGCGCGACAAATGGGCGGACAAGATCCTCGCCGACCGCTGTCCGTTCGGCATCGGTCTCACCGGCTGGGGCGTCGAGCATCGCGAGCCCGTGCGCGTGAACCAGGCGCACCTGGATCCACGGGTCATGACCGTGGCCGGCACGCCGGCCGACGAGCCGGAGGCGCTGATCACGATCCCGCTGATCGCGCGGGACTCGATCAAGGGCGCGCTGAACATCTACCGGCTCGGCGACGACGCGTCGTTCGACGACGACGAGTTCGAGCTCGCGAAGCGGTTCGGAGACGCGGCCGCGCTCGCGCTTGACAACGCGCAGGTCCGCGCCCGGCTCGAGCACCAGGCGATGACCGATCCGCTCACCGGTCTCTACAACCACCGAGCCTTCCACGAGCGTCTGCGACAGGCCCTCGCCGAGGCGAGCCGATCGCACGACGCCGTCTCGATCCTGATGCTCGACATCGACGACTTCAAGCGCGTCAACGACGTCTACGGTCACGGCGCCGGCGACGAGATTCTGCGCAGCCTTGCCGAGACGCTCAAGGATGCCGTGCGTTCGTCGGACGTCGTCTATCGCCTTGGTGGGGAGGAGTTCGCGATCGTCATCACCTCGCGGTCGCCGGAGAACGCCGAGCGGCTCGCACGCCGCCTCGTCGAGCGGGTGGAGTCGGCGGACTTCGATCCCGCCGGGCGTATCACCATCTCCGTCGGGCTCGCGCGCGGGCCCGAGCACGCGATGAATCCGCGCGAGCTGGTCGCCTGCGCCGAGGCCGCGATGATGAGCGCAAAGGCGCGCGGCAAGAATCAAATCGTCCTCTACGAGGACAGCGCGATGGAGCGTCCCGACGGCCAGCCGGTGCCGTCGGCGCGCGACGTCCGCTCGGTTGCGCACATGAAGATGCTGCAAAGCCTCGGCGGGAAGCTGAACCGCCTCAACGACGTGCGCCAGATCGGCAACGTGATCGCCACCGAGCTGCGCTCCTTGATCGATTACCACAACTGCCGCGTCTCTCTCGTGGAGGGCGACGACGTGATTCCGATCGCCTTCGTCGGACAGTTCACGAGCGAGACGCGCGAGCCGATGGAGATCCTTGCCTGCAAGGTCGGCGAGGGCATCACCGGGCGCGTCGCGCAGACCGGAGAATCGCTTCTGATCGGCGACGCAGCCAACTGCGAGTTCGCCCGGATCCTTCCGGGCACGGACTCGATCGACGAGTCACAGGTCGTCGTCCCGCTGACGTTCGGTACGCGCGTCGTCGGGATCATCGTGATCTCGAAGCTCGGCTTGAACCAGTTCGACGAGGACGACGTCCGGCTGCTCGAAGTACTGGCCGGGCACGCGGCGGTTGCGCTCGAGAACGCGAGCCTCTACGAGGCGGCGCGACGGGAGGCGGAGCGGGCCACCGCACTGCTCGAGTTCAGCCGGCAGCTCTCCAGCGCGGAGGGGATGGACGAGGTCGTCGACCGGATCGTGGAGTTGTCCGCCACGACGCTCGGCGCGCCTCGCGCCTCGGTCTGGTTCCAGGAGACCCCGGGCGGCGAGATCAGCGTGCGCGCGACGCACGGTTACGCCGAGCTCGACCGCGAGCGGCTGTCGAGGATGCGGTTCGATCACGATTCGGCAGAGCCGCTGCTGAGCGTCAAGGAACCCTTCGTCGTGACGGACGAGCAGCGCGAGGCAATCAAGGGCGCCAAGGACGTAGGCGTCGGCAAGCAGTTCGCAATCGCACCGCTCACGCTGGACGGCGGACGGCTCGGCTGCATCGCCGTCGCGCCGCCCGACGACGGGGAGTTCACCGAGCGTCAGCTGCGCCTGCTTGCGGGAGTCGCCCACCAAGCCAAGCTCGCCCTGACGAACGCCGGCAACTTCCGCAGCCTCGAGAAGACCTTCCTCGAGACGGTGGAAGCGCTTGCCAACGCGCTCGAGGCGAACGACGAGTACACGTCCTCTCACGCCCGCTGGATCACCGACCTCGCGCTCAAGGTCGGCGAGGGGCTCGGGCTCGACGGTCGCGCGCTGAAGAGGCTCGAGCTGGGCGCCCTCTTCCACGACATCGGGAAGATCGGGATCCCTGAGGCGATCCTCTCGAAGCCCGGGCCGCTGACCGCGGCGGAGCGGGAGGTCGTTCGGTCCCACCCGGAGCTCGGCGAGAAGATCATCGCGCCGATCGACCGGCTCGAGGAGGTTCGCCCGATCGTGCGGCACTGCCACGAGCGCTACGACGGCGCCGGGTATCCGGATCGCTTGAAGGGCGAGGACATCCCCGTCGAGTCGCGGATCATCCTCGTCTGCGACGCGTACCACGCGATGACCACCGACCGTCCGTACCGGAGGAAGCTGCCGGAAGAGGAAGCCCTGCGGCGGCTCGAGGAAGGCGCGGGCACGCAGTTCGATCCGCGCGTGGTCGAGGTCTGTCGCCGAGTGCTGAGGGAGCTCAAACGCTAGTGTCGCGGCCCGATGCCCGGGCCTCTTCTGACCTTCGGCAACACCGCCAAGCTCTATTGCCTGCAGCTGCTCGACCGCGTCGCGGCTGAGACCAACGGCGCCTTCCGGATCGTCGACCTCGGCTGCGGCACAGGCTCGAACTTCGTCGAGCTACTCCGTAGGCGGCCGAACCTTCGTTACGTCGGCGTCGAGCCGTCGCCTGCTGCCGCCGAGAAGGCACGGCGGGTGTTGCCGGGTGCGGAGATCATCAACGCACCCGCGTACGACGTCCGTGTCGAACCCGCACACGCGGTCGTCTCCTTCAGCGTGTTGGAGCACGTTGTTCATCGGTCGCGCTACATGGAGGCGGTGCGGGCGAACGTGCGCCCGGACGGTCGCGTGTACCTGAACTACGATTCGGGACACTTCGTCGCCGATGCGGATCTCCTCGAGCGCGCGAAGGCGCTGGGATCGCGGGTGCTCGCGCTGCTCGGCTCGGAATCGCGGTACCGCGCACGCGTGCGCGAGGATGAATTCCGCACGCTCGTCGACGGCGCCGGGCTCCGCGTCGTCGAGGACAAGGTCTTCAACACGGACATCAAGCGGCTCTTTCCGCTCGTGGCGGAGGAGAGCCGCGACGCCTTCATGGAGCGCTGGCTCGCCTTCGAGCTCGAGCTGAACCAGCTCGGCCTCGTCTATCGAGACGAGCTCGCAACGCTCTTCCGGACGCGGAACCTCGTGCTCGAGCCGGTCTAGGGCACTAGCCGAGACGGCCGCCCGGCGAGGGCGTCCAGGCCCTCGTTGAAGCTGACATACGGGGCTGCCGGCAAGACCGTCTCGCGCTCCAGGGCGCGCTCTGCGTCTTCAAGCGCACGCTCGCGCCGTCGAATGCTCTCCTGCTGTGCGGCGAGGCCGGCCTGGAGGCGCAGCACCTCCGCTTCGCGGCCGAGCAGCTCCGACTCGCGCGCCGCCATCTGCGACTCGAACTGCGCCAGCTTGCGCTCGCTCTCCGACCCCTGGTTGCTCTGGGCCAGCTGTCGCTCGCGCTCGTCGAGTTGCGCCTCCCGCTCTTCGAGCGCCTGCACTCGCTGCTCGAGCTCCTTCGCCTCTGCGGCGAAGCGTCGGTCCCGCTCGTCAGCGGTGCGCTCCTCCAACTCCCGAGCCTGCGTGGCGAGAGGGTCGCGTCCGGCGGCGACCTCCTGCTCGGCGGCCTCCAGCAACGCGGTCCTGCGCACGAGGTCGTCGGTCGTGCGTGAGACGTCCTCGCGCGCGCCTGCGATCAGCTGCTCTTCTCGATCGAGCTCGGCCTTGCGTTGGGCGAGAGACGCTTCGTCCTCGCGGAGGCGGGCGTACGAACCTTCGAGCTCTTGCTTGCGACGGTCGAGCTGTCCCTCGCGCTGCACCAGCGCCGTCTCCGCTTCCTCGAGGGCGAGCTCCCGCGCCCGTAGTGCGGTCTCTCGCTCGATGACCTCGCGTTCGCGGGGAGCGAGCGCGTCGAGGCGCTCTTGCAGCTCGGCCTCCCGGCGGCCGAGGATCTCCTCGGCGTAGGCGCGGTCGGCGTCCTCCGGGCGAGCGGGCCCGCCGCGACGGAGCCTGAGCGTGCGGGGACCCTCGCCCCGCCGCCGCTCGTCGAGATCCGCGAGCTCTCTGCTGCGTCGCTCGACCTCGAGCTCGCGGCGCGCAACCTCGGCCGCGCGCTCGCGGAGCGCGCGCTTCAACTCCTCGATCTGGACGAGATCCTCTGCGCGCTGCCGCTCGCGCTGCTCGGCGAGCCTCCGGGCAAGCTGCAGCACCTGCTCACGATCGGCCTCTTCGTGCTGCTGCCGGGCGGTCTCCCAGCCGATCGACTCCCAGGAATCCTCGCGTGGCTCCATTCACGGGAGCGTAGCGCGCCGGGCAGGGAGTTTGGCCGCTCCGAGCAGGGGAAAACGTCCGGGGCCAACGACCAAAGGAGCGCAGGAATGCGACAATCGGCCGTGTGCTCCGCGCGGTCGTAGCCGCCGTAGCTGTCGCACTCTTCAGCGCCGGCTGCGCGCACGGCACCAAGAAGCGGGACACATTCGCGGTGCGGTTCAAGGCCGCGCCGCCGACCGGGCACAAGGTGACGACAGACGACCTCGAGCGGTCTGTCTCGATCATGCACCAGCGGCTCGAGCGCCTCGGCATCTCGGATGCGGACGTCCACAGGCAGGGAGGCGACGTGATCGTGATCGAGTTCCCGAGCCCTCATGACGCGAGTGCGGCGGGCGACACGATCGCCAAGACGGCACTGCTCGAGTTCTACGACTTCGAGGCCGACCTGGCGGGGCCTTCGGCGAGCGGTCTCTTTCAGAGTCCGGTCGCGATCGGCAGCTTGTATCGCCTCCTTGCGGCGCCGCAGACCCGTGCTCTCGCTCGGAAGGGCGCAGCGCAGTGGTTCATGTTTGACGCGAGACGGAAAGTTGCGCGAGGTCCAACTTCGGCGAAGAAGCTTCTCGGACCGGCGAGGAAGGGCTCGACGATTCTCGCCGTACCCGCGAAGACGGTCGTCGTGACGTGCAACGCGCGGGTGGGGAACTGCCTCAGCACGAGACAGGTCTCGGCCAAGAAGGGCTATTACCTCTTCAAGCACCGGCCGGAGCTGACGGGCGCGGACCTGGAGCTCTCAGGTACGCGAGCCGATCAGGGTCCGCAGACCGGGTCGCCGGTCGTGATCTTCCAGTTCACCGATCGAGGCAAGCGCGTGTTCCAGGAGATCACTCGTCGCGAGGCCCAGCGCGGTGCCCTCGTCTGCGCGGGCGCTCGCAGTGCCGACGCAGTTCCGCGCTGTGCTCAGCACTTCGCGATCGTCCTCGACCACGAGATCGAATCGGCGCCGTACATCGATTTTCTCCGAAACCCGGACGGCATCCCCGGAGACAATGGCGTCCAGATCGACGTCGGGGCCGGTGCATCGTTGCGCGAGGCGAAGCGGCTCTCGCTCCTCCTCCGAACCCCAGCCCTTCCGGTGCAGTTCGTCCGGCTCCGTTAGCCGGCTGTGCTCAGTGGCGAAACCGGGGGCGCCGGCGACTGTCGGTCGGCGCCCCCGGGTGTCTCGAACCCCGCGAGCGGGAAGGCCGAAGGGACAACGATCAGGAGGTGACGATGGCTGCCACGGCCACGCCTGAGAGCGGCACGAAGGACAAGAACTACGACCTGATCACCGTCACGCACCTCTGCCTGGAGCATGTCTGGAGGCTCGAGCAGTACGCGCAGGACGCCGAGCGCGACGGCGACCGAGAGCTGGCCACGCTGTTCCGGCGAATGCAGGACCACAGCCGGAAGGGCGCAGACGAGTGCAAGCGTCTACTCGGCCAGAGGCTGCAAGAGGACAGCTAGCAACCGGCACCTCTCGCAATCCGACCGCGCACGTTCTCCGTAGCCCGTCCTGAGGGGGTCGAAACGCGATCCCGACGGACGGAAGGGAGGGTGCGTGAAGAGGCTTGCCTTGGTAGTCGGCGTCGGCGCGCTCGGACTCGGCCTCGTCCTGGCGGGGGCAGCAGGCGCCCGGAGCCAGGCGACGACGGTGCGGATCGAGGCTGCGTTGGCCGCGGCGAACGAGACGCCGACCCCGAAGGGTGATGTGAGCGCTGCCCGCGGCACGTTCACGGCGACCCTGACGAAGTCGGCGACGGGAGCGGTCATGGCGTGGCGGCTCGAGTTCAGCAATCTCAGCGGCAATGCGATCGCGGCGCACATTCACGTCGCGTCGCGCGGTCAGGCCGGACCGGTGAGGGTGCCCCTCTGCGCGCCCTGCACCAGCGGCGTAAGCGGTACCGCGAACGTCGACGCCACCGTCCTCGATGCGATCCATAACGATCGCGCGTACGTGAACGTCCACACGCCCACGAATCCGGCCGGCGAGATCCGCGGCCAGGTCTCCGTCGTGGCGAGTATCAAGACGGCGCTCCGCGCGAGTCAGGAGCGGCCGAAGCCGAAGGGAAACGTTCGTCGGGCGCGGGGCACGTTCACGGCCACGGTCACGAAGAGCGGGACCTCGGCCGTCATCACGTGGAGGCTGACGTTCAGCAAGTTGACGGGCCGGGCCGTGGCGGCGCACATCCATAGCGGCCCACGCGGAAAGGCCGGCCCCGTGATCGTCTCGTTGTGTGCACCCTGCAGGAGTGGGGCGCGCGGGCGCGTGACAGTGGACGTCTCGGTCCTCAGCGCGCTCGAGGCGGGCCGGACGTACGTCAACGTCCACACTCGCAAGAACCCCCTCGGGGAAATCCGCGGACAGATCGTCGCTGTAGCGCTGACGATCTCGTAGGCAGCAGAGGCCGGGGCCCGGTCAACCGCCGGGCCTCGTGCTCCTGCGCTTATCGTTGCGGAAGCCTAAAACGTGATTCGAATGGGCGGAACTTGTCAGTGCGCACCGATCAGGCAAACGTCCGTCTGACTCTCCTTCACTCGTCTCGATCAGTCTCCCGCATCTCATCGTTGCTGCGAGAGCGGAGTAGATCGAGGCGTAGCTGGCAACGACCCATCTCCGCTACCTCCACGTCCGAGACTTCACGCGCCAGACGCGCTGGAAAGGCCGAGGGGGCGGGGAAGGTTCTTTAACCCCAAGTTCAGTGGGCGGAACTTGTCAGTGCGCAAACCACGCGCTGATGCCGGCGTCCGCCTTGACCGTAAGCTGAAACCACTAGACAGGATGGAGTCGTGGCCCGGTGAGGCTTGATGCGAATTTCGACGGCAGTTCTGGCCGGAGCAACAGGTATGACGGGGACGCTTAACGCGGCGGCGCGTCCTGAAGCTCGGCGAGTCGCGTCTGCGCGCGCTGCGTCGAGACGCGGTTGCCCTTGCGTTCGTAGCGCTCGAGCGCCCGCTCGAGCGCCTCGGCAGCTTCCTTCGGGCGGCCGGCGAGTGACAGCACCTCGGCGAGGTCGGCGTAAACGTCGCCCTGCGTGTCGAGCACGTCGGTCTCCTGGCCGATCGCGACCGCCTCGCGCACGAGCCGCTCCGCTTCGGCAGTGTCTCCGTGACGCGCGAGCACCTTCGCCCTCACCTGCCGCCAGAGCATCTGCGTGACCGCGTCGTCGCTCGCGCCGAGCTCCGCCGCGCAGCCGGCCCAGGCGTCAGCCTCCTCGAGCCGGTCGAGCGCGTACAGCGCCTGCGCCAGCTTCCCGGCCGCAGTCGACAAGAAGGACTGTTCCCCCAGCTCGTCCAGCAGCCTGTACCCCTCTGCTCCGAGCTCGGCGGCGGCGGCGGCATCGCCGGCCCAGAGCTCGAGGTTGAGGGAGTCGTGGACTATCAACGCGAGCGTGATTCCCCCGCCGCGCTCGGCCAGCTCCGCCCGGAGGTCGGCGAGGATCGCCCGCGCCTCGTCGAAGCGACCGAGCATCGCCAGCGCTGCGCCTCGGTACCTCTGGAGGTTTATGTCCCGCGCCCCTCGTGCCTCCTGCTCGTCGAGCCACACGAGCAATTCCGAGGCGGGCGTCGTGCCGTAATAACGAGCACCGGCGCGCCACCCCAAGAACTCGTGCGGCAGGCCCGCCTGCCGAGCATGGGCGAAGGCCCGCTCGAAGGCCTCCAGACGCGCGTCCATCCGCCCGCGCGTGTTTGCCACCTGCCCGAGCGCGTAGTAGGCGATGTACAGGGCGAGGTCGTTGCGAGCAGCCTCGAACACCGGCAGCGCCTGCTCGATGAGCGCGTCCAGCTTCTCGGTCGCGCCCTGCGGCTCGAGGAAGATGCGGAACAGGCCCTCCCGGATTCTCCCGCAGAGCTCGCCGACACGATCGCCCGCCGCCGAGGCACGCTCGGCGAGGGAATCCGCGCGCCGGAGCGCGTCGGCGCCCTGGCCTGCCCAGAACAGGGCGTCGACGAGGTCGGTTTCGAGGGCGACGTCGAGCTCGGCCGGGGGCACGAGCGCTGCGGCACGCTCGAACAAGCTCACGGCGGCGCCGTTGTCAGCCCGGAGCTGCGCCCGGCGGCCGGCGGCGGCCAGGCGCCGCCGCGCCGCCGCGGCCAGCTCGTCATCTTGGGGCATCCCGAGCTCGCTGCGGTAGCGGCAGGCCTGCTCGAGGTGGTAGCCGAGGATCTCGTCCAGCTCGACAAGCTCGGCGCCGTGCTGCTCCAGCCAGGCGGCGAAGCGCTCGTGCAGCTCTGCCCGCACGGCCTTCGGCAGCGCGCCGTAGGCGGCGTCGCGGATCAGCAGGTGGCGGAAGCGGAAGCCGTCCTCGCCTGCGAGCTGCGGCTTGTCGGGCCTGATCAGCTCCTTGCGGACGAGCGCGGCCAGCCGTGGAGTCACCTGGGTCTCGTCCGGGGCGAGTGCCTGTACGGCGCCGCGGTGGAAGATCTCGCCCTCGATCGCCCCGCGCTCGAGCACGGTCCGCTCGGCGGTCTGGAGCTGATCCAGGCGCGCAGCGAGCAGCGCATGCAGGGTGGGCGGGACGACCACATCGCCTTCCGCCTCGGCGGCCATCGCCAGCATCTCCTCGATGAAGAGCGGGTTGCCGCCCGCCGCCCGACTGATCTTCTCGCGCAGCTCCCCTTGAATGCGCTCGGCGATGAGCTCCTCGACGTCTTCGTTGCCCAGGGGCTCGAGCCGAAGCGTCACCGGCCAGGCGGGGCGGCGCTCGGTGAGCTCTGGCCGCGCGATGCAGAGCAGCAGGATCGCTGCGCCCGAGGAAAGGAGCGCGACGTGCTCGATCAGGTCGAGGAACGTCTGCTCGCACCACTGGATGTCGTCGAAGACGACGACGAGCGGCCG
>WNGA01028213.1_pt1 | contig 10216 bp, 8 predicted proteins | sample 5400061 | NCBI WGS metagenome assembly WNGA01 (sample SAMN13153366, study PRJNA577476) | soil metagenome | isolation source: 100 cm soil or saprolite under grassland replicate 2 | place: USA:California | collected 2016-06-15
GAGGCAGCTCCCGACGGATCATGATTATGCCGGCGCCCCTCGGGGCGATCCGCGAATAACAGACTGATCCACCGTCGTAGCTGCCCCCGACCGCCGCCCCAGGGGCTACAGTACTTGACAGGGTCATTCCATAACAGGGCGTTTTTGCGGCAGCGTAGGGCGAGTTTGAGACACCATGAGTCGATATACTCGGAAACCCTGTCGCCCGTGATTCCCGCCGAACGAACGCCGCCGGCCGCCTACGGCCGCCGGCCGCCGCCGAAGCGGATGCCCAACATCAGGGGCATGAATGTTACCGGGGGGGTGTCGAAGGCCGCCGCGACGTGCACATAACGCGCTTCGAGAAAAATCCCCGTATTCGACCGGGAGACGTCCCAGACAATCCCCCCACCCACCGTCCAGGCGAACTTTGTCGCGGACGTATCCGCCGTTACCCCGCCGGAGGTCACAGACAGCCGGACGCGATGCGGCCCACCCCCCCCGAACAGGTACACCCGCCTGAACGACGTCCCAAACTCGTACCCCGCGTCCACAAGGGCCCCAAGCAGATGGAACTTCGCGTCGGTTGGTCGGCCCAGGGCATTCGTGAGGTCCCCCTTCAGCTGCTCGTTCGCGCCGTTCGCGCTGTAGCTCCCCGAGAGGCGGATCACCACCGGGACTTTGGGCAGCTTGAAGCCCGCGTGCATCGTCCCCACCCATCCTGTGTCGAATCCCTCGCCATTGGAATTCCCGTCCGAGTGGTACGCGCCGTTCGAGACCGCGAGGCCGAACCCCACACCGAAGAGGGGTCGCCCGCTCTGCCCCCCGGCGGCGACCGGCACCATGATGCACCCGAGCAGGAGCGCGCACTGACCCGTCGCGGACTTCGCCATGTGATCCCCCCCCGTGTTACCGACCAACAGAGCCCCCGTCAACGCACCGACAATACCGCCGGCCGGAGGGTGCAGCCAGGGTGTGCGTGCGACGAAGAAAACCGGCTAGCGCTGCCGGCGCCGGCCTACCCGCGGCGCAGCCGCGCGCGATCCACCTTCCCTAGATGGGTCCGCGGCAGTGCGTCGACAAAGACTACCTCACGCGGATACTTGTAGGGCTCGAGCCGCTCCCGTGCGAACGCCTGTAGCTCCTCGGCGAGCCCGTCGCGGAGCTCGTTCGCGACCACGAACGCGTGCGGTTTGACGAGGCCGTGCTCACCCACCACGCCGACCACCGCTACCTCCTTCACCGCCGGGTGCTGTAACAGACAGTTTTCGACTTCCTGCGGCGCCAGCCACTTGCCCGATACCTTGAGCAGGTCGTCGGCCCGGCCGCAGTAGCTGAAATAGCCGTCGGCGTCGCGCCGGACCATATCGCCCGAGACGTACCACTCGCCCAGAAATCCTTGCTTCGTCTTCTCCATCTGCTGCCAGTACCCGATCGCGCGCGACCCGCCGCGCACCCACAGGGCGCCCACCTCGCCGTTGGGCAGCTCGCGCCCCGCGTCGTCGCACACCTTGACCTCGAACCCCGGCACGACGGTCCCGAGCGTGCCCGGGCGCACGTGTCCCGGACGATTGGAGATGAAGATGTGCCACATCTCCGCCGTGCCGAGGCCGTCCAGCAGCTCGACGCCGAAGGTCCGCCTCCACCGGTGATACAGCTCCGCCGGGAGCGCTTCGCCCGCCGAGGTCGCGAGCCGCAAGCACGACAGATCCTGCGCCGACGCCGCCGGGTGGCTCACCATCTGGTTGATCATGGTGGGGACGTTGATGAGGATCGTCGGCCGGAAGCGGGCGATCTTCTGGAACAACACGTCGGCGGTCGCGGCTTCGGGGAACAGCACCGTGGCCGCCCCGACGGAGAACGGAAACAAGAGGTTCGAGCCGGTGGCGTAGCCGAAGTAGAGCTTGGGCACGCTGAGCGTGACGTCGCGCTCGGTGTAGCCGATCGCGCCCTTCGCGTAGCACTCGGTGGTGTTCGCGAACGAGGTGTGGGTCTGGACCACGGCCTTCGGCTGCCCCGTAGTGCCGCCCGAGAAGAGCCAGATCGCGGCGTCGTCGCGATGGGTCGGGAACGGGTCGAGCACCGCAGGGGCGCCCGCGAGCCGCACGTCGAATTCGCTGTCGCCGAGGACAAAGATCTGCTTCAAGTGGCGCGCGCCGCGCGCCGCACTCCGGAACGCCGCAACCGTGTCCCGATGAGCGACCACCACCCGGGCGCGCGTGTAGTCATAGAAATACGCGATGGCGTCGGGCTTGAGCTGCGGGTTCGCCATGACGACGGCCGCGCCGATCTTGAGCGTCCCGAACAGCGCCCCCACGAACTCCGGCCCGTCGGGAAGGGCGATCATGATGCGCTGCTCGGGCTCGACGCCGGCCTCGGTAAACACGTGGCCGAACCGATTCGCCAGCGCCTGGATCTCCCGGTAGGTGTGCGTGCCCGCCTCGGTGAGCACGGCAGGTCGATCGCCCTTCCCTTCACGCACGCGGGCGTCGAGGAAGTAATCGGCGATGTTGAACTGCTCAGGCGGCTGGAAGCGCATGGTGACAGATATCGGCCGCGGACGGCTGGCGGTCAACCGCCGGGCCCGGTACGATACAGCCACCCATGCGAGTCCTCGACCTCGCGTACCTGACCTGGGAGGAGGTTCGCGACCTCGACCGGACGAAGACGGTGGCGATCGTGCCCGTCGGCGCCGTCGAGGCGCACGGGCCCCATCTGCCGCTCGCGACCGACGTGATCATTGCCGAGGCGATGGCCCGCGCCGCGGCGGGGCGGCTCGCCGCCCGCGGCCACGAGGTCGTGCTGCTCCCGGCCATCGCCTATACCGCCGCCCAGTTCGCCGCCGGGTTCCCGGGGACGGTATCCCTGCAGCCGGCCACGGTAACCGCGCTGCTCGTCGAACTGGCGCGCAGCCTGGCGCGCCACGGCCTTTCCCTCCTCGCGGTCGCCAACGCGCACTTGGACCCCGCTCATCTGGGAGCCATCGAGGCCGCGGTGACGCAAATTCGCCGGGAGGACGGCGCGCGGATCGTGTTTCCCGACGTCACGAAAAAACCCTGGGCCGTCCGGCTCACGGACGAGTTCCGGAGCGGCGCCTGCCACGCCGGCCAGTACGAGAGCTCGATCGTGCTGGCGGCGCGCCCCGAGTTGGTACGTGAGGCGGTGCGCCGCGCCCTGCCCGCCAACCCGCGCTCGCTCAGCGGGGCGATCCGCGCCGGGCAAACGAGCTTCGAGCAGGCGGGCGGGCCCCGCGCGTACTTCGGGTCCCCGGCAGAGGCTCGAGCGGACGAGGGCGCGCGCTCGATCGAGGTCTTGGGCGCGATCCTCGAAGAAGCGGTGCTCGCAGAGCTCGGCCGGTGACCCTGACCGGACGGGGCGCGGTGGTCACGGGTGGCAGCCGGGGCATCGGGCTGGCCGTGGCCCGGGCACTCGCCGAAGCGGGCGCGGCCGTTGTGGTGGCGGCCCGAGCCCCGGATCGCCTCGAAGCGGTCGCCACAGAGCTCTGCGCCGCGGGACGGCGGGCGTGGGCGGTCGCGTGCGACGTCGCCGATCGGGAAGGCGTACGGACCCTCGCCCGCGAGGCGGAAACCCGGCTGGGCCACGTGGACATCCTCGTGAACAACGCCGGGATCAGCCACTCGGCGCCGGTGCAGAAGACCACGCTGGAGGACTGGAATCGGATCCTGACGGTGAATGCCACCGGCCCGTTCCTGTGCACCCAGGCCTTCCTCCCGGGAATGCTCGCGCGAGGCTGGGGGCGGGTGGTGAACATCGCATCGGTCGCGGGGCTCGGTGGAGGCAAGTACATCGCCGCCTACAGCGCGTCCAAGCACGCAGTGGTCGGCTTCACACGGTCGGTCGCCGCAGAGGTCGCGGGCACAGGTGTGACCGTCAATGCGGTCTGCCCCGGATACGTCGACACGGACATGACGCGGCAGTCGGTCAGCCGCATCGCGGCGAAGACCCGCATGTCACCCGAGGACGCGCTGCGTGCGGCGCTCGAGACCACGGGCCAGCGCCGCCTGATTTCGCCCGAGGACGTGGCGCGCACCGTGCTGGCGCTGTGCGACGACGCCGGGCGCGCCCCCGAGCGCGCCGGGCTCGTCGAGCAGTGGGCGGGCGCGCTCGAGCGCGTGCTGGCGGTCGTGCGCGCGGCCGGGGGCGGGCCCGAGCACATCGGCCGGCTGACCGTCTATGTCACGGACCGGCAGACGTACCTCGCGAGCCTGAAGCCGCTCGGCGAGGTGCATCGCCGCCTCATGGGACGGCACTTCCCCGCGATGGCGCTGCTGGACGTGCGCGGGCTCGTGGACGCGAACGCCGTCGTAGAAATCGAAGCGACCGCCGTGCTGCCCTGACCGACATCCGGAGATTCTCGCATGCCGCTTGCGCCTCGGTACTTCCTCTACCAGCACGACCCGCACAGCAGCGTCGCTACGATCACGCTCAACCGTCCAGACCGGCTCAATGCCCTGACATTCGACGTGTACCGCGAGCTGCGCGACGCCTTCCGCACGCTCGACGACGAGCCCGGCGTGCGGGCGGTGATCATCACGGGATCCGGGCGGGCTTTCTGCTCGGGCGGCGACGTCGAGGACATCATCGGGGCGCTGTTCGCGCGTGACGACGCGGGGTTGCTCGAATTCACGCGGCTCACGTGTGACCTGATCCTTGCGATGCGGCAATGCCGGCGCCCCATCGTCGCGGCCCTGAACGGCACGGTGGCGGGCGCCGGCGCCGTCATCGCGGCGGCATGCGACGTGCGGGTCGCCGCCGAGTCGGCGAAGATCGCCTTCCTGTTCACCAAGGTCGGCCTGTCGGGCGCCGATATGGGGGCCGCCTGGCTGCTGCCTCGCATCGTCGGGCTCGGCCACGCGACCGAGCTGCTCATGATCGGCGACTTCATCGACGCCCAGACGGCCCTGCGGATCGGCCTCTACAATCGGGTCGTCGCGGGCGCTAGCGTGATGCGGGAAGCCCGCGGGGTCGCCGAGACGCTGGCCCGCGGACCCTCGGTCGCGCTCGGGATCACGAAGCACGCGCTCAATCGCGAGGCGCACATGGATCTCGCCACGGCGCTCGAGGCGGAAGCGCAGGCGCAAGCCGGGTGCATGCGGAACCCCAACTTCCGCGAGGCCTACGAGGCCTTCAAGGCGAAGCGCCTGCCCACCTTCGTGTGACCGTGCCCGACTCGACAGCAGTGTGCGCCTTCCTCGCCGAATCCCACGTCGCCCTGGCGACGCGGGTGACGGAGTACGCGGCCCGCGAGATCGCCCCCCTCCCGGAGCCCCCGGACGACAAGGCCGCACGGGTGCAGGCGCGTGAGCTGCTGGCGCGCCTCGGCCAGGCCGGATGGTTCACGCCGATCGGAGACCTCGACCTGCGCGCGGCGTGCTTGGTGCGGGAGGCGCTGGCAGCCGCCTCGCCGCTCGCCGACGCGGTGTTCGCGCTGCAAGCCCTCGGCACGGTACCCATCCTCCTCGCCGGCGAGCGCGCGCTCAAGGACCGCTGGGTGCCGGCGGTCCTCGCGGGCCGGGCCATGGCGTCCTTCGCGCTGACCGAGTCGGAGGCCGGCTCCGACGCGGCCGCGATCGCCACCACCGCGCGGCGTGACGGCGCCGCCTACGTCCTCTCCGGCACCAAGACCTTCATCTCGAACGCCGGTGTCGCGGACTTCTACACCGTGTTCGCCTCCACCGACCCGGCGCGGGGCAACAAGGGGATTTCGGCGTTCGTGGTGGCGGCGGACACACCGGGGCTCACGTTCGTGCGTCCCTTGGTACTGTCGGCGCCGCATCCGCTCGGCGACATCGCCTTCCAGGACTGTCGGGTGCCGGCGTCCAACCGTCTCGGCGCCGAGGGCGAGGGCTTCAAGCTGGGGTTGGCGACGCTCGATCGGCTGCGTGCGACCGTCGCCGCCGCGGCGTGCGGGATGGCGACGCGGGCGTTGCAGGAGGCCGTGGCGCACGCCACCCGGCGCCGCCAGTTCGGACACACGCTCGGCGAGTTTCAGCTGATCCAGGAGAAGCTCGCGCGGATGGCGACGGACCTCACCGCCGCCCGCCTCCTCACGTACCGCGCGGCCTGGGAGAAGGACCGCGGCGCCGAGCGGGTGACACTCGAGGCGGCGATGGCCAAAGCCTTCGCGACCGAGGCCGCCCAGCGGATTGTGGACGACGCCGTGCAGATCCTGGGGGGCCGCGGCGTGCTCGCGTCCCACCCCGTGGACCGGCTGTACCGCGCAGTCCGGGCGCTGCGGATTTATGAGGGCACGACGGAGATCCAACACCTCATCGTGGCCGGGCACCTGTTGAAGCAGGCAGGAGGCGCGGCATGAGGATCGTCGTGGTGGGCGGCGGGCCGGCCGGGCTCTACTTCGCCCTCCAGATGAAGCGGGCGGATCCCTCGCACCACGTCACGGTAATCGAGCGGAACCCGCTCGAGGCCACGTTCGGGTTCGGCGTCGTCTTCTCCGACGCCACGCAGGACCATCTCGCGGAAGCGGATCGCGAGACCCACGACGAGATGGCCCGGCAATTCCATCATTGGGACGACATCGACGTCCACTTCAACGGCACGGTGGTCACGTCGACGGGGCACGGGTTCAGCGGGCTGTCGCGGCGGACGCTGCTCGCGATCCTGCGACGCCGCGCCGAAGGGCTGGGGGTATGCCTCGAGGTCGGCACGGAGGTCGCGGACGTCGGCGCGTTCCTGGGAGCCGACCTCGTGGTCGCCGCCGACGGCTTCAACAGCGTCGTGCGCGCACAGTTCGCCGATCGGTTCAAGCCGACGGTGGATTGGCGCCCCAATCGCTACGTGTGGCTCGGCACGACCCGCCCCTTCCCCGCGTTCACGTTCTACTTCAAGCGCGATCAGCACGGCCTGTGGCGAGTCCACGCCTACCAGTACGAGCCGGGGGGCTCGACGTTCATCGTCGAAGCGACGGAAGCGACGTGGCGGGCGGCGGGGATGGACCGCGCCGACGAGGACGCAACGCTCGCGTTCTGCGAGGCGCTGTTCCGGGACCAGCTCGAGGGCCACCGGCTCCTCAAGAACCGCTCCCTGTGGCGCAACTTCGGCACGGTGCGGAACGACCGCTGGCACCACCGGAACGTGGTGCTGTTGGGCGACGCGGCTCACACCGCGCACTTTTCCGTGGGATCGGGCACGAAGCTCGCCATGGAGGACGCCGTGGCCCTGGCCCGCGCGCTCGAGCGCGCGCCCGCGCGCGACGTCCCGACCGCGCTCGCGGCGTACGAAGCGGAGCGGCGACCGGCGGTCGAGAGCTTGCAGCGCGCCGCGCAGGTCAGCCTGCAGTGGTTCGAAGACACCGAGCGCTACATGGATCTCGTGCCGGTCCAGTTCGCCTTCAACCTGCTCACGCGCAGTCTACGGATCACGCACGACAACCTGCGGCTCCGCGATCCCAAGTTCATCAGCGAGGTGGACCGCTGGTTCGCCGCCTCGACCGCCGAGCAGAGCGGCGTGGCTGTGCCCAGCCGCCCGCCTCCGCCGCCCTTGTTCACGCCGTTCCGGCTCCGCGATCTGCTGCTCGCGAACCGTGTCGTCGTGTCCCCGATGTGCCAGTACTGCGCGGTGGACGGCACGCCCAATGACTGGCACCTGGTGCACCTCGGGGCGAGAGCCCAGGGCGGCGCGGGACTCGTGTTCACGGAGATGACGGATGTGTCGCGCGAGGGCCGGATCTCACCGGGGTGCACGGGCATGTACAAGCCGGAGCACGTCGCGGCCTGGAAGCGGATCGTGGACTTCGTGCACACCCACAGTTACGCGAAGATCGGTCTACAACTCGGCCACGCGGGGCGCAAGGGCTCGACCCGGCTTGCCTGGGAGGGCATGGACGAGCCGCTCGCAGACGACACCTGGCAAATCATCGCCGCCTCCCCCATTCCCTACTTCCCCCACAGCCAAGTGCCACGCGCGATGGAGCGCCGGGACATGGACGCCGTGCGCGATGACTTCGTGCGCGCGGCGCGTATGGCGGAGCAGGCCGGCTTCGACATCCTCGAGATCCACTTCGCGCACGGCTATCTCCTGGCGACGTTCATCTCTCCGCTCACGAACCAGCGTACCGACGAGTACGGCGGCCAGCTGGCGAACCGGATGCGGTTTCCCCTCGAGGTGTTCGAGGCAGTGCGCGCGGTGTGGCCAGAGCACAAGCCGATCTCCGTGCGCATCTCAGCCGTGGACTGGGCGCCCGGCGGCACGGAGCCTGCCGACGCGGTCGAGATCGCCAGACTCCTCAAGGCACACGGCTGCGACATCGTGGACGTGTCGGCGGGCCAGACGGTGCCCGACGCGAAGCCCGTCTACGGGCGCCAGTTTCAGACGCCCTTCGCCGACCGCGTGCGGCACGAAGTGGAGATTCCCACGATGGCGGTGGGCAACATTTCGTCCTACACCGACGTCAACACGATCCTGGCCGCTGGGCGCGCCGATCTCTGCGTCCTGGCGCGCGCGCACCTCTGGGACCCCTACTGGACCCGCCACGCGGCTCACGAGATGGGTTACGCGCTGCCCTGGCCGCCCCAATATTCGACGCTCGACACTTACAAGCCACGGTTCACGTGAGAGTCGCCCGATGGCAGTGAGCTACTCCAGCTATCTGAAGCTCGATCAGCTCTTGGCCCTGCAGCAGCCGCGCTCCGCGGGCCCCGAGCACGACGAGATGCTGTTCATTGTCATCCATCAGGTGTACGAGCTGTGGTTCAAGGAGATGCTCCACGAGCTCGGCTACCTCCAGCAGTTGCTGCGCGACAACGACACACCGCGCGCCTTGCACACACTGAAGCGCGTCCTCACGGTGCTGAAGGTGATGGTCGCGCAGATCGACGTGCTCGAGACTATGACGCCGCTCGAGTTCCTGTCGTTCCGCGACCGGCTAGAGTCCGGGAGCGGGTTCCAATCGTTCCAGTTCCGGGAGCTCGAATTCGTCCTCGGCACGAAGAACCCCGCAGCCGTCGCCCGGTACCCCGAGGGAAGCGAGGCCCGGCGCCGACTCGAGGCCAGGTATCGCGACCGGACGCTGTGGGACGCCTTTCTCGCCTATCTCGCGCGGAACCAGTACCCCGTACCGGCGTCGCTGCTGGACCGAGACGTGACGCGGCCGCCCGAGCCGTCGCGCGAGATGCAACAGGTCCTGATCACGGTCTACCGGACGAACCCCGCGGTGGCGTCGGTGTGCGAGCGGCTGGTGGACCTGGACGAAGGAATCATGGAGTGGCGCTATCGGCACGTGAAGATGGTGCAGCGCACCATCGGCACAAAGCCGGGCACGGGCGGATCCGCAGGGGCCGAATATCTCGAGACGACGCTCAACAAGCCTGCCTTCCCCGACCTCTGGGCGATCCGCACGGAGCTGTGACGAGGTGACGCCGGAGGCGCTGTACGCGAGCCCGAACGCGCTCGCGCCGCACTACCGCCGCTTCCGAGTCGCGGAGCGACTGTTGCTGACCGGCCACTCCCATCAGGCCTGGCCCGACGTGGGCCTCGAGGCCCAGCAACGCGCCTGGCTCGAGGCAGCCCAGTACGCGGACGACAAATGGGAGCACGCCTTCGCCATGGCGGATCGGGTGCGGCGCGGCTTCGCGCGGCTGCTCGACGACTCGGACGGCGCCATCGCCCTGGGAGCGAGCACGCACGAGCTGGTCGTGCGCTGGCTCTCCGCTCTGCCCCTCGGCCGACGACCCCGCCTGGTCACGACGACCGGAGAGTTTCACACCATCCGCCGCCAGCTCGACCGCCTGGCCGAGGAAGGGATCGCCGTCGTCAAGCTGCCCCCGCTCCCGGCGGCGACGCTCGCCGAGCGGCTCGCCCACGCCGTGGACGACCGCACGGCCGCGGTGCTCGTCTCAGCCGTACTGTACGAGAACGCCCACATCGTGCCCGACCTCGCCCACGTCCTCGCGGCGTGCCGCCGGGCGGGCACGGAGCTGCTGGTGGACGCCTATCATGCGCTCGGCGTCGCGCCGTTCTCGCTCCGGGGAGACGGGCTGGCGGAGGCATTCGTAGTCGGCGGCGGCTACAAGTATTGCCAGCTGGGCGAAGGCAATTGCTTCCTGCGGATCCCCCGGGACTGCGCTCTGCGACCGGTGATCACCGGGTGGTTCGCCGAATTCGACGCGCTCGCCGCGGGCGAGGCGGCGACTCCGGTCGTGTACGGCCCGGGCGCAGCTCGCTTCGCCGGTGCGACCTATGAACCGACCAGCCATTACCG
>WNGA01019352.1_pt1 | contig 10215 bp, 6 predicted proteins | sample 5400061 | NCBI WGS metagenome assembly WNGA01 (sample SAMN13153366, study PRJNA577476) | soil metagenome | isolation source: 100 cm soil or saprolite under grassland replicate 2 | place: USA:California | collected 2016-06-15
TGGTACCCGCCGTGTTGACCGCCTGCAAGAGATCTACAAAGTCACTGGCGACATGTTCGACCTCACCGCTACGCAGGATGTACGGCGGCGTGCCCAATTCCTCGAACTGCCGCGCTAACGTCCGGAGGTCACGCATCTCTTGTGAGACCAGCAGCGCATAGTCCACGACTGTTGTAAAGGTGGCGGTGCTCCCCCTGGTGACTACCACGATGCGGTAGCAGTGGTGGTCTTCATCCCACTCGAGACGTGCCTCTTGGAGAATATCTCCATACTGCTGCAACGTCTCCTGCAGGGTCTGCTGGAGGTGCGCCGTCTCTCCTTCGTCGCGCAGCAACGGTGCGGCGAGCCAGTCACAGAGCGCTATCTGGCGTAGGACACGGGCGTCCTGGTGGCGTCGGGCCAGCCGACTTAGGAGCTGCTCAAACATCTGCACGCGTCTGGTCAGCGCGATGAGATGTTCACCGTGCATCCCGTTGTTGGCTCCTGGACGTATCAGGTGCAGCTTCTCGGTAGCGAGGTGTAGGACGTGCTCGTCAAAAGCCGATTGGTTCTTTAGATACATCTCTGACTGTCCGCGCTTGACCTTATACAGGGGTGGCTGCGCAATGTGCAGATAGCCACGTTCGATGGCCGGTCGCATATGACGGAAGAAGAAGGTCAGGAGCAGGGTGCGGATATGCGACCCGTCCACATCGGCGTCAGTCATGATAATGATCCGGTGATACCGGATTTTCTCAATGTCAAAGTCGTCACGACCGATACCAGCCCCAAGGGCTGTGATGAGCACCTGGATCTCCTGGCTGCTAAGCATCTTTTCTAAGCGGGCCTTCTCAACGTTGAGAATCTTCCCCCGTAGAGGGAGAATCGCCTGGAAATTGCGGTCACGCCCTTGCTTTGCCGACCCTCCTGCAGAGTCGCCCTCAACCAGGTAAATTTCCGACAGGGCCGGGTCACGCTCGGAACAGTCAGCGAGTTTCCCAGGCAGGGCAGAGCTTTCGAGCAGGCCTTTACGCCGTGTCAAATCTCTCGCTTTGCGGGCTGCCTCGCGTGCCCGCGCCGCGGTGAGTGCTTTGTCCACGACTTTGTGCGCTACACTGGGATTTTCTTCGAGAAAGATGGCTAACTGCTCGTTGACAATCGCCTCGACAATACCTTTGACTTCACTATTGCCGAGTTTGGCTTTGGTCTGCCCCTCAAACTGTGGCTCGGGGACCTGAACACTGATGACCCCCGTTAAACCTTCGCGCACATCGTCACCCGAGGGATACTCTTTGATATTCTTGAACAAGCCATTGGAATCGGCATAGGCGTTGATGGTACGGGTCAAAGCACTCTTTAAGCCGATGAGATGCGTGCCACCCTCGACAGTATTGATGGTGTTTACGAACGACAGGAGCACCTCGTTATAGCCATCGTTATATTGCAGGGCGACCTCCAGGCGTATACCGTCACGCTCGCCACTGATGTAGATCGGCTGCGGGTGGAGTACGGTCTTGTTTTGATTCAAATAGGCTACAAACGACTCGATGCCGCCTTCATAGTGGAAGGTATGGGCCCGGCCGTCGCGTTCGTCCTCAATGACTATGCGTAAGCCACGGTTCAAGAAGCTGAGCTCACGCAGTCGTGCTGACAGCGTCTCAAAGTTATATTCGGTCGTCTCTGTAAAGATCTCCGCATCAGGTTTAAACGTCACTGTAGTGCCGACACCCTCAGTGTTGCCGGCCTGCTGCAAGGGCATCTCGGGCGCGCCACGCCGATAGCGTTGTCTGTGTACATGTCCATCGCGGCGTATCTCGACCTCAAGCCATTCCGATAATGCATTGACCACTGAGACCCCGACCCCGTGCAGTCCACCGGAGACCTTGTAGCTGTCTTTGCTGAATTTCGCCCCAGCGTGGAGCTTGGTGAGGACTACTTCAGCCGCTGAGACGCCCTCGGTCGGGTGGATATCGACAGGAATGCCACGCCCATCGTCCTCGACAGTCACGCTGTTGTCAGGATGGATCGTCACATGAATGTTCTTGCAGACTCCTGCCATAGCCTCGTCCACACTGTTATCTACGACTTCGTAGACGAGGTGGTGCAGTCCCTGCACACCAGTGCCGCCAATATACATGGCAGGACGTTTGCGCACGGCTTCGAGGCCTTCAAGCACGCGGATACTACTGGAGTCGTATGTGTTCATATGGTCTCTCTCTTGTTGCTGCGTTAGCAGACGTCATATAGAGTGCGCTGCGGAGCTGGAGTATGGCGCAGCTCGGCCTGTCCGTTGACCTGGCTGACCTGAAAGGATGTAAAGGCCTCAAGATGGCGATACAGGAATCGTGCCTCCACATCCGTGATGAAGACTTGAAAGGCATGGGCTTGCAGAAAGCTAAAAACCACCTTACGGTTGCGCTCGTCCAGTTCTGATACTACGTCATCGAGGAGCACCACAGGCCGGTGCCCGTGTCGGTGCTGGATCGCCAAGGCCAAAGCAGCAATGAGGAGGAAAGCTGCTAAACGCTGCTCGCCCTGGGACGCATAGCTGCGGGATTCTCGGCCTCGGTAACAGATGGCCAGGTCATCGCGCTGCGGCCCAAAGAGCGTCTGCCCCAGCGCCGCTTCGGCGCGCTGGAGGCGGCGTGCCTCGGCGAGGAAACGGGCACGGAGCAGCTCCCCAGACGCTGTGGACGCGAGGAGCGCGGTACGTTCTTGCGGTGTACAGTGGGCTAACACCGCTGGGTGATAGGCTACGGTGAGGGAGCCGACGTCAACCCCCAGGCTCTGGACTAAGTCTGCTAAGGTACTATTCAGGATAGTGATGTGCTCTTGGCGTGCCTGGGTCATACGCAGCGCGACCTCGATAAAGCGCTCCGTCCATACCCCTAGCGTGGCGTTGCTGTCGCCCGGTGAGGTACGCAGCAAGGCATTGCGCTGCTTCAAGAGGCGCTGACACTCCTGGCTCATTTGTACGAAGGCCGGCTGCAGGCTCGCAATACCACGGTCGATCAGCTGTCGTCGGCCCCCTGGTCCACCTTTGATGACGTTCAGAGTGCCTGGATGGAACGCCACTGCGGCAAAAGAGGCTGCGAACTTCTGGATGTCTTTGGTCTCTTTGCCGTTGACCACGAGGCGCCGTCCACGGGGCGAGAGGTAAATCGCTAGCTCACTCTGCCGCTGTGTCTCTGGGGCCGTCACTAAGGCATCGACGACACATTGGGTGGCTCCCCAGCCTGGCAGCTCCTCACGCTTCGTCGTGCGGAAGGAGTTCTGGTTGGCTAGAAAATAGATGGCCTCCAAGAGATTGGTTTTGCCGCTGCCATTCGCCCCGGTGATGTACGCTCCCGCGGTGGGGAAGGTCACCGTGGTATCCCGGTAATTCCGGAAGGATCGTAGGGTCAAACGGTCGATGCGCATCAGTTCCCTCACCACCGTATGTGTGACCAGCTCTAGACCCGCATGGGCATAATCACAAAGAAATACTGCTCATCACCAAGTGGGCGGATAATCCCTGGGCTCAAGGGATCGTTCAGATCCAACGCCACGTGCTCGTCGGTCGTCACCGACAACGCATCGAGTAGGTAACGGGCGTTGAAACCCATGACCATTGTCTCACCCTGGTATTCTGCAGGGATTTCCTCTCTGGCCTCACCCATCTCTGGGGTGTTTGACTGTAACGTCAGGGTGTCAGGGGCGAACTCCATTCGCACCGGTTTAGTTTTTTCGTTGGACAGGAGTGATACCCGACGCAGCGCGCGCGTAAGACGCTCATGTTCCACTGTAGCACGGCGTTGAAAGGTTTTCGGCACCACACCCTCATAATCTGGAAACTGTCCCTCGATGAGACGCGTCACCAGGGTGGCACGGCCCTTCCGGAACACTAGATGATTCTGCAACGGTGCCACGTCCACCGTCTTTTCCTCGCTGTCAGCAGCAAAACGACTGACCTCCTCAAGCGCCTTACGGGGCACAATGACCCGCAGCTCTCTCCCGAACGACACGGGGCGTCTGGTATGCGCCAGGCGGTGGCCATCCGTGGCCACCATAATCATCTCCTTACTATCACAGGCCATCAGCACACCGCTGAGGGTATAGCGCGTCTCGTCGTGGGATGTTGCAAAGATGGTTTGGCGAATCATTGCCTCGAAGATCTCGCTATCCAGGGAGGAAAACTCTGCTTCTTCGACAGGCGGGAGCGCCGGATACTCTTCCGCCGGGAGACAGGGGACTTTGAACTTGGCGGAACCAGCCGAGATATACGCCCAACCCTGGTTCTCCACGGTCAGCGTGACCGGCACTCCGGCTGGCAGCTCCCGCAGGATATCGTACGTCTTACGGGCTGGTAGCGTCGCTGTTCCAGGTTTGTTCACTGTTGTATCGAGGTATCCTTTATAGCCCAGCTCCAGGTCAGTCGCATGAATAATAGTTTCGTCATCCTGGGCCGTAAGGAGGAAATGGGAGAGAATGGGCAGCGTATTTTTTCTCTCCACGATACCCTGGATTTTTTGTAACCCCCGGACCAGGATATCCTGACTGGTGGTCAGCTCCATAATTCCTAACTCCTGTTGAAAATGACAAAAGTAGTAGTAAGAGTAATGTCGGTGCGTATGTAGGAAAGTAGGCTAACCTTCCATTTCTGGCCTTTTTCCTCTGTGGAAAGTTTTTGCACTGTGGAAAACTTTTTTTCCACAGTTTTGCGTTTCCCACTGTCTGTGGATAATCTTATTCCACTTTTCCACACCAGTGTTCGAGCGTACGCCGCAGCTGCCAGAGCAAGCGCGCGACGCTTTCGTCCGTCTCCTCCATGCGGGCAATCTTGGCGCACGAATGGAGCACCGTGGTATGATCCCGGCCACCAAAATGCCGACCGATTTCCGGCAGCGAGGCGTTCGTCAGCTCGCGGCACAGAAACATGGCGACCTGCCTGGGAAACACTAGAGCCCGCTGCCGCCGCTTGGACCTGAGTTCACTCATCTTCGAGCCAAAATGCTCGGCGACAGTTTGCTGAATCCGGGGGGCAGTCACCCCTTGCTCCCGCTCGGCGAACATTTGTCGTAGGACTGTCTCGGCCAAGTCTTCATCCAGGCTCTGGGCGTGCAGCGATGCATAGGTGGCAATGCGGGCCAAACACTGCTCCAATTCGCCGACGTTCGAGCGGATGCGTGAGGCGATCAGCATGGCCACACTCGGCGGCAGGACAATACCGTAGGCCGTCGCTTGCTTGTCGAGAATAGCCAGGCGTGTCTCCAGATCAGGCGGCTGCAGGTCAGCCATGAGACCAGCAGTAAGGCGCGAGCGCAACCGCATGGCTAGCGGCGCCATCTCCTGCGGTGGTTTGTCGCTCGACAACACAATTTGCTTCTTTGCCTCATACAAGGCGTTGAAAGTCTGCAGGAATGCTTCTTGGGTCCGTTCTCTCCCAGCCATGAACTGCAGATCGTCAACGAGCAGTACATCCGCCTGGCGATAGCGCTCCTGGAAGGCGCTCATGCGTTCATGGTGCAGCGCCTGTAACAGGTCACGCATAAAATGCTCGGCCGGCAGGTATACCACGCGCCACGTCGGGTGACGCTGGCCAATGTGGTGCGCAATAGCATGCAAAAGGTGCGTCTTGCCTAAACCCGTACCACCATAGATAATAAGGGGGTTATACGCCTCAGCGGGTAAATTGGCCACAGCCAACGCCGCAGCGTGTGCAAACTGGTTTGACGACCCAACCACAAAATTGGTAAACGTGTAGTCCATCGTGTAGGGGAACCGTTGTTGTGCAATGTGAGGATGTAGAACACATCGAACTGCGGGCCGAGAAGGTCTGAGGCGCAGCTGAGCGGAACTCTCCGCACCCGCACTACCGCCCCTTAGGGTGCCTAATTATAGCAAAATTGTGGACTTTCGGCAATGAGTGAGCTTTGCTAAGAGGTACCTTCCTTGACAGCCTGTAGGTGAGGTGTTACTCTCACTAACTCCGAAATAGTCCATACTTATACCCGAGTGCCAGAGATGTGTATGCGTCCGCATGGACGATAACGGAGTGGAGTGTATGAAGCGGACCTACCAACCGAAAAGAGTGAAGCGATTGCGTAAACATGGGTTTCGGGCGCGTATGGCCACTCATGATGGCCGTCAGGTCATCAAGCGGCGGCGTCTCAAAGGCCGCCAGCGACTGACAGTGGGGCCCAGCCGGAATGACTAGGGGAGAGACGGCGCATGGGCGACCAGCGCCTACGTCCCGTGGAGCGTTTGCGATGTCCACGGGCGTACCAGCGGGTCTTCGAGCAGGGCGAGAAGCTTGTAGGATCTCTCTTTATCCTCTACGTGTTACCGACGTCGGAACCTTACTCGCGCCTGGGTATCGCCGTCTCTAAACGTCTTGGCAACGCCGTAGTGCGCAATCGTATTAAGCGCTATTTGCGGGAAACGTTCCGGCGGCACAAGGCGCTCCTGGTATCCTCGTGTGACTTGGTCTGCGTGGCACGTCGCAGTGCAGCTGGAGTGCCATTGGCCCTCTATACGCAGCAGTTCCTCATGCTGCTGCAGCGCTGCCAGCGCTCGATGCGGTAGGGGGAAGGGGCGCGGAGCCATGATCTGCAGGTGGGTCACGTGGGCCTTGATGACGTTGCTACGAGGCTATCAATGCTACGTATCTCCCCTCTTTCTGCCTACCTGCCGTTTCTACCCAACATGCTCGGAATACGCCATGCAGGCCATAGCATTCTATGGTCCGACGCGTGGTCTCAGTAAGGCGATATGGCGCCTGCTCCGTTGTCACCCTCTGTCACGCGGTGGAGTAGATCTTCCTACCCCTGCAGGTGACGGCTCCTCAATAGGACGAAGTTAATATGGAGAAGCGAGCCGTTCTGGCTATTGTTTTGTCGTTGGTGGTCGTTGTGCTCTGGTCTATTTTCTTTGCTCCGGCACCGCCCCCACCCCCCTCTGAGGTGTCTGACTCCTCCAGCGAGCCACCAGCTAACACTACGGCTCCCCAGCAGGCGCCACCAGGAAACGCCGGGCCCGTGAGCCTTGCTGGCGGAACCGCGGAGCGTCCTCCAGGTTCTCCCGCTTCCCAAGAAGCGTTCGTGACGGTTGATACCGGTGTAGCACGTTTTACGCTCACCAGCCAGGGCGCCAGCGTGAAAGCTGTGCAACTCCACGCCTACAGCACCACGCTGGCCAAAGGGGCACCGCCGATTGAAATCGCGCCAGTCCCAGGGGCCACTACGCTCCCTTTGACTGCCGAACTCTCTATGGATCAGCGCATCACAGCGCTCGGGCAGGTGGTCTTTACACCGTCGCAGACTGAGGTGACCCTCTCTACGGCTCAGCCTGAGCAGACGGTGGCCTTTCGTGGCGAACTCGGCGATGGTCGTACTGTGCACCGTCTCTATCGTTTCCACTACTCTGACTATACCTTCGAGGTCAGTACCTGGGTCGAGGGACTGCAACCCCCGGCGGGGAGTTCCATGTTCCTGCTATGGGGTCCTGGACTGCTACGCCACACGCAGGATGTCGGCCGGCAGGGGCAGACAGGAGAGCAGCCGCGCAGCTATGTGAGCGGGAAAGTTCTCCATGAAGCCCCGAAAAAGCCTGGCGAGAGCCAGGTCGAGCAGGGACAGGTGGCCTGGACTGCCCTGGCTGACACGTATTTTGCCGCCGTGCTTATGCCAAAGGAACCAGCCAGTGATGCCGTCATAGCACGGCGACTGGAGGGAGATACCCTCGAGGTCGGTCTGCGCACGCCATTGACCCAGGATCGGGCCAGGCAGACCGTGCGCGTATACGTTGGGCCCAAGTCCCAGCCCTTGCTCGAGGCGGCTGAACCGTCGCTCGACAAGCTCATCGATTTGGGGTTCTTCTCCCCGCTGGCACGCCCCATGCTGCAATTCCTGCGCCTGCTTAACGGCCTCGTGCACAATTATGGGGTAACGATCATGCTCGCTACCATCCTCATCAAGATTGCGTTCTGGCCATTGACGCAGACGAGCTATAAGTCGATGCAGGCGATGCAAAAGCTGCAGCCCAAGCTCAAAGAGTTGCAGGTAGTCTACAAGGACGATAAGCAGGCTTTGAATCGTGCTATGATGCAGCTCTACCGGGAGCACAAGGTCAATCCTATGGGCGGTTGCCTCCCAATGGTGTTGCAAATCCCCGTATTTTTTGCCTCAACCCAGGCGAAGGTTATGCAGTTTATGCCGCTGATCTTTCTCATGTTCTTTCTCAAAGCGCCGGCGGGTCTGGTCATTTACTGGCTGGTCAACAACGTCTTGAGTATCGCGCAACAACTGCTCATCAACCGTACTTATAACCCCACTATGGCCAAGCCAGCAGTGGTTAGCAAAGGGTAGGCCATGGAGCAGGTGGACACCATTGCCGCGGTCGCTACGCCGCTGGGGATTGGCGGTATCGGTGTGGTACGTATGAGTGGCCCGGCCGCCCTATCCATTGCACAGCGCGTGTTTGTCCGTCCACCTGGTGTGCCGTTGACGCACCTGGAGTCACATCGGGTGTACTACGGCTTTGTGGTGAATGACCAGGGTGAACGGGTGGATGAGGCGCTCCTCTGTCTCATGCGGCGCCCGCGTTCCTACACGCGCGAGGACGTGGTGGAGATCAGTTGCCACGGTGGGGTGATGACCACGCAGCGCGTGCTGGAAACAGTGTTAGCGCAGGGCGCCCGGGTTGCCGAACCTGGGGAGTTTACGAAACGCGCCTTTTTGCACGGTCGTCTCGATCTCACCCAGGTGGAGGCGGTCATTGATGTGATTAATGCCCGTACGCTGGCGAGTCACCGTGCCGCCCTGCAGCAGCTCGATGGAGCCCTCTCCCGGCAACTGCGTGAGCTCCGCGAACAACTGGTGCAGGTGAGTGTCTATCTCGAGGCTGGTATTGACTTCCCAGAGGAAGACCTGGAGCTCATACCCACTGGCGAACTGGTCGACCGTTTAGCGTCTATCGCCGCACAGCTCACGCGTTTACTGCAGACGTTCACCCGCGGTCGGGTTCTGCGTGAGGGCCTGGCAACGGCCATTATCGGTCGTCCGAACGTGGGCAAATCGAGCCTATTAAATACCCTGCTTGGTCGCGACCGGGCCATTGTGTCGCCGCATCCAGGTACGACGCGTGATACGATCGAAGATACCCTGGACATCGAGGGTGTGCTGTTGCGTATCATTGATACCGCAGGGATCCGTGCGACCACTGACGCCATCGAACAGGAGGGTGTCCGTCGGGCCCGCGAGGCCATCGAGCGCGCTGAGCTGCTGCTGCTGGTCTTCGATAGGAGTACGGCCCTGACTGCAGACGATCATCTCGTGCTCGCTGAAACCGTCGGCAAGCCGCGCGTTCTGGTGCGCAACAAGTGTGATCTGCCGGTCTGCTGGACCCCTGAGGCCCTGGGTGCCAGCGACGCACCATGCCTCGACGTCTCGGCGCTACGGGGGGAGGGGTTTATGGCGCTTGAGCATGCTCTGGTGCAACAGGCCTTGGGGCCTGCACCTCTGGGGCAGGAGGAAGTCCTGTTGACTCGGGAGCGGCATCGTCAGAGCCTGGCTACAACCTTGCGCGATGTGCAAGCCGCGGAGCAGGGGCTGCGTCAGGGTCTGCCGCTGGAGTTTGTCGCCTTTGACGTGACCGAAGCCTTGCAGCAGGTTGCTGAGGTGCTTGGCGAGAGCTGTGCGGGAGAGGTCCTGGAGCGGATCTTCAGTAGTTTTTGTATTGGCAAGTAACCGACGGCGTTGTCTATGCCGTATGGGTCCCGGGAGGCGGTAACATCATGACACGCAGAGCAACAGTGCGGTCCTACGAGGTCATTGTCATTGGTGCCGGCCATGCCGGGTGCGAGGCGGCCCTGGCTGCGGCCCGTATGGGCTGCCGCACCGCGGTGTTTACGGCGAATCTGGATAGTATTGCCCTGATGCCCTGCAACCCCGCTATTGGTGGTATTGCCAAAGGGCACCTGGTGCGTGAGATCGACGCGCTCGGGGGCGAAATGGCGCGTTGTATTGATCAGACCGGGATTCAATTTCGTGTCTTGAACAGTAGTAAAGGCCCGGCGGTGCGTGGCTATCGCGCCCAGGCTGACAAGCTCCGCTATCGTCTGGAGATGAAGGCAGCGCTGGAACGCCAGGCAGGGCTGGATATTAAGCAGGCCCTGATCGAGCGCCTGCTGGTGGAAGATGGCCGTGTCTGCGGTGTGGTGACGCAGATGGGCGAGACGTATCAGGCGCTGGCTGTCGT
>WNGA01013937.1_pt1 | contig 10214 bp, 12 predicted proteins | sample 5400061 | NCBI WGS metagenome assembly WNGA01 (sample SAMN13153366, study PRJNA577476) | soil metagenome | isolation source: 100 cm soil or saprolite under grassland replicate 2 | place: USA:California | collected 2016-06-15
GCCCTGGACCGCACCGCGCTGGTCCCCGACCCGGACGGGCCCGCCGGCGCCCCACCACCAGCGCTACCCGACGAGGTCGTCCCGACCGCACCGGTGGCCGGCGGCCGGCCCTGCCGACGCATTCCACGGCATCCGCGTCGCCGACCCCGCCATCGCCCGGCCTGACCACCCCATCCACCCACCACAACCGCTGCGATCCAACTGGAGGAAACCCGTATGCGACACTCCGACCCCGCCACGCCGGGCCACCACCCGACCCGGCCCGACCCGGCCACCGGCGCCACCGGCGGGCAGGTCCCGGCCACCGATCAGCAGTCCGTCATCCTGGTCCACACCCCAGACCTGCGGGTACCCCACAACCGGCTGGCCGTGTCGTCGCTTCGGCAGATGCCTACGCACAACGGGGTGGCGTTCGTCGCCGACCTCACCATCGACGGCCGCTACGCCGGACCGATCGAAAACGACGGCAACGGCGGCCCCACCGAATACTTCGGCCTCAACTCCAGCCCGTTTACCTGGCAGGACCTCCACGAGTACGTGCAAGCCTGCGGCTACCGGGGGGCAGCCGGCGTCCGAAGAGCAGGTGCTCCAAGCGCTGGTCGACGAGTACGACATCGGACAACAGGTCAAAGCCACCGCCGCGGCCGGTGCCACGCTGGTGCGGCTGCTCGACGAGCACGGCTACACCCTCGACATCCACGCCGTGCGACCCGCCCCCATCCGGGCAGCCGAACGGGCCGCGATCGCCCGCACCTTGGCCGCCCGGTCACCGTCGTACCCGCACGGGCGGCTGTGGCAGATCTGGACCGGTGCCGCGTGGCAGCACCTCACCGGCGCCCACCCAGCTACCGCCGCCTACGGTGAGGACGACGTGGCCGCAGCACTGGTGGTCGGGCAGCGGTACCGGCTGCGCTACCGCAGCGCGACGCAGCGACTCGACCGCAGCGCCGTCATGGTCTATCTCGGCGCCGACGGCGACCAGCTGCTGTTCAACGCCCGACCCGCGGCCGGAACCCAGCACATGCCCTGGGCGTGGCTGCGGGCGGTCAAGCCGGTACCGGCGGACACCCCGGCCTATCTCAACAAGGTCGAGCACTGACCCCGCCGCGGCCCCTCCTGCGCCACCCACCCATCCGCCCCACCATCACGACCAAGGAGTCCCCGGTGTTGTCGTCGCACACCATCCACGTCCTGACCTGTTGCCTGCTCGACGCCGAAGCCCACGCCGACACCCACGGCTGGCGGCAACCCCCGATGATCATCCTGCTCCGCGCCCAGCGCCTGCACCCCACCCACGGCCGGAGACGGCAGATGGACACCATCCTGCTGCCGACCCACCCCGACGTCGCCGGCCACGCCGGCGGCATCACCGGCGCCCTTGAGGATCTGGCCCAGCGGCTCACCGACGTCGCCGCAGGCACCAACAGCGCGGCAGGGATGCCGCTGCCCGCGGCGGTCGCCGAGGAACTGCGCGACCAGACCGGTCCCGGGGCCCGGCTGCTGGGCTGCTGGGCTGCGGGATCCTCCACGAGGACACCCACGCCCTCGGTGCCGACGTCCGGCGGGTCCGCCGCGTCGACGCCATCGATGTGGACCGGCGGTTGTACCGGCTGACCCGGCTGTCCGGGCAACCGGTCCCGGTCGCCGTCGTCGAGGACCGTCCCGACCCGCGGGCCTGCCCCGTCTACCCCGGGTTGGTGAGCCTGCTCGACGCCGCCACGCGCCTGTTCGGCCCCCGCCCGGCAGGCCCAGCCGTGACCGGCCAGCCCATCCCCGCCTTCCCAGCAGGCAGCGCCGCCGGCCACACCGACGCCCAGGCCGGCACCGCGGCGCCCGGCACCGAACTGCAGCGGCTGCGGCGCCTGATCCGCGAGCAGTTCGCCGACGCCGTGTCGGCAGACCACCTCGACGCGGACGTGGCCAACCGCATGCTGGCTGTCTTCGGCCTGCCCGAACTGCCCCGCCGGTGGACCGTCCGCGTCGGCCTGGCCTTCGTCGTCGAGATCACCGCCGGCACCAGCGAGGAGGCCTACAACGCCGCCGAGGACGCCATCGCGCACCCGGCCACCTATGCCGACTGCCCCATCGACGTCGATTTCAACAGCCGCGTCGAGGTGTACGCCGCCGCGCAGGGCGTCGACCACGACGCCCTGAACACCCCGCCCAGCCAGCCGTAACCAACGCGCGGCCTCGGCATCCACCACGCACCATCGGCCGCAACCGGCGTACGCCGGCACGCCCGCCGCCACGGCCAACAGGCCCACGCCCATCGGTGCGCAGGCGCGGCCCGACGTCGGTCGGCCCCAGCGCCCGGTCGACACCGGCGGCAGCGCCAACCCATGCGCCGGCCCTCGGCGGGTGCGGACGGACCCGCGGCACCGCACACCACCAGAACCCTTCTTCCAGGAAACGGAGACCCACAACGATGAACCTCGACCACCTGCACCCCGACCGCATCCGCATCGGCAGCGTCGGCGTGTTCGCCGGCGATTGGGCCTGGACCCCGACGCAGACGGCGCGATGCGCATCCCGGTCGCCTTCGTCGGAACCCTGACGGACACGTTTTTCCGGACCACGAAGATCATCGCGATTAGGTCGGACACGAGGGCGGCATCCTCATCTGGCCGATGAGCGGACGTGTGGCTCGGTCGGGCGGTGTAGCGATGCAGTGCCACACCAACGAATTCCTCATGGCTGAACGGATCGCGCCTGCTGGCGTACCTTCGCCCTCGCCGGTGCGGGGCGAGCTACCCCACGACGAACAGGCAGCATGGTCCGCCGCCTCCGGGGCACTCCCCGGGATGGTCGGTGTCACGTCGTGTCGGGGGCGAGTCGGTGGCCGGCGGCGTTGTAGACGCTGATGGCCTCTGCCGGGCAGGTGTTGGCGACGTCGAGGACGATGTCGTCCGGTTCGATGTCCTCCCGGATGGCTCGGGACCTGCCGTCGTCGAGGCGGAAATGGCTGGGCGCGGTGCCCGCGCACACGCCCGACCCGAGGCACGCGCCTCGATCGACGGTGATCTTCCAGCGTTCGTTCATCTGTGTCACCAGGCGATCGGGAGAGCGACCGGTCCGCGTACCGCCATGCCGGTCTTCCACTCCAGCTCGGACTCGGGTACCGCCAGCCGTAGATTGGGGAAGCGTTGCAGCAGCGCGGTCAGCGCGGTCTGGATGTCCATCCGGGCCAGCGGCGCGCCGAGGCAGTGGTGAGCGCCGTGCCCGAACCCGAGCTCGCCCTGGGCATCACGGGTGATGTCGAGGCGGTCGGGGTCGTCGTACCTGCGCGGGTCGCGGTTGGCGGCATGCTTGGCGAGCAGGACCGGCTCGCCGGCCCGTACCGTGCCGCCGCTGAGCTCGACGTCGGCCAGGGCGTACCGGGGTAGGACATCGGCGACCGCGAGCAGCGGTACCCAGCGCATCAGCTCCTCGACGGCGCCGGGCATCAGGTCGGGTCGGGAGCGCAGCAGGGCGAGCTGGTCGGGGTGGGTCAGCAGGGCATACGTGAAGTTGACGATCTGGCTGGCCGTGGACTCGTACCCGGCCGCAAGGATCACCAGGGTCAGCTGGACCACCTCGTCCTCGGTGAGCCGGTCGCCCTCCTCCTGGGCGGTCACGAGCGCGCCGAGCAGGTCGTCGGTCGGGGTCTGGCGCCGCTGCGCGGCGAGCGCGGCCACGTACCCGGCGAGCTGCGCGATGTACTCGCCGCGCTGCTCGGGGGTCAGCGCGGTGACCGACATCCATGCGCCGACCCAGTCGCGGAACTGGTCGCGGTCGGCGTAGGGCACCCCGATCAGCTCGCAGATCATCAGCCCGGGCAGCGGTACCGCGAGCGCCTGCGCCAGGTCCGCCGGCGGACCGGCCTTGACCATCTCGTCGAGCAGGTCGCCCGTGATCTGCTCGGCCCGGCCGCGCAGCTGCTCGACCCGGCGTGCGGTGAACGCCTTCGCGACCAGCCGGCGCAGCCGGGTGTGCTCCGGCGGGTCCTGGTCGGTCAGGATGCCGCCGTACCGCTGGGGGGTCAGCCGGGGTACGTCGCGCACCGCGGCCTCGGCCAGGCTGAACCGCGCGTCACCCAGCGCGGTACGCACATCGTCGTAGCGGGTCAGCAGCCAGCCTTCCTCGCCGTAGGGCAGTTTCACCCGGGCCAGCGGCTCGTGCTCCTGCAGCCAGAAGTACATCGGATCGATCTCAAGCCCATGAATGGGGCCGAACGGGTACGACCGCGCCACGGTCGCGTCTGCCATGACCGCCTCCCTGAGGCCAGATGCCGGCATGTGTCATCCTGGCCCTCACCGAGACGGTCACGGAATCGACCGAACGTCGCTACGTTCCGGGATCATGCAGCTGAACAGTCACCGCCTCGTTCTGTCGCCAAGTTGGGGACACCGGTGCGCTCCGGGGCCGCCGCTTCTTGTGAACCGCGCAAACCGATCCGGAGGTGGCCGACGCGACCGACGACACCAGCCAGGTGATCGAGTGGATCCCCACCCAGCCGCGCATCCGCTACCACATGGCCACGCGGTCGTAGCCCAGGCCTGACGCTGCGGGCCAGAGACTTCTGCGTCCGGGTGCCAGACCTGAGTCGGTATTGCGCAGAGGGTGGTGAACCTCCGGCCGTCAATGGGTGAGCCGCACCGGCAGCGCCTGGTGGGCGTAGAAGACGAACCCCGGGGACGGCTGGAGCTCCTCCGGCGGTACCGCAAGGGTCATGTCGGGGAACCGCTCGAACAACGCCGGCAGCGCGATTCGCGCCTCCATCCGGGCCAGCGGCGCGCCCAGGCAGTAGTGCACTCCGTGGCCGAAGGACAGGTGCTCCTTGTCGGTACGGGTGACGTCGAACTGTTTCGCGGTGTCGCCGTGCAGTTCGGGATCGCGGCCGGCCGCGCCGAACGCGATGAGGATCGGCTCGCCCGCCGCGATCGTGAGACCGTCGAGTTCGATGTCCTCGACGGCGAACCGCAGCGGTATGTACTCGACCGGGCTGAACGCGCGCAGCGTCTCCTCCACCACGTCGTCCCACGACGCCTTGCCCGCGGTGACGAGCGCGAGCTGGTCGGGTCTGGTGAGCATGGCGGTGACGGCGTTGTCGATCAGGTCGGCCGTGGTCTGGAAGCCGCCGCCGACGACGGTCAGGACGGTGCTCTCCAGCTCGGCCTCGGTCAGCCGCGAGCCTTCCTCGTCGCGTGCCGCGATCAGGCCGCTGGTCATGTCATCGCCCGGCGCCTCACGCTTGCACCGGATCAGCCGCTGTACCGTCTGCTGGGTCCGGATCGCCAACGCGACAACCTGTTCCGGCGTCACCGAGGTGTCGAGGTAGCCCTCGTTCATTTCATGCCACGCGGCGCGTTCGCTGTCGGGTACCCCGAACATCGCGGACATGAGGTCGGCGGGTATCCGGTTGGCGTACGTCGTGCGCAGGTCCACCACCTCTCCGGCCGGGTACGCGGCCAACTCGTCGAGGGCATCGGCGACGATCCGCTCGACGGCCGGTCGCATGTCCTCGATACGCCGGGCGGTGAACGCCTTGGATACGAGCTTGCGTAGCCGGGCGTGCTCGGCGCCGTACGCGCTGACCATGCTGTCGAAGATGACCCAGTTGATCAGTGGCCAGTCGGGTGGGATCTCCCCGTTACGCAAAGCGGGCCAGTGCTCGCGGGCGTTCTTGGACACCCGCGGATCGGTCAGTAGCTGGCGCATCAGCTGGTAGCTGGTGATGGTCCAGGCGAGCACACCGCCCGGCAACTCGACCCGGGTCGCCGGACCCTGCGCACGGATCCGGTCGGACTCGCTATGGATATCGGCGCCGGTCGGATCGAAGACCAGATGCTGGGAGGCGTCTGACTGGGAGGCGTTCATGGGGAGTGCTTCTTTCCATGAGGCGATAGCCGACGGTACCGCCGCCCACGACGGCGCGTCATCGGATGATCGGCGCACCAGCGCGCGACGTTGCCCCGCGCCGCCGAAGTGGGTACACGGTGGCATGGCAGACGAGATCGCCGCGCTGCACTGCGCCCGACACGCCGCGCGCCGCCTGCCGCCGGCCCAGCCGCCCGCGCGCATCCGTGACCCGAAAGCGATCCGCAACGCGTTGCACCGGTAACGCGGCACCGCCGCAACAATCAGGCCGGCCGACCACCGGGCGGCCAGAGCAATTTGCATGATCGAGTACCGTCACTTCGCCATCGGCCCGCGCAAGACCAGCACAACCGCTGACCGGCACACGACCGGACGACCGGCAGCCAGCGCGCGGATCTGCCGCGAAGCGCTCGTCACGGAAGGTGACCGGGTCGCCGGAGGTTGGCATCCGGACGTGCCGAGAAGAGCGCATTAGTGCATCGACGGTCGTGTCGGTCTCGCTTGGTTGGTGGATGTCCATCCTTGCTGCCGGAGTCTTTCAAACCCGTCCAGGAGGAGGTCGAGCCCGAACTCGAACTCGAACTGATCGTCGCAGCCTGAACCGACGACCGACTTTTTGTCGTGGGTCGCGGCGCCGGCTATTTCCGCGACGTAGGGATATTTCCCGGCCAGCTCGTTGAGCATGACCGCCTGCATCTGTGGGTCGGCGCTCGGTGTGTTGTCGAACAGCTCCTGGGTGAACCCCAACATGCGGCTGCCTAGTGCGTGCATCACATGGTGGGTGAGGTCGATGGAGAAGCCGCCAGTGCGGAACATGCCGATTACCGAGTCCATGTACTCCAGCACGGCCGGTGTCGGGGTGGGTCGGGACTCGATCACGCGAGCGGCCCAGGGGTGCCGGAGGAGCGTTCGTCGCGCCGAGAGGATCCGCTGGCGGACGGCGCTCTTCCAGTCGGCTCCGTGGACCGGGGGGTTGATCTCACCGACGATGACGTCGACCATTCCGTCGAGGAGCTGGTCCTTGTTGGCCACGTGTTTGTACAGCGCCATCGGCACGACGCCCAGTACCTGGGCGAGCCTGCGCATGTTCAGTGACTCGATCCCGACCTCGTCGGCCAGCGCCACCGCGGCGCGAAGCACGCGGTCTCTACTGAGGGGGACCCGGCGCACGGCGTCGGCTTGCCGGACCATCTCGGCCACCTTCCCTTCGAACAGCCGCTGACCGGGTTCTCCGCTTGACAAGTGTACGACGTACACCTATTTTCAGGGCACGGTGTACGCAGTACACGTTAATCGGCGGAGACGTCACGCGGCACGAGCGTGGCCCGAGCCGCAACGCGGGTCAGTCAATCGCCCACCGTCGCCCATCGAGGAAGAATTCAGGTGAACTCGACGAAGACTGTGACCTCCGCCGAGTCGCAGCAGCGCGTACCCGCCGGGCTGGTCGCGCCCAGCCTCGTTGCGGTGGCCGCCGGCGCCGTTCAAGCCGTTTCAGCGGGGCGGAACGCCTCTACTACCACTTTCTCACTCCCGGAAGGGATTTCATCGTGAGCTCAACTCGAAGAACTGCGATCGCAACGGGAGCACTGCTCATCGTTGCGACCATTGCCGCGCTCGCGGCGGCTGCGATCGAACCCGCTCTCACCGGGACGGACTACCTGACGGGAGTAGCCAACCATCCCAACCGACTGGCCGCCGCTGCGCTCCTCTACCTGATCGCGGCAGGCACCAGCGTCGGCATCGCCATCGCCCTCTACCCACTGCTGAAGAAGGTCAACGCCGCCCTGGCGCTGGGATCAGTTGTCTTCAGAACCATCGAAGCGGTCCTTTACGCGGCCGCGGTCGTGAGCCTGCTGTCCATCCTGCCCCTTGGCCAGCAGCTCGCCACGGCACCGGCCGACAGCCGTGCGCCGATTCACGCAATCGCCAACTCACTGCTCAGCATGCGCGACCACTCCACTCTCGCAGGGGTCTTCGCCTTCTGCGTGGGCGCCCTGATGTACTACACCCTGTTCTACCGATCGCGACTCGTTCCCAGATGGCTGTCGGGCTGGGGCGTGGCCGGGGTGCTCCTGATGATGACCGCCTGCCTGCTGGCGCTGTTCAGCAACAGTCCCGTGACCGGCTACGCGCTCTTAATCCTGCCTATCCTCGTCCAGGAAATGGTCTTGGCCGTCTGGCTGCTGGTCAAAGACTTCAGCCCGTCACCCCTTACGTCCAGGGCACTGTCCGAAGACTCAACCGCTCACCGGTGACGCCGGACGCCTACCCGTCTTCCGCGGTCGTGGTCGGTCAAGATTCGCACGCTCATGCCGCCATCCGGTGCGACACGAGGTCGCACGTGGAGAGTAGTCCGCCGATTGGAGGTTCGACTTCGATGTCGAAGACGTGACTTCGGTCAGTGTCCTGGACCGGTCCCCGCCTCTGGCGTGCGTGGCTAGTAATGGCCGGGTACGAAGCCCAGAGGGAAGCCCAAGGGCGCCCGTTCCGACCGGGCAGCAACAGGTAAGGGGAAGACCGAAAGGGTGAGCGTGAGTGAACCAGTGGTGATGCCTCGTTACGGCAACTCCCCGGGTCGGGTCGTGGTGGTGGGGATGATAAGGAGCGGGCCGTTGCGAATCGGCAGGCGGCGACCGAGGACGTTCTACGGTCGCGTGGATACCGCCGCTCCCGGGGTAGAGCTGGCACCCGACCCGGTCGTGTCTCATGCGTGCGGAACGTGGAAACCCCGTCAGGTCCATCACGCCCGGGTGTGTGGTGGTAGGCCGACCGTGAGGGAGGCGGAATCCCGTGGCGGGAACAGGACGCCCAAGAAGCGAACGCCGGTGGCCGAAAGGCAGCAGGAAACCGAACCCGTTGGTCGCCGGTCTCTCCAGCCGGTGGGGTCTTGGATAACTGGCCGGATACCGGGCCTGGTGCCCGGCTGCGAAAGCAGGCTGACGTGTGGCGGGTGAGCCTTTGAAGGAAAACGCGCCGGAACCACCGGAACCGAGGGGCAAGTTGGACACCGTGACGGTGAACGGACCGGAGGACGAGGACCTCGACTGGGACGCGATCGTGTGGCCCGTGCACGAGGAACTGGTACGGCGGCTACGGTGCAGGATCTTCAAGGCGTCGAAGGCCGGGGACCTGGCTGCGGTCAGGAACCTGCAGAAGATGACCGTCGAGCAGCAGTGTCAGCGTGAAGATCGCACGTGGCCTGGTCATCGCGCCGGTCACGGTGAACCGGCCGGTGGCGGGGTCGTACAGCTCGGCGGTGGCGGTGCGGTTGTTGTAGCCCGGCAGGGTCCCGCCGGCGACCAGGACCTTGCCGTTGGCCAGCAACGTCGCCGAGTGCTGGAGCCGGCCAGTGGTCATCGACCCGGTGAGCGTCCACCGGTTCGCGGCCGGGTCGTACAGCTCGGCACTGGCCAGTGGCGCCGTCCCGTCGTGCCCGCCCGCCACGAGTACCTTGCCGCCGGGCAGCAGGGTCGCTGTCGCGTACGCGCGCGGGCGGTTCATGCTCGCCGCCACGCTCCACACCCCTGTGGCGGGGTTGAACAGCTCAGCCTTGGTGCCCTGCCCGCCCACCGCGAGGACCCGCCCGTCCGGCAGCAGGGTGGCGGTCTGATAGCCCGGCGCCTGGACGTTGCTCGCGGCGATCGTCCATGTGTTGCTTGTCGCGGCCATGGCCGGCGCGGACGCGACCGTAACGCCCAGGGCGGCGGCCAGCACGACTGTCAGCGCGCGGCGCATCGATGGCAGCACGGTGTTCTCCCTCCAACGGATCCCCCCAGCATCACCGCCGACCGTGAAGCATCGACCAGCCCGATCGTGAAGATTCCCTGAAGGTGCCGGGTCAGGAGATCGGCCGGACGGCGAACCGCGACCCAACCGAGGATGTGCTGGTGACGGTGATTTCACCGGTGTGTTGGCTGACCACCCAGGCGGCCGTGGAGCGCTTCCGCGCCGAGGTGATCGACCCGGCGCTGGCCGCGCCGCCCGGCGCCGCCCGGGTCCACCGGCTCATCGACGGCTGGATCGCCTCGGTGCAGCGGCCGTTGTTCTGCGGCGGCTGCTTCTTCTCCGCGGCCGCCGCCGAGCTGGACGGCCGGCCCGGCCCGGTCCGGGACCGGCTCGTCGAGATCACCCAGGCCCGGCTGGGTCTGCTGGTCGAGCAGCTGCAGATCGCCCAACGCACCGGCGAACTGCCCGGAGCCGACCCCACCCAGCTCGCGTTCCGGCTGCGCGCCTACGTGCTGGAGGCCAACTGGGCCGCCCAGCTGCTCGGCGACGCCGCGGCGTTCACCCGGGCCCGCGCCGCCGTCGCCGACGCGCTCACCCCGAACCCGCCCCGCTGATCCGACCGGAGGCCCGCG
>WNGA01022849.1_pt1 | contig 10213 bp, 10 predicted proteins | sample 5400061 | NCBI WGS metagenome assembly WNGA01 (sample SAMN13153366, study PRJNA577476) | soil metagenome | isolation source: 100 cm soil or saprolite under grassland replicate 2 | place: USA:California | collected 2016-06-15
ACGACTTTGTCGTCGGGCTGGCGCGCGCGGGCTTGCGCGCGGGCGCGAAGCAGTTCTTGCTGGTCAGTGCGATCGGCGCCGATCCCGAATCCCGCGTCTTTTACAGCCGCGTGAAAGGCGAGGCAGAGGCCGCGGTTCGGAAGCTCCCCTACCGGGCGACCCAGCTGTTTCGCCCCTCCCTGCTCCTCGGCCAGCGCGGGGAGTTCCGACTCGGCGAGCGCAGCGCGATGCTCGCTGCTCCGCTGCTGTCGCTGCTCCTCGTGGGCAGGCTGCGCCGCTATCGTCCGATTCAGGCCGCCACCGTCGCGCGGGCGATGGTCACCCTCGCGCGCGAAGCGCCGCGGGGACCGAACGTCTTCGAATACGACGCGATGGTCGCGCACGCATGACCGCCGATCCGTTCCTCGCGGCCGCGATCGCGGAGGCCCAGCAGGGCCGGCGCGAGGGCGGAATCCCGATCGGCGCGGTGATCGTGTCCGGCGGGAAGGTCATCGGGCGCGGCCACAATCGGCGCGTCCAAAAAGGCAGCGCGGTGCTGCACGGCGAGATGGACGCGCTCGAGAATGCGGGGCGGCAGAAGGCGGCCGTGTATCGCGACGCAACGCTGTATACCACGCTGTCGCCGTGCGCCATGTGCAGCGGCGCGATTCTCCTTTACGGAATTCGCCGCGTCGTCATCGGGGAAAACCAGACGTTTCGCGGGGAGGAAGAGCTACTGTCGAGCCGCGGCGTCGCACTCGAGGTGCGCCAGGACCAAACCTGCATCCGCATGATGGCCGAGTTCATCCGGACGCACCCCGAGCTGTGGAACGAGGACATAGGTGTCTAACGAGCCCGGCCGCGGATTCGCTAGCTTATTCGCAATGCTCCCGCTCTGGATCCTTCTGGTACAGACCCCTGCCCTTTCGCCCGGAAACCACGACCTGTCATTGCGCTTCGGCGACCGCACCCGGCGTTATACCGCGCACCTGCCGCCCCAGGTGCGCGAGGGGCAACCCCTGGCGGTCGTGCTCAGCTTCCACGGCGGAGGAGGAACGGCCAAAGCCCAGCAGGACTACGCACAGATGGACCCTGTGGCGGACCGCGAAGGCTTCATCGTCGTGTATCCCGAGGGCACAGGAAGACTGCGTCGGCGCCTGCACACCTGGAATGCGGGCAGCTGCTGTGGCTATGCGCACGACCACGAGGTGGATGACGTCGGCTTCATCCGCGCGCTGCTCGACGATCTGGCGCGACAGGCACCGGTCGATGCTCACCGTATCTATGCGACGGGACTATCGAACGGCGCGATGATGTCGTACCGCCTGGCCGCGGAGTTGGGCGACCGCATCGCGGCGATCGCCCCGATCGCGGGCGGGATGGTCGTGGACTCGATCCGCTCGCCGCGGCCGGTGCCGATCATGCACTTCCACAGCATCGACGATCCGCGCGCGACCTACACCGGCGGCCTCGGTCCGCCGTTCCCGTTCACGAACGTTCGCGTGGTGCAGCCGGTCATGGATAGCGTGATCGCCCATTGGGTCGCATTTGATCGCTGCCCGAGCACCCCGGCGGTCGGTGAGACGATTCATGGCCGGCCGGGATCGCCGAGCGCGACGCACACGGCCACGCCGTACCGCTACGGGCCATGCGCGGACGGCAGCGAATTCGTGTTGTGGAAGCTGACGGGAGCCGGCCATGTGTGGCCCGGTGCGGGAGTGCAATCCTGGCAGCGGTACGTTGGACCGGCGACCGACGTGATCGGCGCCGATACGTTGATGTGGCGTTTCTTCCAGCGGTTCAGCTTACCCACGCAACCATAGGATCGTGCATCCCATGCGGATTACACTCTTGCCCTTACTGACCCTCGTCGCGGCAACACCGCTCGCAGCCCAAGCGAGCCGTCTCGACGCCGAAGTCGACCGCCGAGCTGTCCAGGTGCAGAGCAAAGTCATCGCGTGGCGGCGGGACATTCACGCCCACCCCGAGCTCTCCAACCGCGAGACGCGGACCGCCGAGCTGGTCGCGCAGCACCTGCGCACCCTCGGCATCGAAGTGCGGACCGGCGTCGCGCACACCGGTGTCGTCGGCGTGCTGCGCGGCGGCCGGCCCGGGCCCGTCGTCGCACTACGCGCCGACATGGACGCCTTGCCGGTGACGGAGGAAGTCGACGTGCCGTTCGCATCCAAGGTGCGTGCGACCTACAACGGCCAGGAGGTTGGCGTGATGCACGCCTGCGGCCACGACGCGCACACCGCGATGTTGATGGGAGTCGCGGAAGTGCTGGCGGGAATGCGACAAGAATTGCCCGGCACGGTGAAGTTCATTTTCCAACCCGCGGAGGAAGGCCAGCCGGCGGGCGAGACGGGTGGCGCGGAGGAGATGATCGTCGAAGGGGCGTTGGAGAACCCGAAACCCGCGGCGATCTTCGGCCTGCACGTCTTTCCCTATCCGACCGGCGAGATTCGTTACCGCCCCGGCGCCACGATGGCCAGCGCCGACGCGTTTCGGATCATCGTGCACGGGCGCCAGACGCACGGCGCCCTCCCCTGGGCCGGCATCGATCCGGTCGTGATCGCGTCGCAAATCGTGCTCGGGCTTCAGACGATCGCGAGCCGACAGATCGACGTCACCGCGGCGCCGGCCATCGTCACGGTCGGCGTCATCAACGGCGGCGTGCGCTACAACATCATTCCGGACAGCGTCGTGATGGTCGGCACGATCCGGGCGTTCGATTCGGGCGTGCGCCGCGATATCCACGACCGCGTGCGGCGCACCGCCGAGTCCATCGCGCAGAGCGGCGGAGCATCGGCGACCGTCACGATCGACACCGGCGCCGCCGTGACGTACAACGATCCCGCATTGACGGAACAGGCGCTTCCCACGCTGCGTGACGTGGCAGGGACGAGCCACGTCGCCCTCGCACCCCCGATCACCGCCGCGGAAGACTTCTCCCGCTATCAGCAGCGCATTCCGGGCGTCTTTTTCTTTCTGGGGATCACGCCGCCGGGAACCGATCCCGGCAAAGTGGCGCCGAATCATTCGCCGCGCTTCTACGTCGACGAGGCCGCGCTGCCGGTAGGGGTGCGCGCCCTCGCTCACCTGGCGGTGGACTATCTCAGCCGTCGCCAGTAGACAAACACGTCATCGGTCATCAGTCATCGGTTTTCGCGATGATTTGATGTGGCGGCGCAAGCACGAGGTTAGGTGCCCACCGACAGGTCACTAATTTCGGAAGGTCGTCTCACCTTCGAGGGGTTGTGCAGCCATTTCGGAAGCTGGTTGTTTGGCAGATAGCACACGAACTCGCGTTGGAACTGTACAAAGTCACAAAGAGCTTTCCTGCGGACGAACGGTACGGGTTAACCTCGCAGATTCGACGTTCCGCAGCGTCCATTTGCGCCAATCTTGCCGAAGGTTGCGGGCGTCAAACTCGGCGTGACTTTGCGCGATTCGCTTACATTGCGTTGGGATCAGCCAGTGAATTGGAGTACCACCTGCTCATGGCTGCAGATCTCTGCATCTTGACTGCAGACAGCTACCTGCCGCTGGAGAGAGCCGTTACTCAGGTGAAACGAATGCTCACAGGCCTGATTCGACGACTGATGACCGATCACCGATGACCGAGTCCGTTCGATTAGACAAGTGGCTCTGGGCCGCGCGGTTCTACAAGACTCGTGGGTCGGCGGCAACGGCAGTGAGCGGCGGCAAGGTCCACGTGAACGCCAGCCGCGCGAAGCCGGCCAAGCACGTGCACGTGGGCGATGAGCTGCGTGTGCGGCTCGGTCCTTACGACTGGTTCGTCACGGTACGCGCGGTGACGGAGCGTCGGGGAAGCGCGAAGGAAGCGCAGCTGCTGTACGACGAATCGCCCGAAGGCCGCGCGGCGCGCGAGCGGCTCGCGGAAGCCCACAAAATCGCGCCGGCCCCCTCCTATCAAGGCAAGGGCCGGCCGACCAAAAAAGACCGCCGCAAACTAGAGCTTCTCGAGCCGGACGTTTCCTGAGCCGGTTTCGACCGACAGTCTTGCCTTCCCGTCGCCCATGATTCCCGTGACATGATCGTGCTCGATCCGGCGAACCTGTAACGTCAGACCGCCGAGATCGATGTCACCGCTCCCCGTGTCGAGGTCCACCTCGGCGCCGAGCGTCGGCGGGACCTTCAGGGTGACGTCACCGGACCCGGTCTCGATGTGCACCGAGCGGAACGTCGCCACGAGCGCGACGTCGACATCCCCGCTGCCCGTTTCGAACGACAAGTCATCGCCTGACGATCCAGTCGCGTCGATGCTGCCGGAGCCCGTCTCGACGTGCATGGTGGACGCCTTCCCGTCGGTCAATGTCACGTTGCCGGAGCCGGTGTTGAGACGCAGGCTCGATCCCTGGGCGCCGGCGACCGTGATGTCACCCGAGCCGGTCTCCAGATCGATGTCGCCCGACGCGGTGCGGAGATCGACGTTGCCGGACCCGGTTCCGATGCGGAGCGAGCCGCGCGTGCGATCGGCGGCGACGTCCGCCGAAGCCACCGACACGCGAATCGCGCCGTCGACGTTGGTGAGGAAGGTTTTCCCGACGCCCAGGTGCAATGCGATGTTCTTGCCGGCCGGAAGGCTGACGCGTAGGTCGGCATAGGCCTCGAGTCCATCGCGCCCGCGTCCGGTGATCCGCACCTCGTGTCCCTCGCGGGACCAGCGGCCGCGGCGATCGTGATTGTCGTTGTCGTCGCCGAACGTGCCATCGTCCCGGACGTACAGCGTGGTGTTCCAGCCGCGGCCCCATTGCGGCATGGAGATGACGTCGTCCGGATAGATGATCCGCAGCGTCTCGCGGCCGCGCAGCGGGCCCGATTGAATGTCGAGCTTCGCGGCGTCCGCGCCGCCGCGTGTGATTTCGACGACGACGTCGCTCCCCGAGCCGGCTTCGACCCGCAGCTCGCCGACGAGGTTGTACACGGCAACCGAATCGCCTTTGAGGACGTAGCGTGTTTGGGATGTCTGTGCGGCAGCGGGAATGGTGACGATTGCAACGAGGGTGAGCAGCGTCAGCGAGCGTGCGATCATAGCGGCTCCACAAGGAGTTGGCTCAAGTTGGATAGCGAAACAGGTACAAGGGTTGCAGCTTTGAACCCTATGGAAGATTGGCTGCTTTGGTTTCTACTGGCGATCGGCCTGTTTGTCGGGGAGATGTTCACGGCCGGCTTTTGGCTCGCCTGTCTCGCCGTTGGGGCGGGTGTCGCCGGGATCGTGGGGCTGATCCCCGGCCTCGGATTCGTGGCCCAGGGCATCGCCTTCGCCACGGCGAGCATCGTCAGCATGGCGGGGCTGCGTCCCCGCCTGATGCGCTACTTCCAGCTCGGCCCCGGGTCCGAGCTGCGCACCGGCGTGGACGCGCTGCTCGGCAAGACCGGCATCGTGACGGAGCGCATCGGACCGGGATCGACGGGCCGGGTCAAGGTGGACGGCGAGGATTGGCGCGGCGCGTCGTCGGACGCCACGGTCATCGAGCCCGGCACCCAGGTCACGATCATTCAGGTGGACGGCACGACCCTCATGGTCGAAAAGGAGATGTAAGCAGATGGGTCCTGGCACAATACTCGTGGCCGCGGTCGCCTTCGGCGTCATCGTATTGATCTCGAAGAGCATTCGCGTGGTGCAGCAGGCACAGACGATGATCATCGAACGGCTCGGCAAGTATCACAAGACGCTCGCGTCGGGGATCAATTTCGTGCTGCCCGTGATCGACCGGCCCCGCGCCGTGGACTGGCACCAGACGATCATCACGCCCGCGGGCGACAGCTACTCGCGCCGCTTCCGCACCGAGCGCATCGACCTGCGCGAGACGGTGTACGTCTTCCCGCGCCAGAACGTGATCACCAAGGACAACGTCGTCGTCGAAATCGACGCGCTGATCTATTCGCAGATCACCGATCCGGTGCGCGCGACCTACGAAATCGCGAACCTGCCCGACGCGATCGAGAAGCTGACGCAGACGACGCTGCGCAACGTGATCGGCGAGATGGAGCTCGACCACATCCTGTCGTCGCGCGACACGATCAACGCCAAGCTGCGGGCGATCCTGGATGAGGCGACGCACAAGTGGGGCTCCAAGGTCAGCCGCGTGGAGCTGAAGGACATCAACCCGCCGCGCGACATCCGCGACGCGATGGAGAAGCAGATGCGCGCCGAGCGGGAGCGGCGCGCGACCATCATCACCGCCGATGCCGAGCGGCAATCGCGCATCCTTTCGGCGGAAGGCATTCGGCAGTCGGAGATCAACACCGCCGAAGGCGACAAGCAGGCGAAGATCCTGCACGCCGAGGCGGAAGCGGCGGCGCGGCTCAAGGTGGCCGAGGCCGAGGCGCAGGCCATCGAGCGCATCACGGCGGCGATCAAGGGCACGGGCGGCGACCCGGCGCAGTATCTGATCGCCATCCGGTATATCGAAACGCTCAAAGAGATGGTCTCTGGCCAGAACAACAAAGTTGTCTACATGCCGTACGAGGCCACCGGCGTGCTTGGGTCGCTTGGCGGAATTCGGGAGATGCTGGCGCCGGGCCCGTCCGACAAGAAGGCGTGAACCCGCTCACTCAGCTCTCCGAAGAAGAACGGATGTTTCAGAGCGCGGTGCGCGACTTCGCGGAAAGCGAGGTCCGCCCGCGCGTGCACGCGATGGAGCAGGCCGCGCAGCTCGACGCCACGCTCATTCCCAAATTTTTCGAGCTCGGCCTCATGGGGATCGAGATTCCCGAGGTCCATGGCGGGGCGGGCGGATCTCTTTTCATGACCGTGCTCGCCGTGGAGGAACTGTCGGCCGTCGATGCTTCGGCCGCCATCTTCGTCGACGTCCAGAACACCCTCGTCAACGCGCTGCTCCTCAAGTGGGCATCCGACGACGTCAAGCGCCGGTATCTGCCCCGCCTCGCCGCCGATCTGGTGGGTGCGTACGCGCTGTCCGAGGCCGCCTCGGGATCGGACGCGTTTGGGTTGCAGACCAAAGCGACACAGCGGGGTGACAAGTGGATTCTCGACGGCCGCAAGTTGTGGATCACGAACGGCGCGGAGGCTCACCTCTTTCTGGTGTTTGCTAATGTAAACATGAGTAAGGGTTATAAAGGCATCACGGCGTTCGCGGTGGAGCGCGGATTCAAGGGCTTCAGCGTCGGCAAGAAAGAAGACAAGCTCGGCATCCGCGCTTCATCCACGGCGGAGTTAATTCTCGATCACTGCGAGGTGCCGGCGGCAAACGTCGTCGGCGAGGTCGGTGTCGGTTACAAGGTCGCCAGCTGAACGCGTCGCTCAAGTACGTGAAGGAGCGCCAGCAGTTCAACAAGCCGATCGCCGAGTTCCAGGGCGTCCGGTTCCAGCTGGCGCAGGCCGCGACCGAGCTTGAGGCGGCGCGGCTGATGGTCTACAACGCCGCCCGGCTCGAAGACGCCGGCGAGTCGTACACGAAGGAGGCGGCAATGGCGAAGTTGCTGAGCTCGCAGGTTGCCGAGCGCGTGACGTCGCTGGCGGTCGAGCTGTTTGGCGGGTACGGTTATACCAAGGAGTATCCGGTCGAGAAGTTCTACCGGGATGCGAAGATCGGGACGATTTACGAAGGCACGAGCAACATGCAGCTCAATACGATTGCCAAGCTGTTGCTGGTGTGACCGCAATCACATATTGGGACTCTTCTATGGCGTAGGATGAAGCCCTTCACGGAGGTTCCTGATGAGACGCATCCTGCTCCTTACGTTGCTCACCTCGCTTGTCGGCGCACCGGCAATCGCTCAAGGGCGCGGTCCCAAGAAAGAGTTCGTTGTGCCCCAGAGCCGCGCCGTGATCGTCACGCGCGACGTCCTCGGGCGTCAAGGCTTTGAGGTGATCAGGATCGAACACGTGGGGAACGACCAAGTTGTGTACTACCGTCGCGGCAACATGGGGCGCGGCAAGGGAAAAGGACCGCCGCTCAAGCTGATCATTCGGCGCGTGGAGAACCGAGTCGTGTTCGTGGACGCGCCGGATGCGGTGCTGGTGGATATCAATGTGAGGCTGAAGTTGTAGCGCCTCGCAGCCAACCCATGGCTCGGCCACTCTCGCGCGAATCCTTACGGGACTCTCACAGACACGGGCGATGGCGGGATCACCGCGCTGGCCTGGGCGACCGTGAGCGCGGAGCGTGCTGGTGAGTCTCTGGAAGGTGTCGGACGAGGCGACCTCGATACTGATGAAGCTAGTTCTACACGCGCTGCGGCGAGCGCAGGAGGATCTGCGGCCGCGCAAGGGATTCAGTGAGCCCAAGTACTGGACGGCGTTTCAGCTCGTTGGCGCGCGGTGAGTGGCCTCGCTCACGGTTGCAGGGTGTTTGAATACTGAATCGTCGCCCAGCCGCTCGGGCCGTTGTCCATGAAGAAGTAGCCGTTCAGCTCGTCCAGTAGCCCGTCGTACTGCGTCCCATTGGCGTAGCGCACTCGGAACGTGATGAGACCAGGGTTATATGTGACGAGCGAGAAGGTGCACGTCGTGCTCTCGACGCCGTCGTAGTAGAGACGGCAGGTGCCACCGGAATAGAACCGGAACGCGCGGGTATGGGGGAGGCTGTTCGAGTCGTACCATACGCCGCTCCACAGCCGACTGGCGCTGAAATTCGTCAGGATCTGCGCGATTGTCGGGTTGTCGATCGTGATCGTGCCGGTGACGCCCGAGACCTGGGTGAATGGGCCGGGATAGATGTACAGCTCGTAGGGGTAGTTCCCGTCCCAATAACCGGTCGCTGCTCGGAGTTGGTGGGTGCCCGGTGTGAGCGCCACTTCGTAGTAGTATCCCGGCGCGATGCCGGTGCCCGGCACCGTTATGTACTGCGTCCCGTCGATGGCCAGCGAAATGACCGCCCACACCGCGTTGTTTTGGAACCGGGTCGTGGAGATGACCGTGCCCGCCACGGCCGTGGCCGTGTTCGAGTAGGCGGACTTCGTCGTGGTGCCTATGTAGGCGCGCACCCGATAGGTATAGCTCGTTCCGTTCGTGAGCCCCGTGTTTTGGTAGCTCTGAACGTTCATTCCCACCGTCGTCAGCAGCGCAAAGGTCGAACATCCCACGCCGGAACAGCGCTCGATCTCGAAACCTGTCTCCGTGGACGAGCGGTCCACCCACGCCAGGTTGATCTGCGTGGGCGAGATGGTGGTCGCGGTCAGCGACGTCGGGCCGGGGAATATCACGATCTGCGGGGTCGTGCCGTCGGCGGTGTTCGAGTATGCGGAGTAACCCGCCGTGTTATGGGCCCTCACCCGATACCGGTATGTGATGGGTGAGCCGAGCCCGGTGTTTTGGTACGTCGTTATGTTGGCGTTCACCGAGGCGATCTGCGTGAAGGTCGTGCAGCCGCTGCCGGTGCAGCGCTCGATCAGGAACTCACTCTCATTGGTCGAGTTGTCGATCCAGCTCAGGTCGATCTCGGCGCTCGAAATGACGTTCGTCGCGAGGGAGGACGGAGCGAGGGGCAGCGTTTGCGGGGTGATCGCACTGGCGGTATTGGAATAGCCCGATTGCGCCAGCGCGTTATAGGCCCGCACCCGGTAGCTGTAGCTCGTGTTCGAGAGGAGGCCCGTGTTCTGATAGGTCGTGCTGTTCGCGCCGAGCGTGGTAATCTCGACGAACGTCGTGCACGAGCCTCCGAGGCAGCGTTCGATCTGGAAGCCGTCCTCGGTCGTCGCGTTGTCCGTCCAGCTCAGGTTGATCTGCGAGCTCGAAACGGCCGTCGCGAGGAGGTTCGTCGGCGCAGCCGGTGCCGTCAGTGAAGTCGTCGCAGTGGCCGTGTTCGAGTAGGCCGAGCTCCCCGCCCCGTTATTGGCCCGCACCCGGTAGCTGTAGCTCGTCGACGCCGCGAGCCCCGTGTTGGAGTACGTCGTCACGTTCGACCCCACGGTCGCGATCTGCGTAAACGCCGTGCACCCCGCCCCGCTGCAGCGCTCGATCTGGAAGCCGTCCTCATTCGTCGCGTTGTCCGTCCAGCTCAGGTTGATCTGCGAACTCGAGACCGCCGTCGCGAGGAGGTTCGTCGGCGCAGCCGGTGCCGTCAGGGAAGTCGTCGCGGTGGCCGTGTTCGAGTAGGCCGAGCTCCCCGCCCCGTTATTGGCCCGCACCCGGTAGCTGTAGCTCGTCGACGCCGCGAGCCCCGTGTTGGAGTACGCCGTCACGTTCGGCCCCACGGTCGCGATCTGCGTAAACGCCGTGCACCCCGCCCCGCTGCAGCGC
>WNGA01027534.1_pt1 | contig 10213 bp, 9 predicted proteins | sample 5400061 | NCBI WGS metagenome assembly WNGA01 (sample SAMN13153366, study PRJNA577476) | soil metagenome | isolation source: 100 cm soil or saprolite under grassland replicate 2 | place: USA:California | collected 2016-06-15
AAATTAATGGCTGGATTGATATTTGTCAAGCACTGCTTGACCGCCCGCTCGGAGCCGAAGGTCAGTGCGCTCGCTCGACCTCCGACGCTGGGCATTCGTAGCCCTCTGGCAGGAGCACGTAGATCGTGCCGTCGCGCTGGCCGATGCCGAGCACTTTCACATTGCGCTCGTCGTCTGGGCGGTCACGACACAGGCAGCACGCGCACGGCTGGATATGGTGCGCCGCGGGCAGCTCGCGCACCCAGTCGCCGACCCGCACCACCCCGTTCGCAACGCGGGCCTCGTCTAGATAGGTTTCCAGTGGCGGCACGTTGTCCCGCCACTGCGCGTACAGGTGCGCCATGGGGCCTTTCGGTAAGTCTGCCGCTAGTCTACGGGCCTGCCGGTTGCGCTGACAGACGTTTCGCGTTGCGATCTCAGGCGCGGCCGCGCACGAGCGCAATGGCCTGGGCGGCTCGGTCGCACTCGCTGAACCTTACGTTCCGCGCGGGAGCCGACGCCGAACTGGACGTTCGCACTGGACCGGTGTCGACAGGCGCCCGCCCGCTTCGACGAGGCGTGCCAGGCCGTCGACGAACGCCTCGCGCTGATGGTCAGGCAAGGCCGCCAGGACATCGCTGTGAATGCGGGAGACGATGCGCTGGCCTTCCTCGACCTTACGCCGGCCTGCCTCGGTGACCGAGATGATCCGCGCGCGGCGATCCTCGGTCGACGCCCGCCGCTCGGCGAGTCCCGCCTGCTCGAGCTCGTCCATCGTCACGACCATCGTCGTCTTGTCGAGGTCGCACCGCTCGGCGAGCTCCTTCTGGGTCAGCGTGCCGCACAGCGCCTTCGACAGCACACAATGCGCGCGCGGCGAGATGCCCAGATCAGCGAGCCCCGCGGTGAGCTCGGTGGCCAGGACATGGCTGGCGAGCTGCAATAGGAAGCTCAGATCCGGGCTGTCTTTGACGACCACGACTTGATCCTAGCACAAACCGTTCTGCTACGGGATTATCCCGCGCCAGACCTATTACTGGAATTGTGGCCGTGGGACACCCTTGACCGGAACCCGCGAAGTGGAGCAGGTAACATCCCGCCTCACGTTCGTGCATCGGTGTCATAGTCGCGCACAGCCGCCAAGCTTATTGCGAATTGCCGCTTTGGCCGGGCCGTCAACCGCTACAGTCTAGAACACTTGTTCCATGATTCATCTGCCGCCTGACCCCGACCAGCTGTTGCACACGCCCTTCGGGCTGGCCAGCTTTCGGCCGGGCCAGCGGGAGGTCATCGACGCGCTCAGCGAGGTCGGCGCGGCCCTGGCGGTCCTCCCAACTGGCACTGGCAAGTCGCTGTGTTACCAGCTGCCAGCTTTGATGTTCGACGGCGTGACTGTGGTGGTGTCCCCACTCATTGCGCTCATGAAGGATCAGATCGACTACCTGCAACGGTTGGGCATCGCCGCAGAACGGATGGACTCGTCGCAATCGGCGGATGAGGCACGCCGTGTCGCGCATCAGCTTCGCTCAGGTGCGCTTCGCCTGCTGTATGTCGCACCCGAGCGGTTCAATAATGAGCGTTTTCTGAACGATCTGCATGCCACACGGGTGGCGCTGTTCGCCGTCGACGAGGCGCACTGCATCTCGGAATGGGGCCACAACTTCCGACCTGACTACCTGAAGCTGGCCGAGACGGCGCGTGAGATCGGTGCCGAGCGCGTCCTCGCGCTTACCGCGACGGCCACGCCGCCTGTTGTCGACGACATCTGCGCCGGATTCCGCATCCCGCGCCGCTGCGCCGTGGTCACTGGCTTCCACCGACCCAACTTGCAGCTCTACCTCACCCCGGCGACGACCAACGAGCGAGACGCCGTCCTGGTCGAGCGACTGCGCACCCGAACGCCTGGTCCCACGATTGTCTACGTGACGCTGCAAAAGACGGCCGAACGAGTGGCCGAGCAGCTGGTCGCGGCGCGCTTGCCAGCGCGCGCTTACCACGCCGGACTCGATGCCGCTGTGCGGGTCGACGTGCAGGAGTGGTGGATGGCGTCCGATCGAGGGATCGTAGTCGCAACCATCGCCTTCGGCATGGGCATCGACAAGTCGGACGTGCGCTACGTCTACCACTACAACCTGCCGAAGAGCCTCGAGAGCTACAGCCAGGAAATCGGCAGGGCCGGTCGCGATGGTCTGCCGTCCATCGTAGAGGTGTTGGCGTGCTCGGCCGACGTACCCGCGCTTGAGAACTTCGCCTATGGCGACACGCCCACGCCACGTGCGCTGGATAGCTTGGTTACCGAGCTGCTTGGCGCGGGCGTCTCCTTTGACGTGAGCCTGACTGATCTGTCGAACCGCCATGACATGCGAGCACTCGTTGTACGCACGGTGCTCACGTATCTCGAGCTGCTCGGCGTGCTTCGCCAGAGCACGCCGTTTTACGCCGAGTACGAAGCCCGGCCTCTCGTTCCGCTCGAACAGATCCTGAGCAGCTTTCCAGGTGAGCCAGGGCGTTTTCTTTCGGCCGTGTTCGGCGCGGCCAGGAAGGGCCGCCTCTGGTTTCGGCTCGATCCCGCCGAGATTGCCGCCGTGCTACACTCGGATCGCGAACGGGTCCTGCGCGCACTGCGGCACCTGGAGGGCAAGCAGCTCGTCGAACTTCGGGCCAGCGAACCGCGGCTGTGCTTCACGCGTAACGAGCACGTGGCTGACAGGACCGCACTGATAGCACGCCTGGCCGAGCGCTTCGCACGTCACGAGCAGCAGGAAATCGCGCGGCTGCAGCAGGTGCTCAGCCTCGCCGTGCACCCCGGCTGCCAGACGCAGTACCTGGTCGGCTACTTCGGCGAGCAGCTAGAGGCGCCATGCGGCCACTGCGGCTTCTGCGAAACACGCGTAGCGCCAACCCTGCCACCCAAGCCCAAAGCTGCACGATTTGCTGACCTTGTCGACGCCGACGCGTTCGCTGCCGTCTGCCGCCCTCACGCCGACGCGCTCGCCGACCCACGCCAGCAGGCCCGCTTCTTGTGCGGTCTATCGAGCCCCGCTCTCACGAAGACCCGCCTCTCCCGCCACGCACTCTTCGGCGCACTCGAAGGCCAGCCCTTCGCCGATGTCCTCGAGTGGTGCGAAAGGAGAGGCGGTCGCGTGACAGATTAGTGTGTCAAGACAGGATCACTGCTCGCGCCGATCTGATGCATGAACCCCGCGATGTCGGCGTGAGCCCAGTGCTCGGTGAGCCGTCCATTTTCGATGCGGTGCACCGCAATCCCGCTGATCTCGACGACTCTGCCCGTCGGCTGATACCCGATGCACTCCCCGAGGAACGTTCCACGCGCGGTCACCCGTGTCATCACCTTATTGTCCTCGGCAATCACGTCGTCGATGACATGAACGGCATCAGGGAAGGCAGCCTTCAGGATGCGAACATACTGTCTTACGCCTTCCCGGCCCGCCGGCAGGTTGGGTAGCGCCGGGTTGTGGTCCACATAATCGACCGCGATCAGATCGTCGACAATGTCGAGGTTCCCGCGATCCAACTCGGCGAACCAGCGGAGAACGATGGCTTTGCTGTCCTCGCTGGACATAGCTCCTCTCGGCGAGAACGTACGCCGCTCACCGTGCGGGGTCAAGAGAGACCAGGCGTGCGGGTCTCGCGTGAGTGTCAGGCTGATACAGGCGCGCGCACCTCCACGACGTCGTTTTTCAGGCTCGTGAAGAAGCCGAGCACATCATCCCGCTCACGCGGTGGCACGCCGAAATGGTCGAGCGTTGCGGCAGCGGGCGCATGAAGACGGCCCAGTCTTCGTCGTCGATGCGCATGCCCTCATGGGCCCGCTTCATGTCGCGCCCAACGTAGAAGGCTGGTCCACCCGCGGCGTCGACCATGTAGTCGACGATCAACTGTCGCGCTTTGCGGCGGTTGTCGGCGCTGGCGCCTTTCCAGAAGTCCTTGAGACGCGGGTCTGTCTGCAACCGCCCCAGGAGATCGTCGGTCGCCGCCGCAATCGCGTCATAACCGCCAAGACGCTGGTACAGGCTCTGATCCTGCGCGTCGCTCGTCGTCATGCTTCCCCTCCTTCGTTTATCTCAGCAGCACGGTCAACTCTCAGGTACCCGGCCTGCCGCGCACCATGAGAAAAACACACAGAATCTGGCACGGTGGGGGCAGGACCGCGTGCTACGCTAGCGCGCCGGCAGGACCTGCATGACCGTCGCAGAACCGCGCTGGGCCTTTGGCGCCTTGTTGAAGCGCCACCGACTGAGCGCCGGACTCACCCACGAGAGTCTGGCTGAGCGCGCGGCTCTCAGCGCACGCACGATCAGCGACCTCGAGCGGGGCATCAGCCGCAGGCCACATCGCGAGACAGTCAATCTCCTGATCCAGGCACTCCAGCTTTCGCCCGCGGAACGGTCGGCGTTGGAAACGGCGGTCTGGGCGGCGGCTATTCGACCGCCGGATTCGACCACCGCGGGAAGCCACCCGGGCAGCGTCCCGGTGCATCTCACCAGTTTCGTCGGGCGTGAGGCGGAGCTACGTGTGGCGCACGATCGGCTGCGACGCCACGGCGCTCGCCTCGTGACGCTCACCGGACCAGGTGGAAGTGGCAAAAGCCGCCTCGCCGTGCGCGTAGCCACCGACCTCATGGGCGAGTTTCGTGATGGAGCACGCTATGTCGAGCTTGCGCCAGTGGCGCACGGTGACGACGTATTGCCCGCCATCGCCAGCGCGCTGGGTGTAGCCGATGCCGACGGCTCAGCAGTACTCGTGGACACCATCGACGCGGTCCGTGATCGGGAACAACTGCTGGTCGTGGACAATTTTGAGCACCTGCTCGCCTCCGCGCCGGTGCTTTCCGCGCTCCTGCGAGGCTGTCCAGGGCTCGTTGTGATGGTCACGTCGCGGTCGTCCTTGCAGTTGTCAGGCGAGCACGAAGTGCCTGTGCCTCCACTTGCCGTCCCGCCGCCTCTTCAGAACCTCGCGTTGGAAGAGATCGCACGGTTTGCATCTGTGCGCCTGTTCGTGGAGCGCGCCGCGTCGATTAACCCGACATTCGCCTTGCGCGTTGATAACGCGGCCGCGGTCGCGGGCATCTGCGTCAGGCTCGATGGCCTGCCACTGGCACTCGAGCTTGCGGCCGCGCGAACGAAGATGTTGACGCCGCAAGCGCTGCTCCAACGCCTCGACAGCGCAGTCAGCGGTTCGGCGCTGAGGCTTCTCACGCGTGCCGCGCGCGATGTGCCGCCTCGCCAACGGACCCTCAGCGACACGATGATGTGGAGCTACAACCTTCTGACGCCCGCTGAACAGCGCATGCTGCGACGAATTGCGATCTTCGCCGGCGGATGCACGCTCGCGGCTGCCGAAGCGGTCTGCGCATCCGACCCGTCACAGACGGCAGCGGACGTAGATCCCGCCCATCGGGTCTTCGACGGGCTGGCGTCGTTGCTGGACAAGAGCCTCGTCTATCTGCACGCTGGGCCCGACGGTGAACAGCGTTTCATGTTACTCGAGACCATTCGGGAATTCGGCCTGGCCCAGCTGCGGGCCAACGGCGAACTCGAAACGGTCGCTCGCGCGCACGCCCAGTACTACCTTCGGTTGATCGAAACGACAGGCGCCCTACTTTTTGCCCAGGCGCCTACGCAGCGCCGCTCCGCCGCCGAACAACACAACCTTCAGGACGCGCTGCGCTGGCTGCTACACCATGACTGAAGGCGGCTGACCGGGCGGCGCCGACCTCCGCTCGAGTCGGCGAACCGACTAGACGTCCAGGTTGCGCACGTACTTGGCGTGCGTCTGGATGAACTTCTTGCGCGGCGGGACCTGATCGCCCATTAGCGTGTCGAAGACCTCATCGGCGCTGGCGGCGTCCTCCAGGTTCACACGCAGCAGAGTGCGCGTGGATGGGTCCATCGTCGTGTCCCATAGCTGCTCGGGGTTCATCTCACCCAGGCCCTTGTAGCGGGTGACCTCTGGATCACGAGCGTTCTTGTGCTTTTCTTTGATCTCGGTCAGCGCCGCGTCGCGCTCCGGCTCGTTGAAGGCGTAGTAGATCTCCTTGCCATACTGGACGCGGTACAGCGGCGGCTGGGCGATGTACAGGTAGCCATCGGTGATGACCTGGCGCATCTGACGGAAGAAGAATGTGAGCAGCAGCGTGCGGATGTGCGCGCCGTCGACGTCAGCGTCGGTCATGATGATCACGCGGTGGTAGCGCAGCTTGGCGGGATTGAACGTCTCACTGTTGCCGGCGCCGAGCGCGGTGATCAGGGCGCGGATTTCTTCGAAGGCGATGATCTTGTCCTCGCGCGCGCGCTCGACGTTAAGGATCTTGCCCTTCAGCGGCAGAATCGCCTGGAACGTCCGATCGCGGCCCTCTTGGCTGAGCCACCGGCCGAGTCACCCTCGACCAGGAACAGCTCGCAGCGGCTGGGATCCTTCTCGGTGCAATCGGCGAGCTTGCCGGGCAGCGTCAGTCCTTCCAGTGCACTCTTGCGGATGACCAGCTCACGCGCCTTGCGCGCCGCTTCGCGGGCCCGCGCGGCGGTGAGGCACTTCTCGAGGATGCGTCGGCCGTCGAGGGGGTTCTCCGACAAGAACTGGTCGAGCCCGGCGTTGACGATGGTCTGCACGGCTGGGCCGACCTCGGCGTTATTGAGCTTGTTCTTGGTCTGGCTTTCGAACTGCGGGTCGATAACCTTGACGCTGACGACCGCCGTCAGCCCTTCGCGCACGTCCTCGCCCGACAGATTCGCGTCCGAGTCCTTGAGAATGCCGCTCTTGCGCGCGTAGTCGTTCAAGCTGCGCGTGAGCGCGGCGCGGAACCCGCTCAAGTGCGTGCCGCCGTCGACGGTGTTGATGTTGTTGGCGAAGGTGTAGACGCTCTCGGCGAAGGAATCGTTGTATTGCAGGGCGACTTCGATCACGGTGTGGCCACTGCGCCGTTCCACGTAGAACGGTCGCGGGTGCAGTGGCACGCGGCTCAAGTTGAGGTGCCGCACGAACGAGACGATGCCGCCCTCGAAGTAAAAAGTGTATTCGCGCTCCTCGCCCGGGCCGGGTCGCTCGTCGATCAGCGTAATGCTCAAGCCCTTAGTCAGGTACGCCATCTCGCGGAAGCGTTGGGCGAGCGTGTCGAAGTTGTAGTCGATCGTGGTGAAGATGGTCTGATCGGCCATGAACGAGATCGTCGTTCCGTTCGGCTGGTCGGTGTCGCCGACACGCTGCACTGGATCGAGCGGGATGCCCTCCATGTACTCCTGGCGATACAGGCCACCGTCCTTGCGCACTTCGACGCGCATCCACGCGCTGAGCGCGTTGACGACGCTGGCACCGACGCCATGCAAGCCTGAGCTGACTTTGTAGCCGCTGCCGCCGAACTTGCCGCCGGCGTGCAAAACGGTCATGACCACCTCGAGCGCCGACTTCTTTAGCTGCGGCTGCAAATCGACCGGGATACCGCGCCCATTGTCGGAGACGGTGACGGAGCTGTCGGCGTGGATCGTGACGCAGATGCTGTCGTTGTGGCCAGCAAGGGCCTCGTCGACAGAGTTATCGACGAGCTCGTAGACCATGTGGTGCAGCCCGTAAACATCGGTGTTGCCGATGTACATGCCGGGCCGCTTGCGGACCGCCTTGAGGCCCTCGAGGACCTCGATGTTGGCGCCCGTGTAATCGCCCGTGGGGCCCACGCCATTGACATGCTCGTCGTCTTGATCCACTGTGTTGTGCTCCGTTGCGCGGTGACTGGACCGCGGCGTTGTCAGTTCGAACTCAGCGCGACCACCGGCCCGGGGCTCGGCACCGCTTCGGCCCGCTCAATGTAGAAGATCATCCCCGCTGCAACGAGGCCGCTGGCGACGTAGGCATTGCCGAGAATGCTCAGGGCGATGCCATAGGGAGACTGCAGATTGCTGGCCACCACCGCCCACACCTGGGCCATGCCCGCCAGGATCAGCCACGTCAGGAGCATCAAGGCCATGCTGGACCGCGGATGCCGTCGCACGACGGCGACACTGCGCTGAATCGCGTTCAACGGGCCAACGTTCGACACGAAGATGGCGTCCACGGCGAAGAACAGGTGCAGCAGCACGAACACCAGTGCGCCGAACACCAGCAACACGCCCATCGCCGCGACCAGCGGAGCGACGAATGCCGTAAAGGTGACCAACAGCAGCACGGGTAGCCCGAGCAGCCCGCCCACGCCAAGCAGCGCGGCGAGCAGGCCCAGCACGCGCACGACGTCGCGCCAGGTACGCCGACCTTCGGCGAAGAGCCCGGCCCCCTTGCCGGAGCTGGCAACCGCAAGACCACGATAGAACGCTCCGCCGAGCAGCAACCCGGCACTCAGACATGCAACGACGAGTGCCAGGGCGGCGCGCCAATCGGTGATGAAGGACAGGTCGCCGCGCACGCTCGGGACTGTCCCCAAACTCGGTGGCGCCAGCGGTCCGCGCGCCACGACGGTCAGCACGTTGAGCTCGCCGGTGCGCGCAATGAGCCACAGGCGAACGTCGTCGAAAGCGTTCACCAGTTCGGGATTACGCTGCGCGCGACGCGGACCGAGGGCGACCTGACGCGCCCATTCGGTCGCGCGCGTTACCGTTGGGTCGACCAGCGGCGAGTACGACACGTGCGGCCCAAACCATAGGAACACGTCCACCAGGATGGGCAGCAACAGAACCCACAGGTGGCGGTTGACCGCCACGTAGCCCGCCGAGAGCGTCTCGATCACCCCGGTCGGCGTCGCCTGTCGGCGGGCCGCCAAGGGGTGCTGCACGGTCGTAATTGTACTTGACCGGCCGATTTTCGAACGTGGCTTTCTACTCGCCGACGGTGCGTTTCACGTGCGACGCCGCATGCCCGGCATGTACATCGGAGCGCGGGCCAGCAAACCCGCGGCAGCAGCCACGACCAGGGCGCCGTTGACCAGCAGCGCGCTCGGCGCGCCGAGCGCTGAGGCGAGCGCGCCCATCTCCAGATGGCCGAGCGGCGCCGAACCGATGCCGAGCACCCACAAGCCCATCGCCCGCCCGCGCTGCTCGGATGGCACCGTGAGCTGGAGCAGTGTCTGCTGCAACAGGTCGAAGGCGCCTGAGCATGCACCAATGACCAGTGTCACAGCGACCGCTACGGGCAGCGTGGGCGCGGCCGCCAGCGCCAGCAGGCCGAGACCGTAGATCATGAACACCGTCCCTAGCAGCGGCTCGCGCCGCACACTGGGCGGCAGTACTGCCAGCGCGATGACCGAGAGCGTGCCGCCAACCCCGACGCCTGCCGTGAGCAGACCCAAACCTTCTGGTCCGGCATGGAAGACGTCGCGCGCGAGGACAGGGAAGGCCGTCGGGTGCGAGAAGCCGAAGACTTCGCACGCCACGCCCGCGCCGAGCAGGACGCGCACGGCGGGAACGTCGACGATCAGGCGCGCGGCATCCTGCAACGCTCGCCCGAACGGCCTTGGCGCCGCGGCGTGCGGTGCCGATGGCGCATTGACGCGGCTCGCCAGCAGCGCGCCCATCGCGGTTGCCACGGGCACGAGGAGATAGCAGGACGCGCTGCCGCGCGAGGCAATCAGCAGGCCGGCCGCGAGCGCACCGAACGCCACGCCCAGCCGTGCCGACAGTGCGTTCAGCGCGATCGCATTCGTCGCGCGCTCAGTGGGCACCGCGTCGATGACCAATGCCTGGCGCGCGGGGATGTCGAACACGTTCAAGGTGCCCGCCGCGCAGGAGATGGCGGTGACCTGCCAGATGTGCACACCGCCCGCGACGAGCCAGCTTGTCGCGAGCATGAGCGGAACGCTGGCAATGCCGACGGCGACGACCTGCGCGCGGCGGTCGACGCGATCGGCAATCGTGCCCGCGGCGAGTCCGAGCAGCAGCGACGGCAGCATGCGTGCGGCCGCGACCACGCCCACCGCGGCCGCGCCGCCGGTGTCGAGGGCCAACCATGCCGTCGCCGTTCGTTCGAGGCCGCTGCCTATGGACGCGGCCAGGCTGGAAACCCAGAGCCACCGAACCGCGGCGCCCAAGGACGTCAGGCGGCCGCGGGCTTGCGCGCGTCGATGTTCAGCCGGACGTAGTCGAGCGTGTATTTACTTTCGTTGCGGCGTACGGCCTCGACAACTGCATGCACGAATGCGTCGCGTTGCTCCTCGGGCAGCGCGCCGACGTGGCGACTCAGCACGACCGTGCGCGCGAAGTCCGCGAGCGCATCCGCGTCGGGGAAGCTCTGC